>Ga0306920_100011563_pt1 | contig 11928 bp, 14 predicted proteins | sample flu12Cox44000170_FD_204666 | JGI IMG/M metagenome (GOLD analysis project Ga0306920, IMG submission 204666) | Lab enrichment of tropical soil microbial communities from Luquillo Experimental Forest, Puerto Rico - flux4day.12C.oxic.44.000.170 (v2)... | ecosystem: Environmental > Terrestrial >...
CAATGGGTTGTCCTGTAACCGTAGTAGTCCCATTGGCCGTGATCACGCCCTACGTTGCGACTGTACTGTGCGCTCGCCGGCAGTGCCATGAGAGCCCCGGCCACCATGGCCAAAGCAAACATCACCTTTCGCATTCTCAATCACCTCCTTTCGGTTTTTAGCTTTTTCACCAGTGCCTCCGATACATCGAAGCGTTGATGGCCATGCCAGCAATCCCAAGGATAGTGCCGGCGATGACCTGAGCATCCGTGGGTGGTGGCGCTACCACCACAGGCGGGCCGACGCCCCTTGGTCGCTCTGATCCCGGTCCTAAGATTTGTTCGTTCACGCCAAAGATTTGTTCGTTGAAGCCATCTTCCATTTATTTGATTGATGGGTTTGGCACGTTCCAGGAGCAGGACGAGCGCGACGAAATCAGGCGGCTCGTGGATGAGATTAGATTGACATTTGACGAAACAAATGGCGGCGGGCGCGCCTGGGGGCCGGGTGCGAGGCCCAACACCCGGCCCTTGGGGCGCTGCTAAAGGGTCCGCCAGCCGTGCGCGGGGACGGTTCAAACGCTGTGCAGCGACGGTGGCACCGTTGCAGGTGCCACCTTGCGCTGGACTGCTAACGTGCACACGCTGGATGATTTGGCAACACACTGCATTTAGGCATGGCGCGCTGTTCAGCTCTTATTTGCAGCCAATACCGCCCTGAGGCTTCATCAATCCATTCGAGTGTATAAACTGCCTCTCGAAAGGAACCCCCGAGGCCGGGGTAAGGCGCGATGAAGTAGGCATAGCACCATCGCTGCTTTGTATTGCTGTCAGTTGTTTTGACCTCAAGCAGGTCTCGGGCATCGGTTCGAACGACGTTCGCCAGAGTTGCCTTGGCCTGTTCGCTGCCGCATCTTGGCAGCTTAAAGCCATCGTCAGCGGCTTCGTCGCGCGCAGCCTGCTCACGCACAGCCTTTTCGCGTGCGACCTTCTCGGCCTCGTCGGCATACTTTTTATCAATCTCTGCCTTTCTGTCCTGAAACTCGGCTTCCGACTTGGCACAAGTGATATAGTCGCGATATTGGATGCAGGTCTGCTCAGATGGCTTATCTAAAGATTTTGCTTGTTCAATCATTGAGGGAGGTGCACCGGGGCAAATGATGAGCAGATTTTTATAGGGCAATCCTGTTAATGTTTCGCGAGGATCATCGCAAAATGTTCTGCCATCTGCACCTCCAGCCTGCTGCACTTTAGCAATGCATTCTGCATGCGTTGAAGAGGAGCAATCAATGACTGCCGCCTGCGATGTTGTCACCATTGCAATTGCAGCGGCGACTACCGCTGCTGCTGTAGCAAGTAGCTTCTTCATTTCCGTTCTCCGATTGTGCTGCGGAAGTGCAGCGACGGCGGCACCACTGCGGATGCCTTCTTGCCTTTGACCAAATTCGACCACTAGACACGCAGCCTTGCTGCTTCTTATACCAAAACTCCGAGACCCTGACTCATGCCGCCCGCGCCACCACCGGGGACGGCCATTGCAAAAACGTCCGGCGGTCCAATGGGATATGGGAGTCTTGCTCTGACACGGAACATGCGGGCATGGGTCAATGTCTCCGCAGGCCGATATTAGCGCCGGTAAGACTTGCCGATGACGCTGCCACGCGAGTTGTAGAACGTGGTGGCGCCGCTGCTGCTCGTCGAGCTCGTACCGAGGCTGTTGCCACGGCTGTCGTAGTAGCGGGTCTGTCCCCCGCTGCTAGTCGAACTGGTGCCGAGGCTGTTGCCGCGGCTGTCGTAGTAGCGGGTCTGTCCGCCGCGGCTGGTCGAACTGGTGCCGAGGCTGTTGCCGCGGCTGTCGTAATACCGGGTCTGCTGCGCAAACGCCGGTGCAGCGAGGAGCACCAGCGCGGCGGCAACCAGCAACTTCTTCATAGACGTAGTTCCCTTCTGTTGGGCATGCTCATCAGTGCAGGTTTGCCCGTTGCCTGCAGTTCCAACGCGCGCGGCCACAGCCATCGCAGCAGCAGAATGCCGATGATGATCGTGATAATGAGCGCGATCATGCGCCCTCCTCCACGTTCCTGAACGGAGAGGGAGAATTGACATCTTCAATGATCCACCAACATGTCTCGCTCTGCCATCCAGGCTTTACGCAATACGCAACGCTCTGACTTGCCGAGATATCCTTCTGTTCCACGCGGTAGCGCGTCAAAAGAGAAGCAGGCCTTGTGCAAGAATATGCATCACGCATGGCGGATTTGCGCGCATCGCTTCTCGCCGATACAGCTTTCCATGCGCTACCTTCTACGCGTAGGGTCTCCTGCATCACCATCTCGCCGACCAAGTACACCGTTTCAGCATCTTTGCGACGAGAACACATGATCGTAGACCCGCTGACCGAAACGTGATCGCCGATTTCGGCTGCGTTCCCCGCTGTCCTTCGAGACGCATCGTTCCCGGAACTGTTCACCGCGACCCACAAGACGAGAGCCACCGCACCTAGACTGAGAGCGATTTTTAAGAGCTTCACCGCAGCGTGATCTGCTGTCATTTTTGATGGCTTTTCGTGCGCAGGCACTTAGCTGCGAATCGCAAGTTCTTGATTCGCACTTCTCGATTCACCTCGACGACGCGAATTTTGGTTCCTGTCGCAAACCATTCGCATCGGTTCTTGAGCCGAGGCGGAAGGTTGCCGGGAGGGAGAGGACGAGGGCGTCTCTAAGATCGACGCAAGCATCGATCGGCCGCGCTAATTCGAGGTACTCGAACTTTGGTGCGCGCATGGCGTCGGCCTGGGCTCGCAGAGCATAAGCCAAGCTACCGACATCACCTCGTTGGGCGCGACCGGCTCGGCTTCTGGCAGGCTCGGCAATTATAGACCGGGGGGCGGGTTTAGAAAATTCTCAAGCTTCCCAAGTTCGGGGCGCGGCGGCGCCGCGCAATAAAATTGCGCGTAATTTCGGCCGATTCGGCCTGTCTTTCTGTTGCGTGGGCCCGCAACCACTTGAAGATAGAGGCGTTTCGGGGCAGGTTAGGCCGTCAGCCGCCAATTTTCCGAGCATTTCCCAACGGCTTTGGCCGACTACAGCGGAGGACGCCATCATGGGACGGTTTGGACCGAAGTCCGCAGCCGAGTGGGAAGGCCCGATCATGCCGGGAGCCCGGCCGGAACCGCCCGAGGACCTGGAGCCCGAGGAAGCGGCCGAGTGGCTGGCGATCACCCGGCAACTGCCGTCGGACTGGTTCACGAGCGAGACCGTGCCGCTGTTGCGCGAGTTGTGCAGACACATAGTCTATGCCCGCGGCTTGGCCAAAGACATCACGCGGCTGAAGCGGAAGCTCTCCCCGGACGAAGCCGATCGCAAAGAGCTACGCGCGCTATTGGACGCCCACGGGTCGCAAAGCTCGCACATTGCGACGTTGTCGACGCGACTCAAACTGACGAAGCAGTCGCGTTATGCCCGCGCTGATGCCGCCGGTTCGGCGACCAGGGACGCGCTCCCTGGCCGGAAGCCGTGGGAGGACTGGAGAGACGATCGCCGCCGGTGAGATCGGGCGCTATGCCCGCGGCCCAAAAAAAGCCCCGCCGCGCTCGGCAGGGGCAAGAAGGGGTTGACGGCGCCAGCTTTCGTGCAAATCGGGGGGTCTCGCCATGTCGAAGCCTCTCGCGCCGCCGCCGCTCGCTTTGTCCGATGATCAATTGTCGATCGTGCTGTGCGCCGCCGAGCCGTTGCATCCGCGCGACCGGGCCGCTTTCGCCGCGGCGGTGGCGCAAGTGCTCGCTGGGCAAGCTGTGGTTGGCGACGGCATCGTGTCGCGCACGTGTCGCGAATTGCAACGCCGGTTCATGACGGCGCCGCCCGACGTGCCGCGCAATGCGCCGCGCTGGTCGAGCCGCCGCCGCAACGGCGTGCGGCAAGCGCCTCAATCGAGTGCTGGCGCGGAATAGTCCAGCGCAACGATTCGACCGTCCGGCAGTCGCCCCCAATCGGAAGCCTTGTATTCGAACGGCTCGCCTTCATCCGGCGGCACGTAGTCCCAATCGGGAAAGCCGCGTGTCGCTCTCAGGTGCCCCGCTTCGTCTTCGGACAGCGGCTCGGCCCGCTGCATGACGATGGCGAGATCGAACGCAAGGCGCGCGAGCACCGGGCAGAGCATCGCGCGTCGGCGCGCGCTCGTCCTGGCCCACAGATCAGCCTCGAAGCGATTGCAGCGGCGGCCCGTGCCGTTGCGCGCGATCTTCACCGCCCACGGTCCGATCAAGATCGTGCGCCGCACGGTGCCGCGCGAGTCGACGGCGAAAAACCTATGCCCCTGGGGCACGAGTTTCGGCGGCATGCCTACTCGTGCCGCCAACTCTTCGCGAACGCCGCCATCGCCGCCTCGCGCGTCGGCTCGTAGCCGTGCGTCGGCGTGCGGTCCTCATGATGTCCAAAGAGGCCACGTCAGCTTGCTGGTGCCTCCGCAGCCAGCGCCCTAAGCCGCCCGCGCCGGGCCTTCCACTGGCCGCCGTTCCAGGTCGAGGCTGATCGCGCGCTCGAGCCGCTCGCGGAAGCGCTGATCCATTTCGAGCAGACGCTCACGCGGCCAGGTGCCGTGGCGCTCGTCGTCAGGCTCGGGCGGCTGCGTCGCGAGCTTTGAGCATCCGTTGCGTGCCTGAGGCATTGGACACCGGCGACTCGAAGGTGGGATGCCCACACATACCCCCGCCGGCGGCGATTCGGCGAGCGGCGCTGCACGCTTGTGGCACGGCGCGCCAAAGGCCCATTGACACCGCGCATTTCTCGGCTGCGGGCTGGGTCCAGCGCCATCGGGCGGCCGTCGCCGTTAGCCTCTGCAACAGTGTCGCTGCAACTCTTCCGGCGTCGGCGGCGTCGGCCTTGATCAGCGCGGTAAGCAGTTCCACCGCCTCTTGCGCCACCTTCTCCATTTCGGTCATTCAACCGCCTCCATCTGCCCCTGGCTCAAAAATTCCGCCATCGGCCTGAAGCGCCGGCAAGAAAAGAGTGGTGGCTTCCGCCTTCAATCTGCCATTGGAAAAGAGCCGATGGCGGAAGGTCGGCGATAGCCGACTTCCACCACTCTTTTCTTAAGGCGCTTCTTATAATGGCGGAACCGATCGGTAACATGCTCTTTCTGCCATTAGTCTGCCATTGGAAAAAGCCAATGGCGGAACTGATCGGTAACATCACGTCGGCCGCTTCGAGTTGTCGACATGGAGGCCACTGCGCCTCTTGTATTCGACTGGGTCATCGTACGGCTTGCCATAGATCAGTTCGTCGCTGAGCCATGCCTGGATGATGGTTCGGCACTCGCCTTCGGACTTGTTCGGGTAGTGCTTCTGCACCACGGGCCACACCGCGCGTTTGCCGGCTTTCGGAGCATTGCTGTAGCGCTGGCCGGTTGGCTTACCGTTGTTGTCGGTGAGACCACGGTCGATGTCGTCAAGGATGGCATTGAATCCTGCCGCTGTGGTGTCTTTCCAGGCATCCGGCGGTGACCACGACTCGACCACCTGGATGGTGTCGCCGTTGGGATAATCCTTGGTGCTGTTGCCGATTGGCTGGCCGATGATGTGAAACCATTCTGCCTTCCCCGAGCGCGCAGAAAGATTGACTTTGGCCGAGTCGAGGCGGACGTATGAGAAGCGATCGTCGGGTTCGATGTTGAAGAGTTTGGCTTCGTTTTCAGACATCGGAGTCAACGTATAAACCAACCTTCCGGCATCTCTGATACCGCTCGATCCGCGGCCAGCGTCGGCATCGCCTGGCGCGATCTGCCCTTTATGCACGTGGTGCGGGCTATCGACGGCGATATCGAATTCGATCGCCATGCGTGCGAGCAGGTCACACACGAAATCCATATCGCCGCTGTCTCTCTCCTCGAGCCCGTGCGTTTTGACGAATGGATCGAGACTAACGATGTCGGGCTTGCGGCGCTTGATGGCGTCTCTAAGTTGCTGCTCCAGCGGACCGACGACGCGGTTGTATCTCTTCATCACGGCAAGCTTGGCAAGCTTTGGTGAAGCGCAGAACAGCCAGCCTTTCAGATGCTTCCGGTCGATCTTGTAATAATTGAGTACCGCCTGGATGCGCCGCTGCAATTCGTCGCGGTCATCTTCAAGGCTGATCAGCAGGACACGGCAGCGCCGGAAAACATGCTGGTCACATAGTGAGCGGCCAAGCGCCAGCGAAATAAATTGGATCAGCCGCAACGCACTTTTGCCGGTGCCACCAGCGGCAACGATGGATGAGATGAAGCCGCGACAGAACTGATTACTGAGCAACCATTGCCGTGGCGGAATGAATCCCGGCTCCTCACCGGCATCCCACTCGCTGAGGCCGCTGGTCGTTTGCTGCTGCGGGCCACCACCTGGTTGTGATCCCGGCTGCGGACCTTGCTGCGGTCCCTGCGGCTGCGGACCTGCACCTGGAGGTGGCGGAGGTGGTGGCGATCCGGGCTGCGGACCTCCGGGCTGTGGACCTGGCCCAGGCTGCGGGCCCGGCTGTGGTCCCAGTTGCGGTCCAGGCTGCGCGCCAGATGGTGGCGGCGTCCCACCAGCCTGCGACGGACCTTGCCGTTGTCCTGCGCCAGCATTCTGCGCGCCAGCGGCTTGGCCGTTGCCCCCTTTAGCCTTCCCAATATCCTGATCGAGGCGGTTGCGGACTCCATCTGCCCCACCTTTTTGCAGATGGTCGGCGGCATCCTGTTTCATTCGCCCGCCTCCCTGATGATGATCTCGGTAGGTCGTTCGCTCTCACGGATCGGCCGCTCGTGCAGGAGTGCTTGCAATCGCGCGACAGCCTGCAGTGCCTGCTGATCGGGGTGCCGCTCGATGATGACGGTGGCGATGTAGTCGGGGATACTATTGGCGAGCGCCGGAATGGACGGTGCGGAGCCTGCAGCCCAGGCCGCAAATCCGGCGGCACAATACGCGAGAGCGTCCTCGATACCCTCGGTGATGGCGAGCGAGAGCCCGTCGGTGATGCACGAGATCGCAATCGGCAGACCGAGCGGGCGACCGACGATAATCTTGCCTTCGTCCTCGCGGATGCGGTCGGAGCCGTCGGGCTTGAGCTTCGTGAGATGGACGCTGCGCACGACGCGCGGCGCGCCGAGCTGGCCGGGCTCGATCTCGTTTGGCAGCGCAATCGCGCTGATCATCGCGTGCGGATGTTCGTCTCGGGCAGGGAGATATCCGATGGTCGGCGGGATCGTGCCGGTATATCCGCGCGCATGGAGATAGCACTCGACCGGCGAGCCAATCACCAGCTGGCGCTTTGACCACAGCCACTGTGCGACCTCATGTTGCTCCGCCTCATCCCGCTCGCGCTCGCGCTCGTGTCGAGTTGCTGCTTCCGGGTCCGCCGCCTTGGCTGTCGGCAATCGCTGGCCGCTGAGCGAAATCGTATTGGTCAGCCGCTTGACCGCCTCGATGAACTCACAGGCGCCGAGAAACATTTCGAGGTCGACCGCGCCGTGACCGCCCTTGCCGCAGACGCGACAGTTGAAAACCCCTTTCTTCGGATTGATGGAGAAGCGGTCGCGGCCGGTGCCGCAGACCGGACACGCGCCAATGAATTCGCCCGTGTGGCCATACCGGCTGAGCTTGGCACCATGCGCCTGCGCGATCTTGAGCATGTCGCTGGCGCGTGCTTGATCGACCAGCGCATTCCACTCGTCGCGACTCATGACGTGCCTCCCGCGTCGTTGGCAGCGCGTGTGCAGTCGATCGCGACTGTCTCAATGTGGTCGCGCCACTCCGCGTCGGACCGCTCATCGAATAGCTGCTCGATGCCCTTGGCGAGAGCGGCACTGTCCGGTGTCTCGATGTCAGCGAGTGCAGCCGCGACCTGCGCGTCGATATTGGCTTCCCGCAGGATGCGGGCGGTTACGGCTTCGCGAACTTTTTTCTCGACCCGCTCCTTCAACTCTGTTTCGAGAACATCTGGCGGCGGGATCAGCTTGTCATACTCCGCCATCTTTCCATCGAGCCATTCGATGAATTCCGGCGTCGTCATCGCGTTCAGTTCGACGCGGTGCGTTTGGAGCCATTCCTCCCATTGGTCACCGTCTGTGCGATCACGGACGTAATCGGCAACCGGCTTGCGCCGCGTCCCCGCTTCCACGTCCTCGACTTCAAGTCCCAGGTCGAGCGCCTCCCACGGTTCGAGTCCGAGATTGACGATCTGGATTTTGCGAGCACTACGCGCTTTCGTCGCTTCCTGGAACGTCTGATAGATCACGGTCCCGTAGGCATCGGCGTCATGCACGCAGAAAATCGTCACCGGCTCGTCGTGCTCGGCGAGCTTGTCCACCAGATCGCGCGCCGCGCGCGTGGTGAAGCCTTTTGATGACATGAGCGCGCAGTCGTGGCGCTCCGGCCAGCGCACGTCCTTCAGCGCCTCGGCCCACCCTTCCTTTTCGATGAAAATCATCTTGTTGAACGTCCATAAGGGCCGCTCATAGTCCTCGACCATCAACGTGCCGAGCGTCATCGTCTCGCCCCGGTGCGGATGGTAGAGGCTGCCGCGCGGCTCGCGGTACATGAGGGGAATTTCGCCGTGCTCGGCTTCGTATTCGGTGATGATGTTGTTGAAGTTCTCGGTCGTCAGCGTCTTGCCGGTCTCATCCCTGACGATTTTGCGGATGACGTAGAGCACTTGCCGTTGGTTGAACCGGAGTTTTTCATCGCCGCTAACCGCAGCAATAGCTGCGTCGAGATTGTCGAGAACGATGTCCTTTTGCGATGTGTGGCTTCCAGCCGTCGGACGGCGGGCCTTGCGGACGGCCTTCTGCGCCACGGCCATGATCACATGGAGGAAGGGCTCCAGGTCCGGTTCCTTGCCGTCGCTGGTGATCGGGACGTAGGGGCTGATGATGTTGAGTACGATGTCGAACTGCACCTCGATCGGCGCACGCGCGATGGTGTGCCGGAGTCCGCAGCCGAAGGCGTCGATGTCACGCTTGTCGCGAGCGGCATAGATGCCGCCTGTGACTGGCGTGCGGTTTATGCAGGCAAATAGACACGTGTCCGCAGGCTCCCCCCTGCTCTCTTTCGCCCAGGTCTCGACGACGAAAGGGACCTCCGCGATCGGCGCGACGGAGCCGAACCCGGCAACGCCCGATGACCGGGCGTAGGCGTAGTCGGGAAACGTCTCTGGGCCGACCGCGCCGAGCCGTTCTGCGTTCACGGGTCTGGCGAAGGCTCGCGCGGCCAACAGCAGACTTGTCGCTTGATCACGAGTGACGTTCTTGCAGACCGCGCGGTTGAGCTTCGCTTTGGCGACAATCATGCCCGCATTGCCGCCGGTACAGCCGTCGAGATTGGCGATAAGCTCGCGCACCGGCGTGATGCCGCCTGCAGAGAGCAATTCGTGGAATTGGGGCGCGTCGTACCACCAGGGCGAGGACCTTCCTGTATAGGCCTTCCCCTGTACCAGCCGACGAGCCATCTGCGCCCAATTAAGCGTCCCCAATTCGTCGGCGGGCAGTGCGGGACCGAAGGCGATTTCGATTCGCGTGCCGACCGGAAAATCGACCTTCGTTGTGCGTTTGACCGTCGTCGTGCCGTCGTGCTCGGGGCGTAGCTCAATCCGGCGATTGCGGGTGATGACGGTCAGCGTGCCGCCCGACGCCAGCACGGCACCGGCGACAACGCGCAGGCCGTTGCCGAGTGCCCCTCTGGTCGGGAGCCGCAGCAGCTTGGTGGAGACCAGCGGGCGCGAGATGCTGAACAGTCGAGCAATCTCGTCGGGCGTGCCATCGATCCCGCCGCCGCCGTCCTCGACGAAATATCCGCCATTAGGCAGCTTGCCGATGCGGACCTGGCCGCCCTCATCGAGCGCGTTGTCGGTGATCTCCTTCAGCACCAGCCGGGACAGTATATTCTTGGGAACGCCAGCCTTCTGTTGCAGCCCTTCGACCGTGCGGAACAGCGCCCAGTCCTCGCGCTGGAATTTCAAATTTGGCGCCGCCGGTGAGCAAGTTAAGCGGGCGGTCGATTCTTCAAAGTCGGGACAGTCGGCGAAGGTTGCGCCCATGGTGCCCGTTCTCGAATCCACTTGCGTTGTGGTCCGGTTTTCGGGCATCCAGGCATCGGGCCGATAACCTACATGCCCAACGAATGCGAGTCGCCCGCCCGTCACGCGATGACGGAGCGGGCGTCTCGCTTATGCGGTCTTGCTGAGACCGAGACGCTCCCTCAACCAGCTTGTCGGGACACGAGGCTTCGGCCCATCGATGATGGGCATGTCCCCCGCCTCTACGGCGGCATCGGTAACGCGGCGACCCCAGCCCAGTGCTCGGCCAGCCTTGTATTTCGGCAAAGCGAGCTTTTCTCGAATATCGCGCTCAAGTCCTTGAAAATCTTCGGCGCTCATAGCGTAAACCCTGATGTGGATTCGCGTCAGGGTGAAGCATAACCGCGTTGCTGTTGTCTTGTAAATAGAATTGTGACGTGATATTACGTCACGCAACGAAACGGGATGAAATGGCACCAAATGCCACGTAAAGCGAAGAAACGACCGGGGCCACCACCACGGTATGGGCGCCGCCCGACGCTCACGATCCGCCTGCAGGAGCCGCTCTACCGCGCCATCAAGAAAAGGGCGGCCGAACATGGGAAGTCGCTCTCGGAGGAAATCGAGGACTCGCTCTCAACGTTGGCTGATTTGGAAACCGCGCGCCGCGAACTCGAGCAAATGCGCACGATCACCACAAAGGAATATGCGATGGCCGCGTCCGTGCTCAAGGACGCTGGCGAAGCTCGCTCCGCCGCCCGCGTTCAGGCTCTACGATTGGCCGGACTGTTGATTCTGCGCGAGATCGAGGGACGACCCTCGCGCGTCATTCTCGACATCGAAACGCTTCTCGCCGAGGCCGACGGTATCGCACGCGGCTTGCGTTCGGGCTTCTCGGCGAGTGACGAGCCGTTGCCCGACACTAGAACTGTCCGGCCAATGAGTGAGGAAGAAGAGCGGCGCGCGTTGCAGGAGATCGAGAAAATCAAGCGCACACTAAGCGACGCTGTGGAAAGCACCCAATCCACAGACAAGCCCGACGAGGCGGCGTAGCTCTGGGTTTATTGCGTACATGTCGGACCACCGACCACCGGCATATCCAAGCAAGTCGAGCCTCGCGCATGAGCTTGATTGTGCGGAGTCCACGGTCGACGAGTTGGTGCGCAAGGGCATCCTGCCGAAGCCCATCCGGCTGACCGGTGGCTGCGTGCGATGGGTGTGGACCGAAGTGGAACTGGCGCTGAACTCTCTCAAACAGACCGGAGAGAGCGATCCGTACATGGCGGGTGTTGCGAAACTCGGAGAAGATGAAGATGGCAAGAAGGCCAAGGGGCACGGTTGAACTACCGCCGCACGTGCACCGCGTCATCGCGCGTGGTCGCGAGTATTTCTATTACCAAGTCGGCCGCAGCACGAAGCACGAAGGCCCGCGCACCAAGCTGCCAACCGATTCGCATTCGCCGGAGTTCTGGACGGCGCTGCGTCAGGCGCAAGGCGTCAGCGACGGCGTGGTGCCGACCGATACCGTGGGCGCACTGATCGGCGCCTTTGAGGCAGATTGGCCGAAGCTGCGGCGCAAGATCGCAGAGAGCACGCAGGATCAGTATCGGCGGCAGTTCCGCCGCGCCCGCAAAATGTGGGGCGCGCTCGCCGCCAAGGGTTTGCGACCGTCGCACATCCAGCGCGCCATGGAACAATTGGCCGATACACCCGGTGCCGCCAATAATTTCCTCGGCGCCATGCAAGCGCTGTCGAAATGGGGCCGCGCAAAGGGCTTGCTGGAATTTCCGCTCACCGACGGCGTCGAGGCGTTCCAGATGACCGGCGGGCACAAGCCCTGGACCGATGAGCAGATCAGGCTCGCGCACGAGCACCTTACCGGCGACGTGCGCAAGGGCGTGATGTTGTTGCTCTACACAGGACAACGC
>Ga0306920_100011567_pt1 | contig 11927 bp, 16 predicted proteins | sample flu12Cox44000170_FD_204666 | JGI IMG/M metagenome (GOLD analysis project Ga0306920, IMG submission 204666) | Lab enrichment of tropical soil microbial communities from Luquillo Experimental Forest, Puerto Rico - flux4day.12C.oxic.44.000.170 (v2)... | ecosystem: Environmental > Terrestrial >...
CACGGAAAGCCGCCTGAGCTCGTCCGCCGACAGCTGGGCGAAGTCGCGGCCGCGCAGCCGCTCGGTGTCGGAGGCGACCCGCCGGATCGCCGGCACCTCTGGCAGGTCCTCGTCAGGCTCACCCGAAGACCGCGACGCTGACGCGTCGGCCTGCCGCATCACCGGAGGCAGTTCCCCGGCGCCGGCGGCGTCGGGCGAGTCCGGTCCGGGGGGCGTTTGCGCCGGCTCGGCAGTCATGGTCTGCTGCGGCGCCCCCACCGGCGGCACACCCGGCCCCTCCGCCCCGAACATCTCGGTGAAAACCCGCTCGAACGTATCAACCTGACTGGGATCAGAAACCATCGTCGCGAGCGCGCACGCATGCAGCTCCGCGATCGTCGACGCCCCCATCACGGTGACCGCGCGGGCCAGCCGCTCACACCGGTCTGGCCCCGCCGGGATTCCGGCGGACCGCAGCGCCACACCCAGCGCCGACGCCAGCACCGCGACGTCGACCGGCGCCAACCGGGCCCCATCGACGCCGTTCAACGGCGTGCCGTCAGTCATGCCCCACGACGGAAGCCAGGCCGGCCTCACGCACGGTCTGCTCGTCCTCCGGATACTTGACCACGACGCTCATCGTCTGCCCCGCTGTGTCCGCGGACAACGACGAGGCGCCGAACACCGTCAGCGCCCCCGCCCAGGTGATCGCCTCCGAGATACCCGGGGGCTTGGTCAGCTCGAGGGCACGCAGCCTGCTCACCGCGGCCGCGATCTCCCCTGCCAGCTCCGAGCTCGCCGCCGGCACGCGCCGCCGGATGATCTGCGCCACCCGGGCCGCGTCCGGGTAACCGATCCAGTGGTAAAGGCACCGCCGCTTGAGCGCGTCGTGCAGATCGCGGGTCCGGTTCGAGGTGAGTATCGTCACAGGCGGCACGACCGCGCGCCGGGTGCCGAGCTCAGGGATCGTCACCGACGATTCGGCGAGCATCTCGAAGAGGAACGCCTCGAACTCGTCGTCGGCCCGGTCGACTTCGTCGATAAGCAGGACAGCGGGCCGCGGCCCCGGGTGGTCGAGTGCGGTCAGCAGCGGCCTGGCCAGCAAGAACTCCTCGCGGAACAGGTCAGTCTCGCGCAGCTGCTCATGGGTAGCCTCAGCCAGCCTGATGGCCAGCAACTGCTTCGGGTAGTTCCACTCGTACAGCGCCTCGGCCGCCGCGATGCCCTCGTAGCACTGCAGCCGGACGAGTACCGTGTCCAGCGCCGCGGCGAGCGCCTTAGCAGCCTCGGTCTTGCCGACGCCGGGCTCGCCTTCCAGCAGGATCGGCTGGCCCATCCGGACCGCGAGAAACAGCGCCGCCGAGAGCTGGTCCCCGGCCAGATAGCCGGTCTTGTCGAGCGCGGCGCCAAGCGCCGCTACGTCAGGGAACCGCTCACCGAGTTCTACGGAAACTACGCTGCTCACAAGGTGCGAGTTTATCGCCCGGGGTCAGCTGCGAACGCATCCCGGCAACTGGGCAACAGAAGTAGACGTGCCTTCTTGTGTTTGCAGCTGAATCGCGGGTCGTTATCAGCGACCCGCTGGGGTATTAGTAGTCTCAATGCGACTAGCTATCTTGCGGGAGCCTGCCATGTCCGCCAGGGTCCTCGATGACGGGATCCGGTGATCCGGGAGGGCGCCGCCGCGGGCAGGCGGCTGGAGCTAGAACGCCATATCAGCGGAATCGGGCCAGCCCGCGACGTGGCTGCGCAGGCATGAAATACCTCGCGTGGATTAAGAGATCGCTTAATCCAGGTTCGCTCGCATCCGCATTGCCGGGTTACAGTCGGGGCACGCGTTCCGGCTGGAGGGATGCTGGAGGGATGTCCGATATGAGCGCAGAAAGCGTCGAGGCGCTGGAAGTGCTGCGCGAGGTCTGGCGTAGCCAGGGCCAGACGGCTGCCGATCTCGACGAGAGCTGTGAGAAGTCCTGTAGGCGGATGACCGACGCCGGGGTCGGCTTCGAGGACTTCGCCGGGGAAACGGACGTGGATCGCATGGAGGCGTGGCGGTCGAGGCTAGAGCGCGAAGGCAAACTCAGCCGGTCGGGCGGCAGCGTCCGCGACCTTGTCCTGGGACCGCCGCGATCTGAGGAGATCCGCTGAGTGGAGTATCCAGGCACCGTCACTGAGCTGACCGACGGCCTGCGGCAAGGCGGTTACCTGGCTGATCGCGGGCTCGCCACGACGCTGCTCGTGTCGCTCTCGCTGCACCGGCCCGTGCTGCTCGAGGGCGAGGTCGGCGTCGGCAAGACCGAAGTCGCGAAAGTGCTGGCGAGCAGGTACGGCCGCAAGCTGATCCGGCTCCAGTGCTACGAGGGCATCGACACTAACCAGGCGCTGTACGAGTGGGATTACGCCCGCCAGATGCTGCAGATCCGGGCCTTGTCGGAGCGTCAGCTGGCCGATGAAGAGGCCGTGGACAAGCTGTTCGGCCCGAAGTTCCTGCTGCAGCGGCCGCTGCTTGAGGCCGTCCAGGCGGGCGACCAGGCGGTGCTGCTGATCGACGAGATCGACCGGGCTGACGACGAGTTCGAGGCATTCCTGCTCGAGGTGCTGTCCGACTTCCAGATCAGCATCCCTGAGATCGGGACCATCACGGCGCAGTCCCATCCGGCCGTGATACTGACCTCCAACCGGACCAGGGAGCTGCACGACGCGCTGCGCCGGCGCTGCCTGTATCACTGGATCGGGTATCCCGCGGCTGAACGCGAGGTGGAGATCGTCCTGGTCCGTGAGCCCGGCGCCGCCGAGCAGCTCACCCGGAAGGTGGTACGCGCGGTGCACCGGTTGCGGGAGCTGGACCTGGCCAAGCCTCCCGGGGTGGCCGAAACCATCGACTGGGTGCGCACCCTGGGCTTCCTCGGCGAGACCGATCTCACGCCGCGGGCGGCTGGCGACACCCTCGGGGCGGTCATCAAGGACCGCGACGATCTGGAGCTAGTCCAGGAGAACCTGGCGGAGATCACCTCCGGTGCCTGACCGGGCTCCGGCTCCGTTCGCCGGCGTGCTTGTTGATTTCGCGCGTGAGCTTCGGGCGGCAGGTCTGCGGGTCGGCACCGGCGACGTGCTGACGTACTGTTCGGCCATGGCGCCGCTGGATCCGTCGGACCTGGTGGACTTGTACTGGGCCGGACGGGCCACGCTGGTCAGCCGCAAGGAGGACATCGCTGCCTATGACCAGGTGTTCCGCCGGTTCTTCCTGGACGAGGGCGCACCCGCCGCGAAGCAGCTGACGCTGCCCGCCCGTGCGGTGGCCGAGGCCGAGGCGGCGCTGGTGATGCCCGGCACCGAGCCCGGGCCCGAGGAAGATGAGGAGCAGCCGGTCCTTGGCTGGATGGCCTCGGACGTGGACGCGCTCAAGCACAGGTCGTTCGCCGCCTGCACGCCAGCGGAGCTTGCCGCGCTGCGCAGGATCATGGCCAGGATCCGGCTGACCCCGCCACGCCGCCGCACGCGCAGGACCAGGGCCGCCGTGTCGGGCCGCGCCCCGGACATGCGCAAGACGATCAGAGAGTCGATGCGCATGCACGGCGAGCCGGCCGAGCTATTCTTCCGGCAGCGCAGGACCCGGCTGCGGCCGCTGATCCTGATACTCGACGTCTCCGGTTCGATGGCCGATTACTCTCGGCACCTGCTGCAGTTCGCGTACTCAGCCAAGCGAGCGGCCGCCAGGGTCGAAGTATTCTGCTTCGGCACCAGGCTTACCCGCATTACCAGGGCACTGGAACAGCGGCAGCCCGATGCCGCCCTAGAGCAGGCGGCCCGGCTGGTCGTGGACTGGGACGGTGGCACCAGGATCGGGCAGTCGCTGGATACGTTCATCCGGCGATGGGGCCGGAACGGGCTGTGCCGGGGCGGTGTGGTGATCATCTGCTCCGATGGACTGGACCGGGGGGACCCCGAGCTTCTCGCGGCGGCCATGGAACGGCTGTCCCGGCTCTGCTATCGCGTGGTATGGCTGAACCCGCACAAGGGCGATAACGTGAATTTCCGGCCGAGCACGCTGGGCATGATGGTGGCAGCGCCGCACATCGACCTCTTGCTTTCCGGCCACGACCTGGCCAGCCTGGAACAGCTCGCGGACATGCTGCCGGTGCTGAACTGACGAACGGTCGGCGGGATGAGGAGGCGGCTGTGCGGTGGAGCGTCGGTATCGAGGCCGAGGGCGACCGGGTCCTGGCACTCGAGGAAGTGGTCGAGCTCGCGGATGCGGTCGCGGGCAGCGACGGCATCGCCACCGGGATCGGCACCACCAGGTACGGGGCGCAGCTCGTGGTCGAGGCGGACAACCGCGACGACGCGATCGGCAAGGCGACCGAGGTGTTCCTGGCCGCCGCCAGGACGGCCGGGCTGCCGGCCGCGCCCATCATCCGGACCGAGGCGATCAGCGAGCTCGAGGAATCCGGCGATCTCGATGAGTCCGGCGAGCCGCGGTGATCCGGCTCGGCTCGCTCGCGGGCTACCCGTTCGAAGGGCCGCGGCTGCTCGGCGGCTGGACCGCGCCGCGGGCCGCCGCCGTGTACGCGATCTGCTACAAGCCGGCCCCTGACACTAAGCCCGAGCAGTACGCGGTCAGCTACGTCGGCCACGCCGACGACCTTTCGGCCGAAAGGTTCCCCTTCCAGCACCCCCGGTCACCGTGCTGGATCAAGCGCGCCGGTTCCAAGTGGAAGGTATACATCTGCACCTACGAGGTGCCCGGCGGGACGCGGTCGCACCGCGAGCAGATAGCCCGCGAGCTCATCGCGATCTACCGCCCGAGCTGCAACGATGAGCAGTACGACCAGACCTGGAAGGACGAGTGGATCGGCGAGTACTCGGCCCCCACCACCGCCCCGGTCGCCCGCCGCGGCCCCGACCAGCGCCCACGCGGCTAGCGGGCCGGAACGGGCGCCGCCTGCCGTCGCCGCTTTCCGCCCTACTGGACAGCGCTGCCGGTGCGGGCGCCGTGTTGCAGGAGGGCTGCGACGGCGTCGGCGATGGGTTGTCCGGTGTGGTCCTGGAACCAGGAGAAGGCGGGTGCGGTGTTGACTTCGAAGCAGTACCAGTCGCCGTCTGGGGTCCGGCGCAAGTCGATTCCCGCTAGCAGCAGGCCCAGTTCGCGGGTCGCGTGCTGGCATCGGTCGGCGACGTGGCCGGGTAGTCGCGTAGCGGCCATGGTCCGTTCCGCCGCCTGCGTGAAGGCGTACCGGTAGTCCGTCGCGGTGCTGACGATTCGCGTGGCGAAGACCTCATCACCGACGACGTGCACCCGGTAGTCGATCCCGGGGATGAATTCCTGGAACTGGGTCGGGCAGGTGGCCAGCCGGTCAAGCCTGGGCAGGTCCGCGGCGGTAAGGGTGTTGGCGATGCTGCGGATCCCGCTGGTCGATTTGTACACAACGGTGCCGTGGCGTGCCCAGAACTCCTCGGCGACCTCGCGGTCGTTGGTGACGATCGTGTCCGGTACGAGGAATCCGAGGTCTTCGAGCTGGGCCAGTTGAGCTGGTTTGGAGTCGTTCGAGGCCATCGCGCTGGGCCGGTTGACCACCGTGATGTGCGCGGGAGCTGTCTCGGCGATGCTGAGCATCATCTGGTCGATGGCGGCGACCTGGTGGAAGGCCAGGCCGTGCTGGTAGCGCGGCGGAATCGGGTAGGGGCGCAGGAAGTACCCGGAGAACTCCGCTACCGGCCGCCGGCATCCCGCGACGGATATCCACCCCGAGGCACCGTCTTGGCAGGCCGTTATGGAGCCGGTGACGGTGGGATAGGCGCGCTGGTCGATCATGACGACCTCCGCGCCGCGCCGGGTGAGCGCCCGGAGGACGGACGCCATCGGCGCCTCATGCCGAAGGCCCCAGAGCAGGATCACGATCTGGCTCCGGAACCGATCAGCGCGTGCACGAGGCCCTCGCGGGTGCTGGCATCGGCTAGGTCGGGCCAGGTCTCGACCTGGCAGACCGCTGCCTGCTCGTGGTTGCCGTCGAAGGTTACGGCGAGCCATTCGGCGCCAACGTGGGCCGCCAGCCGACGGCCGTGCTCCAGGAGCACCGCTGGGCACGGGCCGGCAGCGGCCGGCCTGCCGCGGAAAACCGTCACGCGGCAGGCAGCCGGTGCGGGCCGGTCATCGGGGACGGCGGGGACAGTAAGCCGCGCTGGCCGCGCCGGTATGGACAGCCGGCCGCAGAGCGCCGCCCACTGATGCGCCGTCAGCGCGGGGCCTGACAGGCAGGTCGCCGTGGGCGGGTTCACCACCGGGCAGGATAGCCCGGTGAGCCAGGCGCGCAGGAACGCGGTCATCTCCGCGGCGACGTAGTCGCGATCGCCGCGACTGACGTGGGTCAGGTGAACGGGCTGGACGGCGGAGATGCGGCTGATAACCGCCGTCAGGCCGTCCGCCCGGAACTGGCCGCGACACGATACCCCTGTGCGGCGGCCGATGCTGCGGGCGTATGTCCAGCCCGGCCGGGACAGGTCCTGCGGGCCGGCCGCCACGGCGGCCTCGCCCAGGCGGTCGGCCAGCATCCGGGCGGGGACGTCATCCCTGGCAGCCAGGACCAGCACGCGCGCCCGGCCGGCTTCGGGAGCTGGGTCAGATCTGGTCGACGTCACCGACGGCCGGCCGTTCGGCAGTATCGATGAACGGCTCGGCACCGCCCTGGTCCGACAGCCGCTCGACGACGGCCTGCAACTGCTCGGCGACCTGGCGAAGCTCGGCCAGCGCATCGGGTCCGGAGATGGGACGCTCCAGCTCCTTGGGGGCATCCTTCTCCTTGGCGCCGTCCTTGAGCTCCTTCGGATTGTCCTTCTCCTTGTGGTCCTTGCGGTCCTTGGTGTCCTTGTGGTCCTTGGAATCCTTGGAGTCTTTACGGATCTTGCTGTCCTGGACGACCTTCGGGTCGTCGGGCACGACGCACTGGTTATCCGCGTTCGACCAGTACCGCTGCACCAGGACGCCATGCACGCGGGCGTCGCTGCCCTGGCAGACATCGCCGATCTCGCACCACCCGCCGTGGTTGGCGCCGCAAGCGGTGGCGCTCGTCCAGCCCGTTCCCTCCGGGTCGGTGCACGACTCGACCAGCTCGTGGGAGAACACCTCGCTGAAAGAGTCGACGCTGCTCTGGGTGACCCAGCCGAACGGCACATTCGTGGACGGCCACCCGAACCAGTAGTAGGAATGCTCACCGATCACCCCGGGCTGGTTGCTGCCCACCCCCGCGGGCATCACCACCATGTACAGGCCCTGCCCGGCGGCGCCGATGTCGCCGGTGGGGATTCGCCCGGCCGCACGTAGATGCTCGACCAGCTGCCACACGTCGTCGTTGCTGAAGGGATTCGGCGGGTCGGCCGGTGACCCGCCGACGCTATCGGTGACAACAGTGACACTGCCCAGCGAGCCGTGCCCCACGGAGTACTGGGCAAGAGAGTTCATGTAGTCCGACGCCAGGATGGTGACGACCGCGTCCGCGCAGGCCCCCACGGTGGCGTTCGGCGGCGGCCACGCCAGCCAGGCCGAGCCCCAGAAGACCAGGTGCACCCGCACCGCGGTCAGCAGGCGGCCGCCCCCGTAGCTGAACCCGCCGGCGGCGCCGGCCTCCGGGGCTGCCACCGCAGGCTTCGCTCCCGGTGCATAGACGATCCCGGACTGCTCGTATCCCCGTGCCTCCGCCTGCTCGCTCATGGCAGATCCCCCTCTTGCCGACTGCTTCCTTGCACAATCGGAGGACGCGCAGCACGCGCTGATACATCGCGCCTAGCGGAGGGATCGTTTGCGCCTGGGGAGGCGCCACCGTCCGTTCTGGATAAGCGGGGGGCGAAGCCGACGGCGTCCAGCAGGCGTGAGCGACGGGTGCCGGATGCGGGGCGGGCGGGCTCTGGCACGGCCGGGGGTTCGGGTCGCGGCGTGACGTCGGCGACGATGTCCTCGGCCATCCCGTACAGCAGGGGCAGCGCGCCGGCGACGACACCGCCGGTCTCGTTGATGTGCTCGACACCCGGGCCGATGAGCGCGGCGTCGGCCACGATGCCGCGGACGATCTCCGCGCACTCCTCCAGGTTCCCCGCGATCCGCGCGAGCAGGGTGCCGACCCAGAACAGGTAGAACGCGAGGGCCGCGATCAGCACGACGATCTCGAGGACGGTCAGGACGACCAGCACGGTCATCAGGATCGCGGCGTGGAGACCCCGGCCTTCAGGCCAGGGTGGAAGCGCCGCTCCCTCCCTTCAGATGATGATATACTCGAACATGTCTGCGATAGCCAAGCAGGCATATGCACTACCTGGCACGGAACCGCGGCAGGGCATGCCGTGGCTGCGCGGGGAGGCGACGGGGCTGCCCGGCCTGTGAACCGCGAACCAACAGCGCGGTGCAAGCCGCGGCTGGAATCCCCCGCTTCCAGGCGGGTGGAGGATGTCAAGACTTCACCTTTCCGAGCACCCGGCCGAGGAAGAGATGATGCTGCAGGCCCTCGGCGAGGACCGCGTCCACGCCGGCGGCGACCTGCGGGATCAGTACGGTGTCTGCGGTGTTGGCCTTCGCGGCCTTGAGCGTGTCGCGGACCGTCACCACCCGGCGGTCGATGTTCTTTACCAGGTAGATGAGGATGCTGAGCAGGACCGCGACCGCCACCAGGACGACGGCGCCGACGATGAGCGCGCTCACCCACAGGGTGTGCTCAGTGGAGTTCATGGCTATCCTCCGAGCCTGGCCCGGCCGCGCTGCAGCCCGGCGATGATGATGGTGGCGTGCTCGATCGTGGTGCGCAGCGCGCCCAGCGGCGCGGTGTTGTGCACCGCCTCGGTCAGCGCGTCGTTGATCTTCGGCGCCTCGTTGCCGATCGACCGCGCGAGCAGCAGGATCGGGACCACGAGCGCCACGACGACGAGGACGATCACGCCGCCGATCGTGAAGCCCACCACCCAGCCGGTGGTGCTGTACCCCGCTGCGAGGACATGCGGTTCCATCTGACGGTCCCCCTAGATCGTTTCGCAGAAGTCGCGGACGGGCTTCAGGTTCGCGTTGACCGAGGTGAGGCGCTCGGGCACCGTGCTCGTCAGGCTGGCGACGGCTTGCACCCCGCCGGTGGTCGAGACCAGCGTCTTGTGCACCGCCCGGAGGTGGAAGATGACCCTTAGCAGGCCTACCGCCGTGATCGCGATGATCAGCGCGGCGACGATCAGTGTGAACCAGGCGACTGCCGGCATGGCCGGTCTCCTTTCAGCGTGAAGTGGCTCAGCCGAGAAGCTTGGCGACCGAGCCCGCGTAGCGGACCGCGCCGACCTTGACTTCCTCGATGGTCTTGTCCGTTTCGGCGAGCCCGTCGGGGACGCCCTCGAGCTTGCCGACCAGGGCGACCCCGCCGGCCAGGATGTCGTCGGTCGCGCCGCGGATCCGCTCGGTCGCCGCAAGCACGCGGTTGAGCAGGTAGATGACGACGGGGAGCACCACGACCAGCAAAATCACGGCGCCGATCCACCAGAGGACCATGGCTTTCTCCTCTTAGCTCAGCTTGTTGCGTGGTAGGGGACGAAGAACCGGCGGAAGACCCGGGTCAGGGCCATCCGGGCGGCCCGCAGCGCGATCGCGAAACCGCTCGCCGAGGTGGCCGGCGCGGCGGCCTGCTCCAGCGACTCGCCCCGGTCGATCCGCTCGATCCGGTCCTGCAGGTTGGCCGAGAAGTCGCGCATCAGCACGGAGGAGACGTCGGAGATCATGCCGCGGCCGTACTGGGCGGCGGCGCCAGCGAGCTGCAGGTCCTGGGTGACGTCGACCCGGGTGCCGCGCCCGGCGCGGGCGAGCGTCGCCGTCACCACCATGCTCGCCTGCCCCCGGCCCTTTTCCTCGGCGCCGGCGGCGTTCACCACGATCCGCTTGGCCGCCTCGTCCCGCTCGGTGATGTCGGCCGTGCCGGCGAACTGCAGGCGGACCGGGCCCATCCGGATCGCGACCCGGCCCTTGTACTTGTCGTCGCCTAGGTCCTCGGTCAGCTCTGTGCCAGGCAGGCAGGTGGCGACCTGGGGGATGTTCTGGAAGAACTGCCACACCTTCTCGACCGGCTCGGCGACCTCGAAATCGTTCTTGATCAGCATCGGGTCTCTCTCTTCACCGTTTGGCCCGCGTGTAGGCGGCGGGGTCGTTCTCGAATGCCCGGCGGCAGCCGACGCAGCAGAAGTAGTAGGTGATTCCGTCGTGCTCGAGCCGCAGGCCGGCCGGGCCGGTAAGGACCGTCATGCCGCAGACCGGGTCGACCGCCTCGTCGGCGGACGCCACCGACGGCGTGGCAGCGCTGGCGGGTATCGCGCCGGAGGCACGCAGCTGGACGAGCTCGGCCAGGATGGCGACCGCTATCTCGGAGTGCGTCGTGCTGCCTAGGTCGAGCCCGGCGGGCACCTTGACGTGGTCCAGTTGTTCGGCGGGCACACCCCGGTCGGCGAGGTAGCCGAGCACCGCCGTGCCCCGCTTCTGCGACCCGACCAGGCCAACGTAGGCAGGCCTGGCGGCCACGGCCCGCTCGAGCACTTCCTCGTCGTTGTGCCCCTGGGTGGCCACGACGACCATCGACCGCTGGTCCGCGTCCTCCGTGCCGAAGTCCTGCCCGGCGATCAGGTCGGCGTGCCAGCCGAGTGTCTCGGCCAGCTTCGTGAGCGTCTGCGCCATCGGCGAGCTGCCCACGACCACAAGGCGGGGTGCGGGCAGTACCGGCTCGATGTACACCTCAAGCGCTCCTTCGCTCTGGCAGGAGATGGGGACGACATCCATCCCCTCGGGGACGGCGCCGCCGAACTGCTCCGCGCTGCCGAGGAGCAGCAGGCGGGCGGCGCCGGACTCGATCACCCGGCTGGCCTCGCGGATGACCGCTGGCTCGGCGCAGGCGCCGCCGATCCAGCCGTGCACCTCACCGCCCGCGGTGATGATCGCCCGCGAGCCTTCCTTGCTCGACGACGGTCCCTGCCGCCACACCACGGTCGCCAGCGCGAACGCCTCGCCGTGACGCGCCAGCTCCGCGGCCTGCTCCAGGACACCCCAGCTGTCGTCCATGGCTGCTAGTCCGCCCGCACCGGCGGGGCGCCGGAGACATCCCGGTGGTAGGTGAGGGCTTCCCAGACCCGGTCCGGCAGCAGCGGCATGTCGATGTTGCGGACGCCGGCGCCGGACAGCGCGTCGATCACGGCGTTCACGAACGCGGCTGGCCCGCCGACGGCCGCGCACTCGCCGATGCCCTTGGCGCCGAGCGGATGGTGCGGGCAGGGCGTGACGACCTCGCTGTGCAGCTCGAAGCCCGGCGTCTCCCAGGCGGAGGGCAGCAGGTAGTCCATGTAGTTCGAGCCGACGCAGTTGCCGTCGGCGTCGAACGTGATGAACTGCATGTTGGCCATCGCGTACGCCTCGGTGAGCCCGCCCATGATCTGGCCTTCCACGATCATCGGGTTGATCCGGACACCGCAGTCGTCGACCGCCACCATGTTCAGCACGTCCCACACGCCGGTCTGCGGGTCCACCTCGACCGTGACGATGTAGACGGCGAATGGCCAGGTGAGGTTCGGCGGGTCGTAGTAGGCGGTGTTCTCCAGGCCCGGCTCCATGCCATCGGGCATGTTGCTGTATGCGGCCATCGCGCATTCCTGGATGGTGACCCCGCGGTCCGGGGCGCTGCGCACGTAGAACCGGCCGAGCTCCCAGTCGACGTCCTCTTCCGAGACCTCTAGAAGGTGCGCGGCCAGCTTGCGGGCCTTAGCGCGGATCTTGCGGGCCACCATCGCCACCGCCGCGCCGGCTACCGGCGTGCTGCGGGACGCGTAGGTGCCCATGCCGAACGGCGCGGTGTCGGTGTCGCCCTCCTCGACCACCACGTCCTCGGCCGGGATGCCGAGCTCGTGGGCCACGATCTGCGCCCAGGTCGTCTCGTGCCCCTGACCCTGCGTCTTTG
>Ga0306920_100011568_pt1 | contig 11927 bp, 8 predicted proteins | sample flu12Cox44000170_FD_204666 | JGI IMG/M metagenome (GOLD analysis project Ga0306920, IMG submission 204666) | Lab enrichment of tropical soil microbial communities from Luquillo Experimental Forest, Puerto Rico - flux4day.12C.oxic.44.000.170 (v2)... | ecosystem: Environmental > Terrestrial >...
GGGGTCGAGATCTGGGTTTTCACTGTCGCTGCGATAGCGGGTCCACCAACTCGTGTCCATGGTGAGCTGGGTGAGATTGGTGAGCCGGCCGGTTTGAGGAACTCCACTTACCTTGCTGGGCGGCAAATTAGCGAAGTTCTTGTTGAGGTCGACGGTCGGCTGCCCTTTTGATTGCAGGTAATTCGTGAGAAACGATGCGTGGCTGAATTCATCGTCCGTGTTGTCCACAATGTACTGCGGCATATCCGCGTCCAGCAGCACAAGCCCGGCAACATACAAGGGAGCCAATCCGGTGACCACCGGGTCTCCATTCTGGTCCTTCAGGTCGATGGGTGAAATCCCTTGATTGGTTGCACCGCCCAACTCCGAGTATTGTTTCCACAGATCCGCCTCGATCGTCTCCAAGGCTTCGAGGAAGCGGAGAATCGCTGCATCGCCCCGGGCGAGGCTATCTTCTTGGGCGAATGCCGGAAAATCCTTGCCGAGCAAGCCCGCTCCTACAGTCGCAGCGCCGGCCGCTACAGTTCCATTCTTCAAAAACGAACGCCGATTGGTACTCTTTGAAAAAAGCTTCACATTCTTGTTCATGGTCGATCTCCTCGTTCTTTCGGCCTTAACTTCGTCTTTAACGGTCTTGCGCGACAGATCCGCTTGCTGGGCTTAGATGGCGGGAAGAAATCACGAGAAAGACAAGCTTTTATCAACTCCGAGTGCGCTCTAGGCTAAGGACTTAGAAAACGAAATTAAGGACAGCGCTGGGAGAGGCGGTACTCGGCTCCTGCCTGGAACTTCGATGCTCGACACTGGCAACCGCGCCAAGCTGCCGCCAACGAGATCGCCGATGCCCGCAGGAAAGTCAGCACTACAAGAACAATTGTCCAACACCCTACTTTGCGGAGTCAGTCTTTGACACTCAATGCGAATCCCCATATGCTTTTTGCGTCGTTTTCCGTCGGATTGGCTTGTCATGATTGGCCAAACCATCTCTCACTATCAGATCCTCGAAAAGCTCGGCGGGGGCGGCATGGGGGTGGTGTACTCGGCCCGCGACACGATCCTCGACCGCACCGTGGCCTTGAAATTTCTCACGGCCGAGGCGATTCGCGAAAAGCTTTCCTTCGAGCGCTTCCTGCGCGAGGCGCGCGCCGCTGCGGCGCTCAATCATCCCAACATCTGCACGGTGCACGAAATCGGGGAACACGGGGAGAAGCAGCCGTTCCTGGTCATGGAGCTTCTCGAAGGCGATACGCTGAAATTTCTGATTGCGGGGCGAGCATTGCGCATCGACCGCCTGCTGGATATCGCCACGCAGGTAGCCGACGCGCTCGACCACGCGCACTCTCGCGGCATCACCCATCGCGATATCAAACCGGCAAACATCTTCGTTACGCGTGCGGGCAAAGTGAAGGTGCTGGATTTCGGGCTTGCCAAGCTTTCTCCGCTTGCGTCTCTTTCTCCGGAGGCAGCGCCGAGCAATGCCTCCGGCAGCAGGCCCGCCTCGCCCAACGATACGCTGACCACGCCCGGCGATTCGATGGGAACGGTTGCATACATGTCCCCGGAGCAGGCGCGCGGCGAAGAGCTTGATTCACGCTCCGACTTGTTTTCTTTTGGCGCGGTGCTCTATGAAATGGCAACGGGGAAGCAAGCCTTCTACGCGCACACAAATGCCCTGAGTTTCAACGCGATTTTTCATCACACGCCGGATCGGCCCAGTGCCGTGAATTCGGACCTTCTTGAGACCCTCGATGGGATCATTTTCAAGGCGCTCGAAAAGGATCGCGACCTGCGGTACCAATCCGCGGCGGAGTTGCGCGCGGACCTGAAGCGCCTGAGGCGCGATATCGAATCCGGCAAGCGCGCCGCCGCAACTGGGCCGGCGTACGAATCGCCGAGCGAACGTCCGCAAAACTCCGTGGCGGTCCTTTATTTCGAAAATCTCAGCAGCACGAAAGAAGACGAATACCTGCGCGACGGGATGACTGAGGACATTATCACCGAGCTCGCCAATATCAGGAACCTCAAGCTCTTTCCGCGACCGGCGATGCTGGCCTATCGCGACAAGCCGGTTACCGCGCCGCAGGTTGGGTACGAGCTGAATGCCGCGTACGTGCTAGGGGGAAGCATCCGGCGATCGGGGAACCGGCTGCGCATCACCGCCCAGCTTGTGGAAACAAGCAGCGGCCACACGGTGTGGGCGCAGCGCTTCGACCGGGAAATGGCGGACGTTTTCGAGGTACAGGACGAAATCGCGCGCAGTATCGCACAGGCATTCCGAATCAACCTGTCTCCGCAGGAAGAAAAGAGGATTGCCTCGAAGCCGACCGAAAATTCGCTCGCCTACGACTATTTCCTACGCGGGCGGAGTTATGCGCGCCGCGAAAGCCTGGAATTTGCATTACAGATGTACGAGCAGGCGATTAAGCTGGACCCGAATTTCGCGATGGGGCATGCGGGGGTTGCCTACATCTGCGGGATCATTTACGAGATCCGCGAGCACGATCCGAAATGGGTGGAGCGCGGCGAGGCGGCCTGCAAGAGAGCTCTGCAGCTCGATCCGCAACTTCCGGAAGCGCTGGTCGCCCAGGCGCGTATTTTGTATTCGCAGCGGAAGCACGCGGAAGTCATCGATCTTGCTCACAAGGCCATCGCGCTTAAGCCCGACTGCGAAGGTGTTTATAACGTTCTCGGGCGGGCCTACTTTGCTTCGGGGCGATTTCAGGAGGCCGCCGATTTGATCGAGAAGGCGATCGACGCGAACGGCGACGACTACAACGTCTATATACCGTTCACGAATGCGCTTGAGCGCCTGGGGCGCTTTTCGGAACTGCGACGCTATCGCGAAATGGAAATTCTGATCCTGGAGCGCCAACTCGAGATTGTGCCCGAAGATGTGCGGGCGCGCAGCTTGCTGGCGGCCGATTACGCTTATGCGGGACGGCCGGATGATGCGGTCCGTCATCTTGAGATGGCGGTTGCGTTGCGCCCCAACGACTCCAACGTTCTTTATAACTCCTGCTGTTGCTACGGCGTGCTCGGCAAAAAGGCGGAGGCGCTCGATCTGCTGAAGAGGGCGCTGGCCAATGGCTACGCGAACTTCGACTGGCCGCGGCAGGATCCGGACCTGATCCTGCTGCATGACGACCCTGAATTTCAGAAGATGTTTCCAGAGAAGCGCAGCTGAAGGACCGTTGGAAGCTAAGTCGAATTGATTGTCGAGCCCCGATTGAGCAACCCGACCTCGAAACGAAGTATTGGAGGGAGCTTCTTTGGTCCCCATCGCATTTCGCTGCGAGCTGTGCGGTGGTCGCACCAGGTATTACAGGAGTATATTTGGCCGCAGAAAGCCGCGCTTTAACTTTTCAACGTGGTTAGCGGTGCCTTATGTCCCCGCCCTGAAGGGCGAGGTTTTACGGCACCACGGATAATCTGGAGAAGCGACGGCTCAAAACCGAGTCGTCGTGCTTTCACCGTGATTATGCAGGGCAGGCTCCAGGAGGCGACGATGCGTCGAGCGATAGTTCTGTGTTTTGTCTTGGTTCTGTATGCGTGGATTGTTGTTTGCGCCGAAAGCCCGGCAAACGCGCAGGCACAACTTCCGGCCGAGTTGCAGCAGAAGATGGACAAGGCCGCGACCGAAGCGTTGAACAAGACTGGCGTGCCGAGCGCAGCGGTTGCGATCGTGAAGGACGGACAAATCACCTATCTGCATGCCTACGGAAATGCCCGGCTCGATCCCGCGACACCGGCGAAACCCGAGATGCGTTATAGCATCGGCTCGATCAGCAAGCAGTTTACGGCGACGGCGATCCTTCTTTTGCAGGAGCAGGGCAAGCTGTCGCTTGAGGACAAGGTCGCAAAATTTCTTCCTGATCTGACGCGGGCAAATGAAGTCAGCATTCGCGAGCTGCTCTCGCACACTTCGGGGTATCAGGATTACTGGCCCCAGGACTACGTAATGCCCATGATGCTGCAGCCCACCACCGCGCAGAAAATTCTGGACTTGTGGGCGCGCAAGCCGCTCGATTTTGATCCGGGAACAAAATGGCAGTACAGCAACACGAATTACGTGATCGCCGGGCTTATTGTGGAGAAGGCCAGCGGAGTGCCGTTGCTGCAATTTCTCGAGGAGAAGGTGTTCGCGCCGCTTGGGATGAAGAGTGTCGCGGACATCGACAAGGCCAAACTCGGGGATACGGATGCGACGGGGTACTTGCGGTACGCGCTCGGGCCGCCGCGGCTGGCGCCGAAGGAAGGGAAGGGCTGGCTGTTTGCGGCGGGCGAATTGGCGATGCCTGCCGAGGACCTGGCGAAATGGGATATTTCAATCATCAAGCAAAGCCTGTTGCAGCCGCCATCATACCTGGCGTTTGAAACAGAGGTTGTTCTCAAGAATGGGCTGGGGACAGGCTACGGTTTAGGTGTCGATGTAGGGAAGCAGTTCGGCCACCGAGCGCTGTCGCATAGCGGCGAGGTCTCGGGCTACACGGCGGAAAACGTTGTGTTCCCCGATGAACGTGCCGCTGTCGTGGTGCTCACGAACCAGGATGCCGCCGACGCCGCGAGCACCATCGCACGGAACATCGCGCCGCTGCTTCTTGCGAGCGATGATCCGGCGACACCGGAAAAGCTCGCGCAAGCCCGCAAGATTTTCGAGGGCTTGCAGCAGGGGACGATCGACCGGTCGTTGTTCACCGACAACGCGAATTTTTATTTTGACCAGCAGGCGTTGCAGGACTTTGCGACAAGCCTCGGGCCTCTTGGAACGCCGGAAGAGTTTGTCGAAACGTACCATGCTTTGAGGGGCGGAATGAAGCTGCGGGTGTACGCGATCAAGTTTTCGAAAAACAAGTTGCGAGCCTGGACGTACGAAATGCCAGACGGGAAGCTCGAACAGTATCAAGTGTCAACTTGGGTCGGTGCTTCGGGTGCCATGTAATTTCGCGCCTTCTCAAGCTCGCCCTGCGCGTAGCTCGCGTACTCAGGCGGGCCTTAGCCCGAGAAACCGAGCGGCGCCCGTGCGCTTACGGCTGGCGGTGCAGCCAAGTTCGGCGCGAGTCCTATTTACGTGAGATGGATTCCGGCTTCGACTCGGATCGATGGCAATCGTGGGCCAAATCCTCGGGGCTGAATATCTGGCGAACTTCGGTTTCCCCCTCCCAGCCCGGCCAGTATTTGCGGTGGAGGTCCATGTAGTGGACTGCAGCGTCGACGGCCGCTTCCTTGGAACCAAATTCCAGAACCGCATAACCGCCGATGAATTCCTTGGTCTCGGGGAACGGCCCGTCCGTCGCGGTTACTTTTCCTTGCGAAAGCCGTACGCGAGTGGTCGCGGCCATGGGAGCCAGGCCGCCGCTGGAAAGTACGGTGCCGCCATTCTTTGGGTCTTGGCTGAGCTCTTCTACGGCCTTCAGCAATTCCTTGGGGGGTGGGCCCGAGAATTTCTCCGCGTGCTTCAGCAACATCATGAATCGCATGGTCCTGTCTCCTTTGGGTTTGGCTTGCGAACGGAGCGCCAGCCCGCCTCAGCCTGCGTTCTACATATGTTTATCGAACGAGGACCGTTCGAATCGACAGCCCGGGGACTGTTCTTCGAACTTATCGTCCTACCTCTTATGTGTTGGCATCCGCGCCGCTCTTGGCCATGATCGCGAATTGACCAGAGGGCAGACCCGCGAATCAAGGCGTGCCCTCAATTTCCAGCCGGTGCTTGAGCGGGGGGATTGTGCTTCGGCAGATTCGGGGTCAACTTGCGGAGCACGAATTCCTGGAGGAGATTGACGGCAGCTGTTGCGCCGATTCCAATGAGCGTGTTTTCGACGATCAGATCGGTCTCGTTGTGCTCGGGTGGGTAATAGAGCGTCGAGATGGCTCCCGAGGCGAAGCCTCCGATAATACCGGAGTAGTTTGGTTGCCAGTGGCCGTTGTCGCCCTTGCAGATCACGGCGTTGGCCATCGCGTAGAGGGCACGCTGCCGCTTCGTACCGGTGCCTTTGTAAAAGTAACGAGGATCCTGCTTGAGCAGTGAAGGCAGGATGGCGCCGCCGATGAAGGTGCTGATCACGGTATCCGCGTACGCGGCGCCGTAGCGCTTGGCATAACCCTGAGCGCCTTGGCCGAAACCGTTGAATTCGTCGGTAGCCTGCTCAACTCCGGCGACGGCGGCCGTAACGCCGAACGTAACGGGGTCCACTGAGGTGCGGAAGGCGAGCCTGAACTTCTGTTTCGAAGTGAGCGGAAGCGCATCGGGAATGTAGCTGACATAGAAATTTGGAATGATGCCGAGGACGCGCTGTTTTTCTTGCTCCTTCATCTGCTCTTCGGCGATTTCGATTGGTGAGAGGACTACCTGTACCTCGGTGACCTCGGTCGCGAGGCGGAGAGTAATCTGAGGCACGACGAAGCTTTCGCCCGGGCGCACGGTGCCCGAGGTTGTTTCGGTCGCGAAGCCGGCCGCGGCAACAGTGAGTTGGAAAGGGCCCGGGGCAATGGCGGGGACCGAGAATTGGCCATCGTCACCGGTGAGGGTCTCCTGGGCGGAGGACGGGTCCTTCGATTGATCTTGACGGGTGAGTTTCACTTGGGCGCCGACGACCGGAGTTCCTTTTGGATCGACAACCGTGCCCGCGATGTTGGCCCGGGATTGCTCGTCAGGCTGCTGAGCCCGGACCAAGGCCGGAAATGCGCAGAACAGAAAGAGTAGAGTAAGCCAAACAAAAGGCAGCGAACCGCGCACCGACGGGAGGGAACGGCTCAACGGATTGCCTTCGCTGGATGTGCGCGCAAGAGTCAGGTCTATCCCCCCTGTAACAGCCTAGCAAGTGGAGGAGAGGGCCTACAACCACAAAGGCTAGTGAGCGTCGGTTGACATTGACGGGGTGTTCGGATAGATTCCGCGCAAGTCCGGATGGGCTCAGGCAACCAAGCGAGCTCGTCATTCCAAGCAACGAAAGGAAAAACCGATGCAAACGCAACGCATCCTGGGAATGTGTCTTGTTGTGTCTCTTCTGCTGCTGGGAGCCGCGGTTTACGCCCAGGTGGAACGCCCGACCCATGACGGCACGGTGTGGGCACTCTCCTTCCTTCATGTGAAACCGGGCATGAACCCGGCCTACGACAAATACCTCGCCAGCGAATGGAAGAAAATGGAGGATGCCATGAAAGCCGCGGGCATCACCCTGTCCTACAAGGTCATCACGACGGAAGCGCACAGTCCAACAGACTGGAATCTGATGCTGATGGTGGAATACAAGGACATGGCAAGTCTCGAAGCGAACCAAGACAAGGCCGACGCGCTGTTGCAAAAGATGTTCGGCAGCGATGAAAAAGTAATGCAGGGATTCAAAGATCGGACCGAGATCCGCGAAGTGATCGGAAACCGCTTGGCGCGAGAGATGATTCTCGAACCAAAGAAGTAAGACGCGCCCAGGCTCAGGAGGCGCCGCCGAGCTCCGCCTCCTGAGCTGCTGGCGGCGAATCGGGTGTAACGTTTCTAATCCCCCGCGCACTACCTACCAGTCGAGCGTGTACTCTCAAATTAGACAATGAGCAAGGAGAGCGCGCTCGGCCGGAGGAGCCACAGTCGCGATCCGATCGCCGCAATTTGACAAATCTTTGCTTGACAGTCCGTCTCGAAAGCGAGGAAGATGAGCGCGCTTTCAGTTCCTTCCGCCCCTCCGCGTTAGCCTAGGTTCGCCTGCATCGTCCAAGAGAGGAGCAACGCAATGGATTTCATCGAGCGCATGTTTCATATCGCTCCGGACTACGGGAGCGGAGCGCTGGAGGCAGCCATTTTCCTTGCGTCTCTTGCAGTTCCATTCGCCCTAGCCGTCCTGCGAGCAGGCCGCTTGCGACGGCCATTCGCTGATCGTTTCCGGGGCTGAACCGGCAAGCGAACGTCCTCAGCGACTCGAGTGATGCACCTGCGCTAATCGCCGATATCAGCGTTGACGGCGATTCATCCGCGACAGATGGAAACATGATCGTCGACTTAGCACCTCGCTTTGGCCCAAACGCCGGCGAATTGCGGGGACCCGCGGGGGTGTGAAGGGCGCCTGTATGGCGGCCGAGCAGGCAGGAAGAGAAGGGAGTCAGGCAAATGAGCAGAGCGGAAATGTTGAATCTAGTCGAAAGGGCTGGGTTTGTCTTCCGAGGCAAGGTCGCCCGGCAGGGCACCTCCGACTCGCGGTTGATGAGGGCCGCTGAAGGTAAAGCCGCAACGGTAGAAGTGGAGGAGGTGCTCCGTAGCACGGATGCCTTGCGGGGCCTAGCGGGTAAGGAAGTAATTGTATTGACCGAGCACCCGATCGAAGAAAAGAAAGCGCTCCTGTTCTTCGCAAACGTCCTGGAGTTAGGGGCGCACGTGCTTTTGCGAGAGGTCGGTCGCCACGAAGCGTCGCGCGAAGCGGTTCGAGACCTTGCCGAGGCAATCAAGGTCGTGCAGGAGCGGCCACTGCAGCGACGGGTGGCGGATGCCGACTTGATTGTAACGGGAAGAGTAACGTCCAGCCGCCGGGCGGAGACTCCTTCGGTGTTGCGTTCGGAACACGACGCCGAATGGTGGATTGCGCGCGTCGCGGTTCAAACGGCGGTTAAAGGCACGAAGCCAAAGGGAGAGCTTGAGGTTCTCTTCGCCAATAGCACGGACATCGCCTGGTACCGGTCGCCCAAATTGCACGAGGGCGCGAGCGGCGTTTTCATTCTCCGCCGCGTACCACAGAAGGAAGCGGTGCCGGAAGAGGCGCGCGGCATCTATGAGGCCACCGACCCCCTTGACTTGCTTCCTAGTGACCGGCTTCAGGAAGTGCACCGGGCTCTCGGTCACGAAAAAGAGGAGCGCTCCTAATGTCAGACTTCATTCGCGTTGTTAACATGATCCCCAACAATTCGAGTGGGGAAACGAATCAGGACAGCGAACCTAACCTTGCTGTGAACCCTGCCAATGCCCAGGAAATCGCCGGTACCGCGTTTACACCCAGCCCCAATTTAGGGAGTCCAAATTCTCCCATTTTCTATTCGAGCGACGGCGGCGACACCTGGGTGCTCAAAGACTTCATCGCAGGTACTCCGGTTCGCGATCAGACCCTGCGGTTTGCCACGACGAGCGGAAACCTTTACGCCGGCGTGCTCTGGGGACCCGGAGGCATCGCCTCGATCAATTTCGATATTTTGCGTTCGACCAACCCTTCCGGCTCGACACTAATGACGCAGCTGGCGACCAGGAAGGACGACGACCAACCCTTTATTCAAGCCGCGACGGTGCCGAGCGGTCCAGACGCTGGGAAGGACCGAATCTACGTGGGCAGCAACGATCACGCGCCCGCGAACGTTCCTTCTACGATGGACCAGTCTCTCGATGCGGCGTCCGCCGCCCATCCCATGCAAACCTTTCGGCTCGAAGGCCGCACGGTTGTTCGCGACGGCTTTCAGACACGGCCCGCTGTTCACCCCAACGGGACGATCTACGCCGTGTTCTACGCGCTCATCACCGGCTCGTCGAATTGCGACGTGGTAATCGTTCGCGACGACAATTGGGCCAGCGGTCTCACGCCGTACAACGCGCTGGTCGATCCGGGCGATACCAAGCAGGGCCAACGGATCGTCACCGCCGTCAACAATCCTTTCCTCGGGCTCAACATCGGCCAGCAGAGGATCGGAGGTGATCTGTCCGTTGCGGTTCACCCTCACGACAGCGCTATCGTCTATGTCTGCTGGGGAGACATGCAAGCCGGCACGTACACGTTGCACGTGCGAAAGTCGATCAATTCGGGGGCGTCGTGGTCTCCCTCGGATTTGCGGACAATTACCAACGCGACCAATCCGGCGCTGGCGATCAGCAGTGAAGGAACGCTTGGCTTGCTCTACCAACAGGTGACCGGTAATGCTCCGAGCCAGCGCTGGGTGACCACTCTCGAGCACACGCACAGCGACTTCGCATCGCTTACGACGCATTTCCTGGCGGACACGCCGACGGCGACGCCTGGTAAGACCTTCGACCCGTATCTGGGGGACTACCTGTATATGATGGCCGTCGGTAAGTCCTTCTACGGGATTTTTTGCGCGAATAACACGCCGGATCACACGAACTTCCCGAACGGCGTCATTTTTCAGCGCAATGCGAATTTCACGACTCACACGCTGCTGAATCTCGACAATGTCACTCCGGTACCGGTTTCGATCGATCCTTTCTTTTTCAAGATAGTTGTGAAGCCGGGTTCTGTGGCGACCGGGATCGCCGATAACGGCAACTTCGGCAACGTGTGTCACGGTTCATTCCACGACGAATTGTTGACCATCAACAACAACGGCTCGGGAACGCTACACATATTCAACATCACCTCGTCTTCGGTCGAGTTCGAGGTGCCGAGCGTTTTGTCTTACCCGCTCAAGGTGGAGGCCGGGGACTCGATCGACCTGGTTCTTCGCTTTCAGCCAACAACGCTCGGACCGGTTTCTGCGACGATTACGATCTTCAGCGATGATCCGAAAGGGCCGCACAAGATCGTTGTGAGGGGGGATGGAGTCGCACCGCGTCTGAGCTTGTACCTGGCCGACACGGGCAGGTTCGGGAAGGTGTGCGTCGGCTCGTTCAAGGATGAGTCGTTGATCTTGAACAACAGCGGCAAGTGTACGCTGACGGTAACCGCGATCCATTCCAGTGCTGCCGACTTCATCGCGCCGAACGTGCTGACGTTCCCGCTGGCCATCGCAGCCGGAAGCTTCCTGCCGGTGCCCATCCGCTTTGAGCCGACGAGTTTTGGCCCGAAGTCCGCGACGATTACCGTACTTAGCAACGACCCGGCGGGTCCGGGCACGATCCAGGTATCTGGGGATGTACCGTCGGGCAAGCTGGCCATCACCGGCTCAACCGTGTTTGGCGGCGTCCAATGCTGCCGTCGCGAGCAACGCGTTCTGTCGCTGTGCAATACCGGCGAGTGCAACCTGCACGTCACCCACGTGGGTTTCAAGCGCAAGCGGCGTCATTTCCGCTTGATCAATAATCCATTCCCGGCGGTTTTGCGGCCGGGTTCCTGTCTCAATCTGGTGGTTCAGTACGTTGCGAAGGAGCGAGTCTCGAGATCGTGTGAGCTTGTGATTCACTGCGATGATCCGCACGAACCAATCCGCCATCTCGACGTAATTGCCTATACCATCTGGGACTGTTGCGCATGCGGTTGTAAGGCTTGCAAAGAGAATTGCGACTGCTGCAAGCCGCGACATGAAGAGTGCTGCGACGATGACGACGATGATGAAGACGACGATCGCCATCCTGATCGCGACGAAGACGACGACGATTGAAGCAGCGGAATTCTTCGGCTGAGTCTTTGCTCTGCCGCTTCAAGCGCCGGAGCCGCGCCAGCCATCAAGCTCGTTTCGGGCGATTAGGCGCTCGGGCGTTGTTGTCCTTCCCTGGTGGCGATGACATAATTCAAGCTTCAGAAGAGAAGTGAAGGGGCCGACTGGGCGCCGGTGTTTTGCAGGGGTTGCCGGCGAGCGGCCAGCACTCGCTTTCTCAGGGGGTTGTCATGGCATTGCGTGATAGCTGGATCGAGAAACGGGAAGCGGCGCAGGCAAGCAGCAACGGCTCGAGAAACATGTCGCAGATGCATCTGGCGCGGCTCGGCGTGGTGAGCGAGGAGATGCAGTACGTCGCGAAACGCGAGAAGCTCGACCCCGAGCACGTGCGCAGCGAAGTGGCCCGCGGGCGCGCGATCATTCCGGCGAACATTCATCACCGCAACCTGGAGCCGATGGGCATCGGGATTGCGTTCAAGTGCAAGATCAACGCGAACATCGGCAACTCGGCGACGACCTCGGAGGTCAACGAAGAGCTGAAGAAGCTGCACCACGCCGTGCATTATGGCGCCGACACGGTGATGGATCTTTCGACCGGGGGCGACATTCCGGAAATTCGCCAGGCGATTATT
>Ga0306920_100011569_pt1 | contig 11927 bp, 9 predicted proteins | sample flu12Cox44000170_FD_204666 | JGI IMG/M metagenome (GOLD analysis project Ga0306920, IMG submission 204666) | Lab enrichment of tropical soil microbial communities from Luquillo Experimental Forest, Puerto Rico - flux4day.12C.oxic.44.000.170 (v2)... | ecosystem: Environmental > Terrestrial >...
GACGCCATGACCCACGTAGGTGAGCTCATCGGCCCGATCGAACAAGGCGCGCGCGAGTGGATTGGCACACTGGCCGCCGTGGCGGCCGTCAACGTGGGCGCGGCCGTCGGGCTGGCCGCGAGGGGGCTGCACGGCGACCGCCGTCTCGCGGTGAGCGCGTGTGCCGCGGGATTGGAAACCGCGCTGGCGCTGGCCGGTGTGCGTTTGCGGGTCATCGGTGAACACAACCTGTGGGCGGTGCGACCAGCGGTGTTCGTGATGAATCACCAGAGCGCCCTGGACGCGATGGTAATGGGGGCGTTGGTGCGGCACGATTTCACGGCCGCAGGAAAAAAGGAGACCAAGTACGACCCGCGCACCGCGCTTCTTTCCCGCGCCTTGGACATCGTCTTTCTCGACCGTTCCAACACCGCCCGCGACCGTCAGGAGATGGGCAAGCTCGTCGAGCGGCTGCGAGGCGGCACCTCGGTGCTTGTTGCGCCGGAGGGCACCCGCACGCCGACGCCGGTGCTGGCCCCGTTCAAAAAGGGTGCGTTCCATGTGGCCCTGCAGGCCAAGGCGCCGGTGGTGCCCGTCGTGTTGCGCAACACAGGGGAGCTGATGCCGCGCGGCGCCAACACGATCCGGCCCGGCACCGTCGACGTGTGCGTGCTCGATCCGGTCCCAACCGATGATTGGACAGTCGACGATCTGGGCGTGCGGGTAGCCGCGCTGCACCGGCGATTCGCTGAGACGCTCGACAACTGGCCGGGATCGAGGTGAAGTCGTGAACGACACACAGCCACCCCTCTCCAATGAGCAGGCGTGGGCGGAGGCTCCGCAATGGGGCACGACGCCGGCGATGAGCCAGCTAGAGGCGCTCATGTGGCGCTCCGAGCGACACCCGAGGCTGTCGTCGACGGCGGTCATGGTCGAGCTGCTTGACACGGTGCCCGACTGGGACCGACTGCGGGCGGCCCACGAGTGGGCCAGCCGACTGGTGCCCCGTTTTCGTCAACGGGTAGTCGAGCCGGCGCTGCCGGTCACACCTCCGGTGTGGGCCGCCGATCCGGACTTCGATCTGGACTACCACCTGCGCCGGGTGGTGCTGCCGACGCCCGGCGACATCGATGCTCTGCTTACGCTCGCCCAAACCCTGGCGGTCACCCCGTTCGACCGCTCGCGGCCACCGTGGGAGGCCACGCTCGTGGAAGGCTTCGACGGTGACCGCGCGGCCTACCTGCTCAAGGTTCACCACTCACTGACTGACGGCATGGGCGGCATCCAGCTTCTGAGCCATCTGCATAGCCGCATCCGCGAACCCAGTCCGCACAAGCCGGATCCTGACGCGCTGGCACCCGAGCGCCCGAACCGCCTGGGGCTGGCCGCGCACGGCCTGCTCGAGCAGGTCCGCAGCGCCCCTGCTGGCGCCCGGCGCCTGCTGGACTTCACCACCGTCGCGCTGCGACAGCCAGGGCGCGTGGCGGCGGAGGCGCTGCGGCTGGCCGGATCGCTTCCGTGGATGCTGGACGGCCCGCCTGCGTCACCGTCGCCGCTGCTTCGACCGCGCAGCGGCAAGGCGTGGCGCTTCGGCACCCTCGAATGCAGTCTCGACGAGCTGAAGGCGGCCGGCCGGGCGGGCGGAGGCACAGTCAACGACGCGTTCATCGCGGCGCTGTTAGGCGGGCTGCGCCGCTACCATGAGCGGTTCGGGGTCGGCGTCGACGAGCTGCCGATGGCGATGCCGGTGAGCCTGCGCCGCCCCGGCGATGCGATGGGAGGCAATCGGTTCACCGGCGCGCTGCTGGCCGCCCCGGCCGGGGTGGCCGATCCCGCCGACCGGATTGCAGCGATCCACCGCGCTGTGCTCACCGCACGCGCGGAGCCGGCTTTCGAGCTGCTGGGACTGGCCGCTCCCCTGCTTACCCGCGTGCCCTCGGCCGTGGGGGCGCTCGCCTTCGGTGGTGTCGGGGCGAGCGCCGACCTGTCGGCCAGCAACGTCCGCGGCATCCCGCACCCGGTCTATCTGGCGGGTGCTCGCATCGACCGGATGTTCGTGTTCGGGCCGTTGCCGGGCGTCGCGGTGATGGCGGGGTTGGTCTCGCACGTGGGCACCTGCTGCATCGGAATCAACTGCGACGGTGCTGTCTTCGCCGATACCAATCTGCTCATGACCTGCCTGCGGGAAGGCCTCGATGAGGTCCTCGCGCTCGCCAAACCGCATGCTGGCAACACCCGCCGCCGGCGCGGTTCGACCCCACCACAGGAAATGCAACGTGGGTGAAACGCAAAGTGGTCGCACCGCAGAATCCGGCGCACCGATCCAGCATGTCGACGGGCACCTGCGCGGGAAGTTGGGGCTTGCGCTGTACTGGCGGGCCTGGCTGCCCACCAGCCGGCCGCGCGCCATAGTGGCGATCGCGCACGCGGTCTTCGAGCACTCGGGGCGGTATACATACGTGGCCGAGCGCCTCGCCCGAGCGGGCTTTGCCACGTATGCGCTCGACCACCGCGGCCACGGCCGATCCGATGGCAGGCGCGGCAATATCGGCCGGATGGCCCACCTGGTCGCCGACCTCGACAAGCTGGTGCTCTTGATCGGCCAGCACCACCCACGGCGGGCGGTCTTCCTGCTCGGACACAGCATGGGCGGCGCGATCGCCCTGCAGTACGCGCTCGAACACCAGGGCACGCTCGGCGGGCTGATCCTGTCTGCGCCGGCCGTCGACGTGACCGGGGTGTCGTCGCTGCAGGTGAGGGTCGCCAAGCTGGCATCGGCGATCGCACCGAACCTGGGCATCCTGACCGTCGACAGCAGCAAGATCAGCCGGGACCCGGCCGTCGTGCACGCGTACGACGAGGATCCGCTGGTCTACCGCGGCAAGGCCCCGGTCAGGACGATCGCCGATGTGATCACTGCCGCCGAGCGGTTTGGCGGGCGGGCGCATGAGCTCATGCTGCCGCTGCTGGTCATGCACGGCACCGCCGACGGCCTCGTCGCACCGGTGGGGTCACGCCTGGTTTATAACCGCGCGCGCTGCGCCGACAAGACCCTCAAGCTGTATGAGGGCCTCTACCACGAGGTGCTCAATGAGCCCGAGAAGGATATCGTCGTCGACGAGCTGCTGAACTGGCTCGTCGAGCGCAGCTGAAGTCGCTGCCGGCATTTCATGCCGCTGATGGTGCAGTAGGCTTCGAACCCATGGAGGTCGCCGCGGCGACCCAGGAACGGGTTGCTGCCGCTCTGGTCAAGCTCTGGGATCTGCTCGGGCCACGCGATCTGCCGCTCGAGGTTGAGCAAGCCGACGCGATCGCGTTGGAGGAGCTGGTTGAGGACGCGTTCGGTGAACTGAGTCGCATGGTGCCCACCTATACAGGTCCGAACGCGACCGAGGTGGCGGCGTTGGCACTGGAGCTGGCCGACGTGCGGGTGCTGCTGGCCGGCGAACGAACCGCCCGAGGGATCGACGGCGTGTTGCAGGTGCAGCGCGCGCTGGCGCATCTGCGCGCGATCGGGTCAACCGAGCAGATGCTGATGCGGGCACCGGAGGCGGTGTGCACATATCTGGGCTTCAAGATGGCGATCCTGTGGCGGGTCGAAGAAGAGGGCGTCGTGGTGCCGGTGTCGGCGCATTACGTGGCCGACCCGGACTACCACGCCAAGGTGCAACATTTCTGCGGGAAGCTGGCGCCGCTGCGACTGGGCGCGATGGTGTTGGAGAACGACATCGTGCGCCGGCGGGCCCCGTTGATCGTGCATGACGCGCTCAACGACCCGCGGGCCATCCGCGCGCTGACCCGCGCGTCGAACATCCGCTCCTACGTGGCGGCTCCGGTGATGCCGGAGGGCCGAGTGATTGGATTCCTGCACGCGTCGACGCTCGCGGTCGACGACATCCTCGACCGCGACGTGCTGTGGGCTTTCGCCGAAGGGTACGGCTACGCGCTCGAGCGCACGATTCTGTTGCGGCGGCTGCACGATCAGGGCGAGCGCATCCGCGAGCTGGTGGTGTCCACCGAAGCGGTGCTCACCGAAATCCGCGAAGCGGGACTGCAGATCTCCACCGCCAGCGCGGGATTGGAGGCCGCGGAGTCCGGGCCGGTCCGCTCCGCGATGTTCTCCGCGCCGGACTCGCGGATCCATCAGCTGCTCACCCGCCGCGAGCTGGAAATCATGGAGCTGTTGGCGCACGGTGAGACGAATCGTCAAATCGCCGGCCGCATGGTGGTGTCGGAGGGCACGGTCAAAAGCCATGTCAGCCAGATCCTGCGCAAGATGCGCGCGGCCAACCGTGCCGAGGCCGTGTCGAAGTACATGCGTCTGACCAGTCAGTGAGCCGCCGAGCCTTTTGCCGGGAGCGCGGCCATGGCCCGCTCGGCCATGGCGGTGATGGTCAGGCTCGGGTTGACCCCGGGGTTGGCCGGCACCGCCGCCCCGTCGCAGACCAGTAGGTTCCGGTAGCCGAACACCCGGTGGTTCATATCGATCACCCCTCGGGACGGATCAACAGCGGTGACGGCACCGCCGAGGATGTGCGCAGTCACCGGTGCGTTGAGCAGGGCCTCGCCGAGCCAACTTTGGGCGATCCCACCGGTTTTCTCGGCAATCCGTCGTGCGATCTCGTTGGCGTAGGGCAAAAACGTCGGGATGGGGTGATCCCGATCCTGCCGGGTCTGAATCGCGACTCTGCCGGTGAGCGAGCGGCGCGGGACGAACCGCATCGAGTTGTCCAGCGTTTGCATGACCCCGGTGATGATGGTGCGTCGAGACCAGTCCCCGACGCGCGCCTGCCTGGCGAAACATACTGGATGACAAAGGATTTGGACAATCAGCTTAAGTGGCCGGCTTAACCGGGTGCCGCCGGGCGTCAGGAGTATGAACAGCAGGCTCATCAAGTCGGCACCGATGCCGTAGGTGACGATCTCGCTATGGGTGTTCTCGTCGGGGTGGATGCTGCTGCTCAACGCCACCTGCTGCCACCACCCGCGGTCGGTGGGCATGGTGACTGCGGTGAGGGATTCGCTGTTGGTGCGCACCACATGCCCGAGGCGATCGGAGATAGCCGGCAGCGCACCGGCGGCCTTGCACGCAGCGAGGAGCTGGTTGGTGCCCAGAGCGCCAGCGGCGACGACCACACCGCGGGCGGTGACGGTGCGGGTGTTATTGCGCAGCCAGGCTCCGGTGCGGGTATGCGTGATGCGGTAGCCGTCGGCGCCGTCGGATGCGGCCAGTGGCTCGATAAGTGTCACGGTGCGCTCTGGAATGACCTGAACGCCTGTGCCTTCCGCCAGCCATAGGTAGTTCTTGGGCAGAGTGTTTTTCGCGTTGTGGCGGCACCCCAGCAGGCATTGGCCGCACTCGATGCACCCGGTGCGTGCGGGGCCGCCGCCGGAGAAGAACGGATCGGGCTCGGTCACACCGGGTTTGCCGAAATACACGCCGATCGGGGTGGGGTGGAAGCTGTCGGGCACACCCATGTCGGCGGCGACGTCGGCGAACACCTCATCCATGGGGGTGCGCCGCGGGTGGGTGACCACGCCAAGCATCCGCTCGGCCTCTGCGTAGTGCATGTCGAGGTCGCCGGCCTCCCCGCTGACCCGCTTCCACTCTGCGAAGAACCGCTCTGGCGCCCGGTAGAGGGTTTGCGCGTAGACCAGGCTGCCGCCACCGACGCCGCAGCCGGAGAGCACCGTCACGTCTTTGAATTTCGAGATCCGCAGGATCCCCCTCATGCCGAGCTTGGGCATCCATATCGAGCGGCGTAGTTGCGAGAGCCGCTCGGCGAATTCGTGATCGGCGAAGCGGCGGCCGCATTCGATCACCGCCACCCGATAACCCTTTTCGGCCAACCGCAACGCCGACACGCTGCCCCCGAAGCCCGACCCGATGACCATCCAGTCGTAGTCGCAGTGATTACTCATCCTGTTATCTCCCCAGGATCGTGACAGTGGCCGCGGCGGCGTCGTTTTCCAGGAAGCCGCCGGCGTTTTCGGCCAGCGCGATGCGGGCGCCGGCGACCTGGCGTGCCCCGCAGCGGCCGCGCAGCTGGTCGGTGAGCTCGACGAGCTGCGCGCATCCTGTGGCGCCGATCGGATGACCCTTCGACAGCAGTCCCCCACTCGGATTGACCGGTATCGGTCCGTCCAAAGCCGTTGCGCCCGAACGCAACAGCTCGGGCCCCTTCCCTGCCTCGCACAGGCCGAGCTCTTCGTAGACGATGAGCTCGGCGGGTGCGGCGGCGTCATGCATCTCAACCACGTCGACGTCTTCCGGACCGATACCGGCCTGCGCGTAGGCGGCCCGGGCGGCCCGCTCGGGTGCGGTGGCGTCGCCGTCGCGCCGGTCACGCCCGGACACCAGCGACGCGGCCAGGATGCGCACCGGGTCGGCGGCCAGCCGCTCGAGCCCCTTGGCGGTGGCGAGTACCAGCCCGGCCGCGCCGTCACCGACGGGCGCGCACATCAACACCCGCAACGGAGGGGCTATCTCGCGGCTGGCGAGCACCTCATCGCCAGTGACCGGCGCGCCGTATTGGGCCTTCGGGTTGAGCGCACCGTGGCGGTGCGCCTTGACCGACACCTGGGCGAGGTCGGCCTCGGTGGCGCCACTGCGCGCCATGTAGTCGCGGGCCACCTGGGCGTAGATGTCCATGAACACCGACCCGCCGCCGGCGTGGCCATGTGCGGCGCTGGGTGGCGCTTCCTGGTCATAGCCGCTTGAGAACGCGGCGAAGCTGCGCGGCTTGTCGGGATGGGACAGCTTTTCGGCACCGACTACTAGCGCGACGTCCGCGCCACCCGAGGCCAGAATCGCCCGGGTTAGACCGACGGCGGTCGAGCCCGACGCGCACGCGTTCTCGACGTTGACGATCGGGATGCCGGCCAACCCGGTGTGGCGCAGCGCCGCCTGGCCTCCGATGCAGGCCTGACCCGTCAATAGGCTGGCCGCCGCGTTGGAGAACACGGCGTAATCGACATGCTCGGGGGTCGCGCCCGCATCGGCCAGCGCCGCGGCGACCGCCTCCTCGGAAAGCGAACGGACGGTACGGTCTTCGTGCTTGCCGAACGCGGTCATCCCGACACCGGCGATGAATATCTCGGTCACATCCCCAGCGTGCTCAGGCCGCAACGCGGCGGCTATCCGCCGATCGGGGAGACCGCGTCGGCCGTTCGGCTATCCGACTGGCCATTGGGCCACCGGAGATCTGCCATTCGGCCAATAGCGGGGAGCCCGGGCCGCTGGGAGTGTCAATGTTCATGACCCACACACCCGTGAGCAGCCCGGCGACGACATACGAGCGCCGCGGCCCGGCCGCCTGGATCCGGTTGAGCCGGCCCGAGAAGCGCAACGCCATCAACGCCGACCTCCTCGCCGGCATCAACGCGGGGCTGGACCGCGCCGAAGACGAGGCGGCGCGGGTCGTCGTGCTCACCGGCAGTGGGCCGGCATTCTGCGCCGGCGCGGACCTCACGGCCGTCGGCGGCCAATTGCACGACCCGGCCGCCATCGAGAAGCTCCTTAACGACGCCGGCAAGCTGACATTGCGCATCGAAGCTCACCCCACGCCGGTGATCGCCGCCGTCAACGGCGCCGCGGTCGCAGGCGGGCTGGAGCTTGTGCTGGCCTGCGACCTGGTGGTGGCGGCCGAAAGCGCGATGCTCGCCGACGGGCATGCCCGCTATGGGCTGTTCCCGGGCGCGGGCAGCTCGGTGCGGCTGCCGCGACTGATCGGGGCCAACCGGGCGCGCGAGCTGCTCTACACCGGTGCCCCGACGTCGGCGCGGCGGATGTATGAGCTCGGCGTGGTGAACCAGGTGGTGGCTGACGACGAGCTGGAGACCGCGGTCGACGCGCTGTGCGCTCGGCTGGCCGCGGGCAGCGCCGACGGCCTGGCACGGATGAAGCGGGTGATCAATGCCGCTGCCACGATGCCGGTGACCGACGGCCTCCACCTCGAATTGGCCACGGCCCGTGAACATTTGCACTCTCCCGACGTCGCCGAGGGCCTGGCCGCCTTCGCCGCCGGCCGACGCCCGAACTTCGGCTGAGGTGACTGTCATGATCGATACCACAAGCGTGCCGTGTGTGCTCAGCGACGAGCTGGAGATGTTTCGTGACAGCGTGCGCTCGTTCGCCCAGACCAAACTGGCCGCCGGCTACCTGCAGCGGGCGCTGTGCGACGAGTTCCCGCCCGGTTTTTACCGGCAGCTGGCCGAACACCAGCTGATCGGGTTGGAGGTCGGTGCCGAGCACGGCGGGCAGGCCGCGAGCCATCTCGCGGCCGGTATCGCGGTCGAGGAGATCGCCCGCGCCGACTTCAATGCCGCATACCTGGTGTTCAACTCCACGGTCGTCGGGAGCCTGGTGCAGCGGATCAGCCCCCTGGCTGCCCAGCTGCTGCCGCCGCTGGTGCGCGGCGAGCTCAAACTTTGCCTCGCGCTGACCGAACCGGGCAGCGGCTCGGACGCCGCCGCCATGTCGACGATCGCCACGGCCGTCCGCGGGGGGTGGCGGCTGCGGGGTGAAAAGACCTCGGTGACAGGGCTTCCCAGCGCCGAACTGGCGATCGTGTTCGCCCGCACCGAGGGCGGGTCGAGCGCGTTCCTGGTCGACCTGCACGATCCGAGCGTCGCGCGGCAGCGCTTCCGGGATCCCGGTTTGCGGCCGGTCGGGCGCGGCGCGATCTCCCTCGATGACACGTTCGTGCCCGCCGATCGGCTGCTCGGCGAGGAGGGCCGCGGCTTCCAGCTTGTCATGCACGAATTCGACTACACCCGAGCGCTTTTGGGCCTGATGTCGATCGCCGCCGCCGAAGCGGCGATCGACATGACCGTCGCCTACACCCAGCAGCGCACCACTTTCGGGCAGCCGTTATGCAGCTACCAGGGCGTCACCTTCCCGATCGCCGAGCACCTCACCCAACTGGAGGCGGCCCGGTGGCTGTGTTATCGCGCGCTCAGCCTGCGCGCCCTCGGGCGCCCGCACACCCGGGAGGCGGCGATGGTCAAGTGGTGGGCCCCGCAGCTGGCGGTGCGCGCCATCGAGGACTGCATCGTGCTGCACGGCCACATCGGCTGGTCCGATGAGATGCCCCTGCAGTCGCTGCGCCGCGACGTGTCGGGGCTGCTCATCGGTGACGGCACCCCGCAGATCCAGAAGCTGATCATCGCCCGCGAAACCTTCGGCCGCGCGGCGGTGCCGCGCCCAGCCGTCCCGAACCCGAACGGAAGGACGCCATGACCACCTCGGTGCAAACCCAACCCGCGATGGGTGAACTGCTCGACCTGACCGGCCGGGTCGCGCTGGTCACCGGTGCGGGTCAAGGTGTAGGTGCCGCCGCCGCGAAACTGCTCGCCGGCCAAGGCGCGGCCGTCGCCGTCAACGACTACTTCGAGCAACGCGCGGCGACGGTGGCCGCCGAGATCACCGCCTCGGGCGGGCGGGCATATGCGGTCACCGCCGACGTCACTGACCCCGCCCGCGTTGCGGCGATGATCGCCGACGTGGCGCGTGACCTTGGGCCCGTGGACATTCTGGTCAACAACGCCGGCAACGCCGGGGCCACCACGGCGCCCGACCTGCGCCCCAAACCGTTTTGGGAATCCGACCCCGCCGAGTGGGCACCGTGGATCGCGGTCAATTACACCGGCGTGATGCTGGCCACCCACGCCGTGCTGGGCGGGATGGTCGAGCGCGGCCGCGGCCGCATCATCACCGTGATCTCCGATGCCGCGCGGGTCGGCGAACCCGACCTGGTCGTCTACTCCGGTGCCAAGGCCGGGGCCGCCGGGTTCATGCGCGCGGTCGCCAAAGCAGCAGGACCACACGGCGTCACAGCGAATTGCGTGGCACTGGGCGGTATCCGCACGCCCGCGATCGAACCCCTCCTGCAAGACGCCGCGTTCGTCAAACGGCTGCTGCGCGCCTACCCGATCGGTCGTCTCGGCGAGCCGAGCGATGCGGCCGCGATGATCGCCTTCCTGGCATCCGAGGCCGCGTCGTGGATCACCGGCCAGACCTATCCGATCAACGGCGGCTATTCGGTCGCCCAATAAACCACACTTACCCGTAAGGAGTCACTGAAATGGAAACGATGGAACTCACCACGATCGTGCGCGCCGGCGCCGTCGCGCGCCCGGATGCGGTCGCGGTCAGCTGCTACGACCGATCACAGACCTACGCCGAGCTGCATGAGCGTGCGTGCCGGCTGGCGAACGCCTTGGGAGACTTGGGCATTCAGCGAGGCGAGCGGGTAGCCACCTTGAGCGGCAACTGCCTGGAAATCGTCGAGCAGATGACCGGGATCGCGTCGGGCGCCTACGTGCGCACCTCGCTGTATGCGCATAGCTCGGCCGAATCGAACCTGTATCTGCTCAACCTGACCGGGGCGTCGGCGCTGATCGTCGAGGCCGCGCTGTACCCGGCGATCGCACCGCACCTGCCCGATGCGGAGCTGCTGCGCCATGTACTGGTCTTCGGCGGGGACGCGCCGGAGGGAACGATCAGCTACGAGGCGGCGTTGGCGGCCGCGTCCGTCGAGAATCCGGGCACCGTGCTGGCCGATGACGATCCGCACGTGATCAGGTTCTCCTCGGGCACCACCGGCAAGCCGAAGGGCATCCTGCACACGGTCGCGCGGTGGTGCGCGGTGGCACGCGAGATGGCGCTGCTCATGCCGCCCCTGGATGAGAAGGACAGTTATCTGGCGGCGGGCCCGCTGGCGCATGCCGCACTGCTGCCACTGTTCGGCGTCCTGGCCGCCGGTGGCCGCATCGTGATCATGCCGGCGTTTGACCCGGCCCGGTTTGTTGAACTGGTGCAACGCGAGCACGCCACCATCACGCTGCTGGTGCCCACGATGATTCAGATGATCACCGCGCTGCCCCAGGCGCAGACGGCGGACCTGAGCAGCCTGCGCGCGGTGTTCTACGGCGCGGCACCGATCAGCGAACGCACCCTGGCCGACGGCCGGGCGACCTGGGGCGATGTCATGTATCAAATGTACGGCCAAAGCGAAGCGGTGCCGCTGACCGTCCTCACCCCCGCCGACCACGTCGGTAGGCGGCTGCGCTCGGCGGGTCGACCCACCCCCAACACGGTGATCCGCATCGTCGACGAGAACGGCAACGACGTCCCCGCGGGGCAGGTCGGCGAGATCGCCGCGCGTACCCCGGTGGCGATGGCCGCAATCTGGCGTGACGAGGCCGCCAGCGCCCAGCGGTTCCTGTCCGACGGCGCGGTGCTGACCCGCGACATGGGCTACCTCGACGAGGACGGGTTCCTGTATCTGGCCGACCGCAAGGAGGACATGATCATCTCCGGCGGCTACAACATCTGGCCCGCCGAGCTCGAAAATGCCCTCGCCTCCCACCCGGCCGTCGCTGAGGTCGCCGTCGTCGGTGTGCCACACGACAAGTGGGGGGAGACGCCAAAGGCCGTTGTGGTGCTGCGCTCGGGCTGCCACGCCGACGAACAGGAACTCGTCGACTGGACCCGCGACAAGGTCGGTGCCGTCAAGCGGGTCACCTCGGTCGAGTTCACCGACGCGCTGCCGAAGTCAGCGATCGGCAAGGTGCTGCGCCGCGAGGTGAAAAAACGGTTCTGGGACAGCGCGGCGGCGATCGCCGGCGCATGAACCCCGACATCCGCGAGGCGACACTCAGCCACGGCCCAATCCGATTCGTCGACGCCGGCGGCGGCCCGGCGCTGCTGCTCATCCACGGGCTCGGCGGCAACTGGCAAAACTGGCAAGCCAACCTCGAGGGCCTGGCGCGTCGGCACCGGGTGATCGTCCCCGACCTGCCCGGATTCGGCGGCTCACCGGCCTATCCCGGCACGGTGACCATGGCGCGCTACGCCGACACCATCGTCGAGGTCCTCGATGCGCTGGGCATCGACCAGGCCACATTCATCGGCAACTCGATGGGCGGGCTGTTGTCCATCGAGG
>Ga0306920_100011571_pt1 | contig 11926 bp, 17 predicted proteins | sample flu12Cox44000170_FD_204666 | JGI IMG/M metagenome (GOLD analysis project Ga0306920, IMG submission 204666) | Lab enrichment of tropical soil microbial communities from Luquillo Experimental Forest, Puerto Rico - flux4day.12C.oxic.44.000.170 (v2)... | ecosystem: Environmental > Terrestrial >...
TTACGGTCAGATTATCATTCCCGTGCCGACCGACGCTTTGAGAGTGCTGATCGAAAGCGAACCTGCGGGGCTTGACGTACATGCCGACCTCTCGCAGGAGGGTGAAGAGATCCACGGCCTTACCGAGTTCGTCCCCGGCAGCAAGCCCCGGGTGAGCATCGCGCGTGAGCTCACAACCCAGTCATGGCGCGCGCACCGCGGCCGCACCACGTTGACCCATGAATATGCGCATCTGCACTGGCATGGGCCCCTGTTCGAGCGCTATCGTCCGGCGGGCGAGCGCCACAAGTGCGCGCGGGGCAAGTTACTGCCGGGCAGCGGTGAGGCCGACTGGATGGAGTGGCAGGCCGGCTACATCTCTGGCGCGCTGCTGATGCTCCGCAGCCGGATACAACTGCTGGTGGAAGCCTTTCGCCGGGAACATCGAGCAGCAACGGTTATCAACACCAGCTCGGTGGAAGGACGGCTGCTCGCCGGGCGGGTGAGCGAAATCTTCGACGTGTCACGAGAAGCGGCCTCGCTGCGGCTGTTGCAGCTCGGTCATCTCGCCGCCTGAGCAGAGAGTTCCCTCTCAAGCGACTTGACAAAGATACGTCCTTGAATTAAGCACTTACAAAATAGCGTAACTGCTCTATCGTTGAGACTGAAAATGAAGCGATTGAAAATACGCAGGGCCGCAGCAACTGACAGGCGGGTTGGCTAAGGGTGAGCAGCAGGGCAGGGCGCTGTGGATAGTGAGCGGGTTGGAGAGGGTCTGATCGACACCCAATAATTGACATGCTGACAGCCGGTTGGGATATTTTAGGCTCAGCCGGGACCGCTCCTGCCAGCGTCACAGACTTAGCGCGAGCGATTGGTAACGTCGTGTTAATCACTTTTCATAACGAGGACCGCAGACGGTACGGTGGTTGCCGCCAGCGATCATTAATCGCTCAAAGTTCTGATGATGCAGGGTTGGCGTGCGTGAGTGTGTTGCGGTTTGTTTCCGCAAGGTGCCGCAATCATCTTTGATGAGGCGAACCCGGACGGCGAGGGTGTTGAACGGGTAGGGTAGGGCGATGGTGGCTGGTTGTTTTTCGGATATGTACGGGGACACGGCTCGAAACCGGTTTTGTAAGCGCCCACAGCGATTCGCGTGTCTGCGAAAGTCCAGTCTCACTCACCACGCCGTGGTTCTCGAGGGCCGGCGAGCCAGCTTGGTCTACCAAAACAGTTGTCGAAAGTACTCTTCAGGGAAATGTCGTACATCCGGCAGGGAGTACCGCGAAAACTCGAATGAAAGGCCGGCAGGGAGGGCAGAATAGCTAAGGGCAAAAGCCAGACCCAAGAATAATCACAGTCTCAGAAGAGGGATGGCACCTGCACCCGTGGCGGGGCGCAGGCGCCGTGCTCAGCAAAAGCCATTGAGGTCCAACACAATGATGCTTACCGAGCTTTACTATTATTACGGAAATCATCCGCCAGCGAAAGTTGGCAGCCGACCCGTCTTCAGTTTTTCCCAAGCCACCGAAGGTTGTGCACTACCGGAACTCGCGGCTGACGAGCTAATCGACGGGCTCGAGGCCGCTTTGCGGCGCGTTACTGCGCTTCGTGCTCACGCTTCACCGCCACTGGTAGATCTCGCACGCCGGTCGCTGGCTGCTTTGACGCGGGCCCGCACTGCAGGCCGCCTTGCAAACGTCAGCGACCAAGTTGCGCGCGAGCTCCGGCTGAATTCCGGAGACCTGCAGTCGAAGTCGCGTGAACAGCGCATCGCGTTTGCTCGGCAGCTTGCGATGCATCTCTGCCGGAAGATCACCGGCGCGTCGTTCGAATCAATCGGAGAGCACTTTAACCGCGACCACAGCACCGTTATTCACGCCTACCAGCTGTTCGAGCGCCGGATGGCGCGTGATGCGGTGTTCCGGCTGTTCATCATGAAACTAGAAGGCCGGATCAGCGGGACAGTGCTCACAACCTCGGCGGCGGCAGCGCGAGGTGCGTCATGACCAAAGTTACGTGGCACAACGCGCTGCTCGGGGGCGCGGTGTGGTCGCTTCGCCGCGGCCACTGGCAGCCCGCCATCGTGATCGGCCGTGGCCGTGCAACCTGTCGCATCAAGTTCATCGATACGGGTAACTGCGCTCGGCGGCGATACGAGGAACTCGCAGGTCGATGCGTCGCCAAGCACGGCGGCGACCGACCGGAGGTAACACAATGGCAGCAATAACCGAGTTTCCTGTACAAGACACCGACCCGTATCGCCGCGCCCGCGCCGAGTACGCGGACCGCTACGCCGATCTTGCCGCCGGCAAGCGCAACTGGCAGCTAGCGGCGCTGGGCATGTTCGCCCTTGCAGCAATGTCCGCGACAGTCAGCATCATCCAGGTGCGGCAGGTAAAGCGCATTCCCTACGTAGTAGCTGTCGATCGGAGCGATGGATACGCGATCACGATCCCATCGCCAATGAGTCCCTCGAATGTTTCCATCGATCTCCGCACGATCGAACAGAACGAGGTCGCCGCATTCATCCGTCACGCGCGCACCATCGATGCCGATGTTGCGGGCGAAGATGCGCTGCTGCGCGACGTCAAGGCTCATGTATGGGGCCAGGCCGACCACTTTCTGGCCGACTACTACACCGACTATGCACATCGACCCTACCTGGTCGCCCGGGATCACTCGACGCTCGTAACCATCGCATCCCTGATCGGCGTCGGACCCCACTCGTGGCAATGCCGATGGACTGAAACCAGGTTCGACCGCCAGGGACATCAGCTGCTCGGCGAGAGGCCCGAGCACTGGGTCGCGCTTATTCATACGGTCATCAAGCCGCAAGACAGCAACCCGCTCACAAACCCTGAGGGAGTGTTCGTCGACGTTCTCCAGTGGACGCGTGAAGACCTGCCGGGGGAGGTGCATCAGTAATGGGCGACATTAACCCCGAAGCCTACAACTTCCGTCAAGTCTTCGTTGTGTTGTTAGGAGCGGCTGCAGTTGCTGGTGCAATCGAACTGTTCTCGGGTTGCTCGACCGCGTCGCAACCGCCGCCTCCGAATTACGCAGAGGTCGTTGCGCCGGAGCCAACTCCGACTGCGCCGCGGATCACCGGCACGATGATACTCGCCGAACAACCTAAAGAAGTGCAGGACGCTATCCAGCACTATCGGGAAGGCGCCTGGCCGACTTACCGCAACGCCCACGGGATGCTCGTCCCCTACACCGAGCGCATGGACCCGATCGCGATCAACTGCGCGCCCAACTATCACGTCGATATCTACCTGCTCCCTGGAGAGACCGCGACCGGAGTGGCGGCGGGAGATGCGGAGCGCTGGATGATCGGACTGTCAACCGACCCAACGCGAATTGGTCAGGCAGTGGTTTACGTAAAGTGCAAGGACACCAATCTTAACGGCGATGCCAGCATCTTCACCACCGCCGGTCGCACCTATCCGCTGCTGCTGCGCTCGAAGGCCCGCAGCTCGCTGCGCTGGGTGCGTTTTTACGACCCGGATACCATCCTCGCCCAGATGCGCGCCGCCGACGCAGCGCCGGCCGAGACGCCGGAGGCGGACCCTATCTCACCGCCGCCAGGAACTAAACTCGACGTGGCTTACGACATCAGCGGCGCGCGAGTCGCCTGGCGCCCCGTGCGCACCTTCGGCGATGGCACCCATGTTTGGATCGAAATGCCGAAGATGTCGTCACCGGTGAGACCGATCCTGCTCGGCGACAACGGTAGCCAGATCAACTACCGGGTGCGCGGACAATACTTCGAGACAGACTCCTTATTCGACAAGGCGGCGTTGGTTGCCGACAACCAAAAGGTATTCATCCAACGGAGCGCACGATGACTGCTGTTCGCGCTTTCAAGATCGCTTCGGTAAGCACGGCCAGCGCCGCGGGATTAATAGTCGCGCTGGCCTGGTTCCAACAGAGGAATGAGCGATGAGTGAAGACCTCGGTGTCGCTCCGGGCGGCCAAATCCGGCCGTTGGGCAAATACATCCTGATCGCGCTGGGTGTGGTGACAGTCACGATCTTGATCGTTGCGATCATGACGCAGGGACTCAATTACTCCATCCCGTCCGATGCCGACAGCGGTCGCAGCCGCATCGACCTCGACGCGCTCCATCATATCCCGCCGGAAATATCGCCGACTCCGGTGCCGGTGCACGCCATATTCCCGGACATGGGACAGAACATGCCCGCGCCCACGCCGGCGCCAACTGCGCAACGCCAGAAGAGCGCGCTTGAGCTCTGGCGCGAGATGGAAGCCATGAAGGCCCGCGAGGCGCCGGTCATGTTTCCGGGATTCGGTGACAAGGATCGCAGCGTTCAGGAGATAGCGTCAAAGGCTAGTGGCGACCTCAGCCAATATCATCCGGCAGCGTCACCCTACACCATCATGGAAGGCGCACACATTACCGCCAGCCTCATCAGCGGCGTCAACTCCGACTACCCTGGTCCAATCACCGCCCAGGTCCTGCAAGCGGTTTACGACACCGCGACCGGACGTTACTTGCTGATACCGCCGGGCGCTCGCTTGGTCGGTGCCTTCGAGTCACCTTCGGGGCCAGTCCAGGAGCGCATCTCGATCAAGTGGCACCGGATCATCTTCCCCGACACGTCGTCGTTCGACCTGCCCGACGCGCCGAGCACCGACGATCGGGGGTTTGCCGGCATGAGCGGGGACGTGAACCATCACTATGGCAGCATTCTCGGGGCGGCCTTGCTTAGCAGCGTCCTCAGCATCGGGCCTGCACTGGGCTCGGTGCTGACGTTCAACTCGGCGGCAACCTCGCCCTATGGTGGCGGCGTCTACCAAACGCAACCGGAGCAACAGCTGGGCATGATGGCCGCCACCACCGCGGGCAGCCGGGCGAGCAGCACCGCAGACCGATTCTTAGGACCACGGCTCAACCGCTCGCCGACGATCACCATCTTCCCCGGCGCGGTCATCGACGTGTTTTGCAACAAGGATCTAATCCTTCCCGGCGCTTATCACGAGAATGCCGGCATCAACCCAGTCATCGTTCAACGTTAAGAGGAGACCATGAAGCTCAAGCTGCCCACAGTGGAAGAGACCGACAAGCTCGGCTATCGCGTGCCCGTCTCCATCAAGGCGGAACTCGATCAACTCGCGGCCGATTGCAAGCGAGAGAAGCTCGATTTCGCCCTGGCATTGGCCGAAGGCCTCCGCGAGATGGCCAAGGCGATCCGCAAGGAACTCGACAACCAGCGGCGCAAGCGTGGCCCCAAAGCCGGGACCAGTCTGACCCCGGAAGCATCAAGGAATGGAGCGGGCGAATGAAGCGGATTCATTTGTGGCGGCAATGGGGCCCCGGCTTTCGTGCCTACCCAAGGCTGATAGAACCCCGCGAGCCTCAATTCGCCCTCGTCGATGATGCCGATTACCCGTGGCTCAACCAGTGGGACTGGTACGTGATGGGACCAGGGAACGACCTCGCTGTACGTTGCGTGCTCAGAATAGGTGACGGTCTGCGCACAGGCTACATGCATCGCATGATCATGGAGGCCTACCACGGACCAGATCTCAGACACGTCAAACATCTCGACGGCAATCTGCTCAACAATCAACGATTCAACCTTCGATGGAAAGGCGACAAGGCCCGGCCACCCTTCGAACGGTTGCCGATCTGGTTGCCGGAGGGACAGTGGCAGTGAAGTGAGTGGCGTGAGGACAGGATAAATAACGACCACACCTGTGGTTAGCCACTGCGGCTTTGAGGTTGATAGTCACTAGGTAATGCATGTTAACCGACACGCTAACAGACAGGGTTAACGACTGCGCTGATTGTTAACACAGGGTAAGGCCGGATGCGAAGCGCACGATTGACCAAAGGTGGCGAAGTAGATTTCAAGCTTCGGCGCAGGGCCGCGTGGCTGCAGAGACTGGGCCATACGGGGCCAAGGCGGTCGGGAAAACCGCGGTTGTTCGAGCGGCTCGAGCGCATGTACGGACGCAAGTCTGTAGTCAAAGCATCCTATGTTCGAAACGCGAAAGGCCGCAAATTCAGCGGCACCAAGATGATGGCTCACGCACGGTATCTAGAGCAGGGCCACGGCCATGAGAAGGGCCACAAGGAATCTGGATTCGACGCTCAGTACGAATGCGTGAATGTTTCGCACACGGCCCGCAACTGGGTCCTGGCAAAGGATCGGCTGCACTGGCGGTTGATACTGAGTCCTGACGACGTGGAACGAATTGACCTCCGCCAACATGCGCGCGAGGTGATGGCGCAAATGGAGAAGGACCTGGGAACCAAGCTCACGTGGGTAGCAATCGAGCATGACAACACCGAACACCGGCACGTGCACATCATGCTCCGGGGAGTGCGGGAGGAATACGACCGCAACGGCAAATGTCTGCCGCTAACCATGGATCGCGAATACGTGAGCCTGGGGATCCGCGAGATCAGCGAAGGGCTCATCGAGCGGCAGCTCGGACCGAGAACCGAGCGCGAATATCTGGAAGCGCGGGGGCACGGCATCGAGGCTGACCGGTGGACCGAGATTGACAGAGCGATCGAAAGAAAGCTCGAAGACGGCATCGCAGATTACCGGTTCGCCGCTTATCTGAACGAGCGCTCGCGGCCGCGAGTCGAGCAGGAAATGGAACGTTTGGCCTACCTCGAAGGACAGGGATACGCGCGGAGTCTCGGCGAAGATCGTTGGGAAGTTCAGGCCGACTTCAAGGAGCGGCTGAAGGAGCGGCAACTCGAGCGCGACGTCATAAAGAACCGGGCGAGAGTCCACGCGCTGCGCCGCGAACAGGAGTTGGAACTCGCATGATGACCGAGCAAGCTCCCTATCGGTTGAACGGTTCGTCAGTAGACCGTCAATTCACCCGGGTGACAAGCGTAGCCCTGACGCTGGGGTTGGTGGGGCTCAACTGGCTGGCAACGCAGCGTGCGGCGGCCACTATGCAATATGCAGCGTTCCTGAATGGCCGCATCGCCGCGCACGTGTATCAGCCATTCGCCTGGTGGTGGTGGCAGCACCGTTGGCCGCGGAGCGTCCTGCGAATCGGCAATCGCATCCTCTTTGTGGCGCCGATCTGGCGAGCCTGCGATCACGAGGTCATCTACCCGATGCTCGTATTGGGAGCCATCGCGGCTCTGTGCGGCGTGTTTTTAATGAAGCCGCGCCACGCGGACCTGCACGGTTCAGCGAGCTGGGCGGATGCGGCAGAGATGAAGAGGGCAGGACTGCTATGAGCCGAGCACGGGACATCTATCTCGCGACCTGGCCGTTGAGATTCGGCCGGCAAGCGATTCTTCGTGACCACGGCGAGGGCCACGTCTGTGTGATTGCACCGACGCGCTCGGGCAAAGGCGTCGGCGTGGTCATTCCAACGCTGCACACGTGGCCGGACAGCGTCGTGATTATGGACATCAAAGGTGAAAACTTCCGTTTGACCGCCGGGCGCCGCCAGCAGCTTGGCAGCGTCGTTTTAAAGTTCGACCCAACCGCCGAAGGCTCATGTTGTTTCAACCCGTTCGATGAAATTCCAGTAGGAACTCCAGACGAATGGGGCGAGATCGACAACATCGCGACCTCGCTGCTTGACCCACGCGGCCGGGGCGCGGCGATGGATTCGCACTGGGACCGCCAAGGCGTCGGTTGGGTCGGGGCGGCAATCTGTCATCTGCTTTATGCCGAGCAGGACAAAACGCTACGCGGGCTCGCTCATCTGATCGCAGGCCTCGGCGAAAGCGATCGCCGCGGCGACGGAATTATGCAGACGATCAAGCGCATCCGCGACACTCGCCACACCGCGACCGGGCCGCACCCGGACGTCGCACGAGAAATGCAGATGATGCTCGACAAGTCGCCGAATGAGCGCAGCGGCATCATCAGCACGGTCCAGGGCTTCTTAAAAATCTACCGTGACCCGCGCATCGCGGCGGCGACTTCGCGGTCGGATTTCCGTATTGCGGATCTGATGAATCACGAGAAGCCGGTATCGCTCTATCTCGTCATCCCGGTCAAGGACATGGACCGGCTCCAGCCGCTTCTGCGGCTCGTTCTCAATCAGATCGTCAAAGGCCTGACGCCAAGAATGGAGGGCAACACTCCGCGTTGGAAGCTGCTCCTGATGCTGGACGAGTTCTGCGTGCTGGGTCACATGGAGCTGCTCTCGAAGATGCTGCCGTTCGTTCCCGGCTATGGCATTCGCGCCTGCGTGATTGCCCAGAATCTGACCCAGATCGAAGCCGCCTACGGGCGGGACCAGTCTGTTGTGCAGACCTGCGAGACGCTGTTGGCACTGACCCCGAACCGCGATGATTTTCAGACAGCAAAGTTTCTCTCGGACCTCGCCGGCGACACCACAGTCGTCGAAAAGCACCGCAGCTGGAGTAGCAGCGGCCGGAGCATTTCCGAGCAGAAGACGCGTCGGGCTTTAATAACTCCTGGCGAAGTGCTGGAGCTCCAAACCTCGAAGGCACTCATCTTCAAGCGCGGGGTTAAACCGATTCTCGCCAATCAGTTCGTGTACTACCGGAACGCGAGGTTTCGGCAGTGGAGCGAATTAAAGGCACCAACGGAAAGTGACCAGATTCGGCAGGGAGCAGGCTATGAACCAGGACTGCCGATGGTGCGAACCCAGACGCCAGTACCAGCTCAAAACGGCGCGTCCAGCATGATCGATCTGCCGCCCGGACATTGGAGGGGAGTTGATGAAACGCAGTAAGCATCAAATCGGACCGCGCGTGAGCGAAAAAGTGTACGAAACCCTCAAGCGATTGGCAGCCGCCGCTGGCTGCACGGTAAGCAACTACACCGAACAAGTATTAACCGAGCATATCGCTAGCCAGCAGCGTGGCACTGACGAGGGTGCGCTGCGTCAACTCGAACAGCATTTGATTGAGGGGATGGCGCGCATCCAAAGCGGTGTCGAACTGACAGTCAAACGGCTCGAGCGCGATATCAACGCGGTGAAGGCGATGATCGACGCAAGCGTTGAAGCTCGCGATCCGCAGCACGCGGAAGAGTACCGCCGACTTGTGGCCAGGATTCTGCGGGCGTGGGGGATGCAAGTCGGTACAGGGAATGGGGTTCGGCAATGAACACACGCCAGCAAATGCGCAATCGCCTGCAAGACCAGCTTTGCCATGATCTCGGCGAGCCGGTCCTGACTCTGCTCGATAAATCCGCCGTGACCGACGTGCTGCTGCTCGAAGATGGCACCCTGTGGAGTTGCGAGGGCGGCTTATGGACGCGGGATTTCTTTAAGATTTACGAGCCCGAGGAACGGGAGGCGATTATCGGGCTTGTGGCCCATTCGCTTCGGCAGGAAGCCACTTTCCTGCATCCCAACATTGAGGGCGAGATGGAGATCGACCAGCGCCGTTTCCGGTTCACCGGGCTCATGCCGCCGGTCGTCGCGTTCCCGACCATCGCTATCAGGAAGCCGGCCCAAGTCATCTACACGCTGGCCGATTATGAGCGGGAAGGCATCATCACTGAACGGCATCGAAAACTGCTGGAGCGTGCCGTCCTGGCTCGCGAGAACATCCTGGTCGCCGGCGCGATGGGCAGCGGCAAATCGACACTCGTAAACGCGCTGCTCGCCATCATCCCGTCGCACGAGCGCGTGGGAATACTCGAGGATGTGTTCGAGCTATCGGCACCGCACCTGCCGAACAAGAATCATTTGCATACCACCAGTGAGGTCAGCCTGCGCATGTTGACCCGGATGGCGCTGCGCCTCCAACTCGACCGCATCATCGTGGGCGAGACCAGGGGAGCGGAAGCGCTGGACATGCTCAAAGCGTGGCGGGTCGGCTGCAACGGCTCCATGGCGACCATCCATAGCAACGGCGCCATGGCGGCGTTGACGCGCCTGGGCAGCCTGGTGCAGGAGGCCGGCGTCCCGCCGCAGGATCAACTCATCGCAGAGGCGGTTCAACTGATCGTCTTTATCGAAGCGCGGCAAGAGGACGGCCGCCTGCAAAGGAAAGTCACAGAGATAGTGCGTGTACACGGACTCACTTCAAATGGCGACTTCTACCTCACAGCGGCTTAAGTTGTTGGCCGCGGCGGCGCTCCTCGCGCTGCTGTTCGGCGTGCCGCACTGGTTCATCGTGAACCGCACGGCGAGCTCCACGCCGCGCGGCGTCTATCTCCGGACGCATGGGCCGCTCCATCGCGGGCAGTTGGTCGAGGTATGCCTGCCGCACGAAGTGGCGCTGTTCGCCGCTAGCCGTGCGTATCTCCGCGCCGCCGGTCGGTGCGCCGACAATACCGAGCCTGTCATCAAGGAGATTGGCGCTATGCCGGGTGACCGGATTTACGTGGACCCCTCGAGCATCCTCGCTACCGATAGCGGCGGCCGGCCAATGGCTCAGTCGTTTCCGGGATGGCATCGGATTCCGGCGGGGCAAATCTGGCTCGATGGGAGCGCCCGCAACAGCTTCGATTCCCGGTACTTCTCAACGGTTCCGATTGAAAGCGTCCGAGCAGTCTTAGTGCCGTTATGGACTTGGTGAGGTTAGTGGACACGTTATTCGACCCGCAGTCTGTTCTCGATACGCCTATCGGGCACTACTTGCTGATAGCAGCCACGCTTATCTCGCTCGTTGGGTGGTTGCTGAGGGGGAAGAACACCGAGCTGCGCAAAATGATGGCTGTCAGTGTCGGAGGGGGCGTCGCTACTCTCGCAATACTTTTGTTGACCCATTTGTTTCCAGCAGGGCGAATACCGCCGGGCGCGATGCCTTAACGTTCGGAAGTTTGCGGCAATCCCGCCGCCATTAAACAAGCGGGGATGAGCAGGCCGAACGCCAATTCAACACCGCCCATCCCCCAAGGAGAACACTCCTATGATAGTGCGTCGATGGATCGAGCGCATCAGCTACGCAACCCTCAGCCTCGCCGTCACGGCGAGCAGCGCACTCGCGGCGGTCGGTGGTGGAGCGCTTCCCTGGGACCCACCGATCACTACTGTCACGGCGGACATGACCGGGCCGGTCGCGCACGGCATCACAGCCGGAGCGATTGTCATGAGCGGTCTGGCCTGGGCCTTCACCGAGCATGGGCATGGCGCCCACAAATTATCCGCCGTGGGGTTTGGTGGGGCCTCCGCGCTGGGCGCCGTTCAGCTGATGAACGCCCTGTTCGGCGCGGGCGCCCTCATATAAATCGAGGCGGCGCCGGCGATGGACGAAAAGCCACTCTCGGTAGCGTTGAGCCATCTTCTGGAGCTGACGCTGCCGGGATGGCGAATCATGGTGTTACTCGTGGTGATCGCGCTGATGTCGTGGCTGTCAGGCGGTAAGACCGCTACCCGCTGGCTACTTCACAAGGCAGTCGTGCTGCTGATCGCCATTCTGATCGTGCGCGCGCTAGCCCGAACGTTTTTAAACCAATGGTAAAACACAAACCCATCGGCGCACCCATTCACCGTTCGTTAACCGAGCCCGAGCTGGTCGCCGGGATGGAGCGCAAACCCGCCATTATTCTTTTCATACTGGCCGCTGCGATAGTCGGCGGTGGCGGCATCGACTGGTACACGCTTGTGGAAGCGGCGTTGCTTTTGCTCGGCGGCGGCTACGCGCTGCGGCGCCTGGCCGCTTATGATCCTCATTTCCTGCGAGTCATCTGGCGCTACTCCCAATATGCGATGGTGTACGACGCGGAGACGCCGGCTGAAACCCGCCGAGGTTTCATGGCCCGCTCACTCGGGCCATCCCCGATACTCGCCGGCCCGCAGAGACCGGCCGTCCCGGCAAGGAGCGAGATCGAATGATTTTCGATGAACTTCGCCTGCTGCCGCGCAGGCCGGGCAATCGTTACGGGACGCCCGACCTACTCCCTTATTCGTATCTGGTCGGTGACGGCATCGTAATGCTCAAGGACCGTTCCCTGATGCGCAGCTATAAGGTGCGTGGGCCTGACCTCAAGAGCGCCAGCCCCGCAGA
>Ga0306920_100011575_pt1 | contig 11925 bp, 16 predicted proteins | sample flu12Cox44000170_FD_204666 | JGI IMG/M metagenome (GOLD analysis project Ga0306920, IMG submission 204666) | Lab enrichment of tropical soil microbial communities from Luquillo Experimental Forest, Puerto Rico - flux4day.12C.oxic.44.000.170 (v2)... | ecosystem: Environmental > Terrestrial >...
CACCGATCAGGAACAAATCCTGAGTACAACTGTCCGCGCCTGTTGCGCGCCGCAATATGACTGGAGATTATGACGACCCCGACCTCAGGGGGTTCGGGGGATGGGCAGAGATCGGGGCCGGGCCCTACCCTTACTAATCTCAGGACCGGCTCCGATCTTATAAGAAATCCGACTTCAACAATATGACGCTGTTATTTACGGCATTATTTACGGCAAGAAACGCACAGCTTATCCACAACCCCCTACTCATCCCGGATCGCATGCGCCGCGCGCGGCGTTAAACGCGACGGCGCATCCTTGGAAAGTTGCCTTTTAGCTCGCTTGCTGGGTGTTGCTCGGGAGCAGGCAACAACTCAGCGGGAGGTGGCGGGGATTTGCTGCGCAGGATTGCGCGTTCCAGCGCAGCGGCAAATGATCGCGGTGTGATTCCGCTGAAGCGCAAGGAAGCTCTTGGATGGGCAGATAGCAAGGCGTTGGACTCCGACAAGATCGAGGAGATGTTTGGCAAGGTCGCCGAGGCCGGCGATCAGACTGGCGCCATCCTGCTGCGCGTGCCGCAGACGCTCAAGCTCGCCATCGAGAAGTCCGCGGCCGTAGCCGGTGTATCGACCAACACCTGGCTCATGCGCTGTGCCGAACGCGCCATTGCATCCGAACGCGAGCAGAAGGCAAATCCGTGAGCAGCAATTAATGCCAAGTCTAGGACAGGTATTGCCTGATTTTCGCCAGTAGTTGCCGCGGGCTAAAGGGTTTGGTCACATAGTCGTCGCAGCCCGCCGCCCAAGCCTTCTTTTCTTCGCCAGCGAGCGCATAAGAGGTGACCGCGATGATCGGGATCGATCGCAAGGCGGGATCAGCCTTGATTTGCTTGGTGGCTGTGTAGCCGTCCATAATCGGCAGTTGAATGTCCATTAGGATCAGGTCGGGGCGCTGTTTCGCAATAGCCGTCAATGCCTCTTCACCATTCTCAGCCTCGGTGATTTCGTAATCGGTCCCGGCAAGCATATCGCGGATAATCTGACGACCATCCGGCTGATCCTCCACGACCAGGATACGCTTGCTCATACCGTCTCCACCTGCCGCTCGACGACGACCGGAAGCGTGAAGGCAAACGTCGAGCCTTGGCCAGGCTGAGACTCGACCCAAATCCGACCGCCGTGCATCTCAATGATCCGCTTGGAGATTGCCAGTCCTAGACCTGTGCCGCCCTTCATCGCTACGCGCGGATATGATTTTCGGAAGGGACAGCGGACTAATCCATCGGATAGTTGTGAGCTACGTCTTTATAGGTGTTGAAGTGTGCTGGAAGCATCGCAGTCATATAAGCCATTACGCTCATCGTCAGCGGAGTCGCCCTGGGTGTAGACATTTTGATCCTTCCGATAATCGGCAATGGCTCGTCCACCGTTCACTTTCGAGAGAAACACTTTGGGATCGAACGGGAGCTTTGCTTTGCGTTTCATTGCAAGCCCTCCTTTCGCAGGAGACTCATTTGAAAACGCAGGCCATTTTACAGCATCGCTCCAAGACGGGACAATCCGCTTGCCGCAGCCCCATGGAGAGGCGCGCAAAGTCGTCCGGGCGTCGGAGAGCCTTTGCTGCCATCGCTCCTCCATGGTCGAGCGGCCGAACTGGAAATGTTTGCGGTTGTTCGGCACGACAAGCCGTAGTTTGTTTGCGAAATCCTTTAGCGCGCCTTGGGGCTCGTTCGGACGATAGATTAGCTGCACGATATCCATCTCGGTCACACAACCGTACTCATAGAGTCGTAGAAAGATAAATCGAAAGGTCGCGAAGCCGAGCGCGCTCTAAAACTACTTGAGACGATTAACAACCTTATGGCCAACTATCAAATCCTTCGTCGAAGAATGAGCGCCGTTCGCTGAATAAGATTGGCAGGTTGATTACGACTTGGTTCTCGTACACGGTTTGCATCGCCTCGAAGCGTGCAAGGCATTGGGCGAAGAGACGATCTATGGATATCTCGTCTAGGCCGAGCAGCACTAATCGGCCGAACTTTTAGCCGTGCGATGCGGCGCGACCTGTTCCGCAATCTGGCTCCGCTTACGGTGAAGGAGGCGATCCGATGCGCCGCGTGAACCGCAACGAGCGCGTGCGCGTTGGCTTCACGCTCAACGGCCGCAAGCTTGCCGCCGAAGCGGAGCCGCGCACGCTCCTCTGCGACTTTCTCCGCCAGGCGCTCGGCGCGACCGGCACCCATGTCGGTTGCGAGCATGGCATCTGCGGCGCCTGCACCGTGCTGATCGACGGCGTCGCGACGCGCTCATGCCTCACGCTCGCGATCCAGGCCGAAGGCCGTGAGGTCAAGACCGTGGAGTCGCTCGCAGGCGCCGACGGCAAGCTCAATCCGCTACAGCAGGCGTTTCGCGACAATCACGCTTTGCAATGCGGCTTCTGCACGCCGGGCATTTTGATGTCGTTCACCGACTATCTTTCCCGCCATCCACATCCATCCGAGAGCGAAATTCGCGACGTGTTGAGCGGGCATCTGTGCCGCTGCACCGGCTACGCCGGCATCGTCGCCGCCATCAAGCAGGCCGCGCGCGGCGATACCGAGCGCTAATCACGTTGTCGCAGCACTTTCCCCATACGAGCTATCTTCTTTCTCATGCAGATCCCACGACGCATCGGCTCCCGCTCTTTACGCCTAGTGTGCTTGCCGACCCAGAAGCGATATAATTGCTCTCCTGAGTTCCCTTGTGCGGACGTGCTATGCACAAATTCAAAATCGGCCAGACTGTATATCTTGAACGTTCTTTAGCCGTGCCGGGCGGAGCGTATGTCGTCACCAAGAGATTGCCGGAGCGCGACGGTGAATTTGAATATCGAATAAAGAGCGTCAACGAGCCGCACGAGCGCGTGGCGCTCGAAAGCCAACTGAAAACGGAACTCTAGCCGCTAGTCGACCAAAGGCCGCGAACAATATCGTTGTTGTTCGAAGCCGACCAGGCGTTTAGTTATCCCGCCGTGCGATTACGCTCCTCCAATAGCTGTAATAAACATTTACCGGGAACCCTTAGCGTTGCGATTTGACCCTGCATGCGATAATAGCGGGGATCATTCGCGATGATCTCATTGCGACTAATGGACCGTTGGCTCATAAGTCAAAGAATCGCCAGAGAGCAAGCATATGTCTTTTCCGCAAACGGATTATTTCGATGCCAACTTACCCGGCGCCAGCCAAACTGTCCGAATAGCAAGCCTCTATGATGCCAAGGTATTTGTGTGCCGATGGGTGATAAGAGACAGAGACCCTGCGCTAAAGGCGCTTCTTCGAGACCTGGAAAAGGCCAAGAATTTTGCAATGACGGAGAGCGTGATCCAGCAATTGACATGGGCGCTCGCCTCACGCGGATTGTTGGTCACGCCCAGTCGGTAGTCATATTTCAGCAAGCTCAAGGAGCCGGGCCGCCGATCGGGCCACTTGCTGTGTCATAAAAGACGCGGCGTCAGTTACAGGCGTTCCCTGTCGGGTCGAGCCCTGCCCACAATTGCAGCGACAGACGCAATATGCGTAAGCCGCCTTCGCAAGGCGGAGAAGAAGCACGGTATTAAACGTTGCCGGCAGATGGCGGCGGCGCCGTAGCTGCATCTTTGCCACGCACAACACGTGCGCAAAACGCAGCGCGAACGGCGCGGATCGGCTACCTGACTCTGCACCCGCCTGGAGCCGAGGAGGCTGCGTTGACCGACGGCTTAAATAATCTCGGGTGGACGGCCGGGCGGGTGCCTTCCGCTGGCACAGCGCTTGCAAAGATGCACAAAACTGTAATCTCCCATTTTTTCGGCCCCATAATCGTCACAGCCCGCCGCTCGCGCCTTCTTTTCTTCGCCCGCTGAGCGCATATGAAGTGACCGCGATAATCGGGATCGATCGCAATGCCGGATCGCCCTTAATGTGGCGCGTGGCTGTGTAGCCGTCCATGACCGGCAGTTGAATATCCATCAGGATCAGGTCAGGCCGTTGCTTCGCAATCGCCGCGAGCGCCTCTTCGCCATTCTCAGCCTCGATGATTTCGTAATCGGTGCCGGAAAGCATGTCGCGAATGATCTTACGGTTATCGGCTTGGTCTTCGACCACGAAGCATTCAGGTAGCTTGCCAAGAATAAGCCTCGACATCTAAGCAAGCTATTGGCGATCATCCCCAACAAGGCGATTGAATGGGCAACAAAGAAGATGTTCTAGCCTTCCTTCTTTCCGCTTCAAGTGACGTTTCTGCTTTCCCAACCGGACCAGGATTTCACTGGCGGCGAGTTCGTGCTTACCGAGCAACGACCGCGAATGCAATCGCGCGCTGAGGTGGTACCGCTCGTCCAGGAAGAGGCTGTGATTTTTCCGGTCCACCACCGTCCGATTCGTGGTACGCGCGGTATTTATCGGGTCAACATGCGGCTTGGTGTAAGCCGCCTGCGTTCGGGTTGCCGGCACACACTCGGTATCATTTTCTTCCACGATGCCGCTTGACGGCAATTCTTTTCGCGGCCTTTTGCATCCACGTTCGCCGCTGAGGAGGGCGCACGATCCTCCAATAGCTCTTGTACTTCGTTAGGCGGGCGGTCGAGCGCGCATTGTCGCAACTCTCAACGTCGCTGGCGGCGAAATCTGGAAAGCCCTGTGCGTGACATGTGGAACGAGTGTGGAACGAACCGCGGCCGAATCGCCTACTCCCGTGCAATTCGATTTCGTTCACGGCGACCTATAGCGTCGCAGTGGATATTGAATACTAGATCGTGGGGAATCCGGCTCCGGGTGCAGCGTTGTCTCTGCACCAACATCTCAGCCTGTCGCACAATCATAATTCTGCGACGAGTCAAGGGTTAGGTCTTGTGGATAATGGGACTAACACCTCGGCCGCCCCCGATGCCAGCCAGCAAATAGCGACCATTCGCTGCGTTGATCGAGTGCTGCGGCAGGCAGCTGTGAGGCGCTCCTGCCGGTTCCCATGCTGGCCTTGAGAACTGAGCCAAAGCTGGAGTAAATCGTTCCGATGATGTTGAGAAGGCTCGCCCGCCGAAGGCACAATCGCTGGCTTTAACTTTACGGAACGCCGGCAATGCCCGCTGACAGCTCTTGAATTAGGCTACATCACCTGATTGTCACGCTGAAGGCACAAGCTCGCGATTGACCAGCACACTACTGAGCTTAGAGTTGCCGGTAGCCATTGATCCCTCCTGCGCGAACAAGGGGTTGATGAGATAGCCGAGAAATAGGGCGCTGCACACACATGCGCGCAATTCTGGTTTGGTGGTTGAGAAGCGTTAAGCCCAAGCGCAGGATTTGATCTTACTGGAAGAAGAGGGCCACCCAACCGAGGTGGCCCTCAAGTACTAGAGGAAACAGCCGCGCCTGCAAAAGCGCGGCTCACAATCTCAACAACACGATCGCAATCGGGGCATTGATCTACATCAAAATACGCCAAGCCCCGCTTGCTCAAACAGCAAAGCCGCCAGCTAACGTGGAAAACCGGCGGCTTTGCCTTTTCCCCCATACGAATGCAGGTTTGGGGACAACCGAGCTCTTAAAGGTGCCTTCGCAATATGGCACAAACCCTAATAAAGAATGGCTACGTTCATGTGCGGCAGAGTGACCATCAACCTCGCGCTCGAAAAGAGCGTGCCAGAGTTTGGTGGCGCCAGCATACCGTACAATGCCAGAACCGGCCGGCGTCCGACTTATGGTGCTGGCTCAGGCCGCTGCGCCGGTCTACGACTAATTTACGCCATGGGACCGCCGACTACACCACCCTGTAGCGTATGGGCATCACCAAGGTGGTTTTGCAAGTCTTGTTCATGCAACAGAACCAGCGGGTGAAAAACGGTTGGCCCAATTGCTTTGCATCGACGCCTTCGTACTCCCGGATTTGCATCGGATCGCCGCAGCGCGGACAAGGATCGCCGTCGCCGGGGATGACGACGGACTTTCTTCGCTTCCGCTTTTCAGTCAATGCCTGCCCCGCGTCTTATTTTAGGCCACAGAAAAACGAACGCCCGCAAAGCGCGAGCGTTCGCGAGAACCAGCAATCTCAAAGAGCGAATTAGAACTCCGGTGGCACGCGCTAGATCGAAGAGCCCGGAACAGCAATACCGTGGGATATGCGGCTACGCCGGCAGCGTTGAATTCGCGAGTCAGATCAATACTCCATTTGACCTGACTGTCACCTATTTTACGGACAGTTCGCGAAGAGTCACCCTCCTGTTTGGGGATCGCCACGACCTGGCGCCTGGGCGTACGCATCAGCGGAGCTGCGGCAGGAACATCGGGGAAGGTCACCCTCCTCTTATGTTGCGCCAAGCGTTCAGAAGCCGTGAATTGCCATTCCTGCCGCCCACGCCATCACGGAGCCAGCGATCAGGATGATAAGCGGCCTGACGGTCGATTTTGCCATTGCCATCCCCCGCGGAATAGACACAAGCGGGCGGCATATTGCTGGCAAATGTGTTCTAGGCGTGTCCGCAGGAATTCCTTCCGGATAGGGGCGTCGACGGGGGTGGCCCCCCAAATCTCTGACCGCCAGCGCGCGCAATATGGTCTCGCAAAATTTTTATGCTTTTCCAGACCGCCCTATTACGAAAACCAGAATGTGATGAAGGCCAGTACCGCGACGACGTAAAACGGAATTGCAGTTGGGCTCAGCAGAACCGCTCTGAAGTCTGACGTTGGATACGCTACTCCACAGCGGTAACAGCGCCCGGCATCAGCCTCCACGCTAACGCCACAGCATCTACAGGTGAACTTAGCCTTACTGTCCGACGCAGTTAGGATTTCACCCGCCGAATCGGAATCGGCGACCCTGTTGCTGACCTCGCCGCTCGCTCGGTCCCCCTGACTACTCCACCGCGCCGCTCGAAAGCCGCCGTTTTGTGCTGGCGGTACTGGCACGCCAGAGGCGGCATATTGCTTCAATTTCTTGTCTAACGTCGATCGCGGCATTCCGAGCACCTTGGCGGTCTGTACGCGATTGTTGCTGCACTGCTTGAGGCTTGCGAGGACTAAATCGCGCTCGGCTTTCGCAAGGTTTCGCCCGCCGTAGAATCTCATTTGCGAAACATTACCCGATTCGCGCTCGAAGGCATGTAGTCAGCGGGCGGAATGTCTCGATGGCAGGCCGCGAAGAGCGGTATCGAGCGCAACGAGGGGCGCTGAGGTCCATAAAGGGCAAAGGGGCTTTGCTCGCCTTGCGCAGGCGCTGCTCAAAGCGCAGAATCTGCTCGGATGATGCAATGACCGACGAAACCAAAACCGAAGCAAAGCCTCCGGCCGCGGACTCAACGGAACGGCCGTCCGCGATTCCGCCGGATGAAATGGCGCGGCTGACGGATGAGATCGTGGGCGCGCTCAAGACCGTGTACGATCCGGAGATCCCGGCTGACATCTACGAACTCGGCCTGATCTATAAGGTCGGCATCGACGACGATCGCATGGTGAACATCGAGATGACCTTGACGACGCCGAATTGCCCCTCGGCTGAGGAATTGCCGCAGCAAGTCGAAAACGCGGTCGCGGGGGTGCCCGGCGTGCGTGAAGCCAAGGTCAACATCGTGTGGGATCCGCCGTGGGACCCAAGCCGCATGTCGGACCAGGCCCGCACGATGCTGAACATGTGGTGATTGCACGCGATGCCAGCGCGAAAGCGGACGCGAACCACGGAGGCACCGTAACGCATGCCGCTCAGCGAGTACGATGCCAAAGAAGCTCTGCGGGCTGCCACCGATTGGCTCGTAGCATCGGAACTTCCCGGCAGCGCCGCGGCTCGTGAAGGCATTGCAGATGCGATTCCGCTGGTCATGATGGGGATGGTCGAACCCGACGATTTGGATGACTTAGCGGCGATCGTCGAGAAGCACGGGCGAGCGGTGCACGATGCCGCTACGCCGGAGGACGTGCAGCGCGCCCGACTCAAGGAAGCAGTAAAGGCCGCGTTCGATTACGTGCGTTCGCTTCGGCGCATATCATGTCGATCGGTTGAAGCAGCTTGCGCGCGATCATTTCTACGACAATGTCCTCTTCCATCGCGTCATCGACGGATTCATGGCACAGACCGGCGACGGCCAATACGGCAACGGCACCGGCGGCTCGAAATATCCCGACCTGAAGGCTGAGTTCTCCAACGTGCCCTATACGCGCGGCGTGGTCGGCATGGCGCGCACGAGCGATCCGAATTCGGCCAACAGCCAGTTCTTCATCATGTTCGCCGACGGCTCGTTTCTCAACGGCAAGTACACCGTGGTCGGCCAGGTCGTTCGCGGGATGGATGTGGTCGATAAGCTCAAGCGCGGCGAGCCTCCGGCCAATCCGGACAAAATCCTCCACGCCCAGGTAGCGGCCGACATGAAGTAGAGGTGCGGCCCCCCTGAAATCGCAGACTGGAATAAAGAGGAAAAATAGCAATGACCTTGGGTCATTCTCATTGCCGGCAAAGACAGCGGCGGCAGCTTTGATCATGAGCAGCTCTAATGCGCCAACACCTCGGAGCAGTAGAGAGGAAGTAAAAATTCCCGGAATCAATTCGCGAGCGTTTGATAAAGACGAGAACGAAGTGCTGATGTGAGAATGAAAAAAACAAGAAACGAACCGCTGACGAGAACGAACTGCTGCGACTGCCCGTAAGCTGCCGGCGCCGCCGTTGCCGACGCCAAATCCTAATGCTCTCAGAGGCTTCGCGTTCGCGCAATCGCAAAATGATTTGATTCGCCTTCAAAACATTTCCGAAAATTAATGTCGAAGATAAGTTTCCGTAATGCCTCCGCCGGCTGATGATTTGGTCTCAGGCGGGCTGTTCGGACCAACATCGTCAATTTGATGGATGCTCTACGCCGTAGCGTCGCCCAGGAGAAGCGCACATCCGCCAAAGAAGGGACTCAAGCGCATCGCGGGCTCGACGAGCCGGGACCAGCGAAAACTCAATGGGCGGCCGTTTCTGTGGGCAAAGCAAAAGCCCCGGTCCATCGGCCGGGGCTTTCGTAGGATTGCGGCTTGAGCGGCGCGTTAGCGCGGGTTGTCCATAAACAAACCGGTGATGTCGTCCCATGTGGCGGCGAAAGTCTTGCCGACACCTCGACCTTTTTTACCATCACAGGACAAGGCGATCTCCCAACCGTCTAGTTCGTCGTACCCGACGACAAGACGCCACTCTTTGAATTCCGCCGCCTCGCGCAAGCATTCGATAAGCTGTCGCTCTGGCTCTGTCAGATTTTCCATTGATGCTCCTCTCTCATAAGGTCCGGTTCAGCGTTGGATGGTTCAAGCGGCACCGCAAATGTTCCAATGTTCATCTGGATCGGCAACCCGCCCGAACGATGGCGGCGGTCAGGACGGCACAGCAGATCAGCCAGACGAGGAGGGCAGTGCGGCGTTAGGCTCGTCTGTAAGAAATAAATTAGGCGGCCAGCGGTACGGGGGGCTGCACCACTGACCGCCGCTCGGAAACGGCCTGCAACGGCGCGTGCGCCGGCAATTGGTCTCCCTTGATGGCTGTGGCCAGCGCGAAGCCGATGGGCGACTAAACCATCATCACGCGCGACGATGGCAGCAAGCAGTGGGCTTACAAAGGCCGCCCGCTCTATTTCTGGAAAGACGACAAGAAGCCGGGCGACATCACCGGTGACGGTTTCGCTAACGGCGTTTGGCACATTGCACAGCCGTGACTAGCCAATGTCCGCTTCGGATCAAAACCAGACATGACGTCCTTAAAACGGGATGTCCGCTACCCCCGAAAGCAGACATCCGTCAGCGCGTTTGGCACATCCGCTATGTGCCATAGGCGGACACAGCAGCTTCATTCGATCACCTCGTCGGCGCCAGCGCCGCGTCATGTACTTCCCTCAGGCCGAGGACCGCACCTTACCACATCGTTGAAAGGGAAATGCGCATGTGCGTCACAGCAAAATCAGACGCTCATGTCCGAGTGCTTACGATGTTATTCGGGAACCGAAATCGGCCTCCCCATCGTTCCGCTTGACATAAAGGGCTCGCGGATTTTCCAATAACGGCAGAGTAGATCCATGAAATACCCCTGGCTTGTAGCGATTGCAATTTTGCCTTCGGTCGGTGCGGCAGACAGCGCCGATGCAATGACATATAAAGACATCGCCGGACAATGGTGCGGTGACGTCACCGACTACGTCTTCACGCCTGATACGTTGACCGTGAAATTTCACGACAGCAGACCGGCCAATGTGTTCAAGATCACGAAATACACCTACACCAATAACAGCGTACGTATTGAGCTCACGAATGAGTGTTGAGAAGGCAGCGTCGATCTCATCCGGGGAGCTGGCGTTCAAAATCGAGGTTTCCAGCCCGAGACCTAGTGCAGCTTTCTGGACGTCCTTTGAGGCGCCATCAGCGGACGAAGCATTGGCTGGATTGACTAGCACCACAAAGCGTTTCGTCGCCGGCAGCAGCTCGTGCATGAGACTCAGCCGCTTGGCGTTGATCTCCGACGAGGGTCGCGTTGCCGCCCGGCTGCGCAAGGTTCCCTACCAATCCTAACGCAACGGGATCTTCGCCCACGCCGAACACAATGGGAATTGTCGCAGTTGCATGCTTGGCGGCCAACGCTGCGGCGGTGGTGGTGGGCGTGGCAATTACAGCCACACGACGATCGGCAAGCAGTGCCGCCAAGCGGTGGTGGTGGGCGTGGCAATTACAGCCACACGACGATCGGCAAGCAGTGCCGCCAAGCGGTCGTACTGGCCGTCCAGCCAGTGGTACTCGGCCGCAACATTCTGGCCCTCGGTATAGCCGACCTCGCTCAGTCCCCTGCGAAATGCGGCGAGCCGCTTGGCTGATGTATTCTCGGTACCTCCGCTGATGAACCCAACTATCGGCATTGCCGATTGCTGCGCGCGCGTGGTCGCAGCTCTGAGATGAGAAAGTCAAGACCAAGGAACGAGGAAAGTGGAAGGAACGTGCCATGGCATGGTTTGGCGTGGGGAGCGGCAGCCGCCGAGCAAAACCGGAACGTGCAGAGCGGTTCATGCAAGCCGATCGTGTGGTTGTGGAGGCGTTCGCCGACCTGCATGAGGCGCGCCGTTTAAAAAGCAAATTCCCCGCGATGTCACGAGGTGCTTTGCAACAGTTCGAGCGTAAGGCTTGGAATCGCTTGATTGATTATTTGATCAGGTTGCCGCCCCTACCCAGCGACGATTGAATTGCGACGCGCGATCAACCGCGAAAATAAAAAGAGAGACCGAGGTAGACAGGTCGGATGTGAAACCACCTTCCCCATTTTCTTCGTAGCACACACTCGCTCAAATCTATTACGAAGAAGAGCCAGGGCTCAGCAAAGATGAGGCGCGAAGGATTGCGGTCGCCAAGCTAACAAATCTTATGACAAAGTCGCGTTAAGCGGCGCGGTACCGGTTCGCAAATCGTCGACGCCGGAATATCATTTTTTCTAACCTTTGAGGGGCAGTAGCGTCGGAGTGTCGCCCTACCAACACTCCTTCCCAACGTTGCGTCATTTGCCGCCAAAATTCCCGGTCGTTCTTGTCGGAAGCCTGCGCGGCAAGGCGTCTACATTGGTTGATTTGTTCTTGGAAAAAATCTGCTTTGTGGAGCATTGCGATAACCAAAAGGTCCGACGCCCCTCACTAAACAAACGTTTATGCGCTGCAAATTGTTCCCGCCAAATCTCAAAAGAGGCCACGTGTCACGAGGCGCGGCGGATCGCGGTGAATATAGCCAAGCTGCCGGAGCTATTAGGTAAGCCGTGATTTCAGGTTTCCAAACGCAAAATATCGAGTCGGCATATTTTGATTTTGGTTTCGGGCGCTAGTCGCTGCTGGTATGCCGTCATGCAAGCCGAAGAACAAAATTGCATGTGCCAGTAGCACTGAACATCGAGGGCGAGTTCTTCGCGGCAGTGATCGCAGCGCAGAGTACGGGCTGGCCCAAACTGC
>Ga0306920_100011577_pt1 | contig 11925 bp, 9 predicted proteins | sample flu12Cox44000170_FD_204666 | JGI IMG/M metagenome (GOLD analysis project Ga0306920, IMG submission 204666) | Lab enrichment of tropical soil microbial communities from Luquillo Experimental Forest, Puerto Rico - flux4day.12C.oxic.44.000.170 (v2)... | ecosystem: Environmental > Terrestrial >...
GCCCCTCCGCTTGCGTCGAGCAAGAATTTCGGGCTTAGCGGCGCTGTCGCGTTCACGCGCTCTTGCGAGAACGTGAATCGCACAAGCGAGATGCCCGACCGCGGCCGCGCGGCTTAGGCCAAATCGATTGAGAAGGCTACCGCGGTCCTAGAAGGCGAAGGCGTTGAGCACGAGCCCAACTGCGAATATTCCGCCCAGCGTCAGACCGATGAACCGCGCTATTCGTCGCTCACTTGTTGTCACTTTTGCCACCCCTGTCGCACTCCAACATATTAGTCGAATGAGCAATCGGTCCGGTTCAAGCGCAGGGGTGAACGGGGATTCATAATTAATGGCTCCTCCCCTGTGCGGGCCAACCTTTGCGTGCGGTAGCATTTGCGTCGCCAGCGGGAGCTTTTTCGCCCTGTTCTTGCCGCGATCAGCGGCAAAAGGGGCGGTCAGGATTGTTGCATGCGAACGGTTCGCAGCCGCTGCCTCGGGCAAGCCAACAGTAGCGTACCGCCGGGCAAGGGCGTGGGGAAAGCCGCGGCGCCTCGGCGCTGCGGATTTGCCGCTCTTCTCCGCGTCGTTCCACCAATTCTTTCGCTCGCTGTGCTCATTGGCGGCTGCAGCGCGCTCTCGTCCGTCGGCGCGCGCCTGGATACCCCCCAGCTCAAGGCCAATCCGACGCTGCTGGTAGCGACCACACGCAAGCCCATCGACGGCGCGCGCGCAAAGCCTTGGTTTGGCACCGAACGCGCGAGCACGGTGGCTCTCGCGCGCGGCAAGCTTGTACCGCCGGACGAAGGCCGGTTTTCGCTCTCCTCGGTCGGCCTGGGGGATTGGCAGCTTGAGGGCATAGAGCCGGTGCAGAGGCTCAGCGACCTCATTGTCCCGGGTTCGGAAAAGCGCGAGGTCCTTATCTATGTTCACGGTTTCAACCAGACCTTCGAATCGGCTGCGCTCGACGCAGCGCGCCTTTCCGATGGCGTGGGTTTTCACGGCGAGACCATGGTCTTCTCCTGGCCATCGAAGGCAAAGCTGTTCGACTACGGCTATGACCGGGAGAGCGCGATGTGGTCGCGCGATGCTTTGGAGCAAATCCTGTCCAGGCTCATCACCAATCCCGCGGTCGGTCGCATCCATCTGGTGGCGCACAGCGTCGGCACCATGCTCAGCATGGAGGCACTCCGGCAGATTTACGCCCGGCACGGCCTCGCGGTGACGGAAAAGATCGGGGCGGTGATATTTGCCTCGCCGGACATCGATATGGATGTGTTCACTTCATCCGTCGAGCGGATACATCCGCTCGCCCCGAAGATCACCGTAATCACGGCGACCAATGATCGTGCGCTTGCCGTGGCCGGTTGGCTCGCGGGCGGGATGACGCGCGTCGGGGCAGCGGAAAAAGCCCAACTCGAAAAGCTTGGCCTGCATGTGATCGATGCTTCGGCGCAAGGATGGGGCATCATCAATCACGACCTGTTCCTGTCGAACGCCGACATCCGGCGGGTCATCCGCCGCGCCTTGGACGGGGTCCCGCTGGACCAGTCCTGAATTAGCGTCGGCGGCGGTGTCTCCCAGCCTGGCATTCCACCTGTTGCGGTCTGCCGTCGTCGCCCTCGCGCTGCTTGCGCTGAGCGCATTCGCTGTGCTCGCGCAGGGCAACAACCAGGGCGAAGATAAAGGGACCAACAACCGTCCGCCTGGGAGCAGCGACACACCGGCGGTTCCCGCCGGAAATGAACCGACCAGGGGAATGGCCCTGCCCGCTGACCTGCGCGATTCCGTGTGTCTCATGATCGAAGCCGCCGCGCGCGCGCATGGTCTGCCGCTCGAGTTCTTCGCCCGCGTGATCTGGCAGGAGAGCCGATTCCGTCCCGACGCTGTCGGCCCGCGCACGCGCAGCGGCGACAGCGCCCAGGGTATTGCTCAATTCATGCCGAGGACGGCCGCCGAGCGCGGGTTGCTCGATCCGTTCGATCCGGTGCAGGCGCTGCCGAAATCAGCCGAGTTCCTGCGCGAGCTGAAGGATCAGTTTGGCAACTGGGGGCTTGCCGCTGCCGCCTACAATGCGGGGCCCGCGCGCGTGCGGGCCTGGCTCGCCGGCACCCGCGCGCTCCCCGCCGAAACCCGCCACTACGTTGCTGCCATTACGGGCACTTCCGCCGATGAATGGGCGAAGGGCGGCGAGCGTGAGCCCGCGCAGAGGATGCCGTCGGATTGCGGGCAGCTCATGGCGCTACTTCAGCGGGCACCGAACCCGTTCTTTGAGAAGCTGACACAACGCGTGAAGCTTACGGCGGAAAGCCCATGGGGCGTCCAGCTCAGCGCCGGCTTCTCGCGCGAGCGCGCGCTTGCTGCATACGCCACGCTGGCCAACCGCTATGCCGGCGTCTTGTCCGGCCACGACGCGAGCATTCTAAGCTCGATGCTGCGCAGCCGCGGCACTCGTCCTTTCTATCAGATCCGTGTCGGCGCCGAGACGCGTGAAGCTGCAAATACGATTTGCGCGGGAATCCATCGCGCGGGTGGCGCTTGCATGGTGCTGCGCAACCACTACTAGCTCACCACGAACCAGGCCGCCGAGCCCGCGCCTTTGGACTCGAGCGCGCGGTGCTCGATCAGCCATCGGCCTGGATTGTCGGCGAGGAAGGCGATGCGTTCCGTGGTCTCCGAAACGACCAGCGTATCGAGCCAATACGGTTTCCAGCCATCGTCGAGGCGATCGAGCAGCCGAAAGTGATGACCATGGACGTGCACGACGCGAGGCTCTGCGCTCGACAGGTGCAGCCCAAGGTTGACGGCTCGGCCCCGCCGCACACTGAACAGCGGTCGACTTTCTCCCACGACGGCGCGCCCGGAATGGGCGCCATCCGCAATGGTCATGTCCGCCACGAGCGCAGTCTTCAGATCGATGCGTGCGGGAAGCGGATTGCTCGGCAGCGGTGGCGGCGCGGATGCCGGAAAGCTCCGGCGCCGGTCCCCTGTCTGAGCCACACCGGCCGCCTGATAGACCAACCGCGCGATCACATGCTCCTCGTGCGGGCTCGCGCCGGCCAGAAGTGGCGCGCTCGTGCCTGCGCTTGCGGTCGCATCAACGAGGACATCAACGCGACCGCCGGGCGCGATCCCAATGCGACCCTCGCGGAGAAGAAATGGCTCTGCGGGCTGGCCGTCGATAGCCATGATCCATGGGACGTGACCTTCCAGCTTCAGAGAGGCGCCGCGCGCACTCGTGGCATTGATGAAGCGCATTCGCAGCTGCTCTCCTGGGCTTACCGGAATGGCCGGCCGCTGCGCGCCGTTGACCAGAAAGAGCTCTGGCGAGAGCGTCCCGGTCTCGGCAGGCATGCCCAAGACGAGTACGAGATCGCGATCGGCGTGGACGGGAGCGGCTTCCTCGACGACGAAGGCCCCGTGGAGCCCACGATCGGCTTGCTCGCTGGAATACGCGTGGTACCAGAACGTGCCGGCGTCCGGTGGCCGAAAGCGGTAGTCGAAGCTCGTGCCTGGCGCGATCGGCGGCTGCGTCACATTTGGCGCTCCATCCATGGCATTAGGCAGCCGGACCCCGTGCCAATGCAGACTCGGCGGCTCGGGAAGGTCGTTGAAGAGGCGCAGATTGAGCTCCTCACCCTGGCGCATGCGCAGCACTGGCCCTGGGATATGGCCGTCATAAGCGAGCAGGGGGCCCGGCGTCCTTCCCCCTTCCTCCGCGGACATCACGGCAGCACGCGCGTGCAGGACGCGAAAGGGAGCGCTCGATTTGGCGGCTTGCGCGGGTCCCGGCAGGATCGCGCAGCTGACCCCGCAGCCTATGCCCTCGAGAAGGACGCGTCGCGACAGCATCTGGGTGAGCCCATACCACTTATCAAGCCGATTGCTTGCGCCTATTTTTGTCGTGGCGGCGCGCTTTCGGCATGATATAAGCCGCGCCGCCCAGTCGTAGGGCAGGCTACCTTTCGCCGATTTGCGCTCCGTGCACCGATAGGTTCACCCGCCATCGGGAAGCCGCAGGTGCCTGTCGCGGGCGTGGCGGAATTGGTAGACGCGCGGGATTTAGGTTCCCGTGACGAAAGTCGTGGGGGTTCAAATCCCTCCGCCCGCACCACGCAGGGAAGGAATCGGCCGGGGGCTCGATCGTTCCTGTCTCGATCTGTTGGGTCAACAAGCTTTGTATCACCATGGAAGTTACTGAAACTCTCTCCGACGGTCTCAAGCGCGAATTCCAGGTCCAGGTGCCGGCTGCCGACCTCGAATCGCGCGTCGCCAAGCGGCTGGGCGAGCTCAAGGACCGGGTGCAACTGCGCGGCTTTCGCCCCGGCAAGGTCCCGATCGCCCACCTGCGAAAGATCTACGGCAAGGCCGTCATGGCGGAAACGATCGAGGAGGTCATCCGCGAGCTCAACGGCAAGATCGTGAGCGAGCGTGGGCTGAAGCTCGCCACGGAACCCAAAGTCACCATGCCGAATGAAGAGACCGCTGTTGAGACGCTCATCGGCGGCCAGACCGATCTTGCCTATACGCTGGCGCTGGAGGTGCTGCCGAAAATCGATCTCGCTGACTTTACGGGAATTGCGCTGGAGCGGCCGGTGGCTGAAGTCACGCCCCAAGACGTCGACAATGCCGTCGCAAAGTTGGCGGAGCAGAACAAGCCATTCACCGCCAAGCCCGACGGCGCAAAGGTCGAGACCGGGGACCGCGTGATCATTGATTTTTCCGGCCGTGTTGACGGCAAGGCATTCGAGGGGAGCGAGGGACACGACGTAGCGGTCGTCATCGGCTCGCGCACCTTCATCCCGGGTTTTGAAGATCAGCTCCTCGGCATGGCGGCCGGCGAGCAACGGCTGCTGCGGGTGACGTTTCCGTCCGTCTATGCAAAGCCCGAGCTGGCCGACAAGGAAGCGGAGTTCGATGTCACGGCAAAAACGATCGAAACTCCCGCCGCCGTTCTCGTCAACGATGACTTTGCGAAATCGCTTGGGCTCAAAAGCCTGGACAAGCTCAAGGAGGCGGTCAGAGGGCGCATCCAGCACGAATACTCCGTTGCCAGCCGCCAGCGGGTCAAGCGGCAACTGCTGGACAAGCTCGACGAGATGCACAGATTTGCATTGCCGCCGACGCTGCTCGAGGATGAATTCAAGAACATCTGGACCGTTGTGGAGAGCGATCTCAAGACGCAGGGGCGTACCTTCGCCGATGAAGACACGACCGAAGAGAAGGCGCGCGAGGAGTACCGCGGCATTGCCGATCGTCGGGTGCGTCTCGGGCTTGTTCTGGCCGAGATCGGAGAGCGGAACAGCATCAGCGTGAGCGAGGAGGAGATCTCGCGCGCGATCGTCGAACGCGCGCGGCAAGCGCCCGGACACGAGCAGCAGGTCTGGGACTACTACCGCAAGAATCCCCAGGCGGTCGCGGCTGTGCGTGCGCCGATCTTTGAGGATAAGGTGATCGATTTCCTGACCGAGCTGGCCAAGGTCACGGAAAAGAAAGTCTCTCGCGAGGAGCTGTTCCGCGACGACGAGGAGGAACCGGCCGCGGCCGGTTGATGTTGGCAGAGTCTTCACCGTCGCCGCTTGCCGAGGAGGGTAATCGAAAATGCGTGATCCCTACGAGATATACATGAACACCCTCGTTCCGATGGTGGTCGAGCAGACCAATCGCGGCGAGCGTGCCTATGACATTTTCTCTCGCTTGCTCAAGGAGCGCATCATTTTCATCAGTGGGGTCGTCGAGGACGCCATGGCGACGCTCGTCGTGGCCCAGCTTCTGTTTTTGGAAGCCGACAACCCAAAAAAAGAGATCGCAATGTACATCAACTCGCCAGGCGGGGTGGTGACATCCGGGCTTGCGATCTACGACACGATGCAGTTCGTGCGGCCCGCAGTGTCCACTCTTTGTATCGGGCAAGCCGCCTCCATGGGCTCGCTGCTGCTCGCCGCCGGGCACAAGGACATGCGCTTCGCATTGCCCAATTCACGCATCATGCTCCATCAGCCCTCCGGCGGCTTTCAGGGCCAGGCAACCGACATCATGTTGCACGCCCAGGAGATCCTGAACCTGAAGAAGCGGCTGAACGAAATTTACGTCAAGCATACCGGCCAGCCGCTCAAGAAGATCGAGGATGCGCTTGAGCGCGATTATTTCCTCACCGCCGAGATGGCGGTGGAGTGGGGTGTGGTCGATCGGGTGATCGATAAGCGGCCGGAGGACGCCGCCAAGGCCGCATAGCGAGCCCGTTAGCGTCCGGCGGCCAGGGAAGCTGGAACCGGAGGGGGAGGGCCGCGAATCGCTTGCGAGCCGCCCGGCTCGGCCACAAAGGCAGACAAATCGGCCTAACAACGGCCATCACTTTGAATTTTCATGCTTAACACATTCTTGATTTTCCTCACGCTACCCTGTTTCGCTAGACGCAGTTCGGGGGCGATGTCGTGGAACGGCGGGCCGGTGTGTGACATTGCTGCTACGGACTCTTAAAAGGCGGGCTGATATGCTTCATTTTAACGCGGCGGTCGGCTGGTCGGGGTGGCAGAAGGCCGGCGGAGACACGGGATGAGCAAGGTCGGCAGCGGCGACGCGAAAAATACGCTCTATTGCTCGTTCTGCGGCAAGAGCCAGCACGAGGTGCGCAAGCTCATTGCCGGCCCGACGGTGTTCATCTGCGACGAATGCGTCGAGCTGTGCATGGACATCATCCGCGAGGAGAACAAGTCCTCGCTGGTGAAATCGCGTGACGGGATTCCGACCCCGAAAGAGATCCGGAAGGTTCTCGACGACTACGTCATTGGCCAGGACCATGCCAAGAAGGTCCTCTCCGTTGCAGTGCACAACCACTACAAGCGGCTGAACCACCAGACCAAGCACAATGACGTGGAGCTGGCGAAATCGAACATCCTGCTGATTGGGCCGACCGGCTCCGGCAAGACGTTGCTGGCACAGACGCTCGCGCGCATCCTGGACGTGCCGTTCACCATGGCGGACGCGACCACGCTGACCGAGGCGGGCTATGTCGGCGAGGACGTCGAGAACATCATCCTCAAGCTGCTGCAGTCCGCCGACTACAATGTCGAGCGGGCTCAGCGCGGCATTGTCTATATCGATGAGATCGACAAGATCAGCCGCAAGTCGGACAATCCATCGATCACGCGCGACGTCTCGGGGGAGGGGGTGCAGCAGGCGCTGCTCAAGATCATGGAGGGCACCATCGCCTCGGTGCCTCCGCAGGGCGGGCGCAAGCATCCGCAACAGGAGTTCCTGCAGGTCGATACCACGAACATCCTGTTCGTCTGCGGCGGCGCATTCGCCGGGCTGGAGAAGATCATTTCTGCCCGCGGGCGCTCGACGTCAATCGGCTTTGGCGCCAAGGTGATGGCGCCCGAGGATCGCAAGGCAGGTGAAATCTTCAGGGATGTGGAGCCGGAGGATTTGCTGAAATATGGCCTGATCCCGGAATTCGTGGGCCGCCTTCCGGTCGTCGCCACCCTGGAGGATCTGGACGAGGCTTCATTGAAGCTGATCCTGACCCAGCCCAAGAATGCGCTGGTCAAACAGTATCAGCGGCTGTTCGAGATGGAATCGATCGATCTCACGTTGGCCGAGGAGGCCCTCGGCGCGATTGCGCGCAAAGCGATCGATCGCAAGACCGGAGCGCGCGGGCTGCGTTCTATCATGGAGGGCATCCTGCTTGACACCATGTTCGACCTGCCAAGCCTCGAAGGCGTCGAGGAAGTCGTCATCTCGCGCGAGGTGGTCGAAGGCGTTGCCCGCCCGCTCTACATCTATGCTGACAGGGCGGACCGCGCGAGCGACGCGAGCGCCTAGGGTGGGTGCAACTTTCGGGTGATTCTCGCCACTGATTCGCCCATGGCCGTGAGCGCAATCGCCCGTTGGCCTACTATTTGCTTGAATTTGCAGGCTTCCTTGACTCAGCTCGCGTGGGTCGCCACGTATGCAGGACCAAAGCGAAGGATTCCCGGAAGGGGCGCTCGGTAACGGCTCCCTCTGCTTTTCCTTCCGGGGCCACCTCTGCGCTTGCCGGCGATGCCAAGTCTAGGATTACAAGTCTCGGATCAACGGTGAGGGGACACAACATAAGGGATTTGGGGCCATGACCAGCACCAGACCGAAGCCAACCCTCGTGGCGGGCGAAATCCGCGCCTATCCGGTTTTGCCGCTGCGCGACATCGTCGTCTTCCCGCACATGATCGTCCCCCTTTTCGTCGGGCGCGAAAAGTCGATCAAGGCTCTGGAAGAGGTGATGCGTTCGGACACCTTCATCCTGCTTGCCACGCAGAAAAATGCGGCCGATGACGATCCGGCGACAAGCGCCATCTACGAGGTCGGGACGCTGGCCAGCGTGCTGCAGCTGCTCAAGCTGCCGGACGGCACGGTCAAAGTGCTCGTCGAGGGAGCCGCGCGCGCCAAGGTCGAGAGCTATACCGAGCGCGCCGAATATTTTGAAGCCGCGGCACGGGTGCTTGCGGATTCCTCAGGCGAGCAGGTCGAGGCTGAGGCGCTGGCGCGCTCGGTGATCAATGAGTTCGAAAACTACGTGAAGCTCAACAAGAAGGTCTCGCCCGAGGTCGTGGGGGTGGTCCAGCAGATCGAGGACTACGCCAAGCTTGGCGATACCGTAGCCTCGCATCTGGCGGTGAAGATTCCGGACAAGCAGGCGATTTTGGAGACGCCCTCGGTGACCGAGCGGCTGGAAAAGGTCCTGGGCATGATGGAGAGCGAGATCTCCGTGCTGCAGGTCGAGAAGCGCATCCGCACGCGCGTGAAGCGCCAGATGGAGAAGACGCAGCGTGAGTACTACCTCAATGAGCAGATGAAGGCCATCCAGAAGGAGCTCGGCGACGAGGAGGGCAAGGACGAGCTCGCCGAGATCGAGGACAAGATCAAGCGCACCAAGCTGTCAAAAGAGGCGCGCGAGAAAGCGCAGCATGAGCTCAAGAAGCTGCGGCAGATGTCACCGATGTCGGCCGAGGCAACGGTGGTGCGAAATTATCTCGACTGGCTGCTCTCGATCCCCTGGAACAAGAAGACCAAGGTGAAAAAGGATCTCAAGCTTGCGCAGGAGATCCTGGATAACGATCACTATGGCCTGGAAAAGGTCAAGGAGAGAATCGTCGAATACCTGGCGGTGCAGCAGCGCGCCAACAAGCTTACCGGACCGATCCTGTGCCTGGTCGGCCCCCCCGGAGTGGGCAAGACATCACTCGGCAAGTCGATTGCGCGTGCGACCGGTCGCGATTTCGTGCGGGTATCTCTCGGCGGCGTGCGCGACGAGGCCGAGATCCGCGGTCACCGGCGCACCTATATAGGCTCGATGCCGGGCAAGATCGTGCAGTCGATGCGCAAGGCCAAGTCGTCGAACCCGCTGTTCCTGCTCGACGAGGTCGACAAGATGGGTGCGGATTTCCGCGGCGACCCGTCTTCGGCGCTGCTCGAAGTGCTCGACCCCGAGCAGAACTGCACCTTCAACGATCACTACCTCGAGGTCGACTACGATCTCTCCCACGTCATGTTCATCACGACGGCGAACACTCTCAACATCCCGCCGCCGTTGATGGACCGCATGGAGATCATCCGCATCGCCGGCTATACCGAGGACGAGAAGGTCGAGATTGCGCGCAAGCATCTCATTCCGCATGCGATGACCAAGCATGGTCTCGCTGCCACGGAATGGTCGATTGACGACGAGGCTTTGCTCCTGCTTATCCGGCGCTATACGCGGGAGTCCGGCGTGCGCAATCTGGAGCGCGAGCTTTCGACGCTCATCCGTAAGGCGGTAAAGGAGCTGATCCTGAGCCCCGGCAAGTCGATTACCGTCGAGGCGAAGACGGTTTCGGATTTTCTCGGCGTGCCCAAGTTCCGGTATGGCGAGGTGGAGGATCAGGATCAGGTCGGTGTTGTCACTGGACTGGCGTGGACTGACGTGGGTGGCGAGCTTCTGACCATTGAGGCCGCCATGATGCCGGGCAAGGGAAAGATGACTGTCACCGGCAACTTGCGCGACGTGATGAAGGAGTCGATTTCGGCGGCGGCCTCCTACGTGCGCATGCGCGCTATCGCGTTCGGCATCGAGCCGCCGGCCTTCGACAAGAAGGATATCCACGTGCACGTCCCCGAGGGGGCGACGCCCAAGGACGGCCCCTCGGCTGGGGTGGCCATGGTAACTGCGATCGTCTCCGTCATGACAGGCATTCCGGCCCGTCGCGATGTGGCCATGACCGGCGAGATCACGCTGCGCGGCCGTGTCCTTCCAATCGGAGGCTTGAAGGAGAAGCTGCTCGCGGCGTCCCGCGGCGGCATCAAGACGGTGCTGATCCCCGAGGAGAACGCAAAAGACCTCGTGGAGATCAGCGATAGCATCAAGAAGCTCCTTGATATCATCCCGGTCTCGCGCATGGACGAGGTGCTGGCACGCGCTCTTGTGCGCAAGCCCGAGCCGATCGAGTGGGATGAGGAGAAGGCCAAGCCAACCGAGACTTCGGTCACCACCGAGCCTCCGGTCGACGAGGATTCCTCGACGCTGACCGCGCACTGATTGGCGGGAATCCTCTCCTTTGCGGCGGCGCCTATGGGCGCCGCTTCCTTTTTGGCCTGAGAAAACTTCTGGCGTTCGCTGATTGTTCTTGACTGCTGTCGCGAACAAAAGTAGAACGTAGGGGGCCGCCGCGGCAAGCAAACGAGACTCCGCGGCGCGGCAAAGCCGAAGGGTCTGGTCCATATCTTCGGCGCGGAAGCATACTGGGAGATGTGCAATGAGAATGACCTTGACGTTAGCCGTGATCCCGGCCCTGGCGGCGATGCTTGCATGGTCGCCCTCGGTCATGGCGCAACAAAAGACGATCAAGCAGTGCCGGGACGAATGGAGAGCCAATCGAGAAGCGATTGCGGCGAGCGGCAAGACGCAGCGGCTGTTCATTTCCGAGTGCCGCGGCGTTCCTGTTCCGACAGGAATCGTCCCCGCCGAGCTGGAAAAGGGACAATACGCGACGGAGGCCGAGGCCAAAACGAGTTGCGGAAGCGATGCCGTCGTTTGGGCGAACCGGCTATCAAAGATTTACCACGCGAGTGGCAGCAAGAGCTACGGTGCCACGCGGTTCGGCGCCTACATGTGCGAGAAGGACTCAATGGCAGCAGGATTCCGGGGAGCAAAAGCCGCGAGAGCTGCAAAGCCGGCTTCAACCTGATTTCCCGCGCCGCCCTTGCTTGCCTGCGCATGGTGCTGCCGATAAAGGAGCGGCGAGGGCGGTTAGCTCAGCTGGCAGAGCGCCTGCTTTACACGCAGGATGTCGGCGGTTCGAGTCCGTCACCGCCCACCAATGATTTCAGTAGCTTACAGTATTGCCATGGCTCCGCTCCGTCTTTCCAGCGCGCCGCTCTGGGTAACGGCGGGGGTAACAACCGACAGATTCCCGATGGCCCTCGCCGCACCAGGCCGAGTGCAGGCGGAGATTTGGAAGGGCGCGCACCTCGGCTCGGGGATCGCTGGACAGGGAGCCGCTCGCTCGGTGACCTGCCGCTAGGGTTTCCGTCTTGTCGCCAGCGTGACGCCAAGGGGGCTCTCCCGGCCCTGGGTCTCTCGCTCAGACTCCTACGCCGCTGGGCGATTTCTGCCGATTAAGGTACGAGCCTTTCTCGACGTCGCCGCGCCGCGGCTCAAGGCGCAGCTGGCGCGCGATTGATGGCTGCTCGACCCAACACTGGCCGAGATTCTGATGGATGCGGGCTCCGCGTTGACCGGCCGGCTCACTGGTCCGCTTATACCTCAACATTCTCCGTCATCGCACACATCCCTGCCATCGGCCTCGGCCGAGTAGGCCCGGGGAATTTCACCCCGAGCCTCTCACAGATCCGGACTTGATACTCTCGCATCATCCGGCTCGTGCCACCGCACGAAGGCTGCCGCCTTCCATTGAACATCGGGTTCCTCCC
>Ga0306920_100011579_pt1 | contig 11924 bp, 10 predicted proteins | sample flu12Cox44000170_FD_204666 | JGI IMG/M metagenome (GOLD analysis project Ga0306920, IMG submission 204666) | Lab enrichment of tropical soil microbial communities from Luquillo Experimental Forest, Puerto Rico - flux4day.12C.oxic.44.000.170 (v2)... | ecosystem: Environmental > Terrestrial >...
TCCGCCAAACGCGCGGCAGGTGGCGATGCACAGCGCCGGGCGCAAGCCCTTGCCCACATGCGACAGCTGGCCCGAGATCAGGTCGTACAGGTAGCGTCGCGGCTCACGTGCTGGAAGCTGTCCGAGCAGGGCTCGGTAGGTGACGTCGCGGTATCGGGCGAGCTGCTGCTCGACGCCTGCCGCCGCAGTATCGGTCCGTCCGGTCACGCTACGGCTCCGCGAAGCGGATGCCGCCGCTGGTCACGTCTGGTGGTCCCACATTCAGGGAATTGCGCTCCGCGGACGCGAGCGCCTCCAGCGCCGAGGCCGCCGCCGACCCCGCCGGGCTGGCGGCTGTGCTGGCCAGCGTGGCAAAGGCGCGCAGCAGCTCACCAGACGGCGCCCCCGACCCCGACGTCAGGCGCTGGATCAGCTCGGACCGGCTTTCGCCCGTCCTGATGTACGACAGCAGGTCCTCAACGTCCAATCCCGAACTGACCACGCTGACGATCGATGCCTCGAGGGCGCTGGCCCCACGGTAGAGCGCCGCCAGCGCCGACAGCCCCAGCCTGACACCGGTGTCGTCCCAGGGCAGGCCCTGCCGGTAGCGCACTCGGTCGTTTGCACGCCAGGGCTCCAGCAGCTCCGGCTCGTGCAGGTCCCAGAGCTGGCACGGCGATGCGTCCGACCCCGACTGCTCGAGGATTCCGTTGACCGCGCGCCGGGCGGCCTCGTTGGCAGCCTCCATGGTGGCCAGATCGGTGAACGTCTGGACGTAGTCGGAGGCCAGGAAGAGATTCGGGATGGCTGTCACCGCCTGCGGCCGGAGCCGCCATGTGTCGACCAGGTTGACGAACAGCGGTTCGGCGTTGGCCCTGAAGAGCGGATCGATATCGAGATCCAGGTACCAGTGGACCAGGTCCTCGTCCTCGAGCACGTGGGCGCCCTGCACGTTCAGACTGCGCTTCAGCTGGTCCCAGACCTCGTCCCTGATCTCGCGGCGGGTGCACTCCCGGGCCGGCTTCCCGTTCAGGCCTGGCGTGTCCCAATCGGAGATGTCGACAGAGACCACACCACGGATGTTGCCGTCGCCGAAGCGGCTCAGGTCGACGTCAGTCCAGAACTGTGCCTGGGACACCGACGTGAGTGCCCAGGGCGAGTCGAGGTAGATCTGGTGGCCGCGCCCGATGGGCGCGTCGTCGCGAAGGTAGAACTGGATGCCGTTCATCCACTCCGTGTTGTGGCTGAGCGGGAAGATGTTGGCCAGGACAGGATCGGCGCGGACCATCTGGTCGGTCACCATCGTGGCCATGACCTCGATCGGCAGCGCGGACACGTAGTAGTCCGCGGTGACCTCCCGCACCGACCGTTCCTCCTCCACCATCACGCCCCGGACGACGCCACCCTCCATCTCGATCGAGCGCACACGCGCGTTCAGGTGGTACTCAACGCCCCGTCCGCGCAGGTAGGTGAGCCAGGGATCGATCCACACGTCGTTGGTCGGCCCATTGAGCACGCGGTCGCTGCTAATCTCCGGATCGGCCAGGTTGAAGGCGAGCTGCGTGTAGATGTCGCCGATCGTCCTGGTGCTCGCCAGCTTCGCCTTGGCCGCGACAAGCGAGCGGGTGAGGCCAATCCCGAAGAACTTCTGATAGGCCTCCGATCGTTCCTCGGCGCCGACGAAGTCCCACCAGCCGATCTTCTCGTAATCGTTCAGGCGGCGCTCCGAGCAGCTGGTGAGGATCTGCCAGATGCGCTCGGCGAAGAAGGCGGCTTCCTCGGGCGGGATGCCGGTTTCGGGGCCGAGCAACGACCCGGCATCTCTGACCAGCGTGAACAGCTCAGGGACGTTCGATGGCGTCATCGTCGGCAGCTTCAGCGGCCGGCGGCCGAAGCGGGCGAAGATGGTGGTGGTGGTGTCCACCAGATTCTCGGCAACCGAGCGGGAGCCTCGATACGGAGTCCGCGCCATGGTGTCGACGACGTGCCGGTAAAACCGTGGAAAGAAGCGGAAGCCGTGCTCGCCGGGGAGGTCCCGCCGCGCCGGGGCGGCAAGGCTGCCGAGGTTCACAGCGCCGACGTTCTGGCGGGGCGCCGTGCTGGGAACGACCACGCTGCGGGCCTTGCCGCCAGGCACATCCCGCAACTCAAAGACGCGCACCGAGAAGCCGCGCTCGCTCAACTCGTGGGCGGCGCTCATGCCGCCGATGCCACCGCCGAACACGATCACCGTGTTGGACACCGTCAGCTCCTGCCGCTCAACGGACCGCGTACATGTCGTACGTGTAGAAATATTCAGGTAGTCGCGCCTCGCCGACCCCGAGACAGTGAAGGCGGTTGAGCCACCGGTACTTCCGGTCGGCGGTCAGCATGAGAATTTGCGAACGGACCGGCAACGAAGCGGGCCACTTTCCGAGCGGCAGCCACGCGGCCCAATCCTCACCGAAGTCGACCGTTGCCGTGTACTGCATGTCGATCGCCACGTGATCATGCGTCTCGACCCTCACGCTGACATTGAGGATGCCGATCCCGTCCGTGCGGATAATCGTCTGGTGATCCCCGCCGGGAATGACTCTGGCACGCAATGCGGGCCCATCGAGGGTGCCACTTGCTGGAGGCCAGTTGATAAGAAAGCCGGCCGGTGTCTCCCCGAAGAACTCCGGCTCTTTCGTGAGGTGGACCCTGGTGCGGGACAGGTACTCGAGCCTGACCGGAAACTCCGCTTGCAGGTCGGCTGGTCGCTGCGAGGGGAGCCTGGGCGCTGGCAACTCACCGAGCTGAAACGACGTCGGAAAGCTGCCGGCCATGGCCGGACCCGGCGCACGACGCCCCTCACATGACACCACCGGCAGGTACTCGACCGTCTCGCCACTCCAGAAGGTGGGGAACGTCGCCCGGAAGTACTGCGTCCGCTTCTGGAAGTCGTTGGCCACCAGTGGCGCCGACACCGTCCCGACGCCCCGGCCGTCGACGCGGTACCGCACGCTCACCGCGTTGGAGGGATTGGCGGGCCGAACACCCACCGTGACCGAGACCCCTTGGCGTTTCTCGGTCGTCCCGTCGGGCGCCGGTGCATCCGGCGTCGCATACCACAGTTCGAGCCCGTCGTGCGCAAGTTGCACCATGTCCGCGACCCCAGGTCAGCTGTTTGCTAGGGCTTCTGGAACACCAGGGGCACAATAGCCTTGATGTCCTTTATTCGGAGAGCAAAGCGCTCAGAGACGGAAAACACATAGCGGCCTTCATCGTCCACCTGCCTGAACTCCGGTGTCGCTTCGGCGGCAAGGGCGAGATCAATGGGCTCGTTCGCCATCGAGAGGAGCACACCCCGGCTTCGCCACTCCTCGTCATCTGGTCTTACAACATACTCGTTGAATCTTTGAGGAAGAACATCAATGCCGCTGGCGTGGAGGAGCTCGCGTCCAATGATCGGCTCGATTTGGTCACGTGGAAGCACGGTCGAGTTGCGGATCGGAGTGAAGGCTGCCTTGAACGAGTTACGGCCGAGTACGCACACATACGGCGCAACGTAACCGTGTTTCTCCAGCGAATTAATAGCGTCGATGATCGCGTTCATCAGGCCATTGTTACCAAGCGCGGTCTTGGCTGGATTCTGCTTCACCCTTGGACCTTCGATCAACCCCAATGACCCGGGATTCCGCTCACGCATGCCCGCTAGCTGCAGGCTCTGGTCCACGCCCACGATCGGAGTCGGGGTGCCACTCGTTGGGACCCATGAACCGAGGGCCCGGGCACTCAGATGGTCAAACTCTGGACGGTACTCCTTTGCAAGGTCAGCTGGAGGTTTGGGGGGGAGCTCGATGCTGGGATAGGTCCCGTTGAAGATGAACCAGTCTTCGAGCTGGCCCAATTGGGTCGCCCGCCGCCTGAACTGGAGCAAGGCACTGGACAGGTCCTCCTCCCAGATTTGCTGGCGGGAGAGTTTGACGGGCAGTGCGATCTCGATCAGAGCCGCGGTCGCTCGGTCGTCAACCGTGCCGTCGTCGGCGTCGAGCACCTCGGTGGGGACGACCTGGGTGCTGGGCGGCAGCGGGCCGTAGACGGGGAGAAACGACCCGGCCACCCGGACGCGTTGCCACGCCTGGAGCACTTCTTCGCGAACCCGATTCCATTGCGCTTCGGTCCAGCCAACCTGTGCATTGCGGTCGTCCATTTATCGTTCTCCATTCAGAGGAGTTAGGTCGGGTTCATGGGGGAGCGAGAGTTCGGCCAGCAGCGCGGCCGCCTCGCGCAGGTCGGGATGGTCCAGGCCTTCGGTGAACCACTCGTATACCGGCGTCAGCAGCTCGCGGGCTTCGTCATGGCGGTCCGCAGTCTGCCACAATCGCGACAGCGAGACCGCGGCGCGCAACTCGAGCGAGCGCGCGCCCTGTCGGCGCGCGACCTCGAGCGCCCGGCGGTAGCACGCCTCAGCGGACGCTGCAGCGGCCGACTCCGCCGTGGCCAGCAGAAGCTGGCCGCGCAGGCGGTGGATCTCAGCTTCCCAATAGTGGTCTTGGGTGTGCTCGACGGTTGTGTCGGCGTCGTCGAGCAGCGCCAGCCCTTCGCGGGTAGCGCCCGTCCGCTGGCACACCTCGGCGAGCAGCCACAGCCAGTACGGCCTGGCCAGCTCGGCGCCGGTGGCGAGCTGGGCGGCGAGCCCGCGGCGCATCTGGGCGATTCCCTCGTCGAGCTCGCCCTCCTGGGCGCGCGCCCAGCCCACGAACGTGGAGGCCATCGCGCCGATGAACGCTAGGCCGTGCGCCTCCGAGAGCGCTACGGTCTCCTCGGCCAGGGCGCGGGTCGCCGGCGGGTCGCCGAGATACTGGCGCAGGAACGCGGCGAGGTTGAGGCTGAAGGCGACACTGTAGGGGTGCTGGACCAGCGAGTGAATGATCGCCAGGTTCTCTTCGCTGCACCGCAGCGCCTGGTCCGGGTACCCGAGCAGCCACAGTGCGGACGCGAGGGCGCCCCGCGCCGACGTGGCCGGATTGTCGCCGTAGATGAAGGCGTGGGAACTGTGGCGTTCGTGGTCGTACAGCACCAGCACGCGCTCGAGATACTCGCGCGCCTGCTCCAGCTCACCGAGGAAGAAGTGCGACCAGCCCACCTCCAGGTTGCCCTGCATCAGCAACCCGTCGTCGTTGGTGGCAGCGCCAAGCTGGAGGACCTGTTCGCCAAGCGCGAAGGCGCTGGTGTGCTGCGCCCGCACGATGTGATAGCTCCACAGGCCGTGCAGGACGGGCACGAGCTGCGGCGTGTCGCCAAGCTCTCGGCACAGCTCCCGTGCGCGCTGGTAACAGGCCTCGACTTCGGGCGCCGCATAACCCCGGATGGCCATGTAGGCGGGACCGAGCGCCAGGCGGAACTGCAGTTCCGTGCCGGCACGCTCCGGGCCTACGGGGAGGTCCGCCAGCAGGTCGATGCCGGTCGTGAGGTGGGCGATCGCCTCGGGGTTGGCCGAGGCGTGGAGCGCGTGCTGGCCAGCGCTCAGCCAGCACGGCACTGCCTCGGCCATCATGCTGGCCTGGGTGTAGTGGTGCGCGAGCAGCTCAGGCGCGGTCTCGACCATGGCCGGGAAGTGCTCGGTCAGCGTCTGCGCGATGTGCCTGTGATACTGCAGCCGCGTTGCCCGCAGCAGTGACCCATAGGCCGCGTCTTGGATGAGGGCGTGTTTGAAGGTGTAGGTATCGCCGCGGGAGCTGTGTTCGACCAGGAGCAGTCCAGCGTCGACCAACCGGGACAAGTTGCGCCGCAGCGACCGCGAGTCCACACTCGCGGTCGTTTTCGACACGGCTGCGAGTAGCTCGTAGGAGAATTGCCGGCCGATGGCCGCCCCTAGCTGGGCGACACCCTTGGCGTCGGTCAACCGGTCCAGGCGTGCTGTCAGCGAGTCCGCAAGCGTTGCCGGGATGGCTAGTTCCGGCTTGGGGCGGGCCGGGTCGGGCTGCCCGTCGCCATGGCGAATGAGGCCCTGCTCGATGACTAGCTTGGTTAGCTCTTCGAGGTAGAGCGGCACCCCGTCGGCCTTCTCTACGAGCTGGTCCAGCAGCTCGTTGGGCGCTGGTCGGCCGGCGGTCTCGGTCACGATCCGCTCCGACGCCTCACGGTCGAGGCGGTTGAGATTCAGCCGCTCGAGCCCCGGGCTTTCTGGCCAGGGAGGCAAGAACTCCGGCCGGAAGCTGAGGACCACTAGTTGCCGAGTGTGTGGCACGCGTTCGATCAGCTGCGTCAGCAGGTCGAGCGACGAGGGGTCGATCCAATGCAGGTCCTCGAATACGACGAGGAGGGGTTGATAGTCTGCGCGCTTGAGCGTCAGCGTGATCAGTGCGTCAATGGTCAGCTGCCGCTGGCGGTCCGCAGGCAGATCGAGCGGGGAATAGCGACCTTCGAATGGCACCGCCAATAGCCTGGCCAGCAGGGGCACCACCGTCGGGAGGTCGAGACCGTACTGCGCCAGCAGGCCATCCGTCTTGTCGAGGCGCTGCTCGACGGTGTCGTCCGGCTCGAACTCGAGTGCGCGCTCCAGCAGTTGGACGACGGGGTAGAAAGCTGTGTTCATGTAGTAGGGCGAACAGGACATGCGGACGAGGAACGCGTCCGGGGATTGGGCCACATGCTGCTGGAGCGCCCAGATCAGCCGCGACTTGCCGATGCCCGGCTCGCCCGCCACGAGGGCGACGCTGCCCTGACCGGCCCTGGCCTGTGCCCAGCGGCCGGCCAGCGTGGCCAGCTCGTCGTCGCGACCCTCCATGGGGGGAAGTCCGCGCTGCGAAGCAACGTCCAGCCGAGTTCGCGCCCCGCTCTCATGCAGCACCTGGTAGATCGTCATCGGCTGCGAGATGCCCCGGATGCTGCGAAAGCCGAGTTCACGGCAGTCGAAGTAGCCCGCGATCAATCGGTACGCCGCCGAGCTGATCACCACCGAGTCGGGGGCGGCTAGGGCCTGCAGGCGCGCGGCAACGTTCGGCGGAACGCCGACGGCCGCGGTGTCTTCCATGCCCTCGTCGGCGGCAAGGGCACCGGCCACGACCAGGCCGGTATCGATGCCAATCCGAACGTGGAGGTCGATGCCGTATTCAGCCTGAATACGGCTGTTGAGCTGCTCGACGGCCTCGACGATCCCGAGTCCGCTACGCACGGCCCGCTGGGCGTCGTCCTCGTGGGCCGACGGGAATCCGAAGTAGACCATGATGCCGTCGCCCAAATAGTCGTGGATGTGGCCCTCAAAGCGGCGGATGACGGTCGCGCAGACGCGATGATAGGCGGCCAGAGTCTCACGTAGCTCCTCGGGATCCAGGCGTTCGGAGAGTCCAACCGAGTTCACGAGGTCGCAGAACAGACACGTCATCTGCCGCCGCTCCGCCTCTGCGGAGGCCCACCCGGGCTGGCGAGGTGTTGCCGTCTCCGCTGGTGTGAGCGGCGATCCGCATTCATGACAGAAGTTGGCATTAGCCGGATTCTCGGCATTACACCTTGAGCAGCGGATCATTTCCCCTCCAACACTGTGTCACAGTGTCACGCTGCGGCCAATGTCCGGGCTAAACGTTCCAGGCCGACTGGAAAAGTTAGCAGCGCGCGCAACCCCACACGATCGGTGGCCTGGAGCAGCGCGTGATAGAGCCCTGGCCGCGCGTCGTCGGGCACCGCGAGACCAATCGCGAGGTCGGCACAAGCGCCGGGCGGGACTTGTACCCGGCCGGGCAGGAGCCGAAGGCAGCCCGCCTGGATGCGGCCATCGGGTTCGGCGACCAGATCGCTCCATACAAAGCCGACCTCAACAGGGGCCGGGCCGTCGTTTTGCAGGCGGGTACGAATTTCGGCTGCGCCGCCGGGTGGGACGGAGGCCCGGGCGCGCAGGACGGGCAAGGGCTCGATCGTTTGCCGCCTTTGATCTGCGGCATAGTCAGGTGCGGCGGCTGGCGGTGGCGACGAGGCGACCGCCGATCGTTGCGACGGTGTGAGGAGGTCGAGCACGGTGTCCAGCAGTCCGCCGAACTCGGCCACCAGCCGACGCGCCGCCTCCGGGGTGAGGAGATCACGATGATACGTAGACCACGCCTGGCTCGCGGCAGCGACATTTGCCAAAGCGCCATGCTCGATCTCATCCCGCAGGATTGCGGCCGCCCGCTCCCCGAACGTTGCTGTAGCCACGATCCAGCATAACCACTCGCGACCCGGCATTCATACCCTTTTCCGCCCCAGGTGTCCTCACCCACGCTGGGCCACAAAGCCGTCCCTACTCCACCACATGCGCGCCCTCCGCGGCGCCTGCCGGGATTGGTTCCGCCGTCACAGGCTCGCTGCCCACCACGGCGCCGGCCAGCCGGTCATTTCACTTACCGACCCCGAATGGATCGGGCACGGCCGACGCACCACGGAGACGCCGTTTCGCCGGGAACGCAGTTGCAGGAAAACGCAAGCACAAGCGGTTGCTCGAGAGAGGAACCGCGGCCTAATCATTAGAAAGGAGATCCGATCGCATGAGCGACGCAATCATGAGTTCTTCCAACGAGTGCCTGCTTAAAGTGAGAAGGCTCCGAATTGCAGCACCCCACCCGATGCCCGGCACCGTCGTCGGGTGAGGGTCGGCTGCGGTAGTGGTGTGTGGGCCGACCTGGATCTGGATGGTCGGAAGCAGCCGCGGTCAGCCAGACGGGATCAGCAGGCGGTGAAGCTGGAGCACTTGATTCCTGCTGGGGAAAGTGATTTCCAAGTCTGGGCCTGTGAAAGGTTGCAGCACCTGGGGGAGAAGCCAGGTCCGGCCGCCGACGCTGATGCTGAGATAGCCGTGCGCGTTGGCGGCGATTGTGGTGACCGCTGTCAGCGCCGCCTGGTCGGCAGCGGGCACGGTGATGATGAATCCGTGCGGGGGTGTCTGCTGGCCCGGCGGAGGCGCTGGCAGGTGTGAGGAGACCGCTGCGGAGGTGATCGTTACTGGCGTGCCGAGCTTGCGGTAGCACTGGCCGGGACCCCCGGAGAGCGCGACGGAACCGGCCGGGCAGCCGCCCGCGGCCAGGGGGGGCTGGATGCGCATGGCTTCCAGGACGAACGGTGACCGCAGATGGCGTGGCTGCGGCGTGGTGGCGGCCGGCCCTATCGGAGCTATGTGGCTGCAGCTGGCAACGGTGAGCATCAGGCCCGCGGCCAGCACGCTGGCCAGGACGGGCCACGGGCGCGGCCGGCGGTGGAATGGCATGTCCTGGGTCCTCCTAAGCAGCCATGACAACAATATACTGGAAACCAAGATATTAGTCGATGCCGGGCTCAGCACGCTCCAGACGCTTCCGGCCTGCGCGACCCGGGAGTGTCCAGCCCCTGCGACGGAGGTCCAACGAGCTGGAGCGCGATGCCGATGGCGTCGAGTCCCCAGGGATAGCCTGGCGGCGTGGCGGTCTGGGACGAGCTCAAGGTAATGCTGACCAGGCTGCGGGACCAACAACCGGGCATCTTGATGCACTACCCCATGCCGGAAGTGGACGAAGACGGGCACCCGCCCTTCACGATCCACCGGGCGGCCTGGGCTACCGCCACCGCGGAGGAACTGCACCAGTAGTTCGGCGACAACGTGGACCTGACGGTAGGCGCACTGCCCTGCCCGCCTGGCCGCCAGCCACCGCACCGGCCCGCCCCCGGCCAGCACCCGGATCTGCTCGATCCGTACCAGCTGACAGCGGGCTGGACGGCCCCGCCGTGGTCAGATCCGGCGCGACGCTGTGGCACGGGCTGCTGCTGCACAACCTCACCGGCCACGAACTGCAGATCGCCACCAACGGCCAGCTCACCGGCGCCATCATCGACCCCCGAACCGGCGAGGTCGTCGGCGGATCCTCCGGCTTCCAGACCCTGCTGCTGATCATCTTCCGGGTGCCGCCACGGCAGGCCAGCCGGATCACGCTGCTGATCGGCACGGCAAGCGTCACGCCCCGCCTTGGCTATACCATTCCCGCCGGAAACTGGGGAATCCAGGCAACGCTCACCCTTGGCCCCGACCCCGCGCGACTCACCCCGTAGGCGCACCCCGGTCCTGCCGTTGACCATCACCGACTGAACCGGCCAGCGAACGTTACAGCTCGGTGCAGCGGGTCTTATGAGGATGTCCGGGGCAGTCTGGAGCACAGCCATTGCCGTCATCGGGTGTTGTCAGCGGCTGGCCTAGGTGATCGCGATCGCGTCTGGGAGTTGCCCAACTGCGATCGCCGTGCCCGCGGTGTTGGTGGCGGTGCTGATCGGCGTGACCGTGCCCGAGTTCGCGTTCGCCACGTACACAGTCTTGCCGTTCGGCGTGACCGCGAGCGCGATCGGCCCGGCGCCTACCGTGATCGCCGTGCCCGCGGTGTTGGTGGCGGTGCTGATCGGCGTGACCGTGCCCGGGCCGAAGTTTGCGACGTAGGCGGTGCCGCCGGTCGGCGTGATCGCGATCGCATCCGGCAGGTTTCCGACCGGGATTGGTTTCAACGCCTGGTTTGTCGCCGTCTGGATCGGCGTGACCTCTTGTGAGGCGCTGCTGAGAACGTAGGCTGTGTGACTGTCGGGCGTGATCGCGATCGCAAGTGGCAGCAGCCCGACACTGATCGGCCTGCTCGCGGTATTAGTGGAAGTGCGGATCGGTGTCACGGTGGGGTGGCCAGCAAACCTGGCTGAATTGGCCACGTAAGCCGTGGCGCCGTTGGGCGTGATCGCGATCGCATCCGGTTCCGACCCCACTGTGATCGGTCTGCCCGCGGTGTTAGTGGCAGTGCGGATCGGTGTCATGGTGTTCGAGCCGAAGTTCGCCACATAGGCGGTGCCGCCGCCTGGTGTGATCGTGATCGCATCCGGGTTGGCCCCAACCTTGATCGCCTTGCCCGCGGTGTTAGTGGCGGTGCTGATCGGCGTGACTGTGCCAGAGTTGAAGTTCGCCACGTATACGGTCTTGCCGTTCGGCGTGACCGCGAGCGCGAGTGGGTCAGCCCCCACTGTGATCTGCTTGCGTGCGGTATTGGTGGCGGTGCTGATCGGCGTGACAGTGTTCGAGTGGGAGTTTGCGACATAAGCGGTGCCGCCGCCTGGGGTGATCGCGATCGCGTCAGGCACTAGCCCAACCATGATCGCCTTGCCCGCGGTGTTGCTGGCGGTGCTGATCGGGGTGACGGTGTTCGAGGTTTGGTTGACCACGTAGGCCGTGCTGGTGGTGGCCGTGACTGGCCCTGGCGACGCTGAAGCCGCACTGGTCCCACCGGTTAGGACAACCGCCGCAAAACCAGACAAGACCTTGCTGACCCGGCTCGCCACGGTGCCTCCCAAAGGGTTGCCCGCATCGTGTCGTATCTGACTTCCCGATGATTTCACGATCACGACCGCGGAAGCCACCGGCTCCGCACCTGGCCACCACCACCTGACCTCGAGGACGCTTGAGAAGGAGCGGGACAGGCCGTGACCGGCCGCCCAGGTGGTGACCGACCCAGCGCGGTCGCGGTCGGTGCCCAGCGAACACGGGGGGACGACCTCAGGAGAAGCGTTGCTGTCAATCGGCACCTAGCGGCCGCCGCTTCCGCCGCCGCGGCGGCGCTGTGACCTGGGTGGGCCTAGGTGGACTTGAACCACCGACCTCATCCTTATCAGGGATCATCGGCCACGGATGCTACGTGCTACGACCCAGGTCGGCAAGCTTGCCGGTCTGTCTGTGAATGACCGTGACGATCCCTGACCGACCACCTGATCGGGCACGTATCGGGCACGCCGACCTACGCATTACGAGCGTGTCTCGGCGCGTTGCTCCTGGAGTCGGAAGCCGCTTACCGATGGCGGCTGGACCCGCCCCGCGTTGCGCTATGCGGATGCGACGGAGTACAGCCGCCATTCGCCGGACACGCCTTTCAGCTGTTGAATGCCACGGTCGTCGAAGGCGATCCCGGAGCCCGCGACCAGGTCTTTCACGGTCTGTGACACGAGCACCTCGCCAG
>Ga0306920_100011583_pt1 | contig 11923 bp, 9 predicted proteins | sample flu12Cox44000170_FD_204666 | JGI IMG/M metagenome (GOLD analysis project Ga0306920, IMG submission 204666) | Lab enrichment of tropical soil microbial communities from Luquillo Experimental Forest, Puerto Rico - flux4day.12C.oxic.44.000.170 (v2)... | ecosystem: Environmental > Terrestrial >...
CGTACCTGGTGATCAAGCTGGCGGTCATCCTGGGCGCGCACTGCGCCTGGGCCTGGGACGCGCCGCTGTACCGCATCCGCGCGCTGCATCCGCTGATGTGGGTGCTGGAGCGCACCATCTCCACGCCGGCCACGCACTGGGCGCACCACGCGCTCACCAACGAAGATGGCATCGGCCACTACAAGGGCAACTTCGGCAACCTGCTGTTCTTCTGGGACGTGCTGTTCGGCACCGCGCATATCACACGCAAATATCCGGCCAAGATCGGCCTGCAGGACGACATCCTGTTTGGCGCGGAGCGCTGGACGACGCAGATGTTCTACCCGCTGGTCCACTCCAAGCGCGAGCATTCGGCGCTGCGCCCCGGCGGCTATGGCTTCACCGAAGCCGACCTACAGACCGAAGCTAAACAGGAGGCCGCATGAACGACCGCGCAATGCGTAACCATCTGGTCCGGGAGCGGCCTCTTGGCCACGCCGAGATGACCCGAATGGAGTTCATCATGCTTGCGGCTGGGTGGAGCACCGCGCTTGTGGCGGTCTTCATCCGATTGATTGGTATTGGTTAGGAGAAGCCGATGATCGTCTGTTCTTGCAATGTGCTCAGCGACCATCAGGTGCGGTCGATGGTTGCAAAAGAGGCGCGACGGCCCCGCATGAGCGAGGTCTATGCCTGCATCGGATGCAGCGCCCAGTGCGGCCGCTGCGCTCACACTATCAAGCGGATCATGGATGAAAGGCCCGGCTCCGTTCATGCGGACGCAAGCATGCACTAACACACACCGCTACCGTGTCAGCCGCCTCACGGCACCGGTATGATCGAAAACCCGATGCCGAACCGACGACTTAGGAAGCCGTCTCAGACTGTCGCTGCACCCAGGCTGGTCCGGCTTTGGAGTGCGACACGATCTGGTTGGTGCCTTAATCTCCAGTACTCCTCAATTGCTCAGCTCGTCGCCGATGATGTCGCCGAACAACTCCCACTTCTCGCCCTTGAACCGCATCATCTGTAACTGCTTGATCGGGGCGTAATCCGTCGGCGAGGTGTCGATCTTGATGCCGGGCAGCAGCGTGTCCGGCTCGAAATCCTTCAAGCTCGCCGCCTGCTTCATGACATTGGCGCGGGTCAGGTCGTCGCCAGACTGCTTCAACACCTCGACCATCGTCTGCGCCACGCCGTAGCCGTAGACCACCGAACCGTCGAGCCGGTTGCCGTCCGGATAGTATTTCTCCAGGAAGGCATAGAATTTCTTCATGCCGGGATCGTTGTCCCACTGCGGATCAGCGCCATCCTTGGCATAGGCCGCCGACAGGATGCCCTGCGAATTCTCGAAGCCCGCAGGCTTCATCACGCCGCCGACGGAGGCCGAGACGTTGGAGACGATCTGCAGCGGATGCCAGTCCATCTCGGCGAGTTTCTTGATCGCCTGTGCCGCGAATTTCGGCGTGGTGATGGAGATGAAGACGTCGGCGCCGGAAGCCTTCAGCTTGACGACGTGATTTTCGACCGATGGCTCGGTGGTCTCATAGCTCTCTTCGGCGACGATCATCGAAGCCTTAGCGCCGAGGCCGTCCTTCAGGCCTTTCAGATAGTCCTTGCCGAAATCGTCGTTCTGATAGAGCACGCCGATCTTGCTGTCCGGCTTCTCCTTGAGCAGGTATTTCGCATAGATATGGGCCTCGCTCTGGTAGGACGGCTGCCAGCCCATGGTCCAGGGGAAGTTCTTCGGATCGTTCCACCTGCTCGCGCCACTGGCGACGAACAGCTGCGGAACCTTCTTGCCGTTGAGATATTTCTGAATCGCGGAGTTCGAAGGCGTGCCGAGCGGGTTGAACATCAAGAGCACCTCGTCGCTCTCGACGAGTTTGCGCGTCTGCTCCACGGCCTTCGGCGGACTATAGGCGTCGTCGTAGGAGATGAACTTGATTTTGCGGCCGTTGATGCCGCCCTCGGTGTTGATCTTGTTGAAATAGGCGTCCTCGGTCTTACCGATCACGCCATAGGCGGAGGCAGGTCCCGAATAGGGCATGATGTTGCCGATCTTGATCTCGGTGTCGGTGGCGCCGGTATCGTATTTCTTTTGCGCAAGCGCGCCGCTGCTCGAAGCAGCAAGCAGGGCAAGCGCGGCAGAAACGACCGCCAGACGTATGGCGATAAAGGGCATGACGTGTCTCCCTTCTTTGATGCGCGTGGCCTTCTTCAATGAAGGCTCTTCTTTCTGAGGGCAGGTTTCGTAGCATTTTTGCCTCGGAGGCGACAGCTAAAAGCCCCTGCGACAACGGCGCTTGCCGCCTGCTTCATCACGTTCTCATGGGTCAGCTGGTTCCCGCCGGTCGCGGTGTGCTCGGTCGTGGCAATCGCCCTCCGGGTTCTTGCGACCCCTGGGGCCCTACCCGTCATTTTGGAGCGACAAGGGCCGCGTCGGCGCCGCAGTCAAATTGCACTGATAGCTCAGATTAAAATGAGTTGGCGGCAGCGACGCTTTTGCGGGGGCTGCTCCGACGTCGGCTTTGTCAGGATGGCACGCCGTTGCGCTTGAGAATTCGGCCCGTTTGGATCACTGTGAGAGCCTTCCTCGGGTGCTTTTGCCGCTTGCCGAAAATGCATAGCCAAGACGTAGTTGGTTCGCCCAACCTGCCCTGCACGCGAGCAGCTCGCGAAGTAAGGTACACGCTCACGATACCCACGGGCAAACGAGCGCTGCGGCCCGCCGCCAGTTCACGGAGCCGGCGGCGGACAGCTTGAAGAGACAGGGACAGCAAAGACCAAGCAAGGAGCTAACTGGCAGTCGTGGCGCGCAAAAAAAGCAAATCCGGCAACAGCGACAGGAGATCGCCGGACGCCGCGACGTCGAGGCCAGCCGCCGCAGATGTACGGACCGACAGCGCGAAAGCCCTGCCCGCATCGAAGTCGGGGCCTCGACGCGCCTTGCTGGCGGCAATCGCCGCGGTCGCGACAGGTGGCTTGGGTTTCCTGCTCCTCGCCGAAGGCAAACTGAGCTTGCCCGAAGCGCTTCGGGCTGGCCGTGCGGCGCCCGCGCTTGCCTTTGTCGGCAGCGAAACCTGTGCCGATTGCCACCAGGCCGAAACGGCGCTCTGGAAGCAGTCCCAGCACAAGCATGCCATGCAGCACGCCAATGCCTCCACCGTGCTCGGTGATTTCGACAACGCAAGCTTCGACTACTATGGTGTCCATTCCCGCTTTTTCAAAAAAGACAACAAGCTTTTTGTCGAGACCGACGGTCCCGACGGCAAGCTTGCGACGTTTGAGGTGAAATACACGTTCGGCATCGACCCCCTGCAGCAATATCTGGTCGAATTCCCGGATGGCCGGATCCAGGCGCTTTCGATTGCCTGGGATACCCGGCCCAAGGACCAGGGTGGCCAACGCTGGTTTCATCTCTACCCCAACGAGGAGATCAAGCACGACGATGTCCTGCACTGGACCAAGCTCAATCAGAACTGGAATTTCATGTGCGCAGAGTGCCACTCGACGGGCGTGCAAAAGAACTACGACGCGGCCAATGATCGGTTTCATACGACATGGACGGAAATCAGTGTCGGTTGCGAAGCTTGCCACGGAAGAGGCTCGCGGCACGTCGAATGGGCTCGAAGTCAGGCGAGCTGGTGGCCCTTTGGAAAGGACCAACATCCTCTCAAAGGGCTCGCTGTCTTTCTGAACGAACGGAACGGCGTGACCTGGCGAACGGACTCCAAGACCGGCAACCCGCAACGCAGTGTTCCCCCGGCGCTGATACGGCGGGAGGTTGAAACTTGCGGGCTATGCCACGCGCGACGTGGTGAATTCTCGGAGGACTGGACGCCGGGACAGCCCCTGTCCGACACGCACGCCGTCACCCTCCTCGCTCCCGGGCTCTACCATGCGGACGGGCAGATGCGCGACGAGGTCTATAACTATGGCCCGTTCAAGCAAAGCAAGATGTTTGCCGCCGGTGTCACCTGCAGTGACTGTCATGACCCGCACTCGGCCGGCCTCCGCGCTTCAGGCGACGGCGTCTGCCTGCAATGCCACGCCTCCGATAAATATGAGGTGGCCTCTCATAGCCACCACGGCGACACAACGCCGAAAGTTGCCTGCGCATCGTGCCACATGTCAGTAAGCACCTACATGGTGATCGACAAAAGGCACGATCACAGCCTTCGAATACCAAGGCCCGATTTGTCCGTGAAACTTGGCACGCCCAACGCCTGCAACGGCTGTCATACCGACAAGTCGGCGCAATGGGCAGCCGACGCGATCGAACAATGGCATGGACCGGTCCGAAAAGGCTTCCAGAACTACGCCGAGGCGTTCCATGCTTCCTGGACCGATCGCTCCGACGCGGCTGCGCTTCTGGCGCTTGTGGCGGCCAACCCCACTGTGCCGGCAATCGCGCGTGCGAGCGCGCTGAGCGAACTGCATGCGCGGGTCTCACCCGCCACTATCGAGCTTGCCCGCAAGGGCTTGAGCGATCCGGATCCGATGGTGCGGATCGCGGCACTCGACATGCTGGATGGTCTTCCGGGCGAGCGGATTTGGACCCTCGCCTCGCCTCTTCTGTCCGATCCGAGCCGCGGCGTCCGCATCACGGCTGCATCTGTATTGGCTGTCGTGCCGACCGCGCGCCAACCTTCCTCCGACCGCGAGGCTTTTGAGCGCGCCGCGGACGAGTTCATTGCCGCGCAGCGCTTCAATGCGGATCGGCCCGAAGCCCGCTCCACGCTCGGGAATTTTTTCGTGCGCCGGGGGCTGACGACAGATGCAGAGAACGAATACAAGGCTGGCCTGCGGCTCAGTCCGCAATACGCCCCCGCCGCGATCAATCTGGCGGACCTGTACCGGCAGCTTCACCGCGACAACGAAGCGCAAAACGTGCTGAGAACAGCGCTTGCGTCCTCGCCCAAGGATGCCGGCTTGCATTATTCGCTCGGGTTGACTTTGACCCGACAAAAGCGGCCAGATGACGCACTTGGCGAACTTCGCGCGGCAACCGAGCTCGAACCCGCCCGGTCGCGCTATGCCTATGTCTACGCTGTCGCGTTGCACTCCCTCGGCCGCGTCGATGAGTCCCTGAACGTGTTGAAGGAGAACCTGGCCCGGCACGCGGATGATCGCGACACCCTGCTCGCCCTCGTGACATTCAACCGCGATGCCGGCGACATCGGCGCCGCCCTCGACTATGCTGAGCAGCTTTCGCGCGCGGCCCCGAACGACCATGACGTGGCCCGACTCACCGATGAGCTTCGTACGCGCTTGCAGCGATAGGTCCCGTCCTCAAAAGGCGACTTGTGTCCGCATCGCGAGCGCATCGAACTTCGCGCCGGCATCTCCGTTGTTGGTCGGACTGATCTGCTTGATGATATTGCCATGCAGGTAATCGAACATGAACCGCACATTGCCGTTGACGTACCAGTTCAGGCCCGCGGTATAGATTGTCTGCTGTCCACCGGCCACGCCATTTGTGGTCCCGAGCAGATCGTTCAGATTGATGGTGCTGACGCGACCGGCGATCTCCCATGCGCCCCAGCCGCCACCCCATAGAGAGAACGGGTTTGCGGGAATGATGCCGCCATAGGCGGCGGTGCCCGGATGATAGCGATGGGTTTCGCCGGTCAGCACAAGGCTGGCTTCGGCGTAACCGCCCTGGAATCTCAGGCTCGGCAAGTTCGGAAGATTGTTGCGAGCGACGTTGTACCAGAAGTACTCGCCCTGAAAGAACAACGGCCCATAGGTCGCCGCAGCTTCGGCGCTGTAGACCTGTGCCCCTGAGACGCCCGAGATCGAGCCGGTGTCGATGATCTCAGTCGGATCGATACGCAATTCCGGTCGGTCGCTCAATTTCAGAGTAAAGGAGTCATCGACCAGGTTGTGCGGCGGCCTGATCAGCCATTCGGCATCGGCCCCGAGATGCAGGGAGTAGCCGTTTCCGCTGATGGCTTGTCCAGCAACACGAGCGACTGCGCCCAATTGCTCCGTCGTGCCATCCGGGTCGGTGCTGGAGGCCGAATGGATCGCGCCCGCGCTGGGTCCGGTCGCATAGGCCCCGGCCCAAAACACATCATTGTACCATCGCGCTCCGGCCACGGATCGCCCGTCCCCTGCCGCAATATTGGCCGCGATCAACTGCGAGGAAGCGCGCTCCATGAACAAGATGTTGTTCGAACTCATCGCCTCATCGAGAGTATAGAGAGCTTTCATATAGCCACCTTCGATCGCGAGCTGGCCACCGAACGGCCGGATGCCGTTGTAACGGAGATAGGCGTTCTCGATGCCCGACAAACCGCCGCCCGGCAGGAAACCGACCGCCGTACCATTTGCGCTTGCGGTGCTGGCGAAGCCGTCTGAGGAACCGGCAAAGTCGTAGATCAGTGCGTATTCCCAATCGCCAAAGAATTTGCCCACCACGCCGATGCGGGCACGACGCGCATTGACGCCGTCGTCGAGGCGCTGCGGCTTGGTGTCCGTGGTATTGGGGTGATAGTCGTAACCGCCGCCGTCAAAATGCAGACGGCTGGTAATCGCCACGCAGTTCTGCTCGTCCGCTGTGCAGATCGTCGGACGGTTGTTCGGCATCAGCACCACGGTCTCCGGCGCAGCCGCCGGAGACTTGACCGGAAGCGCCGCATAGGTGGCAGCGGTGCTGGGCGGGGCAGCCGACTTCGATGCGGCCACGGCTGGTGGTGGGGCAGCCGTCTTCGGTGCGGCCACCGCCCGCGCGTTGCTATGTTTCTCCAGCTTGTCGATCTTTTGTTCCAGTAACTGGAGCTGCCGCTTGAGCGCCGCAATCTCCGCGTCCTGGTTGCCCTCCGCGCGGGCTTGCGTAACGGCAAATGTCGCGACCAGAGCGATTGCAACTCTCGTGGTTTGTGCAGCAATAATCATCACAGCGCCTCCTGGTAATCAAATTTTCGAAATGCGTCTGAAGAAACGGACCTCCGCGCCCGACACTGCTGTTGAACGTGATTGCCCCAAATCGTTTCTACGACGATACCTTGCTATGAGCCGACAGCCTTGCTGATGCTGTGCCAGACTTGATCCTTCAGCGCGATCAGCGGCGGCGACGGCAGCGTCACCGGCGGTTTGGTTTGCTTGACACCATCGATCACCAGCGTGGCGACGTCGATCTCGCCGTCGGTGTAGTAAGGATCGCCTTCGCCGTTTCGGCCGAACATTGTCGGCCCCGTTCCGGAAATCTGGAAGAAGTTTTGAACCATGCCGGCTTCGCGCAAATCGCGCATCAACCCGTCACGTTCGGCATCGATGTCAGGCGCGATGTGATGGGTCACCTGCCCGGTATCGTGGCTCAGGCCGACCCCGCGGTCGAAGGTGACTGAACCGAGCCAGACCGGACGGTCGTCCGTTCCCTTGTCGAGCACCTGCCAGAATCGGACGTGGTGCCGCCGATCCGCGCTCCTGCCGTCGGGCTTCTCGAAAGCGAGTTGTTCCTTCTTTCCCTGGTAATAGAGCGGGCTCACCGGAGCATCGTGATATGGCCGATCAAGCACGACGCTGCCGACGATCTCGACGCTCGAGCGCAGAGTGATTGGGTCAGCCGGAGACCATCCGGCCGCTTGCATGGCGCGGAGGACATCTTCCTTGCTGCCGACGAGCCCGACGTTGAGCGCGTCGCCCGGAATGCCGTCAGCCGTGCGGGTCACCATGGGCAGGGAAGCAAGGCCGGGCTCGTGCTCGTGATGGCGCCACAAGGCAGGCAAAACAATATAGGCCATCATCAAGTAGGCGATGAGCACGCCCACCAGAATGATCCACCATCTGCGCCTGCCCGCAATCCGCGTCATGTCTCGACACCCCACTCGGCTACGATAGCTTGCTCTGCAGCCTTGGCCCGCACGCGATCCGTCAAATTCGCCGGGTTTGCTAGTCGAACAATCGAGCAGGTACCTATTTTACGGAGCTTGATGTGTTGGCGCCGGTGCCTCTATTTCGTGAACATCGGCCTGCTGGACGTTGGTGGCGTGGCTGCCGCCGGCGACAGATTGAACGTCAGCCAGGCGTTCCCGCCCGCTGCCCGATGTTCGTTTTCGAATTCACCGTAGGCCTTCAGGTTGAGATAGCCCTGCCACTTGTCTGAGATCGGAAAGATGTAGCCGACCTGCGGGCCGACAGCGATGACCCGCGACTGAAAGCAGCCGACGCGATCGCCGGAGCCGCTGTCGCAGCCGATCTCCTGATAGAGGTAACCCACGAGGCCGACCTGCCACTGCTTGGTCAAAAATTGCGACGCGCCCCAGTCGAGGTGCATGTCGACGCCGTTCTGATATTGGGTGGCGGGATTGATGAAATTGTATGTGAATCCGAGCACGGCGGAAAATTCATGCCCGGTCTTTTGGTCGAAATAGGTGTAGCCGCCACCGGCATCGATGGCCCAGTGCCCGATACCCAAGTTCGCAAGACGCATCGAGTCGTACATTCCGACCGGGATGTCCCCGGTGACGTAGGTCATGAAGTTGTTGACGCCGGCATTCCATTTCATCTCATAGAACGGGATCAGGTCGCCAAATCCCACGATTGAGCTGGTGATGCTGTCGGACCGCGGCCCGAAGGGAATTGGGGGGCCGACCGGCGGCGTCAAAGTTCCGGATACCGTTCCCGCGAGCGTGGTCGAGTTGGCGCCGTAGAGCCCTAAGAGAGCGACAGAGACCTGAGCACCCAAGACCGGCGTCGCAAAGGTGTAGGTCGGGACCATTAACTCAACATTTATGTTTGCATTGACGTTCGCGCTTGCGGTACCCGTGAAACTAAACGGAAGATTGCGAATCTCGAACTCTCTTGCGAGCGCCACGTCACCCCCAGCGGAGACAGAGTCATGATAATAGATTGAAGTCACGGACCACCCGGGGGCTTGCGCGGGCACTGCCGCGAGGCTGCCGAAGAATCCGGGTATCCAGAAGCTGATGCCGCCTTCGTCGGCACGAGCGATTTGAGCTGACAATGCTATGATGGCAGCTGCCGCCGCGATCACCAGCTGCCGCGAAAACCCTTTTCCAAGGGACTGCATCTATCGAACCCCGATTCTGGTGCCCTCGCTCTACGGGAAGATGTCGGCGAATGTCCGGGCGCGTCTATGCGAATCAACACGTGCGCGATCGACTCGGCATTTGTTGGAATACTGTGTCTTGCTGGTCACATTTCCACCCATCCGCAATGCGTCCAGAAACAAAACGCCCCGGCGAACCGGGGCATTTGAGGGCAGCAATTGCGAGGAGGCCTTCGGGCTGATCTCGGCATAGCTGCCCTCGTCGTCCCACTTGTAGACGACGATCACGGTATCCCAGGAGCTGGCCTTAATCGTCTCCATCACCTTCTCTGGATCGGCAGGTGCCGCACTACCATTCGCGTCGAGTAAGGTACGAACTCATCGCAGGTTACGCAAAGAATGTTGTCCTCAATCTTCCGCACGCAGCCTGAGCTAAGCCTGATGATTCCAGTTGCGAGCGCGCGCATGAGCCTGCAGGCAGACCGGATAATTCGGGTCGTAGGTTGAGCCGTCGCCGTCGTCCCAGTGCAGATCATCCTTATCGCAAGGATAGTCCGGGCCAAAGCGCGCAAGTCAGAGCCTCCGACCTCGTACTGCCTGCCGAAGTGACGGGCCAAAGCACCGCAATCGAACACCTGGTCCACCACGGTTCTTGTCGATGAACTGAATGTCCACGGTTTCGACTGGTCATTGAATTCGTTAGGAAAAATTGGGTTCGTTTGGCCAATTAACTGCTCTCCCCAACCTCATTCCTCGAAACAAAGGCGTATAGCTCGGTCCGTTTTGCGAGTGCCCGATGCTCATAGCGGTCGAACACACGAAGCGACATTTGCTAACTCGGTGCCCGTGGACTCCAAGCTGGATCTCAGCGCCGCTTCGTTCACTCGAAGAAAATTGGGTTCGTTTCGCAAAGAACAGCGCTGCCTGTTCTTACCGCTTCTGTTTTGGCGGCCTTCGAAGGCGCACACCCGGCCCGCCACCGTTTTCGTTGATGAACTCGACCCCCGCGGCTCTCAATATTTTTTCGATCAGTTCGAGCGTCTTTGGATCGCCGGCATACCGTCCAACCTCTATGTTGTTGATCGTATTTCGATGAAGGCCGGTTGCTTCCGCGAGGTCTCTCACAGTCCAATCCAGCGCTGCCCTTGCCATTCGTACTTGTGCATTTGTCACAGGCATGCTATTGTGCTTTTGTCACATGTGTCAGAATCACAGGTAACATAGCACGTCAGAAGGGTGCATTTATGGACACCTCAGGCCGTTCACAGAGAAGCGTTTTCGCACATCACCGCCGCACCTTCATCGGCGGTTCGGACGCCCGGGTCATCATGGGAGACGACGAGGCGGCGCTGCTGCGGCTGTGGCAGGAAAAGCGCGGCGAGGCCGCGCCGGAGGATTTGTCGGGCGACCTCCTGGTCCAGCTCGGCAGCGTGACCGAGCGCTTGAACCGGCACTGGTACGAGAAGAACACCGGCCGGGCGGTCACCGAGGTGCAGCGGCAGGTGTTTCATGCCGTGCACCGCTGGATGGCGGCGACGCTGGACGGCCGGGTCGAGGCGACCGGGGCGGTGTTCGAGGCCAAGTTCATGCTCCCTTGGAATTTCTCCGAAGAAGCGGCCGCGGAAAAGCACATGGCCCAGCTGCAGCACAATATGTGGGTGACCGCAGCCAGAACCGCGGTCCTTTCCATCATCACCGGCGGCGGCAAGTGGGTGGAAATGACCATTCCGGCCGATCCGCTCTACCAGCACCTCCTGCTCACTGCGGAGCGAAAATTCTGGCGCTGCGTCGAGACCGGCGAGCCCCCTCGTCTGTTCGGCATCGAGCCGCCGCGGCCGCGGGTTGACGCCGTTCGGATCGTGGAAATGAGCGGATCAAACTCTTGGGCGGAGTTTGCCGGCATCTTCAGCCGGACCCGCGCGGCCTATTCCGAGCACGATACCGCGAAAGCGGAATTGAAGAAGCTGGTGCCGGAGGACGCCAAAGAGGCGATCGGGCATGGCGTGCGCGCCAAACGTTCAAAATCTGGCGCAATCAGCTTTGAGCTGGTAGGCGCCGATTGAATGCTTCGCTACGGGCCGTCAAACGGATTGGAGACATTACTCAATGCAGCGCTCAAGCGAGACCATCGGCAGGATCGCCGGGGCTTTGGCCAAAGCCCAAGCAGAACTTGAAAATCCGGAAAAATCGCTGACCGCAACGATTCCCTCGGTGTTTCCGCGGGAGGAGAGCCGCACCTTTCGCTATGCGTCGCTCGCCAGCGGGCTTGAGATCGTCCGCAAGTGTCTCAGTCGGCATGAGATCGCGACGGTACAGGCCACCGCCATCGACAGCGACAGCGGCCTGATCAAACTGACCACCACCCTGGTGCATGGCTCCGGTGAATGGATGGCCTCGGACTGGCCGGTCTGCCCGGTCAGCGAAACGGCAGCGCCGCATCGGATGGGCGCGGCGCTGACCTATGCCCGGCGCTATGCGCTCTTCACGCTGGTTGGAATTGCCGGAGAGGATGATCTCGATGCCCCGGACCTGGCTGTCACGGCCGGGCCGCCGGGAGCACATAGCGGACCGAAGGAGCCTGAAAATGGTCATTGGGGGATGGGGTTGGCCAATCCCTCACCAGCACAGAGCAACGGCCAGCCTCTACAGCCTCCGGGAAGGCGGAAGCGCGCCGAGCTGCCCAAGCCCGCCAATCTCTCGGCCGAAGCCTCGGCGCGCCGCCGGGACGAGCTGATCTCTGAACTTGAGCACTTGGTGCCGAAGGCCGTTGCCATCTGGGCTCAGCGGGCGCTGCCCTTGAAGAACCAGCTCGCGAAGATGGACGCCCAGGCGGTCGACGCGGCCTTTGAAGCCAAGCTCGCCCAATTTGCCGAGGCGGCTCCAACATCGGGGACCCTGAACCAGGAGACAAATGGCCATCGTCTG
>Ga0306920_100011584_pt1 | contig 11923 bp, 12 predicted proteins | sample flu12Cox44000170_FD_204666 | JGI IMG/M metagenome (GOLD analysis project Ga0306920, IMG submission 204666) | Lab enrichment of tropical soil microbial communities from Luquillo Experimental Forest, Puerto Rico - flux4day.12C.oxic.44.000.170 (v2)... | ecosystem: Environmental > Terrestrial >...
GTTCCCCGGGGTTCCCGAGGGTGTCGTGGACGTCATCCCCGTCGACCTGGTCGTCGCCGCCCTCATCGCCATCGCCGCCCGCGGGCCCGACCCGTCCGGCCCGACGGTCTTCCAGTCCGCCTCGGGGGCGCGCAACCCCCTCCGGTACCGCCACCTGGTGGACCTCGTCCACGAGTACTTCACCGCCCACCCGCTCTACGACGCCTCCGGCCAGCCCATCGTGGCGCCGAAGTGGACCTTCCCTGGCCGCGGTCGGGTGCAACGCCAGCTCCAACGGGCCAGCACCGCCCTGGCGCGCGGTGAGCGCATCGTGGCGGCCCTGCCCGTACGCGGACGCCACGCCGAGATCGGCGGGCGCCTCGAGGAGCGCCGGGTGCAGGCCGACCGGGCACTCTCCTACGTCGAGCTGTACGGCGCCTACGCCGAGTGCGAGGCGATCTACCGGGTGGACCGGCTGCTCGAGCTGGCAGCGGCCGTGGACGCGGCGGAGCCGGGGCGCTGGACGATCGACCCGGCGGCCATCGACTGGGACCACTACGTCCAGGGCGTGCACCTGCCGAGCGTGGTCGAGCACGCCCGGGTCAAGACGACGCCCGGCCGGCGCGACGCCGATGCCCGCCGTGACCGGAGCCTGAAGGCGGTGCTGGCACCGGAGCGCCAACTGGCGGTGTTCGACCTCGAGAACACGCTGATCGCCTCCAACGTGGTCGAGAGCTGGGCGTGGCTGGCGACGCGTCACCTTCCCCTCTCGGATCGGGTCAGCTTCACCATGCACGCGCTGCGTGAGGCGCCGGGTCTGCTCGCGCTCGACCGCCGCGACCGGGGTGACTTCCTCCGTCACTTCTACCGCCGCTACGAAGACGCCCCAATCGACCGGCTGGCGGGAGACGCTGAGGAGCTGCTCGGCTCCTACCTGCTCCTCAAGGCCTTCCCGGCCGGGCTGCGGCGGGTGCGCGAGCATCGCGCGCGCGGACACCGGACGATGCTCATCACCGGGGCGCTCGACTTCGTCGTCGATCCGCTGCGGCCGCTGTTCGACGAGGTCGTGTGCGCACGGCTGGTCACCCGGCCCGACGGTCGCTACACCGGCGAGCTCGAGACCGGCCCCCCCACCGGCGAGGCGCGGGCGCTGACGATGATGGCCTACTGCGAGGCCGAGGGCCTGTCGATGGCCCAGACCGTCGCCTACGCCGATTCGGCGAGCGATCTGCCCATGCTCGAAGCCGCCGGCGTGCCCGTCGCCGTCAACGCCGAGGCCAAGCTCGCCACCATCGCCCGCAAGCGGGGCTGGCACACCGAACACTGGTCGAAGGCGCCCGGCGCCCCGATCCGGCTCCTGCCCATCGGACCGGTGCTCGGCGCCAGCCGGGGGGCACGGGACGGGACGGCCCGGATGCCCCGCCCGTGAAGGCGCTGGTCTTCGAGCGCTCCCTGCCGCGGCTCGCCGCCGCCCGCGCCGCCGGCGCGCTCACGCCCGGCCTCGGGGCCCGCCTGGGGGCGCTGCGTCTGGTCGACATCGAGGAGCCCGCGCTCCCCGGTCCGGGCTGGGAGCGCGTCCGGCCGCTGCTGTCGGGCATCTGCGGGAGCGACCTGGCGACGGTGGACGGCCGCGCCAGCCGCTGGTTCGAGCCGATCGTGAGCTTCCCCTTCGTGCCCGGCCATGAGCTCGTCGGCACGGCCGAGGACGGCCGGCGGGTCGTGGTGGAGCCCGTCCTCGGTTGTGCGGCGCGCGGGATCACCCCCCCGTGTGCCGCGTGCGCCGGCGGCGATGTGGGCCGGTGTGAGCGCATTGCCTTCGGACATCTCGCACCCGGCCTCCAGACCGGTTACTGCGAGGACACCGGCGGCGGTTGGGGCGCCGTGCTCGTCGCCCACCAGAGCCAGCTCCACGACGTCCCCGACGCGCTCGACGACGCGGCGGCGGTCATGGTCGAGCCGGCCGCGTGCGCCGTGCACGGGGCGCTCGCCGCCGGGGACGTCAGCGGAGCGGTCGTCGTCGTCCTCGGCGCCGGCACCCTGGGCCTGTGCACCATCGCCGCCCTGCACCGCCTCGCGCTCCCGGGCACGGTGGTCACCGGCGCCAAGTACCCCGACCAGCAGCGCCTCGCCCGGGACCTCGGGGCCACGATCGCGGTCGAGCCGGGCGAGGTGCGCCGCGCCGTGCGGAGGGTCGCCCGCAGCCTCGTGATCGGCGACCGCCTCGCCGGCGGGGCCGACATCGTGATCGACTGCGTCGGCTCGGCCGAGTCGCTGGAGGAGGCCCTGGCCGTCGTCCGTCCGCGCGGCCGCGTGGTCATGGTGGGCATGCCCGGGCGGGTGTCGGTGGACCTCACACCGCTGTGGCAGCGCGAAGTCGAGCTGGTCGGTGCCTACGCCTACGGCGCGGAACAGAGCCTCGGGCGTCGCACCTTCGATGTGGCCCTCGAGCTGGTCCACGACGCCGGCCTCCACCGGCTCGTGTCCGCCGCGTACCCGCTCGATCGCTACGTCGAAGCGATCGACCACGCGGCGAACGCCGGTCGACGCGGCGCCGTCAAAGTCGTGTTCGACCAGCGTCGGCACGTCCGCTCGAGCTCGCGTCACGCCGGCGCGGCGCAGTAGGTTCGACGCGGTGCCCCGGCCCGGCTTCGTTCTCGAGGTGGACCGTTCGACGCCGCCCACGTTGCTCTGGCACGGAGAGGGGTTCCGTCTCGAGCGCTTCCCCACCGGGACCCGCGTCGTCTACGGCCCCGAGCCGCTCGAGCCGCTGGAGGACCCCGACGGTGCCATCCGTCACGCGCTGCTCCACCCCGTCGGCGACAGCGAGCCGCTGCCGGCACTGCTCCGCCCCGGGATGCGCCTGACCATCGCGTTCGACGACATCAGCCTGCCACTCCCCCCGATGCGGGCCCCGGACGTGCGTCAGCGGGTGATCGAAGCCGTCCTCGACCTCGCCGCCGAGGCCGGGGTCGACGACGTCGTCCTCATCGCCGCGCTGGCCCTGCACCGGCGGATGACGGAGGCGGAGCTCCGTCATGCCCTCGGTGACCGCGTCTACGACGCTTTCGCTCCCTACGGCCGGCTCTGGCAACACGACGCCGAGGACCCTCGCAACCTCGTCCACCTCGGGGTCACGGATCAGGGCGAGGACGTCGAGCTCAACAAGCGGGCGGTCGAGTCGGACCTGCTCGTCTACGTGAACATCAACCTCGTCGCCATGGACGGGGGGCACAAGTCGGTCGCCACCGGGCTGGCGTCGTACCGCAGCCTGCGGCACCACCACAACGTGCGGACGATGCAACACAGCCGCTCGTTCATGGACCAGCACCGGTCGGAGCTCCACAGCGCCAACTGGAGGATGGGCCGGTTCATCGCCGCCAGCGGGGTGAAGGTGTTCCAGATCGAGAGCACGTTGAACACGGACACGTTCCCCGGACCGTTCGCCTTCCTGCAGAAGCGGGAGTGGGAGTGGGGAGTCCGCGACCGCGCCGCGTTCATCGCCTCGTCGAACGCGCTCGACCGGACGCCGCCGGCGCTGGCCCGCCAGGTCCTGCACTCGATCCGCGCGCCCCATGAGATGACGAGCGTCCAGGCCGGCGAGGTCGAGGCCGTGCACGCGCTCACCACCGAGTCGGTGTACCGCCAGCAGCTGGTGCCGGTCGAGGGCCAGACCGACGTGCTCACGATGGGGCTGCCCTACATCTGCCCCTACAACGTGAACTCGATCATGAACCCGATTCTCGTCGCCTGCCTCGGGCTGGGCTATTTCTTCAATCTCTACCGGGGTAGACCGCTGGTGCGCGAAGGCGGCGTCGTGATCATGAGCCACCCCACGCCGTGGGAGTTCCACCCCGTCCACCACCCCAGCTACATCGACTTCTTCGAGCAGGTCCTGGCCGAGACCACCGACCCGGTCGAGATCGAGGCCAAGTTCGAGGAGGTGTTCGCCACCGACCCGTGGTACATCCACCTCTACCGGACCACCTACGCCTACCACGGCGTCCACCCGTTCTACATGTGGTACTGGTGCGCCCACGCGCTCCAGCACCTGGGCGGGGTGATCGTCGTCGGGGGCGATCCACGCGCCGTCCGCCGGATGGGCTTCAAGCCCGCATCGACGCTGCTGGACGCCCTCGAGATGGCCGAGGACATCGTCGGCCGTGATCCCAGCATCACCCACCTCCACAACCCGCCGATCCTGCTGGCCGACGTGACGTGAGCGGGCGCAGCGAGCCGCCCGAGCGCCGCGCCCGAGCGGCGAAGAACGGGAGGCGGAGCGAGCGACGTACAGAGCGAACGCGCGGAGTGCGGCCTTGAGCGAGCGGAGCGAGCCGGTGGCGATCGACCTGGCGCCGATCGTGGCGCGGGCCCTGCCCAAGGCGGTCGAGGCCCGGCGACGCCTGGCGTGGCGGCGCCGCCCCGCCTTCCCGTGGAGCGCCCCCACCTGGCCGGGGTCGGTCGAGCGCGGGCCGGCCCGGCGCAGCCTGGGCGCCGACTTCGACACCGAATGGGCGCGCACGCCGGCGGCCCGGGTGGCGCGGGGCTTCGTCCTCGACGGCCTGATCCGGCCCGCGGTCAGCGTCGTCGCCTCGCCCACCGTCACCGGACTGGACCGCCTCCGCGGCCTGGAGGGTCCGGTCATCTTCGTGGCCAACCATGCGTCCCACCTCGACACGCCCCTGCTGCTGTGCTCGGTGCCGGAACGCTTCCGCCGCCGCATCGTCGTCGCCGGCGCCGCCGACTACTTCTTCGATCGCCGCCTCAAGGCCATCGTCAGCGCGCTCGCCCTCGGCGCGGTGCCCATCGATCGCACGTCGGTGTCGCGGCGCTCGCTGCACGATCTCGAGGAGCTGATCAGCGACGGCTGGAGCGCGATCGTCTTCCCCGAAGGGGGCAGGACCCCCGACGGTTGGGGCCGCGAGTTCAAGGCCGGCGCCGCCTACCTGGCGACCCGTACCGGCGCCCCCGTCGTCCCCGTCCACGTGGAGGGCAGCCGGCGGGTCTGGCGCAAGGGGGGACGGCTGCGGCTGGCGACGACGGCCGTCACCTTCGGCGCCCCCCTGAGGCCCGGTGACACCCTCACCGAGGCCCGCACCCTGGCGGCCACCATGGAGCGGTCGGTCGCCGTGCTGGCCGACGAGCAGGCGACGGACTGGTGGACGGCCCGCCGGCGGGCGGCGGCGGGGACGACGCCGCCGTTGCAGGGACCGCCGGTGGCACCCTGGCGGCGCCGCTGGGAGCTGGGCGAGGGCCGGCGCCGCGTCTCCGGTCCCCGCTGGCCGCACTGACCGTGCGTCATCCGGGCCGGGTGGCGAGGGCGACGAGCCCCGGTCCCCCGATGGCGTCGATGCGCACGACGGCGCCGGTGAACGGGGCGTCCACCATCCGACCGTCGCCCAGCGCCAGGCCGACGTGGTCGATGGTCGCCGGGTCGGAGGGATCGGGCGCGTAGAAGACGAGGTCGCCGGGGGCGGCGTCGGTGACGGGCACCTGGGGCCCCGCGCCGTACTGCTGCACCGCCACCCGCGGGAGCGCGATTCCCGCCGCCTGCCAGGCCCGCAGCGCGAGCCCGGAGCAATCGAAGCCGGCCGGCCCGGCGGCGCCCCACCGGTAGGGCTTGCCCAGCTGCTCCACGGCCCAGCGGGCGGCGATCTGCCCGCGGCCGGTGTCCCCGGCGGCGGTGAGGTCGTACCGCGCCGCCCACGCCAGCACGGCGGCGACGTAACCGGCGTCGTGGTTGTAGGCGAACAGGGCCCGCGCCAGCCCCGCCGCCTCGCCTCCCCCGTCGGCGCACAGCAGCCGGGCCGCCGCCAGCGCCGCAACTAGCGATGCATGCTATTTAGGGAGGTTTCGCCACCGATCGAGCGTCCATGTGAGGTGATCCCAGAACGTCCGGTCCCATCCGGGCTCGTCGGGACGAACCGTCGTCCGCTTCTCCGCCAGATGCCACACCTCGCGAACGACCTTCTTCAGCTCGGCGACGTCCTGCTCAAGCCGTTCTATCCGTTCGGAGTCGGTCATCCCGGCAGGGTACGCGCTCCCTGCAGCCCCAGCAGTCACAGCACCCACCGCAACTCGCCGTGCGTCTTGCGGTAGGCGGAGCGCCGGGTCACCCGGCGGCCGTGCGCGCCCTGGCCCTCAAGGCGAGCGAGCGGCGACGGGTCACCGGCGCGACCGTCCCGGCCGCCCTATCCCGTTCCGCCTGATCGCCCTCCCGACCCCGCTCTCGCTGGCCCCGATGGCCCGGGCGATCCCGACGATGGTCTCGCCGGCCTGGTAGCGGCGGACGATCTCCGCGACGTCAAGCCGATGCAGTGGGCCACGCCGCTCCCCTGCTGGGCGGGGTCCCGGCCGCGTGGGGATGCCAACCCGCACCATCGCGTGCCGCACGCTGGTATCGGAGACGCCCATCGCGGCGCCGATCGCGGCGAGGGACTCGCCGGACTCGTAGCGGCGGCGGACCTCCTCCACGTCGAGGCGACCGCGGTATGGGCCGTCGCGGCGAGGACCGGCTACCTCGATCATCCGAACGACGTCGCCCACGGTCACGCCGAGGATGGCGGCAAGTTCCTCGAGCCGGCCGGCATCGAGGCGGGCAGGGTCCTCCGTCATCGGGTCTCGAGTCTGGGGCGGCAAACGGGTCTCGGGCCCGTTCCCGGGTACGACGGCCGGGTGAGGGTCAACTTCAACCTGCGGGCGGGCGTGGATCTGAGGGCCTGTAACCCGGCGGACGTCACGGATCGTCATCCCGTGACGGGCGGCGAGCTCGTCGAGGCGGCCGTCCCCAAGGGTGGACAAGTCTGGGGGTACAACGGCGGGCACCGCCGGTGAGTCTGCTCCCTCAAGGACTCCAGAGGTAAGTGCCCTGCGGGGGAATGTCGGCGGTGGTGGGATGGGTCCCGGGGGCGGCGGCGGGAGCTGACCCCCGGGACCCGATGGGCGGCACGCTCGGATACGCCACTGCCCTGCAGTTGGACTGATCGACCCCCTTCCAACCGATTCGCTACGCCGAGCGCGCCCCGAAACGCACCCTCCTGCTACCTGCTTGTGGCTGTGCGGCCGTACCGTTCGACGCAACCTGTCGCCGAGGTCTCAGCGCCGCAGGCCCGCCCTCCGGGTGGTTCATCCCAGCGCCAGGTTGGCTCCTCCTTCGGCTGCGTCGGTAAGCCGACCTCAGCGTGATCGGGTCGTGCTGTGGATCGCAAGACGCGGAAGCTGGGGATTTCGCTGGGGATAAATGGCCAGGGCCGCCACTCCCACGTCGGCGAGTCTCGGGTGGGACGGCGCGTGTGTGCATTGGTGTGAGGAGCGAAGCCCGGTGCTGCGGCGCCGACACCGGGCTTCGCCTCTGTCACCAGCACCCCGTGAAAGGGTGTAGCGAGACGGAGTTCGCGCTGCGGATGAACGGGATGTTCCCTCCGACCTCCTCCCCCTCGCCGTCGACCGCGATGGATCGACGACGCCATCATGTTGCCGAAGTCCGATCACTCGGTAGGGTCGAAGGACCCTCACTCGCCAGTTGGGTTCGGGCCGGGGCTCGACAGCGGGTGGTAGGTGGGTCTGCGGCGACCTGATTCATCGCGGCGGCTGTGGTTCCATCGACTCTGCCGCGGGGCGGACCGCCATCGCCCAGCGGTGCGGGCCCGGGGGGGGACGAGTGTCGCCGCCCCCCCGGGTCTGTCCACCCCGACGGGAGCCAGATTGGGGATGGCATCCCGTTGGTCGACGGGGGTGCAGGAGTTATAGGTGTCGGCGTTCGCCCGGGGAATCACCTACCCGGGTGAACATGCCGCTACCCCTCCTGCGCCAGCTCCCGCAGCCGCCGCTTGAGGTCGTCGAGGCGGCCCTGGACGTCACCCAACTCGGCCAGAAGGTGGAGCGCATCCTCCCGGCCGATGGCGTCGCGGGCGCCAGGGCTCAGCATGGCGATCGAGCGGCGGAGCTGCTCGATCTCGAGACGTCGGTCCATTCCCTCGGTCTACTCGAACAGGTGTTCTATAGGCACTTGGTTGTCAGCCCCCATGCTTACGATCGACGGGGTGCAGTGTCAGCACGCCAAGTGCACGGCGAACGCCGAGCCGGGGATGAAGTTCTGCCAGTACCACCTCGAGGGGCTCCAGTTCCTCGTGGCGCAACTAGAGATCCGATGCTCAAGGTGTGGAGCCTGGGCGCCACGGGGCCTTTTGAACCACGACTGCACGAACCCCGATCCCCAGCCGCCCCCGGACGAGTTGTGAGCTACAACCCCAGCATCCGCAGCACTCGCCGCAACTCGCCCTTCGTCTTGCGGTAGGCGTAGCGGCGGGCGACTCGACGCCCGTAGGCGCCCGCGCCCCGGCTGGCAGCCTCGACGTTGCCGAGGTCGCGGGCAGCCCGGTAGAGCTGGCTGCGGAGGGAGCGGCGACGGGTCACCCCTCGGCCCGCGGCTCTTGCGGCGGCTCTCCCTCCCGGTCGGCCTTCTCCTCGATGGCCTCAGTCACCCACGCCTTGAGGCTCACCCCGCGCCGCACGGCGGCCAGCTTCGCGGCCCGGTGGACATCGTCGGGAAGCTCGATATGGACCCTGGTGATGTCACTCACAGTAGCGGAAGTTCACTACCCGTCGCCCCATTGCTAACGGCGGTTAGTGTCGTTAGCGTCGCGCCAGACCGGCGAGACGGTCGTCCCCCCGCCTCACCTCTCCGCAGGCGAGGTGGAACTGGCCCCCACTGCGATCCGCCCGCCGTGGGGGCCGGTGTCGCGTACCCCCCGCTTGATCCCCGCCCGCTTGATCGCCCTCCCGACCCCGCTCTCGCTCGCGCCGATGGCCCGGCGATCCCCACGATCTTCTCGCCCGCCTCCCGCCGCCGCCGGATCTCCTCAAGGTCGAGCCGATGCAGTGGGCCACGCCGCTCGCCCGCCTGACGGGGACCAGGCCGCGTGGGGATGCCAGCCCGCACCATCGCATGCCGCACCGTGGTGTCGGAGGCGCCCATCGCGGCGCCCATCTCGGCGAGGGACTCGCCGGCCTCGTAGCGCCGGCGGACCTCCTCGACGTCGAGCCGACCGCGGTACGTGCGTCGGGGCGCCAGTTCGACCATACGGCGTACGTCGCCGACGGTGACGCCGAGGCTCGCGGCAAGTTCCTCGAGCCGGCCATCGTCGAGAGTGGCGGGTTCCTCGCCGACGGTCGCGGGCGGTTCGCCGGCCTGAGATGGGCCGGCGACTTCGTCGATCTCGGCGACGACGCCGGCACGCTGGCGCTGGATCTGCTGCGGGCCCATCATCCGGCGGACCTCGGCGATCCTCATCCTGTGGCGGGCGGCGAGCTCGTCCAGGCGGCCGTCCTCGAGGGTCGGCGGGGCGGAGCGAGGCACCGACGCAGGTCCTTTGCTCAGGTGGTCGGGTTGAAGGCGAGGCTGGCCCCGCATGACGAGCAATAGACGACGACGAACGCGTGGCTGACGCCGCTGGCCTCGTCAACGAGGTCCATCAGCCGTGTACCTGCGGATGCGGCCAGCGACGCTCTGCAGTAGGGGCAGTCGGGCGGTGAGCCGGACGGCGGGAAGAGGCGCCCCGTGTCGACGGGGGGGCCCGGCCTTGTCGGCGGCGTCACGGTGGGCCGACCGGAGATCAGTCCCATCACCTGCAAGCGGACCCGGAAGAGGTCGGCGCCGAGGTCGACGAGGACCCGCGCTGCCACCCCCTCGCCCTCGCGCACGAGGCCGAGCAGATGTAGTTGTGGCCGAGCTGGAGCGCCTCCCGCAGGCTCAGCTCGAGGACCTTCTTGGCCCGCGGCGTGAAGGGCGCCACTCCGCCGGCGGCCGTGGACGGCACCCCCATCGTCTCCTCGATCTTCCCCCGGACCGGCTCGAGGCTGATCCCGAGCTGCTTGAGCGCCTTGGCGGCGACCCCGTCACCTTCACGTATCAGTCCGAGCAGGAGATGCTCGGTGCCGATGAAGTCGTGGTTAAGCAGCCGCGCTTCCTCCTGGGCAAGGGATAACGCCTCACGGGCCCGCTGGGTGAACCGCTCGAACACTGACGCCAGGGTAGGTGGCTCACCGCGCCGGTGATCCGGGATGAACGGCTGCGTCGCGCCGGGAGCGTTGCTCCCGGCCGCCCGACGCCCATTCCGCTACCTCTCCTCAGCCAACTCCCGCAGCCGCCGCTTGAGGTCGTCGAGGCGGCCCTGCACGTCGCCCAGCTCGGCCCGACACAATCGAACCCCACACCGAAGGCCATGTCCGAAGGAAGTCCCTGGGCGGTGGTGGTGAAGTCATAAGGTATTTCGAACCGCTCGCAGGGGTCGCTGGTCGGAGATGCGGTTAGGTGGGTTCGATGCCAGACGAGGACCGGCCGATCTGCGGCCAGCCGTGGCGGAGTGACCCGTCGCGCAAATGCGGGGCGGTTGCGCTGCCGGGAGCCTCCACATGCCTGGCTCACGCCGACGACACGGAGCGCGGGGCATTCTTGGCTGGCCTCGATGAAGGCGGCAGGTTTGAGGGCGAACTGCAGAATCTCGAGGTCGGCCCTGAACTGCTTGACGAACTGCGACCTCACCTTGGAAAGCCCGAAGTTGTTGACCTCCGCCAGGCAACTTTTACGGGCGACGCGAACTTCGACGCAGTCGCTTTCCTCGGGGACGCCATCTTCGATTCGGTCACCTTCATCGGGGATGCCTCCTTCTCCGGGGTCGCTTTCAAGGGAGGTGCCGACTTCGAGGGGGCCACCTTCGGCGCGACCACCAGATTCGACGACGTCACGTTCAGCAAGGTGGCCTGGTTCGTGCAGACCCACTTCAGCGGGGATGCCCACTTCAACGTGGTCACGTTCGGCGAGAGGGCCGAATTCAAGGAGACCAACTTCAGCGGGGATGCCTCCTTCTCCGCGGTGTTCAAGGGGTTTGCCGACTTCGAGGGGGCCGCCTTCGGCGCGAGCACGAGATTCGACGACGCCACGTTCATCGATCTCGCCTACTTCGCGCAGACCAACTTCAGCGGGGATGCCTCCTTCAACGGGGTCAACTTCAATCTGGGTGCCGACTTCGACGGGGCCCGCTTCGGCGGGCAGGTCTCCTTCTCGGAGGTCGCCTTCACTGGGAATGCGAGCTTCGACGAGGTCAACTTCAGCGGGTACGTCTCCTTCTCGGAGGTCGCCTTCACTAGGAATGCGAGCTTCGCGGAGGCCAACTTCAGTAGGAAGGCCTTTTTCTTCCCCGCTGTCGCCTTCAAGGGAACTGCATACTTTGGGCGAGCCACCTTCAGCGGGGGCACCAGGTTCGACAAAGCCACGTTCAGCGAGATCGCCTACTTCGTGGAGACCAACTTCGGCGCGGTTGCATCCTTCTACGGGGTCAACTTCAACCGGGAGGCGGACTTCCATCGGGCCCGCTTCGGCGGGGATGCCAACTTCGTTGACGCCACCTTCGGCGCGAGCATCGACTTCAGGAACACGATCTTCGGCATGCGCGCGAAGTTCGACAGGGCCGCGCTCGGACCGTTCGTGGATTTCTCCACACTCAAAGACCGTGAGTTCGAGGACTTCGAGGATGAGGGGTCCGAGGATGAGGGGTCCGAGGATCAGGGGTCCGAGGATCAGGGGTCCGAGGATCAGGGGTCCGAGGATCAGGGGTCCGAGGATCAGGGGTCCGAGGATGAGGATCGGGGCGTCGCGAGCCTCGCCGGGGCCGCCATCAGCCGAACGTCACTTATACTGCTTGGCCGAACATTGACGCTAGAGGACGTAGCTGTGCGGGCACCGCTCACGGTCGCGGCGCAACGATACGGTACGGCGGTAATCGTGTCCATCCAGCGGGCCACATTGGAGGCGCCGCTCATCATCGAGGATGGGGTGCACCTGACCCCCTGCAGACTCGTGGGAGCAACGGGGTTGGACAAGCTCCGTATCGTCGGCGTGGATCCAGCCTGGGCCAAGTACCACGGCCGCCGAGTTCTTATTGAGGAA
>Ga0306920_100011586_pt1 | contig 11922 bp, 12 predicted proteins | sample flu12Cox44000170_FD_204666 | JGI IMG/M metagenome (GOLD analysis project Ga0306920, IMG submission 204666) | Lab enrichment of tropical soil microbial communities from Luquillo Experimental Forest, Puerto Rico - flux4day.12C.oxic.44.000.170 (v2)... | ecosystem: Environmental > Terrestrial >...
CAGCCTGTCAGCTCGACCGCGGGAGCCTGCAGAAGTTTCCCCGGCCGACCGACGGCGTGCACCCGAGCGATGAGACGGCACCCGGCCCGCGCCGCCCCGGGCGTTCCGGGGGACGCCCCCGGCTGCCACCCGGGCCAAGGCGAGGCCGCGCAGCGGCTGAGCAGTATCGGCCGCCCCGGCCTCGCCTGCCAGGGGTCAGGGAAGGACGGCGGCGTCGAGACTCGACGCGTACCAGGACGAGCTCAGGCTCACCTTTTCCACGTTCATCCCTGGTTGTGGCGCATCGATGAGCATCCCGCCGCCCACGTAGATCCCGACGTGACTGTCCCCGGCGAACTCCAGGATGTCACCCGGCTGCAGGTTGGACAGCGACACGGCGGGCAGGGTGGCCTGGCCGTAGCTGGTGCGCGGGATCGACACCCCGGCGGAGGCCCACGCCGACATGGTCAGGCCGGAGCAGTCGAAACCGCTCTGGCACGGCCCGGTGCCGCCGAAGACGTAGGGGCAGCCGAGCTGGCTATAGGCAAACGCCACCGCTCGTTGGGCCTGAGTCCCGGTGGGCCCGTTGTAACTGGTGTGAGTGGTCGTGGCGCCGCCGCCAAGCTGTTGCTGCTGTTGCTGGGGGGTCAGGCTTGCCAGAAGTGCCTTCTGCTGGTTGATGAGCTTGTCCAGCGCCGCGCGCTGGGAGCCGAGATCCTTCTTGAGCCCGCTCACCGCCTGCTCGGTCCGCTTGGCCATCAGGTGCGCGCCGGCGAGCTGGCGCTCGGTGGTGAGGACCTGCTGGAGCTGCTGGTACTGGTCGGTCGACAAGTGCGTGATGAAGGCCGACTGGCTGAGCAGCGTCTGTGAGTTCGCCGAGGTCAGCATCGCCGCCACCGAACTCATGGCGCCGTTCTCGTAGACGTTCGCAGCGATCTGGGCGATCTCGTCCTGGTTGGCCTTGGCCGCGGCCGCGTCCTTACGGACCTCGGTGTTCACCACCGACAGCCGCTGCCGGGCCGAGGCGAGGTCCTGGCTGGCCTGGTCGTACCGCTGGATCAGCCAGTTCTCCTTGTAGGTCAGCTTCTTGAGCTTGGCCTCGACCTGGCTAGCGGTGGGCTGGGGCTGCGCCCCGGCCGAGCCCGCCACGGTGAGGAGTCCGGCGGCGGCAACTGCGGCGATTGCGATGGTGGCGCACCGCCAGGCAACGGAGACTTTGGCGACCGGTTGCGTATCCACGTAGTGACGCGCTCCCTTTCCACCCCCGCCGACCAGGTGATCCGACGGGTCCGGGCGACATTCGCACCCTACGACCTGTGCCGCGACCGGCCTCGGCGACACTCCGGCGGAGTTGTACCGGAGCGGGGGCGCGCCCGGATCCCTCCACCTGGTCGCCGGCTCCCCAGCGGTCCCCAGGGCCAGCGCCTAGTTACGGCGGGTCCGATCACCGTCGCCGTCGTGACGACTGTGAAGTGATCGACCGGGGCTGACACTAGTGAATGACAAGCGGGGGATTCAACCGCTTCGGGCACTCTGGTGACAACTTTGCCTGGCAGCGCGCCTGCCGCCGAAACCGCCCACCCGGCGGCGCCGCACGGGTCAGGATGCCCGCCGCAGGCCGGCCCGCAGCCGCAGCGGCGGGACCATCCGGGCGTCCGCCAGGACCTTCAGCGCACGCTGCTCCGCCTCGGCAAGCTCCCCGTCCGGGCCCGGCATGCGCAGCAGCGCGGTGACGACGCAATCCGAGCACGCGATGTCGCGCATGACGCAGCGGTCACACTCGATAAGCATGTTCCCTCCTGGTATTCAGGCGGGCTTCAGCCCCGCGAAGCATTACGGTAGGCGGCAATGCCGACAGTTTGACCGGAGCAGCCTTGGCGCCGTCACCGGGGCACCACGGCCACGCCGCGACGGCGCGCCTGCGGCAGGAATGTCGGCGGCCCGCCATACGGTTACCTCGTGTTCACCCGGGACATGTCAGCGGAATCACTGATGAAACAGCTCTGGAGGCATCGCCGCCCGTCCGCCAGCCCCTCCCCCTTCGACCTGATCGATTTCGCCATCGTGGACCTGGAGACGACCGGCTGGGCCCCGGAGGAGGCCACGATCACCGAGGTCGGGGCGGTGCTGGTGTGCGGCGGCCGGGTGCGCGCGCAGTTCTCCTCCCTCGTCAACACCGGCAGCGCGATTCCAGAGCAGGTGGCCGAGCTCACCGGTATCAGCGACGCCATGGTCGCTTCCGCCCCGCCGCTATCCACGGTGCTGGCCGGTTTCTTCTCGTTCGCGCAGGGGTGCGTGCTCGCCGCCCACAACGCGCCGTTCGACGTCGCGTTCCTCACCGCCGCGTGCACCGACTGCGGGCTGCCCTGGCCGGAATTCCGGGTTCTGGACACGGTGGAACTGGCCCACCGCGTGCTGGGCGAGGAGGAGGTGGCCGACTGCAAGCTCGCGACGCTTGCCGCGCACTTCAACGCGCGCATCAAGCCGCGGCACCGGGCGCTGCCGGACGCGCTGGCCACCGCGGACGTGCTCACCGCGCTGCTGCGCCGGCTCGCCGCCACCGGGGCGAGCACACTCGCCGAGGCCGGGTGTGTATAAAAAGGGAGGACGGCGCTCCGAAATCCGGCGGGCCGGGCACCCGGCCAGGCCCCGGTGACGAATGCGGCCGCAGGCAGCGAGGGGTACCGGGGCGCCCCGGGCTGGCACCGGACACAGGCCAGCGGGGGCCCGGGCCGTCCCCCGCCGACGAGGAGGCAGATGTGGTCACGGCGATCGTGCTGATACGGGCGGACGTGGCGCGCATCCCGGAAACGGGAGCGGCCATCGCCCAGATTCCTGAGGTCACCGAGGTGTACTCGGTGACGGGCGATTTTGATCTGGTGGCGCTGGTGCGCGTCCGGGCGCACGACGAGCTGGCGGATGTGATACCCGGCACGCTGAACCGGGTCCCGGGCGTGACGCACACCGAGACGCACATAGCGTTCCGCACCTACTCCCGGCACGACCTCGAGGCCGCGTTCGCCCTCGGCTACCCCGAGGCCGGTTCCTGAGCAGCCCCGGGCGGCTCAGGAGTTCTCGGCGGCGAGGCGCTGGCTCTCGCTGACCCACCGGTCCAGCAGGGCCAGCGCAGCGCCGCTGTCCAGCGCCGCGGCTGCCTTGGCACAGGCACCCACGAGCAGGCCGGCCAGGTCCTCGGCGCGGGGCACCCCGGCCGCGGCGGCCAGCGCCGCGGCGGCGTTCAGCACGACGGTGTCCCTGATCGGCCCTGGCTCACCTGACATCACCGCCCGCGCCACGGCGGAGTTGGCGGCCGCGTCACCGCCGCGCAGGTCCCCCGGCCGGGACCGGGGCAGCCCGAGGTCCGCGGGGTCGAGCACGGTCTGGCTGACGGTGCCGTCGTGCACCACCCAGACCGTCGAGGTGTCCGCGGTGGTGAGCTCGTCAAGGCCGTCGTCGCCGTGGAAGACCAGCGCCGAGCAGCCCCGGGCGGCCAGGACCCCGGCGATGATCGCCCCCATCCGCGGGTCGGACACCCCGACCGCCTGGGCGCGGGGATGCGCCGGGTTCGCCACCGGCCCGATGAAGTTGAAGACGGTGGGCACCCCGAGTTCCCGCCGTGCCACCGCGGTATGCCGCAGCGCCGGATGGTAGAGCGGCGCGAACAAGAACGCGATCCCGACGTCCTGCACCAGGCGCGCGGTCGCCTCCGGCGCCAGAGTGATCACAACGCCCAGTGCCTCGAGGACGTCGGCCGCGCCGCAGGCCGACGAGGCCGCCCTGTTGCCGTGCTTGGCGACCCGGGCACCGGCCGCGGCCGCCACGATCGCGCCCATCGTGGAGATGTTCACGGTGCGCGCGCCGTCGCCCCCGGTGCCCACCAGGTCGACGACCGGGCCGGGCACGCTGAGCGGCGTGGCACGCGCCAGCATCACGTCGGCCAGCCCGCTGAGCTCGCCGACGGTCTCGCCCTTCATCCGCAGCGCCACGCCGAAGCCGGCGATCTGGGCGGGTGACGCAGCGCCGTCCATGATCTCGTTCATCGCCCAGGCGGTCTCGTCGCTGGTGAGCGTCTCTCCCTTGACGAGCGCGCCGATCAGCGCGGGCCAGGTGGTGCGGGAATCCATGGTGCCCTCTCACGCAGGCGGGGTAATGGCTGGGGACCGATCAGGCCTGGGCGGCGGTGCGGCCGGCCCGCTGGCGCATCAGGCCGGCCAGCGCGGTGGCCAGGGCCCGCGGCTCGATGGGATGGCTGACCACCGCTTCCGCGCCCGACCAGGTGGCGAGCCAGCCGTCGTCCGGCCTGCCGATGACGAGCAGCACCGGCGGGCAGTCATGAATCTCATCCTTCGCCTGGCGGCACACCCCCATCCCGCCGGCCGGCTGGGCCTCCCCGTCCAGCACCATCACCTCCACCTGACCGGCGTCAAGCAGCCGGAACAGGGCCGGCTCGGTGGCAACCTCGACGATCTCGGCCTCCGGGACATCCGGTGCCGGGCGGCGCCCGATGGCGAGGCGGATCCGTGCCCGGGTGTCCGCGTCATGGCTGTAAACGACGACCTTCATGGACTGGATGCTACCGACACGGGGGGTCGGGCGGCGCTCGCCTACGTGGTGTCGTAATAATGGCCTTCGTGGCCACAGCATCAGCGACGAAGACGCCACCCCGCTCACCGGCCAGCAGGCCGAACTTGGTCAGCGTGGGGACCATCGTGTGGCTGTCTTCTGAGCTCATGTTCTTCGCGGCATTGTTCGCGATTTACTTCACCATCCGGTCGGTGGACAAGGGGCAACGGCTCCCCTGGCCCGGGGCGCACCTCGAACGCGGCCAGATCAGGCGGGCCGGCAGCATCTTCGACTTCCGCAGGTGGGGACTGCGCGAGTGGTACGTGCTGTCCTTCCTGATGGGCCTGTACTTCGTGCTCGGCCAGGGATACGAGTACCTCAGCCTGGTCCACGACGGGCTGACGCTGTCCCACGCGCCGCTCGGCGGCACCGGCTACGGGTCGGTGTTCTTCATCCCCACCGGATTCCACGGGCTACACGTGACGGGCGGGCTGATCGCGTTCCTGTTCCTGCTCGGCCGCACCTACGCCGCGAAGACGTTCACCCAGGAACAGCAGGTCAGCGCGATCGTCGTGTCCTACTACTGGCACTTCGTCGACGTCGTGTGGATCGGCTTGTTCACCACCATCTACCTCATCCACTGACGCGCCGGCCGAGCCGGTCGCGCCGGTCCAACCGAAAACCGAGGAAGCACGTGAGCTGGATCACCGCACTGCGCAGGCGCCCCGCCGCCGGGTACGCAGTGGTCCTGCTGGGGCTCGTCAGCATCGGGATGGGCTACGGCGCCCTCACCGGGCAGGGCGGCCCGGCGTCGGCCGCCACCCCGGGCACCGTGTCACCCCGCACCATCGCCCAGGGCCAGCAGCTGTTCGCGGTGACGTGCGCGACGTGCCACGGCATCAACGCTCAGGGCACGTCGCAGGCCCCGAGCCTGATGGGGGTCGGCGCGGCCGCGGTGGACTTCCAGATGAGCACCGGCCGGATGCCCGGCAAGGACGTCGGCCCGGAGATGGACCGCAAGCCGGTGGTCTTCACCACCCAGCAGATCCACGCGATCGCGGCGTATGTGGCCTCGCTGGGCGGCGGTCCCGCCATCCCGTCGGCCGCCGAGGTGAGCACCGCGGGCGCGAACACCGCGCTCGGCCAGAGCCTTTTCATCACCGACTGCGCGCAGTGCCACAACTTCGACGGGGCCGGCGGTGCGCTGACCTACGGGAAGTTCGCGCCCGCGCTGACCGAGTCCACCCCGACCCAGATCTACGAGGCCATGCTCACCGGGCCGGAGGCCATGCCGGTGTTCGCGGACACCACCATCACCCCGGCGCAGAAGCGCGACATCATCGACTACATCACCCGGCTGCGCGCCGAGCCGAACCCGGGCGGGTTCAGCCTGGGCCGCATCGGCCCGGTGACCGAGGGCATCGTCGGCTTCCTTGGCGGCATCGGCGTCCTCGTCTTCCTGGCCCTGTGGATTACCATGAAACGGCGTGAGTCATGAGCGAGACGCAGCACAGCCAGGACCTCCCTGAGGAGGACGGCCACCAGTCGCGCGCCCCGCACCGGGTGATCGGGACGCCGCCGCCGGCCCAGGCGCGGACCCTGCTGGGTGAGGCGCAGGAGAGAGCCGTCCCCGAGTCCCCCCGCGAGCTCCCGGCGGGCCCGGACAACCCGGCCACGGCCAGGACCGCCGAGAAGGTCGTGGCCGCCTGCTTCATCCTGTCGATGCTCGCGAGCATCGGGTTCATCGCCGCCTATGTGGGCCTCGAAGTGCACTCGGTCGACGCCACGCTCCGGTCCAACCTGGCCCTGGGCCTGTCCATGTCGGTGGCCTTCCTGGCCATGGGGGTGGGTGCCACCATCTGGGTCCGCAGCATCATGCCGGACGTGGAGCAGGTCGAGGAGCGCCACGTGCTCGCGTCCTCCGAGCCGGACCGGGAGGCGTTCAAGAAGACGTTCACGGAGGGCGCCGAGGCGAGCGGCTTCATCAAGCGGCCGCTGCTGCGGCGCACGCTGATCGCGGCCAGCGTGCCGCTCGCCGTCGCCCCCCTCGTCATCCTGCGCGACATGGGCCCGCTGCCGGGCACCAGCCTGCGGCACACGGTGTGGCGCCGGGGCATGCGCATGGTCGTGTACGGGCCCAACACGCCGCTGCGGGCGGCCGACTTCAGCATCCCGGGCCAGATGATCACGGTTGCCCCCGAGGGCTTCACCGAAAACCAGGACGTGCTGGCCAAGGCGGTCACGATCATCATCAAGTTCGCGCCCGGCGAGCTGGTGCCGAACCGGCCAGGCCAGCCGGGCACGATCATGAACTGGACCGTGGACAACATCGTGGCGTACTCCAAGATCTGCACCCACGTGGGCTGCCCGGTCGCGCTCTATGAGCAGACGACCCACCACATTCTCTGCCCGTGCCACCAGTCCACGTTCGACGCGACCAACGGCGCCCAGGTGCTCTTCGGCCCCGCGCCCCGGCCGCTGCCGCAGCTGCCGATGGGGATCGACGGGGACGGCTTCCTGATCGCAGCCAGTGACTTCCACGAGCCTGTCGGACCCGCGTTCTGGGAGATGGGATGAGCACTGTTACCGGCAAGGTCCTGGGCGGCACGGGCCGGTTCCTCGACGACCGGCTGCACGGCGCGCGGGGCCTCCGCGTCTTCCTGCGGAAGATCTTCCCCGACCACTGGTCGTTCCTGCTCGGCGAGATCGCGCTCTACTCGTTCGTCATCCTGCTGCTGACCGGCACGTTCCTCTCGCTGTTCTTCCAGCCAAGCATGACCGACGTTGTCTACCACGGCTCGTACCGGCCGCTGGACGGCGTGCACATGAGCCAGGCGTACGCCTCCACGCTGAACATCAGCTTCGACGTGCGCGGCGGTCTGCTGATGCGCCAGATCCACCACTGGGCGGCGATCCTGTTCGTCGCCGCGATCGTGTGCCACCTGCTGCGGGTGTTCTTCACCGGCGCGTTCCGCAAGCCGCGCGAGCTGAACTGGCTCATCGGGGTGGTGCTGTTCACCCTGGCGTTCACCGAGGGCCTGTTCGGCTACTCGCTGCCCGACGACCTGCTGTCCGGCACCGGGCTGCGCATCCTCGAGGGCGTGCTGCTGTCGATCCCGCTCGTCGGCACCTACCTGAGCTTCTTCCTGTTCGGCGGGCAGTTCCCCGGGCACTTGATCATCCCGCGGCTGTACATCATCCACGTCCTGCTGATCCCCGGCATCCTGCTGGCCCTGATCAGCGCGCACCTCTTCCTGATGTTCCACCAGAAGCACACCCAGATGCCGGGCAAGGGCCACACCGACAAGAACGTCGTCGGCCAGCCGATGTACCCGTACTTCATGGCGAAGACCGGGGCGTGGTTCTTCTTCATCTTCGGCGTGAGCGCGCTGCTGTCCACGTTCGCGCAGATCAACCCCATCTGGATCTACGGCCCGTACAACCCCTCGGGGATCTCGGCGGGATCCCAGCCGGACTGGTACATGGGCTTCATGGAGGGCGCGCTGCGAATGTGGCCGAGCTGGCACTGGAACGTCGGCGGCTACTCGTTTGCCTTCAACGTCTTCCTGCCCGCGTTCTTGCCGCTCGGCCTGGTGATGACCGGGCTCGCGCTCTGGCCGTTCCTCGAGCGTTGGATCACCGGCGACCGCCGGGAGCACCATGTCAACGACCGGCCGCGCAACGCACCGACCCGGACCGCCCTCGGCATGGCCGGCGTCACCTTCTACGGGATCATGTGGCTGGAGGGCGCCAACGACATCGTCGCCCGGTTCCTGAACATCTCGCTGTACGTCACCACGGAGATCGCCAGGTACGCGATCTTCATCGGGCCGGTGGTCGCCTACTGGGCCACCAAGCGGATCTGCCTCGGCCTGCAGCGCAAGGACAACCACCTGCTCGAGCACGGCGTCGAGACCGGGATCATCCGCCAGCTGCCCAGCGGGGAGTACACCGAGGCGACCAGGCCGGTCTCCGAGGACATGCGGGCGGTGCTGGCGGCCCGCGCGGAGCTGCCGCAGATCGAGGCGCCCGCCGGCGACGACGTGCCCGCGCCCGCGGCCCGCGGCGGCCTGGGCAGGCTGCGGGTGTCGCTGAACCGGGTCCTCACCGAGAGCATCCCGCTGCCCCACGGCGACGGGCACGGCGATGGTCACGGCAACGGCCACGCCGCCGAGCCGCCGGCGGTCACCGCCCCGGGCACCCGGCAGGAGAGCCTGGAGCAGGGCGACGGGGACGGCGCCGGCGCCTGAGGGGCACCGGTTGAGCCGATCAGGCCCGCCACCGTAGCGTTACGTGTAGTTTCGTCGCGGTTCCGCCATTCACCCGGCAGGAGGCAGATGAGCGTGGCTATTCGTGCCCGCTTCATCTCGCGGCCGCTCATGGGAGCCGTTGCCGTGGCCAGCGTCGTCCTGGCCATCGCGTGTTCTCCCGCTGGCGGCACGTCCGGGATGCACCCGAATGCCGCGGCATCCACGTCCCCGTCCCCGCACGCCGGCACCGCCGGCACCGCTGCCAGCGTCAGCCCGGTCACCGAGGTGAGCAAGGGCTGTGCGGGCCATAACGCGGAGGTGGAGACCGCCGCCGCCGCCCCGGATTACGTCTACGACCTGTGGATCGGCTGCCGCGGGATCGGGTTCGCCCGGTCCACAGACGGCGGGCTGCACTTCGGCAAGCCGATGACCGCGCCGGGGTCGCCGGGCGCCAGCTGGGACCCGTCTCTCGCCGTGGCCCCGGGCGGCACCGTGTACATCGCCTTCATGCACCAGGCCAACGGCCACATGTACCCGGTGGTGGCCGCGTCGGCCGACCACGGCGTGACCTTCCCGCAGGTCTCCCCGCTGCTGCCGGCCAGGAAGGGCAACTGGGGCGACCGGGACTTCATCGCCGTGAGCAAAACCGGCACCGTCTACGTCACCTGGGACTACGGCCCCTCGGCGAGGCTGGTCACCTTGCTGTGTGCCGGGGGCGGCAGTTGCGCGTTCAAGACCGGCGACGTGAACACGGTCATCCAGCGGTCTGCGGACGGCGGCAAGACCTGGGGCCCGATCATCCCGGTGAGCCCGGGCTTCCCGCGCGGCGGCGGGTACAGCGCGCCGCTCCTCGTGGAGCCGGACGGCCGGGTGGACCTGCTCTCCTGGGGCCACGCCGTGGGCGCGCCCCCGTCCTATGCCCTGCATCCCGGGCATGAGTTTTTCGCCTCCTCCGCCAACGGCACGACCTGGCCCGCGCACCTGACCAAGGTCGGCGCCACGGCCGGCGCCATCGCGGTGAAGACCTGGTGGATCGACGGCGACCTGAGCCGGGACCAGGGCGGCACCCTGTACGCGACCTGGGACACCCAGACGCCGGCCGGGGACATCGGCTGGCTGTCGTTCTCCACCGACGACGGCGGGTCGTGGTCGGCGCCGGTGCGCGTCACCCCCGACACCGACAAGGCCGTGCACATCGTGGAGGTGCTCGGCGGGGCCGCGGGCGCCGCCTACGTGGCCTGGCAGACCGACGCCCCGGCGGGCGGTTACGCCACCTACCTGAGGCCCTATGCGCCCGGCAGGGGCTGGACGGGCCCGCGCGTCAACGTCTCCAGCACCTTCGGCAACCGCAAGGTCTGGCCGGGAGACACCTTCGGCATGGCCGCGCTGCCCGGCGCCCCGCCGGCCCGCGTGGCGGTGAGCTGGGGCAGCGCGGTCAGCGGCAGCACCAAGGCGGAGATCTACGCGGCCGTGGTGACCCCGTCCGCCGCGCGCTGACCGCCGCGCGCGCATGCCGGGCCGGCCTTGCCCCCCCGGAAACCGCGGGAACGGCGGGGCTAATGCGCGTACGCGCCCCGGTAGTACTCGAAGACAAAGCCGATGACCGCGAGGACCACGAAGAGCATGCCTATCAGGAACAGCCACCAGCCGACCGCCGCGCCGATGGCGGCGACGGCGCAGGCCAGCCCGGTGAACAGCGGCCACCAGCTGTGCGGGCTGAAAAACCCGACCTCCCCGGTGCCCTCGGCGATCTCGGCGCCGGGGTTGTCCTCGGGCCGGCGCGGCAGCCTGCGCCCGGTGAACAGGATGTAGAAGCCGGTGAGGAAGGTCAGGCCGACGGACAGCGCCAGCGCGGTGGTCCCGGTCGGGTCCTTCGAGAAGTGCCAGTAGACGACGTCGGCTCCGGCGAAAAACACCGCGCAGCCGATGAACAGGTACCCTTCGACCTTCATCTAAGACCTCCGCTGGCCGGCCCGGACTCCCGTGGCCCCGGCACGTGAAACGCCAGCTCACTGTGATGACGAGATGGACTCGGGCTCGGGCGAGGGCCGTCCCGACTTGATGTGCGGGTAGTGCAGGTCGAACGCCGGACGCTCGGACCGGATGCGCGGTATCGACGTGAAGTTGTGCCGAGGCGGCGGGCAGGACGTCGCCCATTCCAGGGAGTTGGCCCACCCCCACGGATCGTCAGCCGTAACCCGCTCACCCTGCCGCCACGTCAGGTAGACGTTGTAGAGGAAGATGAGCGCGGACACGCCAAGGATCCACGAGCCAACCGTGGAAATCTGGTTCAGCGTGGTCGCGTAGCCCGGCAGGTCGGGGTAGTTGGCGACGCGCCGCGGCATGCCTATGACGCCCAGCCAGTGCTGGACCAGGAACGTCATGTGGAAGCCGATGAACAGCGTCCAGAAGTTCCACTTCCCTAGCGTCTCGTTGAGCTTCTTGCCGGTGAACTTCGGCCACCAGAAGTAGAACCCCGCGAACACCTCGAACGCGACGGTGCCGAACAGCACGTAGTGGAAGTGAGCCACCACGAAGTAGGAGTCGCTGACGGCGAAGTCCAGCGGCGGCGAGGCGAGGATGATCCCGGTGATCCCGCCGAACAGGAAGGTCACCAGGAAGCCAAGGGTGAACAGCATGGGCGCTTCGAACGAGAGCTGCCCGCGCCACATGGTGCCCACCCAGTTGAAGAACTTCACCCCGGTCGGCACCGCGATCAGCAGCGTCATGAACGAGAAGAACGGCAGCAGCACGGCGCCGGTGGTGAACATGTGGTGCGCCCACACCGACATCGACAGGCCGCCGATGGCGATGGTCGCGGCGACCAGCCCCTTGTACCCGAAGCAGGGCTTGCGGCTGAACACCGGCAGGATCTCGGTGGCGATCCCGAAGAACGGGATCGCCAGGATATAGACCTCCGGGTGGCCGAAGAACCAGAACAGGTGCTGCCACAGGATCGCCCCGCCGTTGGACGAGTTGAACACCACGGCGCCGAGCTTACGGTCGATCTCCAGCACCAGCAGCGCGGCAGCGAGCACCGGGAACGCCAGCAGCACCAGCAGGCTCGTGACCAGGACGTTCCACGTGAAGATGGGCATACGGAACATGGTCATGCCCGGAGCGCGCATGC
>Ga0306920_100011589_pt1 | contig 11921 bp, 10 predicted proteins | sample flu12Cox44000170_FD_204666 | JGI IMG/M metagenome (GOLD analysis project Ga0306920, IMG submission 204666) | Lab enrichment of tropical soil microbial communities from Luquillo Experimental Forest, Puerto Rico - flux4day.12C.oxic.44.000.170 (v2)... | ecosystem: Environmental > Terrestrial >...
CAAAGCTCGCGATGGCTTCATCGGCTGGAGTGCCCAGCAGCGCCAGCAGCGGCTCTCACTGATAGTCAACAATAGCCGCTTTCTGATTCTGTCTCACGTGCGCGTGCCTCATCTGGCCAGTCATATTTTAGGCATCATCCTGCGGCGCTTGCGCTGTGACTGGCAAAGCAAATACCAGATCGCGCCCTGCTTGGCGGAGACTTTCGTTGAGCGCGAACGCTTTACTGGGATCTGCTACAGAGCAGCCAACTGGTTGCGGGTGGGCGCGACTTGCGGTCGCAGCCGCTACGATCGGGACAACAGGCTAAGGGTGCCCATCAAAGACATTTATCTCTATGCACTTTGCGCTGATTTTAAAGAGCGGCTCTGTGCATGAAGACCGCGGCTGCCATCCTTACACAATGGCGCCACCAGGATCCCGATCGCTTGCTCCAAACTGCTCTGCGACAGGCCGAGCAGCTTGCCGAGATCTCGCCGGAACTGGAGCGTTTAGGCGCCCAAAATGCTTGGCTCTCTCAGCAATTGGAAGCCAAAACTAATCGCATCCTCGAGCTGGAAGAGGCGCTCGAAGCTGCCCAGCGCGCCGCACACCGGCAGGCTGCCCCTTTCCGGATACCAGAACAGAAGCGCGTCGCTGCACCAAAGCGCCCCGGACGCAAGCATGGACATCCCGGTGCTTTTCGCCATCAACCCGATCACATCGACGAGTATATTGAGGTGGCTCTCTGTGTTTGTCCTCACTGCGGGGGCAGGCACTTTACTGATCAGGCCCAGATAGAACAGACAATCGAAGAAATTCCGCCAGTCCGCCCTCGTGTGACACGGCTGACCACTTACGAGGCTACCTGTATGCAATGCGGTCAGAGTGTCCGTTCCAGCCATCCTCTCCAAATGTCATTGGCTACGGGCGCCGCCGGGGTCCAGCTCGGACCCCGCGCCCTAGCCTTGGCCGCTGATCTGAACAAGGCCAAGGGGCTCTCCATGCGAAAAACCTGCGCCATCTTAGCCGATTGTTTTAGCCTGCAGTTGAGCGCCGGCGGACTTTCCCAAGCACTGGATCGACTCGCTACCAAAGTCCAATCCCAATACCACGCCATCGTCAACGAACTGCGTCAAGCACCGGTGGTTCATAGTGACGAGACCAGCTGGTGGGTCGGCGGACCAGGCTGGTGGTTGTGGGTTTTCGTTAATGCACGCAGCACCCTTTATATAGTTGCTCAGAGCCGTGGCCGTTGCGTCGTTACCGACCTACTGGGCACAAACTTCGGCGGCGTGCTGGTCAGTGACTGTCTGGCTATTTACGACGATGCAACGGCGCTCCAACAGAAGTGCTACGCCCATCATCATCGAGCTATTAGCGAAGCCAAAGCCCTTCACCCCTGCCAGGGCGAAGGCTTTCTGACTGAAGCGGCAGCGATGTTGCGCGCTGCTGTCGCACTCCAAGGACAGAAAGCCCAGTGCGACCCACAAAGCTTCAGCGCCTTGCGCCAAGCCCTGGAACGCAAAGCGGTCCTCTTACTGGAGGCTCCCCGCAGCGAACCCTGCGAAGAAGCCGTGCGCAATCGCCTTAATAAACAGCGCGACCATCTTTTTACCTTCCTGGATCACGATGGCGTCGATGCCACCAACAACCTGGCTGAACGCCAACTGCGCCCAGCGGTCATCGCACGCAAAATTTCCTGTGGTAACAAAACCCAAAAAGGTGCCCGTACCTGGCAAATCCTCGCTTCGCTTGCGGCCACCTGCGCCCAGCGCGCCAGCAGCTTCATTGCCGAGCTCGCTCGAGCAGCTCCGCTCCAACCGCGCTAAACACGCACGGAACATGGTTCCGGGAAGTACGCTGACGACTTTACCTTCGGTTATAATTGCGGTTTCTGTTGGCATGGCGGGTGAATGGGTTGGCGTCGGGGGTTGAGATTTGTCTGAAATCAAACAGGGGTGTGCAGCCTAACGGAAAACGAGAGGCTGTCCAGCAATTCCCGACTGACCTTCCACTAATCCGCCAGATTTCTAGTTTAGCGACGAGAACCGGAGAACGAGCGACGTGGCCTCTCTTCTCTCGGCTTGGCCTCGTTGACGGTCAGGTTGCGACCCGCGAAGCTCTTGCCCGCAAGGCCTCTAATTGCCGCTTGAGCTTCAGCAGCACTGTTCAGCGTTACAAAGCCAAAGCCCCGCGAACGCCCGGTGCTCTGGTCCGTGATGACCCTCGCTTCGGCGACCGTTCCGAATGGAGCAAACAATTCCTCAAGTTCTGCTTCCGTTGTATCAAAGGAAAGATTTCCCACAAAAAGTTTCATATAAAAAAGATGATTTGCGCGAATGCAGCTGCCCAGCCGTTCCCGGGAATCGGGTTTCAAATCACCAACGAGGAAGTCCTAACTGACGATCTACCGTGCTACGAACAAAAAACAAACGACAAACGTAGGCTCATCTGGTATCCGCAAAAAATCAAGGAAAAGTCTTGAACATTGAATCCTGAAGTTGCGAATAGCAGCTGGACCAAAACAAACGTTAACGAAGCCTGTGCACATTTCTTGGCTTCGCTAATTGACCTTTACTGCTTAGGAATACCATATCCAAAATATGTTGGGATATGTAGGATCTTCGTTTGAAATACGCGCTAGTTTGCGGAAGTAAAAACCCGACAAATCAATACTTTTTCCTTCCCAACCAACAGGTGAAAGAGCCAGATGTTGATCACCTAACGGCAAACCAACGTTGATGAAAGAGCGGATGACCGGAAAAGTATGATCCCAGTCCTCCGCGTTGGGGTCTGCAGCACGGCGGTTCGTCCTAAAAGCCCGACAATTGGGACAGCTTCATTGTGGCTATTAGGGATTTGAAGGTACCGGAAAATAAGAAAAGTGCTCTTGCAAGAAAGTTGTGTGCTTCTCCTTTGTTAGAGGCAACCTGGGACTCGTTGGAACATTGATGCAATCCAAAGTGAAAAGCGCGCTCGACATGGGGACAAATATTGCAATGCGAGCGCCGCCGAAGCCGTTCAGCCGTGGATATGATCCAAGCTGAAGTCACAAGTTGAACATGCCTTAATCTCCACACACCTTAAGCCTTGCCGCCTTCTCATTGATTGAATTAGCGTCCTCCGAGGAATGTCATCATTTACACGCGGCGAATTCTCAGTCGTCCAAGCTTGAAACGCCGTCGTGTAGTTTTGCTCCTTGAATTCCCGGACGAAATCCTTCAGCAAATTCACAAGAGAAAGAGTGGCTCAGAAGTAGAAGCTTATCCTATCGCTCTGGAAGCAATCGGTGCGCTAAAATTTGATGTCACTCACGGCAGCTTGACTTTCATTTCGAGCACACGGGGCAAAATCAAAGCCCCGCAGTCCCTTGGCGAAGCTCATTATACTGCCGCAGACGGCTGCCGCGTCTGGATCCTCAAAAAACCTTGACTTTAAGCGATTGTTGAATCCCACGCATAAAGCCCCCTTTCGAAAAACCGATCCTGACTCGATGCGCATTTGTGGGCCGCGTCTATTCCCATCCGTGGACAGGTTAACTCGTCTTCTTCCGTTACCCTTCGTTTTATCGATTCGCCGCCGCTAAATCTGATATGCTATTCTGTTCACATGAATCAAGCGTCTCTGGGAGCGGGGAACCGGCGGTTTGGGAGAAAGCCAATACACGGTACCCGAAGTTCTTATTGTCTCGTTTTCCTGGTTCTGGTACCTTGAACCTCACTAGGCGGGAGGCTGTTAGTCCGGTGAAGACCAAGGCACTTTTTCTGGGCAGAGGGTGAGGTCGTGTAAGGCAACGAGGAGGCAACGATGAAGAAGCAAAATGAGGTGTCCGGGCTCTACGCAACTGCGACCGTCGCTGACGATCATGGCAACCCGAAGGATCGCCCTTTTCCAGGAAATTGTTCCAGATGGTCCCTTGATTTCCAGCCTGGGGGTATCGGAACGCAAAGAATTATTGCGGCTCGTCGCTCAGCGCATCGCAGAGCTCCCCCTTCCGTCAAAGAAAGTTTTAGCAATGTATTACTACGAGAATTTGCCAATAACCGGAATTGCCGCTTGCTTCAATCTGCCCGCGCGTCAAATCGAAGAGATCTTCACAGAAACTGTTGCGTTGCTGGAGAACGACCTACTCAAACAATATCGCTGCCGATGGGGAGGCAAAAGGGTTGGTTCTACGGCAAATACATTTATTTGATATGCTACAACTTTGAGAGTTGTAAGAAATTGGTGAAAAAGAGATCGTAGCCACACGGGACCTTGTTGGTCAAGGACGCGAGTCTTCTTGTCATTTTCAACGGACTTTCACAGGAATTAGCACGTTTTCAGGAAGCAACTTGCTGCCAACAGAACAAGGCATTCTTAACTCGCGACCTGGGATAACACCACCGCGGACACGCCGGAAGCGATTTTTCAGGTTGCCAGTGGCTTTATGGCCGCGAAGGGTCTCTTCCTTGCCGACGAGCGTTGGTTATTTGAACAGCTCGCCGACGGGTCCGGCGACCTGGACGAACTGTCCGCGTCTACAGGTACCGTCCGACCTAGGGCTACGCACTGGCAGATGGGTGGTAGTCTGAATTTTGTCGAACGACATGGAAAATGCACCTATCCCTAGGACCGTTTTCTAACCGCCCGCATCCTGCCGACCTGCGCCCATTTTTGCGCTTCTGCAACCGCTTTAGCTACCCAAGTCGAATGTAACTGCTCGAATATTTGCGAATTGAATTGCCGGAGTGTTTCGCGGCAAGTCCTGAAGCAATAATCAAATATTGCTAGAAGAGTCCGCAACTGATTCACTTCAGGCAGCAAAAATTTGGTCTTCCACCTTCGCCAACTGTCAAGACTGCGCTCGACTTTGCAGGAACTAAAAAAGTTGCCTTTGCAGTAGCAACGATAGTTTTCACAAGCAGGCAGAAATTGGAATCTAACTTTAATGACTTTTGTAGCAACACTATTTTCAATGCGACTGTCAAACTAAGTTTCGTTCCAATTGAGTCGGCACCATTCTTAGATCGATTTTGCCGTGACTTCCGGTTTTCCGGTTCTATGGTCCTCTGGACCTCCGGTGCCTCGGCTCTGCGGAACAGGTTACCTTCGGGTCGTTCCAGCACTCTTAACCCACAATCGAGTGACCCTGGGGCGTATGGGACCTTCGGACCATGGAACCGTAAGACTGTAGGGCCATCTGACCTTAGAACCACGAAATGTTAGATCATTGAACCGGAGACCTTCTGCTAAGAACCGTAGAACTAACGGTACGAAGAGCCTCGGGACTTCGGACCCGAGGTTAAGCAACGCGCCTCTTCTGCAATTCGCCAAAACTCGCGCAGAGCTGGTCGGCGGCAGATACCCGTCGCTTATAACTGCACGCATCTAACTTTGAAGATTTTTTGCAGAAGAAGCCCGTTCTCCTCGAACCCGGCGTTACTCCACCAAACCACCAACGCCCCCTAACTTCTTAGAAAATAGACTAATTCCCTGAAGGTTTAGGGAGTGCTGGTGGGGTGATTTCACCGCGCGACCCGATTGCTCTGGCCGCACCGCGACAGCGAAAACCGAGTCTTTGTGTAATCGATTTTACGAAGTTTGTGCGGGATCACGCACGACTACGTGCCGATGACGGTCCTGCCCTTATACTGCCGTTTGATCCGCAACGCCTAAGTCGGTCAGCCATTGTTTAATGTTGGCACCGATAGCTTGAGGATGATCCTCCTGAAGGTAATGAGCACCTGGACCAAGATGTACGACGCTGCAGTTCTTGAGCCCCTTCGCGAACTCTTCAGCGAATGCTGGCGAGACCAATGCACCTGGATCTCCCACGAAAAGTAGCTTGGGGTAAGAGGAATGAGATAACGCCGCGTGTGCTTCGAGCATTGTGGAATACACGTCTGCCGGTTCGCCGGCGATTGGCAGCTCATTCGGGAAGCGCCAAGTCGGGCGCCGAGATTCTGGAGTTGGGAACGGCGCTCGGTAAACCGCCATTTCTTCATCAGTCAGTTTTCGCATCGTCGCGCGGGGAAGAATCTGTTCAACGAATGCGTTGCCCTCCAGGATCATCTTCTCCCCTACCCCAGGTGTTCTGAAATTTTGGAAGGTTTCGCGTGTAGGAAAATCATCCCACGTCGGCATGGGCCGAATGAACTCCATGAAAGCGAGACCACGCACAAACTCTGGCCTGCGCGCCGCTAAATGAAAGGCCAGAGCCGTTCCCCAGTCCTGTGCCACGACGTAGGCCGACGATATTCCTGCTTCGGCAAGAAAAGCATCAAAATAACGGACATGGTCGGCAAAGCGATAGGCGATATCCGGCTTACCGGATTGTCCGAATCCGATGAGATCCGGCGCGATGCAGTGCGCTATCGGCGCAACCGAGGGAATCACGTTTCGCCAGATATACGATGATGTCGGGTTCCCGTGTAAAAACAGCACCGTTGGCGCCCCGGGATCTCCTGACTCCCGGTAAGCCATGGTGGAATTCAAAACGGTTCGTTGAGGTAATGTGATGTCGGATGTTACGGTCATTTTTGCTCCTTAAATACGGTTTCAAACATGATCTTTTTGAAGCGTTCGAGTGCGGCCGGCCCTCGTTCGACTTTCATGCGTAAGATGGCTCCCTCCCAGGAAGCCAGTAAGAACTCGGCGAGTTCGGTAGCATCAAAACGCGAATCGATTTCACCTGCTGCCTGTGCCTCTGCGATGCACTTCGCGAACGGGATTCGCCATTCCCGGAAGATGGCATCGAGACGTTTGCGCAAGAGCTTGCTCTGAGAGCTGGCCTGAAGGCTGAAGTCACCAATCAAGCAGCCGCGGCTCCATTTTGCGTCCTTCAATATTCCGGTGATGATGTCGAGAAAGCGCCTCAGCCGCTGTCGCCCGGTAAGCGACTTATCGTTCAAGGCTTCGTTCACCAAGCCCGTGTTATGAGCAAAGTAACGCTCGAGCACTTCTTGGGCGAAAGCTTCCTTGGATCGGAAATGATTCGTAAAGGAGCCCTGTGGTGCACCGGCAGCGGCGCAGATATCGCGCACGCTAGCTCCCTGGTAACCGGACTGAAACATTACCTGTAACCCGGCATTAAGGATATTTTCACGAAGGGAAGGTCTACCCACAATTTTGTAATACGCACGTACGTATTTATCGTCAAGAGTTATTTTTCTACATGGGGTTTGAGTTGATAGCCTCTGCTATCGTGGCTCATGCCGCCTTTATCGGCCAGTTGAGCCAGGCAGGAGAAAACCGTGGTCGATGTGCAAGGCCGCAGAGGTTGCGCAATTGCTGCACAATAACGCCATGAGATGGAACAAACGCTATAGCTTTTGTTGCGATCAAGACGATTGCCGGCACCGGCGGACGCCGGAGTCGGTGCGTTTCCTGGGTAGGAAGGTCTATGCGGGTCTGATCGTGGTGTTGATTTCAGCGATGATGCATGGCCTGAAGCCAGAACGGGTCCGGCGCATTCGGGAGGTGTTGGATATCAGCCCCCAGTACCTTAAAGCGTTGGCGCCAATGGTGGCTGGATAACTTTGTGCGCAGCTCCTTCTGGAAAGCCATGCGAGCTCAATTCATGCCCTTGCTGTGCGAAGAAACGCTGCCTTGGTCATTGTGGTTGAGGTTTGAGCTCGAGGAGCGCGATCGCCTGCTGGCTGTCTTTCGACGCGGCACCGGTGCTTGACAGCGAACGAAACCGGATAGAGGAGGCCCGAAGGGAACATGAGGAGGCATTGAAGACCTACCGTGAACTGGCGAAGAAAGAGCCGGAGATCTATCTGCCTGAGGTAGCGCAGAAGCTGAACGACCTGGGGATTGTAGATCATTGAGTGAGACCAGCAGCTTGCGCATGCAGGCTACCAATGCCACTTTGGATGGTTTGCCAGCCTGCTTAAGGCGATGGTAAAACCGACGAATGATCGGGTTTAAAGCGAATACCGACAACGCAGGCTAAATAAAGCATCGTACGCACTGGAGCTCGTCCACCCCAGGTTGTGCGATGGCCGCGAGTCTGGCCACTGTCGCGATTGAGCGGCGCTACGCCAACCAAGGCGGCAATTTGTTTGTGCGATAGGCTACCGAGTTCTGGCAGATTGGCGATCAGAGTGGCCGATACCACCGGACCAATTCCCGGAACGGAGCACAACAGGAGAATGGGCAACTTGGGGTTGTACCCCAAACCCTGAGGGTATCGGAAAATTTGTGTGTGGGTCACAACCTGAGATAGAAGATGGAAGTGACGAAGTCGAAAGAACCAACACTAGGAGCGAGAGAAGAGCAGAAGCCGGAGCTGGATTCGGCGATAATCGATGAGCTGATGAAGGGATATCAACGGCCCGAGGACATGACCGGCCCTGGAGGGATCCTGGAGCAATTAACCAAGCGGGTTTATGAGCGGATTCTTGGGGCGGAGATGACCCATTACCTTGGTTACGAGAAAGGCCAGGCGCCGCAAAGGGAAGAGGACAAGAAGCAAAAGAACCATCGAAACGGCACCAGTAAAAAGACCCTCCTAAGCGAGGATGGTAAGCTGGAGATCGAAGTGCCGCGGGACCGCGCTGGGGAGTTTGATCCCCAGTTTATCCGCAAAGGGCAGCGGCGCTTTGGCGGCTTTGATCAGAAGATCATCGCCATGTACGCCCAAGGGATGACGGTGCGCGAGATCCAACGCTTCCTGGAGGAGCAATACAAAGTGGAAGTGTCGGCCGATCTGATCAGCACGGTTACCGACTCGGTCTTAGAGGATGTCGTCGAGTGGCAAAACCGGCCGCTGGAGTCGATGTATCCGGTGGTTTTCTTTGACGCCTTGAGAGTCAAAATTCGTGACGAGGGTTCGGTCAAGAACAAGGCCGTCTACCTGGCGCTCGGGATCCAGCGAGACGGGACCAAGGATGTGCTGGGTCTGTGGATCCAACAAACTGAAGGAGCCAAATTCTGGCTGGCGGTGATGAATGAGCTCAAGAACCGCGGTGTGCAGGACATCCTCATCGCCGTCATCGACGGGCTCAAAGGCTTTCCCGAAGCCATTACGGCGGTTTTTCCCGACACCGAAATTCAGACCTGCATTGTGCACCTGATCCGCAATTCCTTGAGCTTCTGCAACTGGAAGCAACGCCAGCCGGTTGCCCGAGAGCTCAAGCAGATCTATGAAGCCGAGACGGCGGAATTGGCAGCCAAGCGGCTGGAGGATTTTGCCGAGGGTCCCTGGGGGAAAAAGCTGCCGGCGATCGTCCAGAGCTGGCGTCGGGTCTGGGAGCAAGTGATCCCCTTTTTCGCTTATCCCAGGGAGATTCGCAAAATCATCTATACAACCAATGCCATCGAGAGCCTGCATATGCAGTTACGCAAAGTGCTCAAAAACCGAGGACACTTTCCCGGTGATGAGGCAGCCACTAAACTCATTTATCTGGCCTTGCGCAACATCACCAAAAAGTGGAAAAATCCCCCGGTTACCTGGAAGTTGGCAGCTACCCAATTTGCTATTCATTTTGGGCAGAGATTCTTTGCCGTGGAGCTCTGAAAACATGAAGCCGGTGATTGCCAGAATTAAAAAGACAAACGTTGGGCTCTGGAGCCGGTTGGCTTCAACTCGCGACTTACCCACAATCGCCTTTTTCCGGGCCGGTCCGCTGCTGCGACGTAACGGACCTGTCCCAGGCATTCTCGCAGCCGCCCGGCCCGGGGCGATTATGGATAAGTCTGGGCGCCATTTTGTAGCAACCAATTAACTTAAAGAAAACGACTCACACACAAAAAAGCTGATACTACCCAAACCCTCGAAAATTCCGTCAAACTGGATTTCAGGCTTCCACAGAGCAATATGGCTTGTATAGCCCAGCACTCGAGCAATTTTCCGACGCGAGACTCTCCTGGCGCGATGTGCGGCTAGGCGCGGTAGTAACCGCCGCGTTGTTTTTGGTCGGCAAATACGCCCTTGGACTTTATCTGGGCAGCGGCGCAGCGGATGATTCTGCGGTCGAAGTGGCTGTGGATCTCACCCATGGCATCAAGATTTTGAAGGTCAGGAACTGGGATATACTTCCCTCTACACGCATTCGATCTACGCGGCCCCCAAATACTAATCACTTGTTCATGTCCAGGCGGAACATCCCATAAGGTGTGAAGTGGCTGTAAACGGAAATGACAGGAGTCTGTAATCAAGGTAACAGAGCTGTCGTCAAGTGTGCCTGAAATGGCGCATTGAGCGGCAGCTTACCTATGCAATTCCTCGAGCAGTTTCTTCACCCGATTGACATCGGACGAGAACTGTTCTGGATTTTGCTTTGCATAGGCTTCGTAAATCTTCAGCGCTTCCTCGAATGCCCGACGAGCCTCTTCTGTCTGGTGCTGATCATTATAAAGAATTCCCAGGTTGTTGAGTGCCAGCGCGACGCCAGGCAAATAGGTTTCCGGATTTTTCTCCGCCAGCTCACGGTAGGTCTTCAGCGTCTCCTCGAGCGCCTTCCGGGCTTCCTCCAACCGGTTCTGGGCGTGATCGAGGACCCCCAAATTGTTGAGCGTTGTCCCTACGTAAGGCAGATAGGTCCCCGGTTTTTTCTGCTCTAGTTCACGATAGATCTTCAATGCCTCCTCGAAAGCCTTCCGGGCCTCCTCTGCCCGGTCCTCGGCGCTATCAACAATCCCTAGGTTGTTCAGCGTCTGGGCTACCTCAGCCAGATAGATCTCAGGGTATTTCTGCGCCAGCTTACGGTAGGTCTTAAGCCCCTCCTCATATTCCTTCCGGGCCTTTGCCATCCGGTCCTGGGCGCTATCGATAAGCCCCAGATTATTGAGCATCTGCGCTACCTCAGGCAGATAGTTTTCGGGATTTTTCTGCGCCAGCAAACGATAGATCTTCAGTGTCTCCTCATATTCCTTCCGGGCCGCCTCCATCCGGTTCTGGGCGCTGTCAATAGTCCCCAGGTTGTTGAGCGTTGTCGCGACGTAAGGCAGATAGGTCCCCGGTTTTTTTCGCGCCAGCTCACGGTAGATCTTCAGTGCCTCTGCGAAAGCCTTCCGGGCCTCCTCTGCACGGTTCTGGGCGCTATCCACAATCCCCAGGTCGTTGAGCGTCTGCGCTACCTCAGGCAGATAAGTCTCCGGCTCTTTCTGCGCCGGTTCACGGTAGGTCTTCAGTGCCTCCTCATGTTCCTTTCGGGTCTCCTCCATCCGGTTTTGGTCGCTATTAAGCACCGGTGCCGCGTCGACGGACAAATCCACCAAGACCAGGAGAGTTAAAATGAACAAACGCGAGAACATGGGGAGCTAGGACGCACGGGTAAGCAACCAAGCCAAAAACCAACAACGCGCTCAGGAGGCGCGAAGTAAATAGCTTTTTCGCTATCCGAGCGGGCCGCGGCCGTGCTGTACAGCTATCTTCGATCGGTCCTGCATACCGCATTTGGAAACGTGGTATCCCTCGCAGGAAGTCCGAACAGGTCCTAGGTTTCCCGCACGATCCAGAGACTGCACGGGATAACTTGTAGCGCCCAGTCCATCATCGATGGCACGGTGCCTTCGACGCGCTCGGGCGCAGGCAGGACGAGCAGTTCGGCGCCGATTGATTGCGTAAAATCGCACGCGACAAAGCCGGTCGTCGTATCGACGATTTTGGATTCGAGGGAAGGTGTAGACGCTCACGCCTTGGCCCTTGCCGAAGTACTTGTACGAGTAGTTGGCGTTCAGAGAATCGGTGCGCACCTCGAATTTCTGGCCGTCGCTCGAGGTATGCAAACGATCGGGGGAGCGACGCGAGAGGTTGGGCAATTCCAAGCGGCTAGTGAGTTGCAAGACGCGATCGTTGGCCGCCTGGAGGACCGTCCACGGAGAAGTTCCAGTTCACCGTATGCTCCAATTCTGCTTCGTTGATGGGATGGGAGATGCGCATCATCTTGCGGAGCCCGATCATGCAGCCGATCCCGATCACCCCAGCAAAGATTGTGGCTTCTGAGGGCCG
>Ga0306920_100011590_pt1 | contig 11921 bp, 13 predicted proteins | sample flu12Cox44000170_FD_204666 | JGI IMG/M metagenome (GOLD analysis project Ga0306920, IMG submission 204666) | Lab enrichment of tropical soil microbial communities from Luquillo Experimental Forest, Puerto Rico - flux4day.12C.oxic.44.000.170 (v2)... | ecosystem: Environmental > Terrestrial >...
TCGGAAATCTATTCGGCACGACGTCAGGCCAAAAGCAGAGGACGGAAATCATCATGTTCATCAAGCCGCGGCTGATCCGTAACGGCATGGATGCCCGCAGCGTCGCCGAGGAATTCCGGTCCAGCCTGGAGATGATGCGCAGCAGCGGTCCTTTCATCACCCCCAAGGCAGTCCCTGTGGGAAAGTGATGATCGAGGCGCGTGCGACAACCGCCCTGGAGCATGATCTGCGCCCCAACCCGGCGGTGCTCTGTGGTGCAGGCGGGGCCGTCGCCTTGATTTCGGCGCTGTCATTGCCGTGGCCGCTCGCCATTGCATCGATCACGCTTGCGGCGTTGATGATCGCAGGCGCCGACATAGATGCCAGGACCTATCTCATTCCCGACACGGTCAGTTGCGGAGCACTGCTGGCCGGGATTCTTGCTGCCGCATTTCTGGATCCGTCCGCGCCTTGGCCTGCCGCTGGGACGGCCATCGCGCGAGCGGTGGGAACAGCTCTCGCGCTCGCGACGGTTCGTTGGTGCTATGGATTGCTCAAAAAGCGCGAAGGCCTGGGCTTCGGCGACATCAAGCTTGCCGCGGCGGTTGGTGCCTGGCTCCCGCTCGCTGATATACCGCTCTGCTTTGCTGTCGCGACCAGCTCTGCCCTAGTGACGGTGATTTTGGCGCGTCTGCGCGGGCAGGGAATCGACGCGACGATGAAGCTGCCATTCGGTGCATTCCTGTGCCCCGCTCTGTGGCTCGTCTTCTATGCAGGCGCCCTCGCGGGCTGACCACTGCTCCTTGCTGGCGAGGCGCCGCACTCGCGGCACGCAAGCGGGTCCTAATCCGGCCACTTCTCCGCAGTGATGGCCGCTGCGTCCACGCCCACGATCTCGCCAATGCCGGCATGCCCGTCGCGGCGCAATGCATTCGACAGGTCGGACTTGATCGCGGGAAGCAGGCGCAGCCCGTGGAAGATGAGCGCGCCATAGAGCTGGATGAGGCTCGCTCCCGCCCTCATCTTGGCGAGCGCGGTGGCTCCCGAATCGATGCCGCCGGCTCCGATCAGCGGGAACGCGCCTTCGGCCCGCACATAGGTTTCGGCCAGCACGCGGGTGGCGAGCGCAAACAGCGGCCGTCCGGAGAGCCCGCCGGGCTCGGTTGCGGTTGACCGCTCGCGCAGGCTCGGCGGGCGCAGCACCGTGGTATTGCCGACGATCATGCCGTCAACGCGGCGCCGACGCGCGGCGGCGACCAGGTCATCGAGCTCACCGAGCGCGAGATCGGGCGCGATCTTGACCAGCACCGGGATCGTCGGGCCGCTCAGGCGCGCGCGCGCCTCCATCACGCGGCCGAGCAGGGCATCGAGCGCGCTCGCGCGCTGCAGCTCGCGCAGCCCCGGGGTATTCGGCGAGGAGATATTGACCGCGAAATATCCCGCCAGGCCGGCGAAAGTCTCGACCAGTCGAACGTAGTCGCCGATGCGGTCGGTACTTTCCTTGTTGGCGCCGATATTGATGCCGACGATACCGCCTCGCTTGGCGCGCAAAGCGAGCCGCTGCCGCACGATCTCGGCGCCCTCGCTGTTGAACCCGAGCCGGTTGATCACGCCTTCGTCGCGCGGCAGCCGGAACACGCGCGGACGCGGATTGCCTGCCTGCGGCAGCGGCGTGACCGTTCCCACCTCGACGAAGCCGAAGCCGAGCGCGAGGAGCGCATCGGGCACCTCGGCGTGCTTGTCGAAGCCTGCGGCCATGCCGACCGGATTCGGGAAGGCAAACCCAAAGGCGCGCACGGCAAGGCGGGGATCGTCCGCGGTGAGCTTGACGAAGGGCGGGATTTTCAGCGCGGCAATGGCGAGCCGGTGCGCGGTCTCGGCATCGATGTGGCGCAGCAGCGGCCGGACCAGCGGCTCGAGCAGCGAGATCACGCAAGCGATTCCGGAAAGACGTGCCGGCGCTCGGCATCGAGAGCAAGCGGCTTTGCCCAGATCACGGCGGTGAGCGGCAATGGGCCGTAGTGATGCGGAAACAGATCGCCGCCTCGCGATCGCTCCCATTTCAGCTTGTCGGCTACCTCGTTGCTGTCGATCGCAACCAGCATCAGGTCGGTCATTCCCGCAAAATACAGCGCCGCGGTCTCGCGCACCTGCGCCGCCGTGGAGAGGTGGATAAAGCCGTCACGCAGGTCAACGGGGGCGCCCTGGAGCATGCCCGCTCGCTGCCAATCGTCCCACAACGCGCGCTCACAGATTTTGTAGGCCGTGCTCATCGTATTGCGTCAGAAGAGCGTCACGGCGGCTGGCTTCGTGCGTCTATCCGATGAACGCGCGGTCCGTACAGAAAAAAGCCGGTGCTTTGCAAAATCACAAGGCGTAATCGGGTTCCTGGCGATCGAGAATGCGTTTGAGCGCCGAGAAGTGCCGTTCCGCCGGAGACGGTCCGTCGTAGAATCGAGTGCCGCCGATATCATTCTTGGTCTTCTCGACGACCGCCACGGGCAGCTGCTTCAGGCGCTGACCGGTCCACATGGCATAGATCTGCACCTGCGCTGCGCGCTCGATGTAATAGAGCCGGTTATATGCGTCGGCGGCCGATTGGCCGACCGTGGTCACGCCGTGATTGGCCATGAACAGCACGGTCTTGTTGCCCAGCACATTGGCAAGGCGCTCGCCTTCCCCGGGATCGAGCGCAGGGCCGGTGTAATTGTCGTCATATGCGATCGCGTCCATCAGGCCGACCTCGGTCTGCCCGATCTCCTTGATGTGGGGGTCTTCAAGACGGGTGAGCGCGCTCACAAACGGCATATGGGTGTGGAACACGGCCTTGGCCTGCGGCAGCGACCGGTGCATCGGAGCATGGATGCAATAGCAGGACCGCTCGACATCGCCGATCCCCCGCTTCACCTCGCCGTCCTCGACGCCAACCTCCATGAAGGAGGAGGCCTTGACCTCCGACCAGTGCATGCCGAATGGAATCTGGTAGTAGCGATCATGCTTTCCGGGCACCACTTGGGTCAGGTGATTGAAGATGCCCTCGTTGAAACCGTGCATGACGGCCAGTCGATGCGCCGCGGCCAAGTCGACGCGGGCTTCCCACTCGGCCGCGCTGCATTCGTCGCGGCTTATGCGTGAGGCCTGGAATTGCATGGCTCATCTCCCTGAATAGCTCATCCCGGTAACATGTGATGGGCAGAGCGGCAACTCGCGTTCTCGCAGCGCAACATTCTCTTCCAGGTGATCAGAACAGAAAATTGCGGCCAGCGAAATAGGGGGCTTGCCCACAACCGTGACAGGAAATGCGGTACACCGCCGAGCACCTCATCCCAGCTCGAAGCTGGTAATCCCGAATATGCGCTTGCTGCGCAGCGGGCGCACCGCGCCGCGGTACATGCGCGCGGTCTCGAATACCGGGGCCAGCCCGTGGGCGCGCGCAAGCGCAACGCCTTCGGCGTTCGGCTCCGGCACGTCGAGGAAAACCTCGCCTCCACCAGCCTCCGCGACGAGTGCCGCAAACACCTGCTCGGCCGACGCGCGGTCGTCGGCGAAGAGGGGACCGATCTTGAACCCGCGCCGGCACGGACGGATCACGCCCCAGGCGCAGAGCCGTCCATCGCGCATCACCGCTCGGCCGATATGGCCCGGCGCACCGATCCATGTGCGCAGGAAGAACCCGCGTGAGGCGTGAAACACGGTCGCGTCGTCCGCCTCGACGGCAGCGAACGGCACGCCCGCGAGCTCCATCGTTGCCGGTTGTGCGCCGGCGCGTGGCGGCGCGCCGATTACCCCGCCATAGCGCACGTTGCGCCAGGCAAGCGCAAAGCCCGATTTCTTGTAGTTCTCCTGTTGCGCCACAACGCCGTCGAGCCCGATGCTGCGCGTGCCGGCATGAGCGAGGCCCGCCTGCCAGATGCGCCAGCCGAGGCCGCGCCCGCGCAGGTCCGTCCGCACGATGTAGAAGCCGAGGAATGCAAAGCGGTCGTCATAGTTGACGACCGAGATGCTGGCCGCGGGCTCGCCGTCGAGTTCGCCGAGCAGGAACGCTTTCGCATCCACGCTGGCGAAGCAGGCAGCATCCGCAATTCCGGGGTTCCAGCCCTCCGCCGCCGCCCACTCGAGGGGGAGCGCAAGCTCGTGCGGCGAGAGCGTGCGTATGTGATAGCGCTCCGGCATGTCAGGGCCGTAACAGGCATGGGGCGCACGACTGCGCAAGTCGCCAAACGAATGGAGGCCTGCACGCCGTTTCCGGCAGGCGAGGTGCGGTTTCGTTAGTGCGGCTTCTCGCCCAGGATTGCGACGCGACGCAGGAGGCGCCGCTCGCCGGGATCAAAGTCCGTGCGCGCGTGCAGCGAGCAGCGATTGTCCCACAACATGAGGTCGCCCACCCTCCATACATGCTCGTAGACAAACCGCTTCTGCTCCTGATGCTCGAACAGGATCCCGAGCAGGCGCTCGCTCTCGGTTCGCGGCATGTCGAGGATGTGGTCGGTCATGAGCCGGTTCACGAACAGCGCCTTGCCTCCGGTCTCGGGGTGGGTGCGGACGATGGGATGCGCGTAATGCGGCACGCCCTCGCGAATGACCGAGCCGCGCATTGTGGGATTGTTGTCGTAGTCGTAGACGTTCATGGCCTTGCGGCCCGCAATCTGCCGCTGCACGTCGGCCGGCAGGGTCTCGTAGGCCGAGTACATATTCGCAAAGAGCGTGTTTCCGCCCTCGCGCGGCAGCTCGATCGCATACAGCGTGGTCGCCTTGATCGGCCGCTCCACGTAGCACTGGTCGGAGTGGAAATACATCTCGCCGTCGGGGAGCCCGCCGATGAGCTTCCCATCCTTGCGGATGTTTGAGACCAGCATCACCGAGGGGTGGCCGGAGTTGTGGCTGTGATTGTTGATGACCTTGCTCAGCTCGCCGAACCGTCCCGCAAACCGGAGCTGGTCCTCGGTCTCGAGCTGCTGGTTGCGAAACAAGAGGACGCAATAGCGATGCCACGCTTCGAGAATCGCCTTGAACTGCCCGTCGCTCCACGGCGCAGCCACGTCGAGCCCCACCACTTCGGCGCCGATCGCCGGCGAGAGGGGAGCTATGGTCACCATCTCGCTCCCTACGTGGGCCGGCGATGCCTGCGAAAGGTTCGTTTCCATCTCGTTCGCCCTTGGTGTGTCGTGGCTGTAGCTTGAGGCGTCGATGTTAGCTGAATGCCGTGGGGCCAACAACGTGCCCCCGTGCTGAGGGCACAAGAACGACAGCAAGGTCCGGATTCTCCTGATATAGGTTAGGGGATTCACATAGGAGTGTTGTGACTGCGGTTCCAGAGCAGCTCGCCGTCAAGCGCGTCTATCTGCCGCCGCAGGCGAGTGACGGAACGCGCATCCTGGTCGATCGGCTATGGCCGCGCGGCCTCGCGCGCGAGAAGGCGCGGATCGATCTGTGGGCTCGCGACATCGCGCCGAGTGACGCGCTGCGCAAGCGCTTCCATGCCAAGCCGGAAGCCTGGGCCGACTTTCGCTCGGCCTATTTCACCGAGCTGAGGAGCGCAACGGCGCAGGCCGCAGCAAAGGACCTGCTCGAGCGGCTGAAGGCGGGGCCGGTGACGCTGCTCTATGCGGCCCGCGACGAGCAACGCAACAACGCGGTTGCACTGAAGTCATGGCTTGAGCGGAGAAGAAAAAGCAAAGCCTGATGCGGAGCGTCGTCGTGCGCACGCCTGCTTTCCCTGTGCGCGGCGCGAGGCGGGCCGGCAAATTGCGCCGCCTCGAACGACAGAGTAGCCTCAGCCGCAACCGTTACTGCTCGGAACCCCTCCTCGAGGCTCTCCGCATGCACCCAGCTAGGACTGCGGCATCTCTCTCCAGCTGGAGAGCGGCAGCAGGTTTTTGCGCTGCACTGCTCATCACAGCTTTTATATGTTTGGGCGCGGCAGCGGAGAGCTACCCCTCGCGCCCAATCCGGCTTCTCATCGGCTTTCCGCCGGGGGGACCCGCCGACATTCCCGGGCGAGCGATTGCTGATCGGCTGTCGCAGTCGCTCGGTACATCGGTCGTTGCCGAGAACAAGCCGGGCGCCGGCGGCATGCTGGCCACACAGGAGCTGCTTGCGCAGCCCGCGGACGGGCACACGCTCCTGGTCTGCACCTATTTCGATCCCGTCAATACGCTCCTGTATCGCAAGGTCCGTTACAGGGTTTCCGACATCGCGCCGGTCTCGCTGATCGGCACCTATGACTACGTTCTGGCCGTTGCAAACAGCGTTGCCGTCGATTCGCTCTCGCAGCTGGTCAAGATCAGCAAGGATGCGCCGGACAAGTTCAACTATGGCCATATCGGGATAGGCTCGCCGGCCAATCTGATCTTCAAGCGGCTCGAGAAGCTGACCGGCATCAATATGACCCCGGTCCCCTTCAAGGGCTCGGCACCGGCGATGCAGGAGCTTCTTGCCGGCCGGCTCGATCTCTACATCGTGCCGCCGATCAGCGCGGTTGAGGCCTACAAGGCCGGGCGCATCAAGGTTCTCGCGGTGACCGGAAAAACGCGCCTGCCCGTCATGCCGCAGGTGCCGACCCTTGCCGAGCTCGGGGTGCCGCTCGTGGCGTTTGCCTTTGTCGGTGTGTGCGCTGCAACCGGCACGCCTGCGGAGATCATCCACAAGCTCAATGGCCTCATCCGCGAGGCGGTGGAAGCTCCTCCATACAGGCAACTGATGGACACGCTCGGCTCGGTGCCGGTCGCCTCAAGCCCGGCCGAGCTGCAGGGCCTGATGGACGAGGCCATTCGCGACACCGCCCCTATCGTGGACGAATTCAAGCTGCAGATGGATTGAGCAAGCGCCGGCTTCCGGCTCATCAACGACAAAGACCAACGGGAAACATGTCATGCCGAGAAGACTGAGCGCCGAGCAGGTCGAATTCTACAATGCCAGCGGGTTTCTGGGTCCCATCGATCTGCTCACGGCCGACGAGGTAGTCGAGCTGCGGCGCCACATCGAGGAGATCGAGGCGAGCCTCGGTGCAAAGATGATGTCGCGCTTTCGCATCAAGGCGCACCTGCCGTTTCCCTTCCTCTGCGATCTCGTATCGCATCCGAAGCTGCTCGATGCGGTCGAGGATCTGATCGGCCCGAACATATTGTGCTGGGGCTCGAGCTTCTTTCAGAAGGAGCCGGGCGACCGGACGTTTGTCTCCTGGCACCAGGATTCAACCTATTACGGGCTGGAGCCTCCGAATACGCTCACCGCGTGGGTTGCCATCACCGAAGCCTCGATCGCCGCGGGCTGCATGCGCTTCCTGCCGGCGTCCCACGGCAAGGGCATCTACGGCCATGACGAGCTCATCGAGAAGGACAACCTGCTCTCGCGCGGGCAGACCGTCAAAGGAATCGACGAGAGCCGCGCGGTGCATGTTCCACTCAAAGCGGGACAGTTCTCGTTCCACAAGGAGGATACGCTGCACGCCTCGCATCCCAACTCGACCGACGACCGCCGCATCGGGCTGTCGATCCATTATGTCGCTCCCGACGTGCGCGAGACCAACTTTCCCGGCGCCAGCGCGATGCTGCTGCGCGGCCACGACACGCATGGCTACTGGCGGCCCGAGCTGCGGCCGAAGACGGACCTCGATCCCGAGTGTCTTGCCGAGCTCGACCGCGTCTTTGCGCTCTACCGGATGGCGCCCGAGCGGCGCAGGAAGGCAAGTTAGCTACTGCATCGGAAAATGCCGTCTCGTAGGGTGTGCAAAATCGCGTCACGCGGTGGATCAGCGTGCGCAACGGCGCCTAAGCGATTTTGCGCACGCTGTCAGTGCATTTATTGGCGCCGTTGCACACCCTACGATTTCGTGACGCAGTCGAGTTAGTCGATGAGCGCGCCGTAGACGAGTTGCTTGACCAGCTTGCGATAGTAGGCGCGGATCGGGCTCGGCGCCTGACTCATGTAGACGGCGGTGAGCTCCTCCTTCGGGTCGACCCAGAAATAGGTTCCGGCATAGCCGGCCCACATGAACTCGCCGGCCGAGCCGGGCACGCCCGCGATCCCGCCGCCCGGACGCACCGCAAAGCCGAGTCCGAACGTGTAGCCGGGGGTGCCGAGCAGAAGCTCGCCCGGACCAAACGGTGCGGCGATGCGGGTGCCGAGATGGTCGGAGGTCATCAGGGCGACCGTAGTGCGCGAGAGTATGCGCGTGCCGTCGAGCTGGCCGCCGTTGAGCAGCATCTGGCTGAAGCGCAGATAGTCGGCGGCGGTCGAGACCGCGCCGGCGCCACCGGAATCATTCTTCGGCTCTCTGGAAACGTCGATGACCTTGATCGGCGCTCCGCTTGCGAGATCGACGGCGAGCGGCTGCGCCAGGCGCGAGATCTTTCCCGACGGTAGCCAGAACCCGGTATCGTGCATTTTCAGGGGCCGCAACACACGCTCGTCGAGAAAGTCCGCGAGCCGCTTGCCGGAAGCGGCCTCCACCACGCGGCCGAGCAGGTCGACCGCCATGCTGTATTCCCAGACCGTCCCCGGCTGATGGGCGAGCGGCGCCTTGCCGAGCCGCTCGACCTCCTCTGTCGGGGTCAGATCGCGTGCGTCGTAATCGCGAACGCCCGCGAGATAGAGTCCTGCCTTGGCATAGGCATCCCGTACCGGTGCGTTGGTCGTGATCTCGCCGTAGGCAAGCCCGGCCGTATGGCGCAGCAGATCCTGCACCGTCATCTCGCGCTCGGCCGCGACCGAGACATAGCTGATGCGCGCGAGCTCGTTGTCGCTGCGCGCGATGCTCACCTGCTGGCCCTTGAAGGAGGGAAAGAACTTGGAGACGGGATCGGTCAGCTCGATCGTCCCGTCCTCGACCAGCATCATCGCCGCGACCGAGACCAGCGGCTTGGTCATGGAATAGATTCGGAACACGGAATCGAGTGCCATCGGCTTGCCCTCGTCCTTGTCCTGGAAGCCGGTGACGTCGGCGTAGACGAGCTTGCCCTTGCGGGCGACCAGGACGACGGTGCCGGGAAGCCGGCCGTCGGCGACGTGCTGCTTGAGTACATCATGGATGCGGGCGAGCTTCTGCTTCGACATTCCCACCTGCTCGGGCGGAGCCTCGGGGAGGCCCCTGCCCACAAGCGCGGGCGGGGCTGGCAAGCGGCCCTGATCCTGCGCCCAGGATTGGCAGGGGCAAGCGAGCGTGACGAGCACGAGAGCGCCGGTGAGCGTGGCGCCATGAAATGCGCGATGCATTGTTTCCTCCCTCAAGCAGCCTTGGTTGCCAGCATATTAACGCACTCGCGAAGAGGCGTCCGGCTGTGTTTGCGGGCTGACACGGCCGGCTCAGGCAACCTAATCCCGTTTATGGAAAGCTGCGTGCCCGCTTCGGCACGAACAGATCGGGCGCGCCCGGCTTGAGCACCACGTAGCAGCGCCGCCATGGCTGATCGTCGATCAGCCGCCAGCGATGGCCGCTTCCGACATCGTCGCCCGCGACCAGAACGTCGCCGGGTCGCAGCACGAACGTCTCGCCGTCACGGGTGGTGAACTCCAGCGTCCCGGAGAGCGTGAGCACGTATTGCCGCTCCGGCGCGTCATGCCAGTCGAGCGACGAATGCGGTGGCGTCTCCTGGAAATGAACCGCTGCCACCTCGGTGCGCTGGTCGAGCGCCACCGTGCCCTCTACGACATGGGATGCATTGTCCGGCCCGCTGTAGAGCTTGAACGCGTGCAGCATGGCAGTGCTCACGCGCCGGCTCGCGGCGCAAGCCACTGCGCCTCGAGCCGCGCGACGGTCCCGTTGCCGCGCAGCGTGCGGATTGCTCCCTCGACCGCCGCGCAAAGATCGGCGCGGCCCTTTGCAAAAGCGATGCCGAGCTGCTCGCGGGTTGCGACCTGCATGGCGACGCGCAGGTCCACCCGGCCCCTGACCAGCCACGAGATCACGGGAAACAGCTTTATAATGAGGCCGATGCGCCTGGCCTCGAGATCGTCGAGGGCGGTGGCAATGCCGTGATACGGATAATAGCGGATGGCCGCGATGTGCCGCTCGGCGAGCAGCCGCTTTGCCACCAGGTCCGATGTGTTGCCGGACTGAATGCCCGCGGTGAGCCCGCGCAGGTCCGCGGTCGTGGCCGCCTGCGGGGTCACCCGCTGGTTCACCGCAATGCCCTGGTTGAACTCGAGATAGGGTTCTGAGAACAGCACTCTCGCCGAACGTTCCGGGGTGATGGTCGTGCCCGAGATCACGGCGTCGCAGGTGCCACGGGCGAGGCCGTCGAAGATGCCGTTGAAATCGTCGCCCGCGTAGGCGCGCGGCTCAAGCTGCAGCCCGAGCTCCCCGCATACCACCCGCATCAGCTCGATATCGAAGCCGGTCGCCTTGCCGTCCTCCATCAGCTCGAATGGCGGATCGGGATAGGCCGACTCGACAATCAACTTTCCGGGGGTCAGGGTGATCGGCATCCGGATGGCTCCATCGGCGCCGCTGAGCGTTGTAATGGCGCCGCCCGCCGCACGCGCTCCGTCATCATGCGCGAGGAGCCGGCCGGCGGGGCGTGCCGGGAGAAATACATGATTGCAAACCCTCCCACCATCGAGCGGTTCAGAAAAGAGACTGACAGCCTGGGCGAGGTCGAGGTGCCCGCCGACAAGCTTTGGGGGGCGCAGACCCAACGCTCGCTCGAGCATTTCAGCATCGGCAACGAGCTCATGCCGTGCGAGATGATCAGCGCATACGCCATCCTGAAGAAGGCCGCCGCCAACGCAAACCATGCCGGCAAGCGGCTCGACGGGCTGCGCCATCGGTTCATTGTCCAGGCTTGCGACGAGATTCTCGCAGGCGAGTACCAGGACATGTTTCCGCTGCATGTGTGGATGAGCGGCAGCGGCACGCCGTTCAACATGAACGTGAACGAGGTGATCTCCAACCGATGTTGCCAGCTCGCAGGCACGCCGCTCGGCAGCAAGATGCCGGTTCACCCTAACGACCACGTCAACATGGGGCAGTCCACCAACGACACGTTCCCCTCCGCCATGTCCATCGCGGCTGCCGTCAGCGTGCGGCGGCGGCTCGCCCCCGCGCTGGTGGCGCTGCGCGACGCCATCGCCGCCAAGGCCGCGCAGTGGAGCGATATCATCAAGATCGGACGTACCCACCTGCAGGATGCCACACCGCTCACGCTCGGACAGGAATGGTCCGGCTATGCCGGAATGCTGGCGGACGATCTCGATCGGGTCGAGGCTGCGCTGCCGGGCGTTTATCGGCTTGCGATCGGAGGCACCGCGGTCGGCACCGGGATCAATGCGGCTGCGGGCTTCGGGGAAGCGTGCACGGCCGAAATCGCGCGACTGACGGATCTTCCGTTCGTCAGCGCGCCGAACAAATTCACCGTGCAGGGCGCGCACGATGCGCTGGTGCAGCTTTCCGGCACGCTGCGCACGCTTGCGGTATCCCTGTACAAGATCGCCAACGACATCAGGCTGCTCGCATGCGGGCCGCGCGCAGGCTTTGCGGAGCTTTCGCTGCCGGAGAACGAGCCGGGCTCTTCCATCATGCCGGGCAAGGTGAACCCGACCCAGGCGGAGGCGCTCACCATGATCGCCGTGCAGGTCATGGCGAGCGACGTCGCGGTCGGCTTTGGCGGCGCCGGCGGCTACCTCGAGATGAACGTCTACAAGCCGCTGATGATCTACAATATCGCCCAGTCGATCAGGAACCTCGCTGACGGCTGCACCGGCTTTCGCAGGTTCCTGGTCGAGGGTACGCAGCCGAACCGCCGAAATATCGCCGAATACCTCAATCGCTCGCTGATGCTGGTGACGGCGCTCTCGCCGGTGATCGGCTACGACAAGGCCTCGAAGATCGCCCATTATGCCATGGATCACGATCTCACGCTCAAGCAGGCCGCCCTTGCGCTCGGATTCGTGACCGAGGCCGAGTTCGACCGCATTGTCGATCCGGCGAAGATGGTCTGAAACAA
>Ga0306920_100011593_pt1 | contig 11920 bp, 9 predicted proteins | sample flu12Cox44000170_FD_204666 | JGI IMG/M metagenome (GOLD analysis project Ga0306920, IMG submission 204666) | Lab enrichment of tropical soil microbial communities from Luquillo Experimental Forest, Puerto Rico - flux4day.12C.oxic.44.000.170 (v2)... | ecosystem: Environmental > Terrestrial >...
CGCCACGATCACGCTGGCCGCAGTCGCGCTCACTCCCGGGATGGTCACGAGCCGCTTGATGACCGGGCGAAAGGGTTCGAGCGCAGCCTCGATCTGCGCCTCGAACTCACCCACGCTCTTTTCCAGATGCTCGACCATGTCCAGATGCTGCTTCAGCAGGAAACGATGATGCCGAGTGACGCGCCCATACAGTGCTTCAGCCAGGGTCTGGCGCGACGCTTTTAGGTGCTCGTTGCCCAGAGCTGCGAGCTTATCCGGATTTTCCTCGCCCGCGATTATTGCCCGCAGCATCCGTCGGCCGCTCGCCCCGAGCACGTCGGAGACCACGGAGTCGAGTTTGATATTGGCGTCTTCGAGCACCTTCTGGATGCGCTGCTGATGCTGCACTACCTCCCGCACCAGCTGCTTGCGCGTGCGCGTCAGGTCGCGCAGTTCCTGGATCGGCCCCGGCGGCACGAAGCTCGAGCGGATCAATCCATGCGCCAAGAGGTCCGCAATCCAGGTGGCGTCGTTGACGTCGCTCTTGCGTCCGGGAATGTTTTTAATGTGCGCCGCATTGGCCAGCACCAGCTCCAACTCCCCCTCAAGTACGTGCCACACGGGCTTCCAGTAGACCCCGGTGGACTCCATCGCCACGTGCGTGCAGCCCGCCTCCCGCAGCCAGTCCGCCAGCGCCAGCAGTCCCCGTGTCGTGGTCGCAAAGGTCCGCGCCTCGCGGACTACGCGGGCGCCTTCCATTACCCGCCGGCACGCCACCACCGTCTCCTTGTGCACGTCCAGCCCAGCACATCTTTCATGCATAACATTCATCCCCGCACCACCTCCTCCTCCTCGCACGCCGCCGGCGCGAAGCCCGCGTCATCGAACTCTACCAATCGTGCTCCGGGACCTCAGTTGGTTCGGTCCGTGGCAACAATTAAGGGTGCTCGTCAGGCTTCGGGTCAAACTAACTTTCGGGCTGCGAGCACCAGTGACTTTACCGACCTCGGTGCCAGCAGCGTGCTGTACTCTGCTTAGCACGTTTCATCGGTCAGGGTGCGCGAAGCGCATCTGCAACTAACTTGCAGACGCTTTGCCGGCGCTGTAACCGGCGCAAATGGAAGAAGTTGGTTCCTCGGATTTGACCAATGAGAAACGGAACCCAACACGTCCGCAGCATCGCCGCTGAGCTAGCCCTCCTCTCCCTGAGTGAGCTCGAACCGCGCATAGCAGAAGATCCGGAGCTGCTGGTTTCGACGGAGACGGTGCTGTGCTTTGCCGCCATCAGGCATGCGGACCCGGTTCAGTGGGAACGCTGGTATGCAATTCTTGAAAAACACGGTAAAGCAGCGCTCATCGAACACATGCTCCGGGAGCCGGAGCGCATCGGTGACTCGGACTGGAAATCGAAGGCGGATACACTGATCGGGTTGGCTACGGATGCGGGACTTGAGCCCTTTCATGATCCGGACCAACAAGGGTGGGCTTCGGTTCACGTTGGCGGCCATTGGGAGAACCACCCGATTCGCTCGCGCGAGTTCCAGCTTTTTCTTCTGCAAACCTATTATCGCCATACTGACGAAACCCCGGGGCTCAGGCCATACGTGCTGCGCAGGACCTGTTCGAGGCACGGGCGCTGTTTGATGGAGAGCAATGCCGGGTGCACCTGCGCATTGCCGAGCACGGCAGCAAGCTCTACCTTGATCTATGCGATCGATCCTGGCGGGCGGTAGAGATCAACGCTGAGGGTTGGGCAATCGTAAACAGACCAGCGGCGAAGTTTCGCCGCACCCGGGGTTCGCAGCCGCTGCCTGATCCCGAGCGCGGCGGCAGCCTTGAGGAGCTACGTCCCTTCTTCAACGTCGACTATCACGGATGGACATTAATCAGAGCTTTTCTGGTCGCCACGCTGCGCCCGGGCCTACCCTGCCCAATTCTGGTCCTCAAAGGCGAGCAGGGCTCCGGAAAATCGACCGCATGCCGCGCGATCGGTCTACTTATCGATCCTCGTATTTCGGTGCTCAGGGGGGTCCCTCGTGAGGTCCGCGATCTGATTGCGGCAGCCCGAAACGCTTGGCTCGTATGTTTCGACAATCTGAGCCAGCTTCCGGAAGAACTAGCTGATGCTGCCTGCCGCCTGGCCACCGGCGGAGGCTTCGGCGGTCGACAGTTGTATAGCGATCACGACCAAGCCGTCTTCGATGCCACCCGTCCACTCGTTTTCAATGCCATCGCAGATCTTGGGGCCGGAAGACCCGATTTTCTAGATCGTGCACTGATCATTGATTTCCTCGATATAAAGCCCGAACTGCGCCGCGACGAACGTCAATTCTGGCGCGAATTCAAGCAGGCTCAGCCGCGAATTCTTGGCTCGCTACTCGATGCGGTTGTGGTCGGCCTCAGCAACCTGAATGCAGTCACACTCGCTGAGTTACCCAGAATGGCAGATTTCGTCATTTGGGTCAGTGCGTGTGAGAGTGCTTTGGGATTAAAAAAAGGAGAAGCGTTGGCAGCGTACCGGGCCAATTGTTCCGAGGCCCGAAATCTCGTTTTCGAGGCGTCGCCGGTGATCGACGCGCTTCGGGAGGTAGCTAAGGCCGGATTCAGTGGGACTTCTAGCCAGCTGTTAGATCTTTTGAACAAGCTGACGGGCGATGGAGCTCGCCGATCGCAACGGTGGCCCAAGGCTCCGAATGCCCTTAGTAATAGTCTCCGTCGCATGGCGGGCAATCTACGATCTGCCGGAATCGAAATCTATTTCAATCGTGCCGACCACCAAGGCAAACGCGTGCTATCGGTGAGATCAGCTTTGCTGGACTCTTAAAGATCGTCAGCATCGTCAGCACCAGCATCGCTCAACGGCGAGAAGATTAGCTAAATAAGAGGCACGAAGGGCTACACCAGAAATGTTTTTCCACCCTGTTCATGATGCTGCTGACGATGCTGACGATGATTTACTTCTTTTTGAAACCCTTGACGCACGCCGATGATGAATTAAATGCGCACTTGCTCCGAATCGGGCATCGTCCTGCGTGTTTCGTCGAGTTTGTGCGGGTTTAAATTGTCGTCCGCCTGATAACTTTAAAGATGGCGCTCGCGGACCGTAATTGAGTTCGAGTTAGACACGCTGGGAGGTCCTCCACAGCTCCAACACCGGTTGTCACTGCTGCAGCTTGGTTTGCTCCTCAATATACCGGTCGCGGCTTGGATAACTCTGGCGGGCTGAGCGGAAAGGCTTCAAGCCTTGAAATCTCCGTGTTCGGCGCACCGATCAGGGGTTGTGGTGCTAGGAAGTGGTTGTGGTTTCGGTCACAGACATTTTTTCGCTCACACTCCTAGCAGCCTCGGAGCGTAACTCGGATCCTTACAGAAGCTGCCGGTATCCAGTTCCCCTTGGAAATTGAGCCACCAATAGTGGCACCCGACCGGTGGGAATGGAACTGTTCACTGAAGCCATGAGTTACCGCGCCCTGCTCACGCGGGGTCCGCAACGAGTCAAGCCACGGTAGCCGCTTGGGCGAGGACATCTTCAATAGTCCCATTGCATGGGAGCTCAAGCACATGATGACTGTGCCAGAGCGCATAGAACAGCAAGCTCCACGCGGCCTGATAGCGCCTCTTCAGATCGGCGAAGGCAGACGCGACGGCTTTGCGCGGAAGGAGCTCGCGGATGCCGGGCTGGCTTGCGACCAGGCTTTCGATGAGCGGCTGGCGGGCGGCAATCCAAGAACCGACTGGGGGGTTGAAGCCGGCTTTTTTTGCGTAGGGTTCGGAGCTAGGGAGACGGTCGGCAAGCCAATCGCGAAGTAGCAACTTGGCCATCGTTGTCGTGGCCTTCATCGAATCGGGCAGGTGGAAAGCGAAATTGGCAACGACGGGATCGAGAAAGGGAGTGCGGCCTTCGAGACCATGGGCCATCAGGCACCGGTCAATTTTAACCAGGATGTCGTTAGGGAGCCATTCTGCGCAATCGACTTCTTGTAAGGTCTGGATGAAGGTGCGATCGGCGCGCCCCTGTTGGTGTTCAACGAGATTGAGACCGTCGCGCCAACCATCAAAAACTCCCTTCATGTGGTCGAGGCCGTCAAATTCGCCTCGCGACCGCGCATGGCGCGCGAACATTCCCCAAAATCTGCGAGAGCGATAGTAGCGACTGTAGCCGCAGAAGATTTCGTCGCCCCCTTCACCGGTTAGAACAACCTTGACATGATCCTTAGCCGCCTTCGCCAAGGCATAGGTCGGGAGCGCGGCAGGGTCCGTGGTCGGATCGTCGAGAGCTGCAGCGACCTGCGGAGCCTGACACCAGAAGTCGCGCTCAGTAACCTCGACCACGTGGTGGCGAGCGCCAACGAAGCGCGCGATGCGTTCAGCGGAGCGCCGTTCATCGACACCCGCCTCCCCGGGGAAACTGGCTGTAAAAGCGATTACCGGCTGCGCGGACAAGCGAGCCATCAGCGTGATCACAGAGCCTGAATCGACGCCTCCAGAGAGGAATAGACCGTAAGGAACATCGGCGCGCAGGTGATGCCTCACGCTATCGACGAGGACCCCGTCCAGTAACTGAAGTGCTTCGTCGTAGCCCGCGGCGCTTTCAGCGCCCTCGGGCAGTGCGGGGCGGTGACGGCGCTCAGATATATGACCGCCAGTGATCACCAGCGTTTCGCCGGGAAGCACGCGGCGAATCGAAGAAAAGATCGTGGCGGCGCCGGTCGTGAATTTGAGTTGCAGCAGTTCGGTCCGCGCCTGCCGCCTTAATGAGCGGCCAGCGAGCCCGGCGGCGAGCAATGCCTGCGGTTCCGAAGCGAAAGCGAAGAAGCTCGGTGATTCGGCGTAATAGAGCGGCTTGATTCCAAAAGGATCGCGGGCGAGGACCAGGCGCGCGCAAGCGGGGTCATAGATAGCGATTGCGTACATGCCTCGCAGAAAATCGGCGAAGGCGGTCCCGTGCCGCTGATAGAGATGAAGCGGCGCTTCGCAATCGGAACCGGTCGCGAAGTGGGCGCCGCCCATCTCTGCGCGTAGTTCGGGATCATTGTAGATTTCGCCGTTCGCGACGAGAACGGTCCCTTGATTTGTACCGAGTGGTTGGGCGCCGGTCACGAGATCGACGATAGCGAGGCGCGTATGCGCGAGGCCAATCGGCGCAGAAATAAAGCGACCATTGCCGTCGGGACCACGATGGGCGAGAGCGGCAGCGAGACGGTCGAGGACAGCGGCGTCGGGCCGGCTGCCGTCGCGCATCATAAGCCCGGCGATCCCACACATGCGACCTAGGAGAGACCCCGATTATCAGGGGACCGATACGGGCGCGCCCGCCTGGCGTCAAAGCAGGGAAGGGGTACGTCCACCATCAATCTAATCTCGCTCAGCTACGCTTAAATCGAGCAAAATGAATTTCATTAGATAACCAGGGATGAGTCCGCCATGAACGTCCCGGCTATTTGCCATGGCAGCGTTTGTACTTTTTGCCTGACCCACAGGGGCAGGGCTCGTTGCGGCCGACCTTATTGCCTTCGCGTTTGGCGGTTTGCGGCTCGGAGCTGATCGTCTCGCCGCCATGACTCATCATCACGCGCTGTGGCCGCTGCTGTTGTTGCTCGATCTGCTGCACGTCCCGCTCGCGGCGTACCTGGACCGAAAAGACTTTCTCGACCACGTCCTGCTGCATTACCCGCATCATCGCTTCGAACATGTCGAAGCCTTCCTTCTGGTATTCGACCAACGGATTTCGCTGGCCGTAGCCCCGCAATCCGATCCCCTCCTTGAGATGGTCCATCGCCAACAAATGGTCCTTCCATAGCGAGTCGAGCGTTTGCAGCATGACGATTTTTTCAATCTGACGCATCACCGGTTCCGTGAATTCGGCCTCACGCTGATCGTACGTTTGGCGGACCCGAGCAATCGCACGATCGATCAATTCGTCGCGTGTATTGGGGTCGGCACCATCGGCTTCGCGGAAGTCCGGACGGAACTTGAACTGACGAAAGAAAGCTTCTTCGATTTCTTTCCAATCCCAGTCGGCGGCATCTTTTTCCGGGTCGGCATGGGCGGCGACAATCCCTGCGACCAGTTCGTCACACATATCGAGGATATCTTCCTTGAGCGTGGCACCACCCAGCAGTTCGCGCCGGCGGTGATAAACGACTTCACGCTGCTTGTTCATGACGTCATCATATTCGAGCAGATGTTTGCGGATATCGAAGTTATGCGCTTCCACCTTTTTCTGGGCGTTCTCGATTGCCCGCGAAATCCATCGATGCTCGATCGGGACCCCGTCCTCCATCCCGATACGCCCCATCAGGCCCTTAAGCCGATCGGCGCCAAAGATCCGCAGGAGGTCATCTTCAAGCGAGAGATAAAAGCGCGAAGATCCCGGGTCGCCCTGGCGGCCAGAGCGGCCACGCAACTGATTATCGATTCGGCGTGATTCATGCCGTTCGGTGCCGAGGATATGCAGACCGCCTGCGCGGAGCACTTCTTCGCGTTCTGCCGCACATTGTTCGCGGTATTTGGCCAGCGCCTTCAGGAAATTTGAATCACTCGGATCCTTGCTGCCGGCCTCGGCCGCGGCGAGCCCTTCGGGATTGCCACCTAGCACGATATCGGTGCCACGCCCGGCCATATTGGTCGAGATAGTAACTGCCTTGAAGCGACCTGCCTGAGCGACGATCTCGGCTTCGCGCTCGTGGTTCTTGGCATTGAGCACGGAGTGCTTGATGCCGGTTTTTTTGAGTTGGTTGGCGACCCGCTCGGACTTCTCGATCGAGACCGTGCCAACCAGCACCGGCTGTCCGCGCTCATTGCAGTCCTTTATCTCTTCGATTACCGCATCGAACTTCTCGCTCTCGGTCTTGAACACCACGTCATGATTGTCGAGACGGATCATCGGCATGTTGGTTGGGATCACAACCACGTCGAGGTTGTAGATCTCCTTGAATTCACGCGCCTCAGTGTCTGCGGTACCCGTCATTCCGGCCAACTTCTGGTACATCCGAAAGTAGTTCTGGAAGGTGATGGTGGCGAGGGTTTGGTTTTCCGTTTCGATGCGGACGTTTTCCTTGGCCTCAATTGCCTGGTGCAGGCCGTCGCTCCATCGTCGGCCTGGCATCAGGCGTCCGGTGAACTCGTCAACGATTACAACCTGGCCGTCCTTCACAACGTATTCGACATCCCGCTTGAACAGCGTATGCGCCTTTAGCGCCTGGGTGACGTGATGCAGCAGCAAAATATTGCGAGGATCGTAGAGATTGTCGATGCCGAGCAACTGCTCGACGCGGGTGACCCCCTCTTCGCTCAGAGATGCGGTGCGTAATTTCTCATCAACGGTGAAATGCTCCTCGGCCCGCAACCGGGGCATCACGCGGTCTACCACATAATAGGTGTCGGTGGACTCTTCAGAAGCGCCCGAGATGATTAGCGGCGTGCGAGCTTCGTCGATCAGAATCGAATCGACTTCGTCAACGATTGCATAATGATGTTCGCGCTGGACATAATCTTCCAGATTGAACTTCATGTTGTCGCGCAAATAGTCGAAGCCGAACTCGTTGTTCTGGCCGTAGGTGATATCACAGCTATAAGCGTCCTTGCGCTGTTGATCGGTCAGTCCGTGCACGATTACACCCACACTGAGGCCGAGAAAATTGTAAATGCGGCCCATCCACTCGGCGTCGCGCCGAGCGAGGTAGTCATTCACCGTGACCACATGGACGCCGCGTCCGGCGAGTGAATTGAGCACAGCCGGCAATGTGGCTACCAAGGTTTTGCCTTCGCCCGTCTTCATCTCGGCGATCTTGCGTTGATGCAGCACCATTCCGCCGATCAACTGAACGTCGAAATGGCGTTGCCCGAGCGTGCGCTTGGAAGCCTCGCGCACAGCGGCGAAGACCTCCGGGATAAGTTCCCACATTGCATCTTCGCGATCCTCGTGGGTCTCGATTACGCTGACTCGTTCTTTCCATTGCGCAATCAGGGCGCGCAAATCATCGCCGCTCTTTTGTTCAAATCGGGCTTCGAGTTCGTTGATACGCCGGACGGCGGGTTGCAACCGCTTTAACTCACGGTCGTTTTTGGAACCGAAGACTTTGTGCGATATTTGGGTCAGTGCTGATGCCATTTAAGCGAAATGGTCCAAGGAAACTTGTCTGTAGCTCGAAATCCACTCAGACGACTCGCACCTGGGTTCCCTCGTAACTGGGCGCGAGGAAGGGGTTTGAGCGCGCATATCATTGTAGCTTTTCGGAAGGCACCTTTCAGCGGTCTATACGTACCGCGGACTCTACCCGCTCACCGATGAAGCGCCTGCCGACACGCACGAAGCGCTCGGGAGTTTCGGTAACAAAAAAGCTTTGAGAGCCAGTACCACGAGAACGGGCAAGTCGCAGGGTGCTCAGCTGTTTAGTGACGGCGGCTGCGGTCGCGCGGGCGGAATCAACGATCCTGACGCCGGGGCCGAGCACGCGCTCGAAGAGCGCGCGCAGCAGAGGATAATGGGTACAGCCGAGCAGCAGCGTATCAATGCCGCTTTGCTTGAGACTCTCGAGATAAAAGGCGACCGTCCGGTGTGCAATTTCGTTCTCGGTCCATCCTTCTTCCACCAACGGCACTAACAGCGGGCAGGCTCGAGTATAAATCTCGGCGCGCGGATAGAGCGCCTGGATGGCGCGCGTGTACGCACCCGAAGCGATGGTCGCTTCTGTGCCGATTACCCCGATCTTGCCGCAGCGTGACGCTTTGACCGCCGCGGTTGCGCCGGGTTCGATCACTCCGATTACCGGCACCACGGTCAGCCGGGAAATTTCCGCTAACGCAACGGCGCTCGAGGTGTTGCACGCCACCACTAGCATTTTGATTCCTTTGGCGAGCAAAAATTCACTATTCTCGCACGAATAACGCAGAATCACTTCATTTGACTTGGTTCCGTATGGAAGCCGGGCGGTATCGCCCAGGTAAATGAAATCTTCTCCAGGCAACGTCTCGGTCAGCGCCTGCAAAACGGTAAGGCCACCGATTCCAGAATCGAAGACGCCAATTGGGCGCGCGCGGTTGTCTGCGGCTGCAACGCCCGGCCTTCGCCGCCCGCTAACCGCGACGGCAGGAACTTTGCGGCGCCGGTCTGCGTCATGGACGGCCACCGGAACCGGTGGTGCCAAATGCGAATTCATGTCAACTACTCGCTAGCCGTGAACCGAGCGCCACCGGTGTCAGGGGGGTCATGCCAAAAACGCGGTGATGCGCGCTCGCCGTCTCCATGCACAGATAGACCGGCAAATCGGAGCGCGCTTTTGCTATTCGCTCGCGCAGTCTGGAAAAGAGCTGCAATCGCAAGGGAGTGAAAGTCCGGTAACGGCCGTCCTCGCCGAGCACGTCCTCGCCTACCAGCAGCGGATCCGCAGGAAAACGCCGGCGCGCGGCGGTACGAAGACCAGGCGTCATCCGAAGTCCACCGATGCTGAAGAAGGCGATGGCTTTGGGTGGCACTGCATCGAACACGCTTTCGAGCAATTCCACGTAATCTTGCTCAGCGTCGGGATACGCGATCAACGGGTCAAGATGAAAGCCCACCTTGTAGCCGGCCTCGAGTACCCGCCGCGCTGCATTGATTCTCGACTGCGGCGGTGCGGTGAGATGCTCGGAAGTAGCGAACACCCGCATTGGTGAAAGACTAAATGAAACCATCGTGCGGCCGCGCGGATCGAGCGCGAGCAAGTTCTCGATCTCGTCAGTTTTGGTTTTGAGCTCCAGCATTAGGTTTTGACGCCGCGAGAAGTAACTGACCAGATCACGACTGATACCAGTGACCGAATCGAACGCAAGTGAATCCGCTAGTTCACCTGTGCCGACCCGAAAGCTGCGCCCGGAACCGTCGCCAGCGAGACGATCGAGCTCGTCTAGTGCGTCGAGGTAGTTTGCGTAGATCTGAAAACTGGGGTTATTGGCCAGGTGTTCCTGTAAGAAGCAGTAGCTGCAATCCATCGGGCAATTCGACGCCAATACGAGCACGAGATAGCCGCAGCAGGCGAATTGGGTTGAACTGGCCGGACAACTTAGGAGGAAAGAACCGTGCCGCTGCGTAACCACCATCTTCCGTTTGCCGGCGCCGAATGGGTCGCGCGTCTCAACCGGCGACCGCGCCGCGAAACGCCCATCGGTTACGTACCGCACTTGAACCGAAAGAGGGATGCGGTCCACGATGCGCGTGGCCAGCGTGCTGGCCCGGCAACTTTCTTCGATTACGACTGTGTCCAGTTCAAACTTCATTTTTGCGCATCATTCGATTTCCAGGACGCCTTCCGCCCCGCCGAGCATAGCGGCGATCTCGACTATTTCTTTGGATTTTGCCGTCAAGCACGTCACCAGGTGCTCCATTTCGGCGCTACCATGTGCGACAATCTCGACCCGGACCTCATCAGAGGCAAGGTCGCGGGGTAAGACTATCTTAATACCTGGGGGCAGCTTGATTGCGGCCACTGCCTCGGCGAGGCGTTCACTGGCGCGCTTCAGCCGTGGATATCGCAGCGTACGAAGTTCGTCGAGCAGGGCCCGTGCTCGACCCGGACCTGAACCGACCGAATTGAGCACGCGGAGCAGCGATGGATAGGCGAGGATTTCACCAACGTCCTGGCCTTCGCGAATGGCGATTTCTTCGAGCAGCCCAAGAGCGGCGATGAACTGTCCGGTGTGCATCTTGAGATGGACGGCGATTTCAAGCAGCCGTGTCCGGCCCCGTTCCCCTAACGCGAGCCATTTTTGCAGATACGCCGGCGGCAATGCCCTTGTGTCCGCCCAGTGGCAAATACGACGATCAACTTCAGTCAAGTCCACTATCGAGGGTCCGCGAATTAATTTGTGCTACGTGATGTCGCGCCAGATTAGCTCGCATCACACCAATTGCGTATTCGAGTGAGGGGTCAGGCATTTGTCTCCAGGCTTGGCCGCTCAGCTCGGCGAGACCAGCGACAAAGTCTGCTTCTGCTGAATTGCCTCGACGCGCGGTTCCATTGCCATAAATGGCACACTTCTCAATCAGGACGTCGCACACGGCCTCGCGCTGCTGATGACTCATATCGTCGCGCAGCAGAAGCTTGAGTAGCGCGAGTATCCTGAAGCGATCTATCGCCGGCACTGTGGCCGAGAGCTGCCCAGGATGGCCGGCGCGCCTAACCACCAGCGCCTCAGGCAAAAGCTCGACCCGGTGTTCGAGCAATAGCCGTAACCACAGGTCGTAATCCTCCGCTGCGCGCATTTCCTCATCAAATCCACCTAGCTTACGTAATACGCTAGTGCGCATCATCACGGCCGACGGGCTGATTAGACAGGTCCGGAGTGAGTCAAGGAAAAAATCGCCGGCTCGTTTGCGATGGCGCCGGTGCGGGTTTACGCGAACCTCTCGGCGCATCCAGATTTCCTCAGTCTGCGAAACCGAGCATTCCAGCCTTTGCCTCATGTGCTCGAATTGTCGTGCAAGTTTGCCGGGCTGCCATATATCGTCGGAATCCAGGAAGGCGAGTAGCGGTGCGCGAGCCGCGGCAACGCCCCGATTTCTAGCCGCGGCGACCCCCTCGTTCTCTGTTCGCAGAATCCGAAGTGGGCGATGCGCAGCCCCCAATGCCGCTATCAAGCACGGCAACCGCGCAGCGGTCTCGTCATTTGAGCCGTCGTCCACGATGATCAGTTCGAAATCAACCCCACGTTGCGCCACTACTGAAGCGACTGCGTCGGCCACCAGTGGCCAGCGGTTGAACGTTGGGATAACGACGCTGACGTCAGTCATGAGGACGATCGCCTAGCCGGCGTCTTGGCTAGTCCTCTCGCATTGGCGCGTCCGCGCGATGCGCAACGCTTAGTATTTGGTGCCGCAGCCGGTCGATACCTTCGCCAGTAAGACAGGAGCAGATCAAGGGCGTTGTGGCGATGGCTGCGAAGCGCCGTAGCGCAGGACCGC
>Ga0306920_100011595_pt1 | contig 11919 bp, 9 predicted proteins | sample flu12Cox44000170_FD_204666 | JGI IMG/M metagenome (GOLD analysis project Ga0306920, IMG submission 204666) | Lab enrichment of tropical soil microbial communities from Luquillo Experimental Forest, Puerto Rico - flux4day.12C.oxic.44.000.170 (v2)... | ecosystem: Environmental > Terrestrial >...
CGGCCACGGCTCACTGCCCAGCCGCAGCTGGCACGCGCCGGCCGCCTCGACCGCGGCTACGGCACTGGGAAAGACCGCGAAGAAACTGTCCCCTTCCCCCCGGGAGGTCACCACCACTCCGCCATGCTCCTTGATCACCTCGACCACAAGGCGGTTGTGCCGCTCCAGGGCCACCTCCATCGCGTCCGGCACGGTTTCCCACAGCCGCGTCGACCCCTCGATATCGGTCAGCAAGAACGTGACCGTCCCGGCCGGCAAGGCCGCCTCGCCGGGCTCGCCTGGCCCAGCCGGAGATGCTTTAGCGCTGACCGCCGCGCCCGCGAAGCTCTCGCTCAGCAACACCGCCAGGTCGTCGGCCAGCAGCCGCTCAAGTTCCCGCGCCGTGGCGAAGGTCCGGTACGACACCGTGCCGGCCGCCCGGATGCTGTCGATCATCGCCGTCAGCCCGTGCTCCTGGTCCGGGGCTGGGCGCTTGAGGTACAGCAGCATGGGCTTGCCGGCCGCCAGCCGGTACTCATCCTCCAGCCCGGAGATCTTCATCCCCGGCGCTACCCACCCGTACCGCTGCCAGTAGATCCCCACGAACACCTGGCTTTGCTCCAGGTAGGCCCGGTACATGCTGCGCGGCGGATGCGGGCGGGCCCCGGACTCATACCACACCGGCACCAGGTGCAACCGCCGGATCGCGCGCCGGGCGGCCGCACGCTCCTCGGCCAGCTCCTCCAGCGTCGAAGAGATGAACACCCGCACCCGCTGATCCGGCGTCAAGATCATCCCGGTCCGGCGCGCAGCCGGATCCATGCCCGGCGCAGCTGCCGCACCCGCCCCTTGCGGCTCCCCCATGTCCCAACCCTTCTCGCCGCCGTTTCCGGCAGTAGAACTGGGTGATAATACCCCGCCGATGCCCGCGATAGGCCAGGTCACGAGGTCCCTATGTACTTCCCGGCCACCTCCTCCCGAAGGGATCCGCCGCCAGTCTGACTTGCTGGCCAGTGAAGGGATTCCTCGCCTGGCGCCCGGCCTTCTTCTACTGGCGCGGAAGGCTGCGTTGCCTCTGGACCTGAAGGGACCTATGGCGGGACCTATGGCCCTGGCGGCGGCGGGCTCCGGCTCAAAACCTGAAGTGCACAGAGGAATCGACCTCCTGATAAGGAGGTGGTGCCGTGGGCGCTCGCTGATGTCGACTGCGTGGTGATGCGGCTGGTCAGGACCGTTAGGGCCCTGGATGAACAGGGCTACGATCACTTACTGCATTGCGAGTTCGGCGGGAGAGGCTGGGGCATGGGGGACGCGCAGGAGCCGGGCGTGACCGCCTCACCTGGGATGGAGCCGCCTGCCGACCAGGCAGCGGTGATCCTCACGCCTGACCAGCGGGTCCGGGTGTTCATCTCCTCGACCCTGCAGGAGCTGGCCGAGGAGCGGGCGGCCGCCCGGCGGGCGATCCGGCGGCTGCACCTGGTGCCGGTGTGGTATGAGTCCGGGGCCCGGCCGCATCCGCCGCGCAGCATGTACCGGGCCTACCTGGAGCAAAGCCAGGTGTTCGTGGGCATCTACTGGCAGCGCTACGGCTGGGTGGCGCCGGCGATGGAGATCTCCGGGCTGGAGGATGAGTACCGGCTGGCCGCGGGCAAGCCGATGCTGCTGTATCTCAAACGCCCGGCGCCAGACCAGGAGCCGCGGCTTATTGCGTTCATCGACAGTATCCGTGACGCCGGCGCCGTGTCGTACCGGACGTTTGCCACGGCCAAGGAGCTGGAGCGGCTGCTGGCCGAGGACCTGGCGGTGCTGCTGAGCGAGAGTTTCGCGGGCGCGGCGGCCGACGCCGGGCCGCCGGGCGAATTGTCAGCCGGGCTGGGCGGGGGCGGGCAGGCAGGGCTGCCGGCCGGGACGGTGACGTTCTTGCTGACCGATATCGAGGGGTCGACGCGGTTGTGGGAAACCGTGCCGGACGCGATGGAGGTGGCCCTGGAGCGGCACGACCATGTACTCGCCGAGGTGATCGGAGGGCATGGCGGGGTGGTGGTGACCTCCCGGGGGGAAGGGGACAGTTTCTTCGCGGTCTTTCCCAGTGCCGTAGCCGCGGTCGAGGCGGCCGGCGCGTGCCAGCTGCGGCTGGGCAGTGAGCCGTGGCCGGCGGGTGCCGCTCTGCGGGTGCGGATGGGGCTGCACACCGGCGAGGCGCAGGTGCTCGGTGGCGACTACGTCGACCATGCGCCGATCAACCGGTGTGCCCGGGTGAAGGCCGCCGGGCACGGCGGCCAGGTGCTGGTCACCCAGGCCACGCGCAATCTGGTCGAGGGTCGGCTGGGTGGCGGGTTCGGGCTGAAGCGGCTGGGGGAGTTCCGGCTGCGCGACCTGGCCGAGCCGGAGCTGATCTACCAGCTGACCCACGTTAATCTTCCCGCGGACTTCCCGCCGATCCGCACGCTGGCCGAGCGCGCCGGCAATCTGCCGCTGCCGGTGAGCTCGTTCATCGGCCGCGAGCAGGAGCTGGAGCAGACCGCGGCCGCGCTAGCCCAGGCGCGGCTGGTGACGCTGACCGGGCCGGGCGGGGTGGGCAAGACCCGGCTGGCGTTGCAGGCCGCCGCCCAGGCGGCGCCCCGGTTCGCCGACGGGGCGTGGCTGTGTGAGCTGGCTCCGGTCCGCGACCCGGCCGGCGTGGACGACACGGTCGCCGCGGTGTTCTCGGTCACCGCCCGGGCCGGGCAGAGCACCTGCGACGCATTGGTGGAGTTCTTGCACGGCAAGCAGCTGCTACTGGTGCTCGACAACTGCGAGCACCTGATCGAAGCGGCAGCGGCGCTGGCCGGGAACCTCGCGCGATCGTGCGAGCGACTAGTGATCCTGGCGACCAGCCGTGAGGCCCTGGAGATCGAGGGGGAGCGTCTAGTTCCGGTGCCCTCACTGAGACTGCCCGACACCGACGCCGACCTGGCGGCGATCACGCAGACCGAGGCGGTGCGCTTGTTCGCCGAGCGGGTAGCCGCGGTCAAACCCGGTTTCCAGGTGACCGCCCAGAATGCGGCGGCGGTCGCCGCGGTAGTACGGCGCCTGGACGGGGTGGCGCTGGCGATCGAGCTGGCCGCAGCGCGGGTACCCGCGATGAGCCCGGGCGAGCTGGCCCGGCGCCTGGAGCGCAGTTTCGCGGTGCTCGCAGGCGGCTGGCGCGGCGCGGTAGAACGGCACCAGACGCTGCGGGCGACGATCGACTGGTCCTTCGAGCTGCTCGCCGCGCCCGAACAGGCCCTGCTCACCCGGCTGGCGGTGTTCGCAGGCGGCTGCACCCTGGAGGCGGCGGAGGCGGTCTGCGGCGCAGAGGGTATCGACCCGGACGCGGTGTTCGAGCTGCTGGCAAGCCTCGTGGCGCGGTCGCTGGTAGTGGCCGAAGAATACGGGCCGCAGACCCGTTACCGGCTGCTCGAGACGATCCGCCAGTACAGTGAGCAACGCCTCGGCCAGGCCGGAGAAACCGAACAGTGGCGCGCCCGCCACGCGGGCTACTACGCGAGCCTCCTCCACCAGGTCCGCGACCACGCCCACGACCCTCATAAGGAGGTGTTCTGGGCGGTCCGGCTCAGCGCCGAGCAAGACAACCTGCTCGCGGCGTGGTCGTGGGCGACCAGCATCGGCAACCTAGACACGGCGTTTAGGATCTTGGCCGGCTTCGCGCCGGTTGAGGTCTGGAGCGGTTACCCGCTGCTGCTGGCCGGTGAAGCAGCCCTGGTACTGCCTGGCGCGGCCGGACACCCGGGATACCCGCTAGCCCTGGCGGTCAGCGCGCTGTTCTCGTCCAATCGCGCGGATGTGGCCGGCGCCGAGGAACTGTGCGACCGGGCGGCCGAGGCCAGCGCCCGCCGGGACACTCCGGACTGGCGGGTCGAGGAGACCATCTGCGCCGCCCGCTCGAGCATCGCGATTACTACCGGCAAGTTGGCCGACGCCGCCCGCCTCGCCGAGCAGGCCGCTGGTTTCGCGCGGGCGGGTGGCGACCTCGCCGACGCCTCCGTCCACCTCACCATGGCCGTGGCCGGTCACCTGCTCGTGGGTGACACGCCCGCGGCGGTCCCGCTGGCCAGTCAGGCACTCGCGCTCGCCCGCCAGATCGACGCCCCGGCCCTCGTCGCAAGCGGCCTGCTCGCCGTCGGTGCGACCATAGCGGGCACCGACCCCGCCCGGGCCCGGGCTTGCCTAGCCGAAAGCCGCGAGCTCAGCGTCGCTCTCGGCTATCAGAGCGTCCGCGACCTTGTCTGGGCCACCGCGATCGCGTTTCTTGTACGCGATGCGATCGGCACGCTCAAGCTCGGCCGCCGTGCCGTCCGCGGCCTGCAGTGGGGCGGTGACCGCGTCCGGGTGGGCTTCGTCCTCTATATGATCGCGGGCGCGCTTGCCGCCACCCGGCCGGAAGCCGCTGCGATCATCCAGGGCGCCGCTGAAACCTACATGGTTGAGTCGCCGATATTCGCTCAGGTGATCGGCTCGACCGTTACGGAGGCTCTGGGCGACGAGCGCGAGCGGGAGCTCCGCGTCCGCGGTGCGGGCATGGACTGGGACCAAGCCGTGGCCTACACCCTCACCCAGGCCACCCAGGCCGTCGGTGAACTCGAATCCGAGACCCAGCCATAAGAACGCTCGTTGGCGGTGTGTGGCCCCCCTGCGGTCGTGGATCCGGAGGACCGATAATCACTCAGCCGCCCCCGCGGTGCGCACGGCGCGGCCAGTAAGCATCCTTTCCCGTCCTGCGTAGTGCTCCAGCAGTGGCACCGTCTTGTCGAGATACACCCGCAGGCGGCGCTCGATGACGGCGCCGGGTTCCCATTATTTGTCTTGGCTGGCTAGCCGGATCTTCTCTGCCGGTGGTCAGATAAGCCATTTGGGGCGCACCAGCCCCGTTTCGTAGGCCAGAACGACAAGCTGCGCTCGGTCGCGGACGCCGAGTTTGGTCATGGCCCGGCTCACGTGGGTGCGCACGGTGGCCGGGCTCATGTACAGCTTCTTAGCGATCTCATCGTTGGTAAGACCGTCGGCGACCAGCACCATCACCTCACGCTCCCGCTGGGTGATCGCATCGAGCTCGGCTGCCGGGTGAGGTTCCTTGGCCCGGCTGGCGAACTCGGCGACCAGCTTCCGGGTCATGCTGGGTGAGATGAGCGAGTCACCTTCCGCCACTACCCGGACCGCCGTCGCCAGGTCGGCCGGCTCGGTGTCTTTGACGAGAAAGCCGCTCGCACCGAATCGCAGGGCGTCAAAGAGGTACTCATCAAGCCCGAACGTGGTCAGTATGACCACGTGAACGCCGGCGAGTTCCGGATCGGCGGCGATCTGGCGGGTGGCTTCAAGCCCGTCAAGTCCTGGCATGCGAATGTCCATGAGGATCACGTCGGGCCGGAGCTTTCTGGCCAGGTCCACGGCACCGGCCCCGTCACACGCCTCACCGACGACCTCGATGTCGTCGCGGGCGTCGAGCAGCGCCGTGAACCCGGCGCGGACCAGGCTCTGGTCATCGGCGACCAGGACGCGGATCATGCCGCTGGCCCGACCGGGAGCTGTGCGCTGACCCGGAACCCGCCGCCGTGCCGGAACCCTGCGGACAGCTCGCCCCCGAGGGCGGCGGCGCGTTCCCGCATGCCGGTGATCCCGCTGCCCGTCCCGATCGCAGAGCCTCCGCCGGAGGGGGCCGTCCCATCGTCGTCGATCTGGACGCACATGATCGTGTCGTCGTAGGTCACCCGCACCGTGACCCGGGCCTGCCCGGCGTGACGCGCGACGTTGGTCAGCGACTCCTGGATGATGCGGTACGCGGCCAGCTGCACGGCGCCGGGCAACGGCGGCGCCTTTCCGGCGACCTCGACCTCGACGCTGAGACCCGCCGCCCTGGTGAGCTCGATGAGCTCGGGGAGGCGGTCGAGCCCGGGAGCGGGCGAGCGGGGCGCGACGTCGTCGTCATGCCGCAGCGTCGTCAGCATCGTGCGCAGCTCCTCGAGTGCTTCCCTTGACGCCGACTTGATCGCGCTCAGCGCCGCGCGAGCCTGTTCGGGCTGGCTGTCGATGAGGTCAAGCCCCATGCTGGCCTGGACGTTGATGAGCGAGATGTTGTGGCCGATCACGTCGTGCAGGTCCCTGGCGACCCGCAGCCGCTCCTCGCTTTGGCGGCGGCGCTGGTCGATCTGGCGGCTCGCCTTGGTCGCGGCCACTCGCTCGGCCCTGAGCCGGTACGCCTCGGCCGCTATCGCCACCGCCAGCACCCACCCTGCGAGCAGCAGCGCGTCGTTGAACGACGGGAAGCGGTACCCGTAGATGAGGGGGGCGAGCCAGATCGCCCAGGCGAAGTTGATGGCCAGCGCCAGCCAGGCCCAGTAGCGCTTCCCGGCGGTGGCCGCCGCGAAAAACGCGATGATGAAGCTGATTTGGGCCCAGCCAGCGGCCGACGACCACGGGAGCGTCCCGGCGAGGTTCACCCACAGCACCGGCACCGGATGCTGGCGCCGCGCGACCAGGGCCACCGGGCCGGCCGCGAGCAGGACCCAGCCCAGCGCCCCGAGGGGATGCGGCGGATTAAAGGCGTGGGCGTACCTATCGGAAACCGCGGCCCCGGTGAGCTGCACCGCGAGCACCACCAGCGGCAGCGCGAGGTCCCGGCGGAAGCTGAGCGTCCGCAACCACAACGGCGCGCGGGACACCCATCTGGCGAGGGCGGCGTCCGGGTCTGTCATCTCGGTTCAAAGCGTAACGAGCGGTCTGACCAGGCGCATCGCGCAGCTGACGCATCCTCGCCTGCACGTTGCGCGTACCCGCGGCCGCCTTCGTACGTTCGCTGACGTACGCCGGAAGCCGCTGCTGGCCCGACGACATCCGCGGGGGCGACCGCCCACCATGACATGAAGGCCGGTCCCACGGCGCTCGTCATGCGGGACCGTCGCCGGCGCCGGCCTGTGACACATCACAGTGGCGCCACGCAGTAACACGCTAGTCCTCCGGGCAGAAGGGAAGGGACCATGATCGAGGCACGTGGCCTCACCAAGAGATACGGCGGCACGCTCGCCGTGGACAACCTGTCGTTCACCGTCGAGCCGGGGAAGATCACCGGCTTCCTCGGCCCGAACGGGGCAGGCAAGACCTCCACGATGCGGCTGATTCTGGGGCTGGACCGGCCGACCGCCGGGACCGTCACCGTCAACGGCAAGCCGTACCGCCGGCTGGCGGGGCCGATGGGCCAGGTCGGCGCGCTGCTGGATACGAAGGCCCTGCACGGGGGCCGGAGCGCTTACCACCACCTGCTGTGCCTGGCCCAGACCAACAACCTGCCGTCCCGCCGGGTGGATGAGGTGCTCGCCCTGGTCGGGCTGGCCAACGCCGCCAGGAAGCGTTGCCATGGCTTCTCGCTGGGCATGGGGCAGCGGCTGGGCATCGCTGCCGCTCTGCTGGGTAACCCCCGGATCTTGATGTTCGACGAACCGGCCAACGGGCTGGACCCGGAGGGCATCGTGTGGATTCGCAACCTGATGAAGACGCTGGCCGCGGAGGGCCGGACGGTGATCGTGTCCAGCCACCTGATGTCGGAGATGGAAAACATCGCCGACCACCTGCTCGTTCTGGGCGGGGGAAGGCTCATCGCCGACTGCACGGTGGAGGAGTTCATCGCCGCGGACTCGCAGCACAGCATCCGGGTGCGCACGCCGCAGCCGGAGGAGCTGATCAGGCTGGTCGCGGCGGCCGGCGGCACGGCCAAAGACGACGGCCAGGGCGCGGTCGTGGTGTCCGGCCTGGAGACCGGCAGGATCTGGGATCTTGCCTTCCAGAACGCGGTCCGGCTGCACGAGCTCGCGCCGGTGCACGCGTCGCTGGAGCAGGCGTTCATGGAGCTGACCGCCGCCAGCGTGCAGTTCCGCGCGGCCGGGCCGGATCAGCGGGTACCGACCGAAGGGGTTTCCTGACATGGCTGCTGCACAGATCGCGGCGCCGACCGTGAACTCGCTGCCTTCATCGGTGAGCAAGGTGACCTTCGGTGGCGCGCTACGCTCGGAGTTCACCAAGATCCGCTCGGTGCGGTCCACCTACTGGGCGCTGCTGGTCATGATCGTGCTGACGGCCGGCCTCGGCGCGGTCGCCAGCTACACCACGACCAGGTCTCACCAGGGCCCGTTCTTCGACCCGGCGTCCTGGAGCCTGGGCGGCCTGGTCCTGAGCCAGCTGGTGATCGGTGCGCTCGGCGCGCTGGTCATCACGTCGGAGTATTCCACCGGGATGATCCGCACCTCGCTGACCGCGCTGCCGCAACGGGGCCTGCTGGTGGCCGCGAAGGTTGCGGTATTCGCGGCGGTGGCGTTCGTCACCGGCCTGATCAGCAGCTTCGCCTCGTTCGTTATCGGCCAGGCGATCATGTCGTCGCACCACACCAACACCACGCTCAGCCATCCCGGCGTGCTGCGGGCCGTCATCGGCGGGGCGCTGTTCCTGACCGTCTGCGGGCTGCTGGCCCTCGGCATCGGACTGCTGATCCGGCACACCGCCGGCGCGCTCACCGCCGTGGCCGGGCTGCTGTTCGTGCTGCCGCTGCTGGGGAACCTGCTGCCGCACAGCTGGCAGGACCACGTCAACAAGTGGCTGCCCACGGTCGCCGGGGCGCAGATCTGGACGGCCGTCCACCCGCCGCACTCGAACTCGGCCTCGCCGCTCGGCACCGGCGGGCTGATGTTCGCCCCGTGGACCGGCTTCGCGGTGTTCTGCGGGTACGCGGCCATCGCGCTCGCCGCCGGGCTGATCTTGTTCCGCGAGCGGGACGCGTAACCGCTCGGCGGGCCGACCCCGACCTCCGAACGGGCATGTACCGGCGAAGGTCAACCTCTTGCCGCAGGTTCGGGGCCAAGTCTTTGGCGGCGCACTGAGCCGGTGCGTGGTGCCCATGATCGCCCTGGGCCTGATCCGGCGCCTGTTCACCCCCAACCACCGGCTCACCTACCTGCCCGCGCCCGCCGACCGCTGAAAACTGCATGTGCATGGCCGGGCTACTTCCTGGGTTGTGGTCCGGTGAGCAGGTCGCGGATCGAGGTGGTGAGGATGCGGACCGCGTCGTGTTCGTCGATGTGGCCGGCCCGGACCTCGTCGCTGCAGGCGTGCACCAGCGCGATGGACGCGGTCACCAGCCACCGGCCGGGCAGGTCGGTGCGGAAGGATCCGTCGGCCTGCCCGCGCTCCAGCAGCGCGCCGAGGGTGTGGTGCGCGGCCTGGTGGGTCCGGGTGACAGCCTCGGGGCTGAGCAGTTCGGCCACCGCCGCGGCCATCGCCTGGTACCAGGCCAGGTGCTGCCAGGCCGCGGCGAGCATCCGGTCCAGCGCCTGGGCGGGCGGCCCGTCCTCGGGGTGCACGGCCTGCAGGGCGGTCATCGTCCGGCGCACGGCACGCTCCACGGCCGCCTCGAGCAGCGCCGTCCAGTCCGGGAAGTGCGCGTAGACCGTGACCCGGGATACGCCCGCCTGCGCGGCTACCGCGGAGATGCTCGCGTGCCCTTGCGCTTGCAGCAGTTCCTCCGCCGCATCCAGGATCGCTTCGACGTTCCGTTCGGCGACTTCGCGCTGGTAGGCGGTGGTTCGCTGGGCCGCTGCCATGTCAGTGCACCGCCACCCGGGCGCCGGCCGCAGGCCGCACTACCGGGACCGTCAGCGCCGCGGCGACAGCCAGCCCGGCGGCGACCGCCGCGGCGACCATGAAGCCGTGCCGGTAGCCGACTGCGATCCCGCCGCCGGCCGCCACGGCCACCGCCGAGAACACCGCTACTCCCAGCGCGGCACCGATCTCATGCGCGGTGGTCACCAGGCCAGAGGCGGTCCCCGCCCGGTCTTCGGCGATGTCGCTCATCGCGGTGACGGTGGTGGCCGGGAACACCAGGCCGGTGCCCATTCCCACCACGAGCAGGCCGGGCAGGAAACCGGTCAGGTAACCCGAGCGGGCAGACACCCCGGTGAGCAGCACCGCTCCTGCGCCCATCAGCACCAGGCCCGCGACGATCAGCGCCCGTGACCCGGCCCTCGGCAGCAGCCGCGAGGCGAGGTGGGCGCCTGCCCCGATCACCAGGGCGAGCGGGAGGAACTCCAGGCCCACCCGCAGCGCCGACGCGTGCTGCACGTCCTGCAGGTATAGCGAGTTGAGGAAGAACGTGCCGACCAGGATCCCGGTGGCGCCGAGCATGACCACCACAGCCGCGACCAGCGACCGGGTTCGCCAGATCTGCGCTGGCACCAGCGGCCGCCGCGCCGACCGCTCGGCGACGGCGAACCCCGCCAGCAAGACCAGCCCCAGGGCCAGCAACAGCAGCGTCCGCGCCGATCCCCAGCCGTGGGCCGGCGCGCCCGCGAGCGCATAGGCGACCGCTACCAGCCCCGCCACCGCCAGAGCCGCGCCAGGCAGGTCGAGCTCGCGGCCAAAGCGCCGCCGGGGCTTGTGCCGCGGCACCAGGCGCAGGCTCAGCAGCCCGGCCACCACGCCGACGGGCACGTTCACCAGGAACACCGAGCGCCAGCCGAGCCAGGTCGTCAAGATCCCGCCGGCGAGCACGCCGACCGCGGCGCCGGCTCCGCCGATCGCGCCCCAGACGCCAAGCGCGGCCGCTCGCTGCGCCCCCGAGTAGGCGGTCGTGATGATCGACAGCGCCGCGGGCGTGAGCAGCGCGGCACCGACCCCCTGGCCGGCCCTGGCGGCGATCAGCGCGCCCGCGACCGGCGCGAGGCCACTGGCCAGCGACGCGGCCGTGAACAACGCCAGCCCGGTGAGGAAGACCCGGCGCCTGCCTGCCACGTCCGCGGCCCGGCCGCCGAGCAGCACCAGGCCGCCGCTCGCCAGAACGTAAGCGGTGACCACCCACTGCAGCCCCCCCGCGGCGAAGCCGAGCGACCTGGCGATGGACGGCAGCGCCACATTGACCACGGTGGCGTCCAAGATGACCATGAACTGAGCCATGCTGAGCACAACCATCAGCGACCACGGCCGACGCCCGCGGTCAGGCGTGCCAATCGCCGCCAGATCCTGATCGGCGTCCGCCGCGGTAGCCGCCTGCGGGCCATGCATTCCGCGCATTCGCTGCATCGGGTCCTCCCCGTGAGACCTTCTGATGGTTGACAGTGGTGTCAACCACTAGGTTGCAGACCAGGCCGATGGTTGTCAACCCTGTAAACCCGTGACTTGCAGCGCCCGTGCTCGTTCTAGCGGCAGGCCGATTACCGAGACCGCTCGGAGCCGGAGCCGGTGCTCGGTCACCCACGCCGCGATCTGCGCGCACGAGCCCACCTGCAGGCCGCGCACTGCTGACCACCCCCTGGCTTGTCTCAGGCATTCCGATCCAGGTGCCGTGCAGATCGCTGATCGGCTCAGAGACCTCCAGCTGCGTGTCGCCGGATGCCTCGTACTGGCTACGGTGTGGCCATGCGCGCTATCACGGTCGTCCCGGGGCGGCGAGGCTCGGTCGCGCTGACCGAGATGCCAGAGCCGCCCCTCGACGACGGGCCCGTCGTGGTCCGGACTCAGGCGATCGGCATCTGCGGGACCGGCCTGGAGATCATCAACGGCGACTACGGGTCAGCCCCGCCCGGCCAGGAACGCCTCATCATCGGCCACGAATCGCTGGGCCGGGTGGCCGAAGCCGGACCCGGGACCGGGTTCAGCGCCGGCGACCTGGTGGTCGGCATCGTCCGCCGACGTGACCCGGTTCCCAGAACTCTGTGTTGTTCGGTTCGGTCAACGCCAGCCGGCAGCACTACGAGCTCGCCGCCCGGGCGCTCGCCCAGGCCGACCCGGGCTGGCTCGCCGGCCTCATCACCCGCCAGGTGCCCATCGACCGATGGGGCGACGCCTACAGTCGCAGGCCAGATGACATCAAGACCGTCCTGACCTTCCCCGACGCGTCACCGTAGAGCCCGTTACAGGTAGCCG
>Ga0306920_100011596_pt1 | contig 11919 bp, 13 predicted proteins | sample flu12Cox44000170_FD_204666 | JGI IMG/M metagenome (GOLD analysis project Ga0306920, IMG submission 204666) | Lab enrichment of tropical soil microbial communities from Luquillo Experimental Forest, Puerto Rico - flux4day.12C.oxic.44.000.170 (v2)... | ecosystem: Environmental > Terrestrial >...
AAAGTCGTAATAGGCGCGCCCGAGGGACCCCGCGGGCAACGCCGCCAGGCTCGCTCGGTCGCTGAGGCGGTCGAGCAGACGGCGACGCTCGCGGAGTACCGCTCGCCCGGTTTCCGTCTGGCGAAAGCGCGCGAATTGGCGCAGCGTAGTCTTACCGCGAAGCGCATCGATCAGCAGGAATACTTGATGCGTGTCCTCTCCGTTGCTCATCAGCTTGCGCACGGCGCGGAGTGCTACGAGAGGATGCAAACGGTAGCTGGGAGGTTGCGACATGGCTTTCGTCCCTTGATTGGCCACCCAGGTACAAAATTGGAGCTTGCTGACAAGAATGTCAATAGCGATGACGCCAAAGATCTCCTCTAGCCGGGGCAAACGGTTGCGCCGCACACCGGAGGAGGCCCGCCGGCTGATCCTCGAGGCGGCGCAGGCGCTGCTTGCGACCACCGGGCCCGAGGGGCTTCGGCTGCAGGACATCGCCGGTGCTGCGGGTATCTCGCATTCGCTGATCTTGCATCATTTCGGCAGCCGCGAGGGGCTCGTCCGCGCCTTGACCCGCGAGGCGGTCGCCGAATTACGGGACAAGCTCGTCGCCGCACTGGCGTCGGGCGAATACACCGTCGAGCAGCAGCTCGACCGGGTGTTCGACGCCTTCCGCGACGGGCTGGCCCAGCGCCTGGCTTGGCTCGCCACGGTTGATCCCGGTGGCGATGCGGAAGGAGCCCAGATGATCATGCGCGACATCGCCGACCGGCTGCATGCGCGGCGCCTCGCCGCGGCGTCGCCGGGTGCGGCGATCACCCGCGCCGACACCGACGCGCTTATTCACCTGGTCGCGACGTCAGCATTCGGCGATGCGCTCTACGGCGCGCAACTAAGGCGCAGCGCCGGGCTGCCGGCGACGAGCGAGACCGATCGCGGTTTCCGCCAGTGGCTCGCCGCGCTGATCCGCGCGCGGTCGACGCAGGCTTAGGCTTCCCATCGAGCGTTGCCGTGCTCGGCTTGGCAGGCCTATCCTCATAGCGAATTCTGAAGCGAGGAGGAGAGTCATGACGGTTGTGCGGGCAGCAGCACGGGCAACGCGACGCGGGGCCGCCGCCAATTTCACCGGCGAAGTGTTTCAGGACGAAGTGCTCGTCGGGCAGCCGCCGTCGCGCATGCGCGCTACAGTCGTTTCGTTCACCCCGGGCGCACGTACCGGCTGGCATGCCCATCCGGTCGGGCAGACATTGTATTGCCTCTCCGGCGTCGGCCGCATCTGCATCGGCAAGGGCTCGCGCCCCCAGGCGATCTATCCCGGCGACACGGTGATGATCCCGCCCAATACGTTGCATTGGCACGGTGCGGCCCCCGACCGGCTGTTCGCCCATCTGGCGATGTCGGAAAACGGCGAGCAAGGTCAAGGCACGGATTGGGGCGAGCACGTCAGCGACGCCGAATACAACATGCAGCCGGCCGCCGATTGAAACCCCGATGTCGATGATCGGCGTGAGGTAGTATCGCCCAAGCTCCCGACCGCCGATCCTGGTGCCGGGCCGCGAGGCGGCAGTGGGAGGGGAGGGAGGAGTGCGATGATGTCCGAACGAGGGCGGTGCTTCGCCGTCGCGGTGGCCGGCGCCGCGATGTTGTTGATTGGTCCGGTTTCAGCTGCGGCCCAGCCCAATCGCGGATTGAGCGGGTCGCCGCATCCCGCCGCGCCGCATCGGTCCGGCGGGATTTGCGGCCCGGCTTACCGGTCGGCGACGAGCGGCAAGCCGGCCTCGCGGCGGACCTCGTTGATGATCTGCAACACGCGTTCGCGGTAGGGCCGGTACTGCACGCCGAATTCCTGCACGAGCCGGCTGTTGTCGATCAGGTAGTTTCCGGAGATCGCCTTGCCGCCGGTGTCCTTGTCAAAGGTGATCTTGGCGTCGGGCAGGAACTCGTGCACTAGGTCGGCAATCTCGCCCAGACTGATGGCGACGCCGCCGGTGTTGTAGACCCAGTGCTGCGGCTTGTCGGTCATGATCACCCGCGCAAAGATTTCAGCGATCTCGTCGACATGGATCGGGCAGCGCATCGCATCCTTGTACGGAAATGAGATCGCCTCACCGCGCGCCGGAAAAGTGATGCATTTGACGTGGTCGACCGAGCCGACGATCTTGTCGTTGCCGGTGACGTTGGCCGGGCGGATCGCGGTAATCTCCATCCCGTGCTTCTCGCGGTAATCCTGCGCCTGCCACTCGTTAAAAATCTTGTGCATCGCGTATTGGACATGGCCATGGCGGAAATCGTCCTCGGTCACGACACGGTCGCCATAGAAGTGCTGCTCGCCGCTGACCGCCAATGAGCTGGCATAGGCGACGCGCTTGACCCCGCACAGGCGTGCGGCCTCAAAGCAATTGTCCATGCCGAGGATATTGAGCTTGAACGCCGTATGCGGAGGATGCTCGCTGCCGAGGTAGTAAGCGAGGTTCACCACCCGTGCCGGTTTCGCCGCCACCATCGCTGACATGACATCGTCGAACTGGCTGACGTCGCCGCGCACGACCTGGACCTGCTTGCCGAGATGGCCGTAGGAGGCGGTACCGGGGTTGATGTCCATGCAGACGACTTCTTCGCCGCGCTGCGCCAATAGCGGAACCAGCCGGCGCCCGATGAAACCGGTGCCGCCGAGGACTAGAGTCGTCGTCATCAGACTTCCCTCCTGGAGATGGCCGGATTGCCCGATCCGACGTTAGCCCGCTTCCGCCAGCCGGACAATCCGGCCTAATCTCGGGGCAGCCATGAGCAGGTGAGGTCCGATGACCGCGATCATTTTTGCAAATTGTGCCGTCCTCGACGGAACCCACAGCGAGCGCCGCGAGGATCACCACGTGCTGGTTGAAGGTGACCGGATCCGTGAAGTCTCGGACCGGCCGATCAGGAGCGCAGATGCGGAGACAGTCGACCTCAAAGGCCGCACCTTGATGCCGGGCTTGATCGACGCGCATGTCCATGTGCTGGCGGTCGATGCGGCACTGGCTCGGCTCTCGGACCGGCCCGTAACCTTGCTGACCCTGCAGGCGGCAAAGGTGCTCGAGGGGATGCTGCAGCGCGGCTTCACGACGATCCGCGATGCCGGAGGTGCCGATGGCGGGTTTGCCGAGGCGGTCGAAGAAGGTCTCGTCCGGGGCCCGCGCATCTTCCCGTCGGGCAGCGCTCTCAGCCAGACCGGCGGGCATGGCGATACCAGGCCGCGCACCCAGCCGGTCGTCACTTGCGCCTGCTGTGAGGGTGGTGCCGCGTTGTCGCGCATCGCCGACGGTGTCACCGAATGCCGCCGTGCCGCGCGCGACGAGCTGCGCAAGGGGGCCACCCAGATCAAGATCCTCGCCTCGGGCGGTGTGGCTTCGCCTTACGACCCGATCCGGAACCTGCAATACAGCGAGGAAGAGATGCGCGCGATCGTCGAGGAGGCGCAGGCTTGGCACACCTATGTGCTGGCCCACGCCTATTCGCCCGAGGCGATTCGCCGTTCGATCGATTGCGGGGTGCGCTCGATCGAGCATGGCAACTTGATCGACCGCGCAACCGCCGAGCATGTCGCCGGCGCCGACGCGTTTGTCGTGCCGACGCTCGTCACTTATGACGCGCTGCACCGCCACGGCCGGGAGCTTGGTTTCCCGGAGGTGAGCATGGCCAAGCTCGGCGACGTGCGCGAGGCCGGGCTCGCCTCGCTCGAAATTCTGCAGAGAGCCGGTGTCAAGATCGGCTACGGCACCGACCTGCTGGGCCCGATGCACCGCTATCAGTCGCGCGAATTCGTGATCCGGGCTGAGGCGATGGCGCCTTTCGACATCATCCGCTCGGCGACGATCGTCAACGCCGAACTGGTAAACGGCACGGGCGAGCTTGGGGTAGTCGCACCCGGCGCCCGTGCCGACCTGATCGCCATCGACGGCGATCCGCTTGCCGACATCTCGTTGCTCGACGGCCAGGGCGAGCACCTGACCCACATCATGAAGGACGGGATCTTTTGCAAGACAAGCAATTAGCTTTCTCGCATCCACACAGATCCGCCGCCAGCCGCAGCTGCGCTTTGCAGTGATTTGATCTAAATTAATAATCTGCAGCATTGCCGCTCATTCCCTTCGACCCCGAAGATGCCTCATTGGGATAAGCGGGTTTGCGTCGCGATAGCGCACGTTGAACACCGATGCAATTCAGAGGAGACAACGTCACCCGAACGTCCGCCGGCAGCCGCCGCCGGAAACTCATCAAGCAGGGAGGACGAAGCATGACCGTAGAGTTTTATTCGCTCGTGTTCCCCACTATCGGCGAAATGTACACCGACACAAATAACCCGTTTGCTCGAGTAAAGGTTCGGCTATACTTTCGGAATACCGATAGCGACGTCTGCACGCCGATCGAAATCGATGCGAAAGTCAGTTATTGCCCAAACTCGACGGTATCGGAGATCTATGACTCTGCCCTGACTGAAGTAAAACATGTGATTGCTGCGGCACACCAGCTACTGGCCGATCGCAGTCTTCGACAGCTGCAGGCTCTTGCCGCGGAACGGATGCACCGCTCGGATTCACCTCGATCCGACCGTGCATCACTCCGCTGCATTCCTACGCCCGTACCGTCGCACGCGTAGATCGGCCTGTTCCTTGTGGCCCCAGAAGCGCTCGACGGCGCAGAGGCGGCTGCAATATTCGCCGACCATCGCGCTCGCCTCCGGCGTCTTGACCTCCTGGTAGGTGCAAGTCTTCAGGAACTTGCCGACCCAGAGGCCGCCGGTGTAGCGCGCGGCACCCTTGGTCGGCAGGGTGTGGTTGGTGCCGATCACCTTGTCGCCGTAGGAAACATTGGTCTCGGGGCCGAGAAAGAGGGCACCGTAATTGTTGAGCCGGTCGAGCCAAGCGCGGGGCTCTCTGGTCAGCACCTCGACATGCTCGGCGGCAATGCGGTCGGCCTCGGCGGCCATCTCGTCATCGTCGGCGCAGAGGATGACCTCGCCATAGTCGCGCCAGGCGACACTTGCGACATCGGCCGTCGGCAATACCGTCAGCTGCCGGCCGATTTCGGTGATCGTGGCATGCGCGAGCTTCTCGGAGGTGGTCAGCAGGATCGCCGGCGAGGTCGGGCCGTGCTCGGCCTGGCCCAACAGATCGGTCGCGCACATCTCGGCGTCTGCAGTCTCGTCGGCGATGACCAGGATCTCGGTCGGACCGGCAAAGAGGTCGATACCGACACGGCCGTAGAGCTGGCGCTTGGCCTCGGCGACATAGGCGTTGCCCGGGCCGACCAGCATGTCGACCGGCGTGAAGCTCGCGGTACCGAGCGCCATCGCAGCGACCGCCTGAACGCCGCCGAGCACGTGGATCTCGTCAGCCCCGCCCAAATGCATCGCCGCAATCGTCTCCGGGTGAGGCCCGCCCTGGTTTGGCGGGGTGCAGGCGGTGATGTGGCCGACCCCGGCGACGCGCGCGGTAACGATCGACATGTGCGCCGAGGCAACCATCGGGTAGCGCCCGCCCGGCACATAGCAGCCGACACTGCCGACTGGGATGTGCTTATGGCCGAGCACGACCCCGGGCAATGTCTCGACCTCGAGATCCTTCAGCGAGGCGCGTTGGATCTCGGCGAAATTGCGGATCTGTGCCTGTGCGAACTTGATGTCGTCGATCGTCTGCGGCGCGACCTTGGCGACCAGTGCCGCGATCTGGTCCTCGGAAAGGCGGAAGCTCGGCGGCGACCATTTGTCGAAGCGCTCCGAAAGTTCGCGCACCGCCGCGTCGCCACGCTTGGCGACATCGGCGATGATCGTCTCGACTGTGCTCCTGACCTTGGCGTCCGCCTCTTCCTGTTGAGTGGCGAGCGCCGCCCGCTTGATGTGCCGGGGCATCAATTCCTCCTACTCGATTACCTCGTCCGCCGTGGCCAGCAGCAATGGCGGCACAGTGAGGCCGAGGGCCTTCGCGGTCTTGAGATTGATCACCAGCTCAAACTGGGTCGCCTGCACCACCGGCAGGTCAGCGGGCTTGTTTCCATTGAGAATTCGCCCGACGTAGAGGCCGGCCTGGTGCAGCGCTTCCGCCAGGGACGCGCCGTAGCTCGCCAGGCCGCCGCGGACCGCGAACACGCGGATACCGGCCAGCGTGGGAAGTGTGTGACGCGCCGCCAACTCGGCAATTCGCGCCGACTGGCTGATCAGGAATTCGTCGCCGCCGACCAGCAGCGCTCCGGCGTGTTGTTCAACCAGCGCAACGAAGGCCGCCTCCAAATCGTCTTCGGCGCGCGCGTTCACGACCTGGAGCGCCAGCCCAAGCACCCGCGCCGCGGCTTCCGCACGACTAGTCTGGGCCGCCAGGTCCGGGACCTCCGGGTTGATCAGAAAGCCGACCCTTCCGGCATTGGGACTGAGTTCATGCAACAGCTCGAGCTGCTTCGCTGTAAGCTCGACACTGAGGAACGTGGCCCCGGTAATATTGCCGCCGGGCCGGTTGAGGCTCGCCACTAGGCCGAGCGCGACCGGGTCGCCGCCTATCGCGAATACGACCGGTACAGTTGAGCTTGCAGTCTTGGCGGCCAGGGAAGCGGGGGAAGCCAACGCGACGATCACATCGGCTTTGCCGCCACCAGTTCGGAGACCAGCGCCGGCAGCCGTTCGTATTGTCCTTCGGCGGTTCGATACTGGATCGTGACGTTCTGCCCGTCGCGATAACCGAACTCGCTGAGCCCGGGGAGGAAGGGCGGGAAGCCCTGTCTCAGCAACGCAGCGGAGCCCCCGAACAGAACTCCGACAATCGGCACTTTTGGCGGCTGGGCGCGAACGGCCAGCGGCCATGCCGCCAACTCGCCGGCGGCAAGCCCGATGATCAGGTCGCGGCGCCTCATCCCCTTACCAGGCAGTCCAGCCGCCGTCGACGAGCAGGCTCGACCCGGTGACGAGACTGGCGGCCGGCGAGGCCAGGAACACGACCGCTTGCGCCACATCCTCGACTGTGCCGGCGCGGCCCAATGGGATGCGGTCGAGGATCCACTTGCGGGTCTCGGGATCGTCGAAGAAGGGCTTTGTCAGCGGCGTCTGAACGAAAGTCGGTGCAACCGAGACGACACGCACCCCCTTGGGCGCCAGCTCGACAGCCATCGCCTTGGTCAGCCCTTCCACAGCGTGTTTGGTCATCACATAAACGGTGCGGTTCAGCTCGGAGCCGACATGACCCATCTGCGAGGACATGTTGATGATAACGCCGCTGCCTCGGGAGACCATCAGCCGCGCCGCCGCCTGCGCCACGAGAAACGCTGCCCTGACATTGAGCCCCAGCAGCAGGTCGAGGGTCGCCTCGTCGACTTCGAGAAACGCCTGCGGCCGATTGAGCCCGGCATTGTTGACCAGGATGTCGAGACGGTCGAGGCCAGCGAAGACGATACGCATTGCAGTGGTGTCAGTGACGTCGAACGGCAGCACCCGCGCCGTGCTGCCGCGTTGCGCAATCTCGTGCGCCACTTCTTCCAGCTGGCTCCGTGTCCGGCTCACCAAGATCAGCTCGGCGCCGGCTGTCGCTAGTGCCAGTGACACTGCACGGCCGATCCCGCGTCCGGCACCGGTGACGAGCGCGGTCTTGCCGTCGAGACGAATATTCACCGCACGTGGCCCTAACTGCCGCCGTCATGCCCGCGAAAGCGGGCATCCAGGCTTGCCCCTGGCAAGAAACAGGGGGCGACTGATCTTTCCCGAGGCGCTGGATTCCGGCTCTGCGCGTTGCTCCGGCCGGAATGACGAGTGTTCACGTGATCCCGCCGGCATAGGATTCCAATAGGCGCCACATTTCCGGGCCAGCCTTCTCCCGCCAGTTTTTGTAGAAATCACCGAGCCGCGCGCGAAAGCTCGCGGTATCGGCATTGTTGACTTGCATGCCCACGCGCGCCAGCTCCTCGGCGCCGGCAGAATTGATCTTCTCGACATCGTCGCGCTGCAATAGCGCGAATTTCTCGGCGTTGCACTCGACCACGGCCTGGACGGGACTCGGCAGCGCGCCCCACGCCGCTGCATTGGCGAGCAAAGTAAAGCCCGACCACCAGTGCGCGGTCAGGCTCAAATAGCTCTGCACCTCGTAAAGCTTCAATGACAAGACGACACCGAGCGGGTCGCTCTGGCCGTCAAATTGGCGAGCCTTTAATGCCTCGTACATGCCGCTGAACGGCACCATCCCGGCCTCGGCGCCCAATGCCTTGAAGAAGTCAGCGGCAATAACACCGCCTGGGCTGCGGAATTTGAGCCCGGCGAGGTCGTTTGCTGAGCGGATCGGCCGCAAGCTGGTCGTCAGATGATGAAAGCCGTTCTGCCAGCAACGGCGAAAGGCGTGGAGGCCGTTTGCTGCCAGCTCACCGCGAATGCGGTCACCGAGCCCGCCGTCGAGGGCGGCGAACACTGCCTTCGACTGGGTAAACGCGAACGGCAGCAATGGCAATGCGCTGGTCGGCGCCACCTCGCCGAGGGTGGCCCCAGCCATAAAGAATTCGAGCGCACCGGCGCGCAGATCGGCGAACATCTGTGGGTCGGGTCCGAGCCGGCTCTCGGGAAACACCTCGAGGCGGAATTCGCCACTGGTCTCCTGGTTGATTGCCTCGGCCATCTCGATGGCCCGCCGGGCGGTCGGGCTGCCGGCCGGCTGGTTCAGACCCAGTCGATAGTGCTTTGTGTCGGGCATCGTCCGCTCCTCAGCCCTTTGGCAATCCGAGCACGTGCTCGCCAATGATATTGCGCCGAATCTCGCTGCGGAATTCGGCAGGCTCGGGTCTGTCGGCGAAATCCATGAGCGGGGGCTCCTTACGCGCGAGCGAGACGGTCGAGGCTAAGCGGCGGCGCCCGTCGTGGCAAGCGTGGCTGGAGCCCATGTCGTGGACCGGTCTTGGGCATCGCAACTAGCCATTGGAGGTTTGACATGTGCAGGCTTCTCGAGCGTCCGTCCCCGTCGCGGTCGCCGCCGGAGCGGCGCGGCTCAGTTCCGGAATCGGCTGGCCGCATAGGGCGACGGGTCGGTAAATGGGGTCTCGCCGGTCATCATCTCGGCGAGCAGCCTTCCGGTGACGGGGCCGAGGGTGAAGCCGTGATGGGCGTGGCCAAAGGCGAACCACAGGCCCTCGTGACGTTCGCCTCGCCCAATAACCGGGACCATGTCGGGAAGGCAGGGACGCCTTCCGAGCCACGGCGCCGGCTCTAGCCTTTCGCCGAGCGGAAACAACTCGCGCGCAAGCTGCTCGTCGCGAGTGAGCTGGATCGGGTTTGGCGGCGCGTCGCGTTCGGCGAATTCGACACCGGTCGTCAGGCGGATGCCCTTGCTCATCGGCACCAGCATGTATCCGCCATTGCCGTCATGCAGCGGATGGCCGAGCGCGGCATTGCCGCTGACCCCATAATGCATGTGGTAGCCGCGCTTAACCGCCAACGGGATATCATAGCCCAGCGGACGAAAGACATCGTCCGACCACGGGCCAAGCGCCACCACCGCCTCTCGCGCCTCGACTGGGCCGCTGTCGGAGGGCAGATTCCACCCGGCGTGTTCCTGCCTGAGACGGCGCGCATCTCCCGTAAGAAATCGCCCGCCTCGGCGCACAAAAAGATTGGCATAGGCCTTGGTCAGCATGCCGGGATCGGACGAGGTCGGCGAGCCGCGAAAGTGGATTGCCCCGATGACCTTCTCCGACACATTCGGTTCGAGCTCGCGCAATTGCTCCCCGGTGAGCACCGCATAATCGACCCCGTATTGGTCGAGACGACGCACGTTGGCAATCGCTTGGCGCAGGCTTTCCTCCGTCCGCAGACATCTGATCCAGCCCTTGTGCTGGACCAGTGCGCCGGCCGCATCACCCGCCGCTGCGATCAACGCGTCATGCTCCTGGATACAATGCGCCATCAGCGGCGCCAATGCCCGCGCCGAGCGCTCGATGCGCTCGGATGTCCCGTTCTGCCAATAGCGAAAGAGCCAAGGCGCAACACGCGGCAGCGCCGACACGTGATAGACGACATCGCTGCGATGGTTCATCGCATAGCTCAAGATCACGCCGAACTCGCGCGGAAAGGTGTAGGGGATCACCCCTTCGCGCTGGATTAAGCCGGAATTGCCGTAGCTCGTCTCCTCTCCGGCCCCGCGGCGGTCGATCAGCACAACATCGCGGCCGCGATGTTGCAGATGCACCGCGACGCTGACCCCGACCATGCCCGCGCCGAGAACGATCACATCAGCGTGCATGGCGTCCTGAATCGGAGGCTCGCATCATTAATTTGAGGCCTATGCTTCATACCGGCGGAAGCAGGTATCCATGGCAGCGATGGCCCCCAGCCTCCGCCTGGCCTCCGCCGGGGTGACGATTTTTGCTCGTGTGGGGCATTTACTGCGTCTGCTGGCCGGGCCGCTCAAATTGCCCCGGTCTCCTCCAGCTCTTTAATCTCGCTGGCGGCAAGCCCGAGCCAGCCGCCATAGATCTCGGCATTGTGCTGGCCGATCGTCGGGGAGGGCCGGGTCTCGACCTTATCGGTGCCGAGCAGGCGCAACGGTGTCGACGGCACGACGATCTCCCCCAATTCGGGATGGTCGATCCGTTCCAGCATGCCTCGCTGATGCATGTGCGGGTCGTTCATGACCTCGGGGGCGTTGCGCACCGGCGCACACGGGATGCGGTAGGCCTTGGCGCGGGCGAACACCTCCATCTTGGGCAGGGTCCGGGTCCAGGCTTCGACCAGTGTGTCGGTCTCGTCCATATGGGCGACGCGGCCGGCATTGGTAGCAAAGCGCGGGTCGTCCTTGAGGTCCTCGCGGCCCATCGCCGTCAACAGGTTCTGGAAATGCGCTTCGGTGACGACATGGATCGCGACATGCCCGTCGGCCGTCGCAAAGACATTGTAGGGCGCGCTGTTGAGCCCGGATTGCCGATTGCCGGTGCGCGGCGGGATCTCGCCGGTGTGGTAATAATAGTCGTAGCTGGCCGCCAGGGTCGGGTAGACCGCCTCCTGCATCGCCACTTCGACGAGCCGGCCCTCGCCGCCGCGGTCGCGCTCGTAGAGGGCAGTCAGGATGCCGGCATAGAGATGAATTCCTCCCATAAAGTCGACAAGGGTCGGGCCGGCCTTGACCGGCGGGCCGTCGGGAAAGCCGGTGACGCTCATGATCCCAGAGGCCGCCTGGATTGTCATGTCCATCGCGAGATTGTCGCGGTCGGGCCCGCTGATGCCGAACCCCGTGCCCGAGGCATAGATCAGCCGCGGGTTGATCTCGTGCAGCCGGCTCCAGCCGACGCCGAGATCGTCCATCGTCCCGGGCGAGAAATTTTCCAGCAACACGTCCGCCCGTTCCGCCATCTCGAACAGCAGTTCCCGGCCGCGCGCGTGCTTCAAGTTCAGGGTAACCGCGTGCTTGTTCTGGTTCAACATCGCGAAGGGCAGGGTGGCACTCTTCCCGGGCTCGGCGCGGCGGCGGCCCGGCTCGCCGCGCGGCGGCTCGATCTTGATGACAAAGGCGCCGGCTTTAGCGAGCAAAAAGCTCGCATAGGGACCCTGAAAGATCTGGCCGAAATCGAGGACGGTCACATCCGACAACGGTGGGTTGGCCCGTGATTGCGCCATCGGCTCTTCCTGCATTGCTGTTGACCGGAAATTTCAGTCGCACATGGGGTCTTAGGGAGTCATGCTGAGCGGAGGCTCGCACGGAGGAGGGAAAAATGAAATACGACGTCATTTCGGCCGACAGCCATCTCGATCTGATCTGGCTGCCGCCCGACCTCTTCACCGCGAATGCCAGCACGGCGTTCAAGGACCGGATGCCCTATGTGACCGACGGGCCGCGCGGCAAGGAGTGGGTCACCAAAAACGGTTCTACCTTTGGGTTGATGAACGGCATGGGCTCAGGCGGCCGGCAATACATTCCGGGCCAGATCCACCGCTCCGACCGGATG
>Ga0306920_100011597_pt1 | contig 11919 bp, 10 predicted proteins | sample flu12Cox44000170_FD_204666 | JGI IMG/M metagenome (GOLD analysis project Ga0306920, IMG submission 204666) | Lab enrichment of tropical soil microbial communities from Luquillo Experimental Forest, Puerto Rico - flux4day.12C.oxic.44.000.170 (v2)... | ecosystem: Environmental > Terrestrial >...
GATGATGTTGTAGACGAGGTCACGCGCTTCCCGCCACATGTTGGCTCTCTCGCTGAACTCCGAAGTCAGCTTTTCGACGACCTTGAAGTCGCCTCCAGCCGAAAAGGCACGTCCTTTCGCGCAGAGCAGCACGGCAAGCGTGTCCTGGTCGCGATCGATGACGCGCCAGATATCGGCCAGCTCGCGATGACCGTCGGCGTCCAGCGCATTGAGCCGATCCGCGCGGTCGAGCGTCAGTCTCAGCACGCCGGGCTTGGGACGATCAACCTGAATGGATCTGAATTCGGTATAAGCCTCGAGCATTGTTCCTCCCAGACTGGGTGCGCCAAGCGGCGTTTTTGAACCCGGATCGCCTGTTGAAATGCGAGATAACCTCAGCAGGCCAGTATCGTCGCGCGGAGATTGCGGCGGCCCGGCGAGGCTTATCGGGTTCTTGTTGCCTTCCCTAACAGTTGTTAGAGTGTGGGTGCAAAAACTCGAGAAAGTCAAGCACGGGAGGCGAGACCGTCGCTTGCGCAAAAATTCGGCTGTTAATCTACCAAACATACGTTAGTTATGTAATGACGTCCGACAATTTTTCTGCTGAAATCGGGCAGTGACCACGGAAGCGGAGCTGCCCGCGAGAGCAGCGCGCGAAAACACCCGGCAGATCAATTCGCTACGAATTAGGTGGTGCCGGAGGGAAACGGAATTCATGAATATTTCCGCAACTCTGAACGATCGCGCGGAAACGCTGCGGTCCATCCGCGACAGCGTCGGCGCGCTGGTCCCGAAGGCGGGCAATCTGCAACGAATTCGGAGTTTGCGCTTCACAGAGATGGGATTCGAACCTGCTTCGCTAGAACTGATGGGCAAGATGGGCTGGATCTCCCTGACGCTTCCCGAGGATGCGGGAGGAATGGGACTCGGTCTCAGTGAGCTCTGCGCCGTCTGTCAAGAACTCGGCGCCGGCCTCGTGCCTGAACCGCTGATCCAGGCAAACCTTTCCGCGTCTCTTCTGGCGCATTGCGGCGCTTCTAGCCTTGCGGACGACGTCGTCGCCGGTAAACGGCTTATAACGACGGCATGGCAGGCGAATGCCGACACGCTGGAGATTCCGGTCGGCGCGGACGCGCGGCGCCGTTATGTTCCTTTGGCACGTGGAGCCGATGGTTTTCTACTTCCGGTGTCGCGCGATGGCCGGGTCGATCTTATTTATTGCGGCAAGGACGTCGTCGGTGTCGAGGCAGTCCCGACGCAGGACGGCGGTCATTATGGCGAACTGCAAGCCGATGCAACGTCGGGAGAGCTGATTGGGACCGACATCGCGGGAGTCCTAGCCGAAAGCCTTGACCGCGCGACGCTTGCGACAGCCGCCTATCTCGTCGGAGTGATGGAGGCGGCGTTCTCCCTGACTCTAGAATATTTGAAGAGCAGGAAGCAATTCGGGCGTCCGATTGGCAGCTTCCAGGCTCTTCAGCATCGTTGCGTCGATCTTTACGCGCGGGTCGCATTGAGCCGTGCAGGCCTTGAGAGCGCCGCGCAAACCTGGGATGCGGGTGCCGAGAGGCGAATGCGTCAGGCGGTCGTCTCGAGGGCGAAGGCGAGCGCTTCGGACAACGCGATGTTCGTTACGCGTCAGGCCATCCAATTGCACGGCGCCATCGGCTTCACCGACGAATACGATGCCGGGTTGTACCTTCGAAAGGCCATGGTTCTTGCCGGGCAGTTCGGATCGGCGAGGTACCATCGCCAGCGCTTCCTGACGGAAGGAGTTTCGGTTGCATCGGCTGCGTGAGGATTGCAGCGCAGTCGAGCATCGCTGCGATCGGCGCCAACAGATTTAAAGGGAATGAATTCATCATGAGCGAGAAGCAGGATTTCGCCGAACTTGGCGAAGAGGAATTTCGGTCGTTGGTTCGCAGGTTTCTGGCGGAGAATTATCCAGAAACCCTGCGCTTCCCGGCCAAGCGCCTGCATTTCTCAGACACCAAGGTCTGGTACCTGCGCCTGTCCGAGAGGGGCTGGATCGCGCCAAATTGGCCGAAGGAATATGGCGGGATGGGCCTGCGGCCATCGCAGCAGGTGATCCTGATCGAGGAATACGAGCGCTATGGCGCTGCCCGCTTGAACGACCAGGGTCTTGCCATGGTCGGGCCGTTGTTGATCCAGAACGGGACAGATGCGCAGCGCAGGAAGTTTCTGCCCAAGATCCTCAGCGGCGAGCACATCTGGTGTCAGGGATATTCCGAGCCCAACGCCGGCTCCGACCTCGCGAGCCTCAGGACCGAGGCCGTCGACCGCGGTGACCACTACATCGTCAACGGCCAGAAGATCTGGTGCACGCTTGCCTACGACGCCAACTGGATCTTCCTCCTGGCGCGGACCGACAAGGAAGCCAAGAAGCAGGAAGGCATCAGCTTCCTGCTCGTCGACATGGCGACCCCCGGCATCACCGTGCGGCCAATCATCAATCTGGAGATGAACGACGAATTTTGCGAGGTCTTCTTCGAAAATGTGCGGGTTTCAAAGGAGAACCTTGTCGGGGAGCCGAACAAGGGATGGGGGATCGCGAAATCATTGCTGGGATTTGAGCGCATTCACTTAGGCTCGCCTCGCCAATCGTCTCTTGCGCTCGGACAATTGGGGACGCTAGCGACGCGGCGTGGGCTATGGGAGGACGCGGCGTTTCGCGACCGGTACGCTCGGCTGAGCATCGATCTCGAGGATCTCAAGGCGCTCTATGAGACATTCGTGGAGTGCGTCAGACGCGGGCAGCGGCTGGGGCCAGATGTATCGATCCTAAAAGTCGCGCAGTCCGAACTCTATCAGCGCATCACCGACGCAGTTTTGGAGTTCGCAGGTGAAGAGGGCGGTTTCCTGGACCCGGTCAAAGGCAACGAACCTCTCAACCCTGGCGGCCTGTTTATTGCCGCGCGTCCGACGACGATCTACGGAGGTTCGTCGGAGATCCAGCGCAACATTCTGGCGAAGCAGATTCTGGAGCTGCCGAGTTGATGGCAGCTGACCCCGTGACGCTTCCGCTATTTCCTTTTTCCTCGGTTCAAGGACAGCGTCCTTGAACGGTCAGATCGAGCGCGTCGAGGTTATGCCACCATCTACAGTGACGATCGTCCCCGTGGTGTAGCCGGAACGCGGAGACGCAAGGAATGCGAACAGATCTGCCACCTCGCGAACGCTGGCGGGGCGGCCAAGCGGATAGGCACCGAGCAACTCGCCGTATCGCGACTCGTCGCCCCATTGCTCCCGTGCGCGCGTCTTCATGATGTTGATAATGCGCTCGGTCGCGACCGGGCCCGGGTTGATCCCGATTACCCTGATCCCATCACGCAGACTTGGGCCGCCTAACGCGCGGGTGAACGCCATCAGAGCCGCGTTCCCTGTGGTACCGGCGATGTAGCGGAAGTCGAAGTTCTCGCCCCCATTGCCGATATTGTTAAGAATGACGCCGTGACCTTGCTCTTTCATGCGGGCATAGAACACGCGGCAAAGGTCGACATAGCCGAAGACCTTAAGGTCCCATCCTGTCCGCCATTTGTCGGCGTCGACCTGCCAGATATCGCCGCCCGGAATGGCGCCGGCATTATTCACGAGAACGTCGATCGGGCCGCTCCAGTTGACGAGCACTTCGACCGCACCACGAGATGTTAGGTCCGCCGCATGGACGGCGACGGAAACCTTGTGCCGCGCGCGAATGTCGGCTGCAATCTGCTCAAGTTTCTCAAGGGACCTCGCAACGAGAAACAGCTCGCAACCTTCCTCGGCAAAAACTTCGGCCAGTCCTTCGCCGATTCCCTTAGACGCGCCTGTAATCAGAACTTTCCTGCCTTTGAGTTGAAGGTCCATCGGCGTCCCCAATCACGCAATTCGAACCAGCCGGGCGATCTCGTCGACCGCTTCGGGATTGACGAGGCTACTGACATCGCCCTGCGGAGAACCGATATAGACGTTCCGGATCACGCGTCGCATGATCTTCGAGCTTCGGGTCTTGGGTAGTTGCTCGACGACAAACACGTGCTTGGGAGCGAAGGGTTTGCCGAGCTTTCGCTCGACGCGATTTTTGACCTCCGACTGTAGTTGGGAAAGGAACGCATGCCCAGGCGCAACAAGGAAGGCGACGATGATCTCTCCCTTTGCCTGATCGGGCGCACCAATGACGGCCGCTTCGTTAACGCCGGCGATCTCCAGAATGATTTCTTCCACTTCGGCAGGGCCAACCCGCTTGCCGGCTACCTTGATCGTGTCGTCGGATCGCCCGAGCATGAAGAAATGTCCGTCAGCTGTTTGCATCGCGAGATCGCCGTGGATCCACGTGCCCGGCACTGACCTCCAATAGCTATCGAGATATCGTGCGTCATCCTCCCAGAAAGAGCAGGTCATCCCGACGAATGGCTCTCGCACGGCAAGCTCGCCAACCTTATCCACGAGCGATGTGCCTTCCGCGTCGACTACATCCACTGCAACGCCCGCAGATCGCGCGTTGAATCCGGCCGCCACGATTGGTTTCACGACGACGCTTGAAAGGAGACCGCCTGAGACCTCGGTGCCGCCGGTATAGTTGATTAGCGGAGCTTCGCTGCGGCCGAAATTACTTTGGAACCAGGCGAAGTGGTCAGGGGCGATGCCTTCGCCGGCCGTGATGAGGAGTTCGATGGATGAAACATCGGCGGCCATCGCCGTTGTCGAATTGGCGCACAAGCCGCGTATGAGAGTCGGAGCCGATCCGAAATGAGTGACGCGATGTCGGGCGACCAACTTTGCCATCCTGGACCAATCAGGATAGTCCGGAGCGCCATCGTAGCAAACGAGTGTCGCGCCGCGCGTCAGCGCTGAAGTGAGGACGAGGGCACCGGCGATCCAGCCCATATCGGCGGGCCAGCAAAACACCGACGTCTCGATCACGTTGAAATGCAGGGCGGCGTCATGGGCGATCTTGAGCGGAAATCCGCCGTGCGTGTGGACGGCCCCTTTCGGCTTGCCGGTCGTCCCTGAGGTGAAGATCACCATGAACGGGTCATCGGCGGACATGGTTTCTGACGCAATTTGCTTACCGCCTGCGGACAACAAAAGGTCGCTCCACTGAAGGCACCCTTCCGGCGGGTTGAACGCTGTGCTTGGGTTTGAAAAGGGCTTGAACACGAGAAATTCCAACCCCGGCAGATCGGCACGGGCTTCCTCTATAACCGGAAGCATATGGACAAACCTGCCTCGTCGTGAAAAGCCAGTGGTCGCGATCAGTCCCTTTGCCTTGCACGCCCGGAGCCTGGAAACGATAGGCTCGGCACCAAAGCCGGAAAATAGCGGAACAACGATCGCGCCAAGATAGCTGAGCGCAAGCAGCGTGGCCGAGGCTTCGATGCCATTTTCCATCAGAAGGCCAATCCGGTCGCCGCGCCGTACATTCTGTCGCGCCAGGCCGCTGGCCAGAGTGATCACCAATGCGCGCAATTCGCGATAAGTGACCTGATCGGGCAGGCCATCCTCGCGCTCGGCGACGATAGCCACCTTGTCAGATGTGGCGGCGTTCTCGGCCCAGGCCAGAACAGTATCGGTCCAGTTTAGCTCACCCCCGACAAACCAGGCGGGATGCGGCTTGCCCCGCGACAGGTCGCAATAGGAGACATAGTCCTTGCGCCAGACGATACCGAGATAGTCATTCAAGATACGCCAGTATTCGGCTGGTTCGGCGATCGAGAAAGCATGCAGTTCGTCGTAGCTAGATTGCTTGGTCCGTCTCATGATTTCGGCAACGCAAGACTCGGACAGGTCCTTGTCGCGGGGATTCCAGAACGGGAGTTTCATCGCGGTCATGTGGCGGCAACCCGGGCAGCGCGTTGGCCCAAGCGGCGGGCGTTCATGTCGTGATATTTCTTGCCCATTCCCTATCCCTCATGCGCGGCGGTCTGTTGCCACCTAACGCTTGTTAGTCTATAGTGCGGTCGTCAGCTTTGCAAGCGGTGTGACGAAAGTGCACTTTGAGCTGCATCAAGAGGAAGAGGCTAAAGTCGATGGCTGCATCGGTCTCGATGCGTTCCTGCGCGTCGCGACGCACCTGTACGACCTCGAACGCATGACGCCAATTTTGAACGGTGGATCCATAAGATGGCGATGATCAGTTTGACGGAGCAAGGCGTAGTTTGGCGACCGAGCGCGGAACTCATCGCGGAAAGTAACCTGACCCAATTCATGCGCGAGCATGGCATTGCGGACTACCGGGCCTTGCTCGAGCGCGCTGACAAGGATCACGAATGGTGGTGGGGTCTCATTGCAGGCCGAATTGAGTTCATGCGGCCCTATGAGCGGCTGCTTGATACGGACGGTGGGGTCCCTTTTGCACGCTGGTGCGTCGGTGGCACGACGAACATCGTGCAGAATGCCCTGGACCGCCACCGTGGCACTGACATCTGGACCTCGCCAGCAGTTATTGGCGAGTCGGAAGAAGGCCAAGCGCGGATCTGGACCTATGCCGAGCTGAGCGCGCAAACCGCACGGCTGGCCGGTGGTTTAAAGTCGCTGGGCATTCAACGTGGCGATGTCGTTGCTCTTTACATGCCCAACATCAGTGAAGCCATCGCTGGCATGCTTGCGATCACCAAGATCGGCGCCGTGGCTATGCCGCTGTTTTCGGGATTTGGTGTTGAAGCCATCGTCACCCGGCTCAGGGCCTCGAGCGCCGTCGCCGTCCTCACTGTGGACGGCACCACGCGACGCGGTCGCTGGGCGCCCATGAAGGAATTCATCGACGAGGCGTCCGAGCAGGTTCCCACGCTGAGGCATGTGATCTGCCTCCGGAACAAAAAAGTTGCGACCGCTCGAAGCGAGTTCGATGTGGACTGGCAGGCTCTTTGCAGCGGCCGTTCCGAGGACATGCCCAACGAAGAGCTCGCTGCCGACAGCCCCGCGCTTCTGATCTATACGTCCGGCACGACGGGCCAGCCGAAGGGCACGGTTCACAGCCACGCCGGCTTTGCCGCCAAGCTTTCGTTGGATCTGGGCCTGATGATGGACATGAAGCCGTCAGACCGCATCGTCTGGCAGAGCGATATGGGCTGGCTGGTCGGGCCCATTCTTGCCTTCGGAGCAACGATCATCGGCGCATCATTCATCCTTGCCGATGGCGCGCCCAACTATCCGAGTCCGACCCGGATGTGGGACCTCATCGAAAAGTATCGCGCGACTTTTCTCGGGCTTGCACCGACCCTTATTCGGGGATTCATGCAGGGCGAAGGTATCGGCGGCAAGGACATATCCTCGCTCCGCCTTTGTGTGTCGACCGGCGAAGCCTGGACGCCTGATGCCTGGTGGTGGACGTTCGACAACGTCCTTGGGCGCAAGGGGCCAATCATCAATTACACCGGAGGCACGGAGATCGGAGGCGGAATTCTCTCGGGCTCGGTGCTTCAACCGATGAAGCCCTGCGCTTTCTCCGGACCGGTACCCGGCATGGGCGCGGATATCGTCGATTCCGCAGGCGATTCGGTGGGGTCGAACGTGGTTGGCGAACTCGTGCTCAGGAAGCCTTCCATCGGCCTTAGCAGAGGGCTTTGGCAGGACAGGGAACGCTATCTCGACAGTTATTGGCGCGATATCCCGGGCGTGTGGCGGCAAGGAGACTGGGCGGTTCGTGATGACGAAGGCTTCTGGTACGTTCTGGGTCGCTCCGATGATACGCTCAAAATTTCCGGCAAGCGAACAGGGCCGGCCGAGATCGAGGCAATCCTGACCAACACCAACAAGGTCCGCGAAGCAGCAGCGATCGGCATTCCGGATCCGATCAAGGGCGAGAGCGTCGGATGCGTTGTTGTACTGCATGACGGCATTGCGGCAGACAGCACGGTCCGCAAGGAATTGTCGGACGCCGTGGTGTCCGGCCTGGGGCATCCCTATCGTCCTAGCTTTGTGCTGGTCGTAAACGATTTGCCAAAGACGCGGAACATGAAAATCATGCGCAGGCTAGTACGGGCGGCTTGCCTCGGTAAGGCGTTGGGCGATACGTCGTCCCTGCTGAATCCAGAGGCAGTCGGTGCTGTGCAGGAGGCCGCCCGAGTGCTCAACCTCGATAAGGGAGCCTAGATAGCTTTTGCGCTCCGCCGATCGACGGCGGCGGGCTATCCGGACACCATCGGCCAGCGCCTCTCTATTGGGCGATCTGAAACTGAAGGGTCGGCGATGCGTGCAAGTTGGCATTCCTAAGTTATGTATGGCAAACCGAACAGTTGTTTGGTACCAAAGAGCCGTTGCCGTGGACGCTGGACGCAACCAATTGGAAACTCTGTGCAATGACGATCGAATCGAACATCGAAATTCAAGACCGTAAGAAAGACGGCAACGTGACGCGTGAGGAAATTCTGTATGCAGCGGCGCGACTCATTGTCGAACACGGCTACGGTGCGTGCACGATGCGGTCAGTTTCGGAGCGCGTGCGTATCAAAGCCGGCAGCCTCTATTATCACTTCGCGTCCAAGGACGAAATTGTCGCAGAGATCATGAACCTCGGTGTATCTATGCTGTGGCGGGAGGTGGAGCTGCAGGTACGTGCGCTTCCGCCCGGTAGTTCATTCAAGAAGCGCTTAGACACGGCGATCAGGGCGCATGTGGCTGCAAAGACCAATCCGCAAACGCCCCTAATGCAGGTCTATGAGCACCTGCCGCCGGTGCTGAAACGACAAGCCAAGGAGATGCGGCAGAAGTATTCAAACTTCTGGATCAAGTTGCTTTCCGAAGGCGTTGCCAGCGGCGACATCCGGTCGAATGTCGACCTAACTATTCTGGTCTCTTATCTGCTTGGCGGGCTCAACCGCATTCCGGAATGGTACCGGGCGGGAAAGAAAGACGACGACAAGGTCGCTAAATTGATCTCATCGACGATTATGAACGGCATACTTGCGAGTCGCAAATCGAGTGCGGCAAGTACAACTCGCTCCGGATAGCGCTAGTCGATCCGGTGTTTGAGCCGCGTCAGACAAGCCCAGCTTCCGCACGCATCTTGAAGACCGGATCGCTTTGATCCCGACGATGATGGGCCCAGTCCGGCTTGATCGGTGGGACCTCACCGACCGCCAAGCGGGTCGACTCGAACACGACGATGCGATGCGCTGTGCGCCAAACCCCGTCGCGTCGTTCCGTGCGGTCCACATATCTTCCGTACTGAGAAATCTGAACCGGACCGCCGGAACCTACGGCGCCATATAGTTTCTGCGCCTCGGGGCCGAGCGTGTGCGCGGTGAAGAAGTAGGTCTCGACGATAGCGACGTCCCGGCTAGCAAACTCGATCAGGCAAGAGCCGAGGAAGTGCATGACCTGCGGCGCGCTGCCGGTCCGCACTTTTGCGAACTCGATGAAGCCATCGACGCCGCCTTTGTAATCGCCGTGGTCGTCGAACGCATCGGGATGATAGGTGGCGCGCAGGGCTTGCCAGTCGGCCGGTCGACGCTGCGGGCGTAGCGCGCCATTAGGTCGCGGATCTCGTCCTTATCGATCAGCCGTTGCAATGCGTCGTTCATGATGGTTATCCGATCTTGTCAGTTGGTCTATGGTTTACGTGGAGGTCTTTGAGCAAAGTCTCAAATCTGGGCCGGTGCAGCACTTTACGTAAGGTCATGGCAATTTTGGCGGCTCATTTTGCCAAGAGACGCCCCAGACCAATCTGCTTGGCGGATAGGAGCTACGCTTTTGAGCCGGTGTCTGTGGCGGCACCCCTAGTCCCAGATCTGCCGCCGCAGACATTGATCGACTGCCCGGTAATATTGTTGGCAAGAGCGGAGCTAAGAAACAGCACTGCGCTCGCAACATCGTCGGGCATGGTGAAGCGGCGCAGCGCCGAGTGTTCAATCATTTCAGTGATGATCTTCGGATTTGCCGCCTCGATCCTGTCCATAAGTTCGGTCCGAGTCGCACCGAGCCGAGCTCGTTGGCAGCGACCCTGGCAATGGTGATCGCCGCCGCTTTCGATGCCGCATAGCAGGCATTCGAAGTTCCTTTGGCGCCCTTGCCGGCAATGGAGGCGATGTTGACGATCTTGCCGCCACCCATCTCCTTCATATGGACCGCGACGCGTTGAAGGCAGAAGAAAAGGCCCTTCGCATTGATTGACTGAATCCAGTCCCAATCTTGCTCGGTTATATCCAGAATGCCGATCCGCCGGGTTACGCCTGCATTGTTGACGAGTATATCCAGGCGTCCAACCAGCCCAATGGCTTCGGCGACCATCTTTTCGACCCCGACAACGGTTCCGACATCGGAGCGGATGAACCAGACATTTCCGCCTTCAGCGCGCAGCCGAGCTTCCAACGCCTTGCCGCGTGACTCATCGATATCGGAAATGACGACCTTGGCGCCTTCCTGCACTAGACGCTGACAGATCGCCAAGCCGATCCCGGCAGCGCCTCCAGTTACGATCGCGGATTTTCCTTGAAGCAGCACGATTTCGACCCTCCCGAGCCCTGGTTCTTCACATTACACAACGAGATGATTTTAACAGGCATCTGGCAGGTCTACACGCCGCCCAGTACGGTGCGCAAACAATTACCTAACTTACGTTAGTTTTAAATTGACGACCAGGCGTGATGAACCTAACGTTGGGGAGAGTTGGCGGGGAGACTAGTCCTTCAGTCTCCGCGGCGTTCGGCTCCAAAGACGCGCGTCCGAATGCGGTTTGGTAATGGGAGGGTGAATTCCATGACACGATTGGTCCGTTCTGCCTGTTTTGGTGCATCCGCTTTTTTCCTGCTCGCAGGGACGGCCGAGGCTCAGATTTCGCATGACAGCGTCAAAATCGGCGTCTTGAGCGATTTCCAGTCAAATTATTCTGACGTGGGCGGCAAGGGCTCTTTGATCGCAGCGCAAATGGCCGTAGACGATTTTGGCGGGAAGATGCTCGGAAAGTCGATCGAGCTCATTTCGGCCGATCACGGCAACAAGCCCGACATTGGGTCGGCGATCGCCCGTCGCTGGTACGACGAAGAGAACGTCGATATGATCATCGACGTACCAAACTCCAGCGTGGCACTTGCCGTTCAATTTGTCGCCAAGGAAAAAGGTAAGCTTGTAATCTACACCACCGCTGCAAGCGAGCTATTGACCGGAAAATCGTGTTCTCCGACCGGCATCAACTGGAATTATGACAGTTACGCGGTGGGCAAATGCGCGAAACACCGATCAATGACATGTACACCAAGGGAGGCCACCTCCGCGTCGATGGGCGCATGGTCCATAACATGTATCTAGTCCAGGCGAAAAAGCCTGCGGAGTCCGCTGGTCCAAATGATTTGGTCAAGTTGCTGAAGGTGATCCCCGGAGATCAGGCGTACCGTCCTCTATCGGAAAGCGAATGTCCTCTTGTGAAGAAATGATCCGGAGGTCAAGAACGGCCCGCAATGAATGGCGTCATGGTTAGTGAAAAAAGCCGCGGCATCGCCGTGAGCGATGGCGACAGGTCGCTTGAGTGGCGTTCCTCCCTGGCAACTTTCCGGGTCTCCAATCAGCCATGTTTGAACTTGTGCGGGTGCGGCCAGATCGATCGGATGTATGACGGCTCGAACGGGCCAATCGATCTGCAGAGTTTTGCAAGCAATCGCTTGGCACGTCGCGCGAGCGGGTGTGTGAAGCTAATAGCGGCTGGTCAGCTCGCTATAAGAGGAAAAGTCGACCTGGGAGCGGGAACATGACGCTTGATCTAGCAACGCGCGCGTTGGTCGAGAATTCGCAGAAGAACGCCACCAAGCCGCGTCATTTGATGACCCCTGCAGAAGCGAGGGAACTGCTCGTTGGGCTCGGGAAGGTCCTTGGCAAAGGCCCGGAGGTTGCCCGCAAGGAAGATTTCGACGTTGCGGTTGCCGAAGGCTCGATTCCGGTGAGGCTCCTTGTCCCACCAGGAAAGCTGCGCGCTCTCTTGATCTATTTTCACGGCGGCGGTTGGGT
>Ga0306920_100011598_pt1 | contig 11919 bp, 5 predicted proteins | sample flu12Cox44000170_FD_204666 | JGI IMG/M metagenome (GOLD analysis project Ga0306920, IMG submission 204666) | Lab enrichment of tropical soil microbial communities from Luquillo Experimental Forest, Puerto Rico - flux4day.12C.oxic.44.000.170 (v2)... | ecosystem: Environmental > Terrestrial >...
CGGCAGTATGGCGGCCTCAATGCGGCGGCCGCAACCCTTGGTTACCCCAGCGTGCAGGCACTGCAAAATGCCATCATGGAGTTTTGCGAGGGCTAACACCGTTGGCTTCCACATTGAAAGCCAGGAGGTGAAAATAATGGCGCTGCCCAAGTCCAGCACCTCTCTCAGCGTAGGCAGCGAATGCACATCATAGGAAAAAGGGGTGAGTGTATCGTAACTCTCAATACTGCAGAGTTGCTGATTCGCCGCCGCCTGGGTTCTGAAGCTGCGGCGCCCTTCCTAGCTCACTCGGACTTGAGCGAGCAGGACAGGACGAAGTTCTCCAATGCTTTTAAGGCTTTTCTGCATGGCGATGCGAGCCTGATCGTAGAGGCTCTGCGTCGATGGCCGCTCACTTCAGTCTGGAATTTTGCTAATGCGCTATCTCATGATTATGGGGAAGACGGTCACGCGGTCTACGCCGTTCTCGAACGCGCGTTTGGCGTAAGTATTGTCGTTGAGGTCCGAAATTCGATCAGCGCCTCGTTTCGCTTTGTTTGCCGGAAACATGGGCTTTGTTACAAGGGTTCGGGACGTTTGGTGGATGACTATCTAGCCCAGGCCGGCATTGCTCGCCCGCAACTTCACCATGTCGCGAAGGCATTCCTGTTGGCTGAGCGGGCATATGGGCCGCCGCCCTATGAAAACACTATGGCGTTGAACAGTTGGGAGGACGATGCCACCTCATTTCTCCCGTTCGGCGTCGAAATTCCCCGCATGGTGCTTGAGGTCGACCAGACCGCCTACTATGCACTTCTTTTCTCTCAATATGGCCAGAAAGCTGACGTCAGAAACGAATTTGAGCGGCTGTTTTTTGAAGAGGTGAGTAAAGCAAGGGATGCCATTGCTGGCGGGCGTCACTCGCCACAGGCAGTGCCGAAGCCGGCCCTCATTTGGACGCAAAACGGTCCTGCACTTTCGCTGCCGAAGGTCGAAGGGCGCATATCCGTCACTGTTGGCGATAAGAGCCTGAAGCTGCGCGGAGCCCAGCAATGGCAGCTGCCAACCCCTTGGCCGCCTCACATCGATTGGAGGGTGGCACAGCACGCAGACCGGCTATTCGTAATGCCAAGCGAGAGGCACCTTCTCGCATTTGAAGCGGAATTTGGCCGGCTAGCAGGACAATTGGATACTGCGCGTGAGTCCTCCGCAGTCATTGACGCTCGCGAAATCGTTCTGGTCGCTGCGAAACCCTTTACCGTGGCGGGCGAAAGCGCGTTCCAGATCGGGCATGGCTATGCGAGCCACTGCGCTCTGGGCGCGTCGGACGTCCATATCGAGCTTGAAGCCAAGACGATCCGCCTTTCGGCAAAACCGAAACCGCGGCTTTGGATCGAAAAAGGCGCAGTAGCAAAAGGGCCAAAGTGTTATTTGATTTCATCAGCAGCTTCGTTCGGCGTCGAATTTGGCGAGCTTCCCAGCGACGATCTCGCTCTCGCGCTCTATTATGGAGACAGGGAGAAAATAGAGCCCGTAGTCGCTTGTCCTGAAACAGGGTACGCTTACTGCAGTCTGGCCGATATCGGGGTCAGCGCTGCTGAAATGATTCCAGTGAAAGCCGAATTGCGGCTACGAGGCGGCAACCGCGCGCTGGTCCGGTATAAAGCATGGTTATGGCCGGGATTGAAGGAACTGAAAGACGGGCTGATATTCGATTGCGATACAATCCCCCGGAACTACGCTCCCGAGCTTAGCCGGCATGTTGGGACCGATGGTGGGGGCAGGCTCTGTCTCGATGTAGAAGCCGCCTATGACACTGCGACTCTAGTCTTCTTAGTAGGCCATGAGCGTGTCGAATTTGCGATCCCACGCCCTGGCGTCACATTGTCCCTTACGGACGTGGAAGGCCACACGGCGCCTCTGGAGCTCGGCGAAAAGCTCATCGTTCGAGATGAAGACAAAGGCGGCTCCCTTCGTATTCGGTGCCCCGATCCACGCGCGATATTGAACGTTCGCGGTCGCTTGGAAACCCACGCATTCGAACGCTCGTCGACACGGGTTCTCTCGTTGGTGGACCTTGCTTCCTCCGCGCCAAGAGACGAGATCACCCTTCAGCAATCAGGCATCGCATCAGTGCCGATCTTACTGACGCAAATTGTCCCGGCTGCCTGTCCCAAGGCCTTTTCGCTGGAGCGCGTGCGCGGCTCAGTTGCACTGCATCTTGAGACGGAAGTCCGGATCGACGCAATTCGTTTCTCACTGGAGGACGATAACGGTCATCGTGAGGAATTTGATTGGGCTCTTGGACATCGGCCGGTGCCCCTGTCCGCGCCTGCCTGGCTCAGCGCAACGCTCGACTTCGAAAACTTTTATCGTACCATCGTCACGCTCGACCTCAGAGCTTTCGATGGTGAATTGAGCCTGATCAATATTTCTGTCCGTCCGGTCGACTCTGATTCATTTCGACCTCTTCGGAATTTGAGGGGCGACCATTATGCATTGGTTCTCGGGCCGACAACGCCTTTAGGTGAGCCCGAAGTCGTCAGTTCAGCAGACGCAAGGCAGAAGTTCATTGTTCTGAACGAATGGCTTTCCCAGTGCTTCTCGCAGGAGAGCTGGGATTTCATCGGGAACCGCATCTTACCTCGCTGGACGGCTTTGGGAAGAGGCCTTTCAGGCACTCTGGAAGGGTCTGCGTTATTGTTGAGCTGTGCCCACCCTCCTCAGCAACCGGGGACGCCGCGGAGCTGGGTTCCGCTTACCCATCCGCTGCAGATCATTCCTGAGCTGTACGGGGCGCAGGCAGAAAGCTTTCGGGCCCTGGCGGTCGATGGCGGAGACGGGGCGGACCATCTCGCGCTGCTCGGCGAGATATCTGGTCGCAGCATTCGCGACGTTCATTCTGTGATTGGAGTTTCGCCCGCCTTCCTGATGGCCTTCGAGAATTTCGGCAGGGCGAGAGACACGGGCGAGGCTTTATCGCATTTCGATTTTGAGACCTATGTTCGCTGGTTTAGCCATCCTCACTTTTGCTCGGATCTAGGTGCACGCTGGTTTTGGCAGCCGGGGGATGAGCTATTGGGCCCGCCTCATTACGGTGCGGCCATAGGGAGGTTGATTGACCGCCTATATGACGCGGGTCTGGACGAGGATGGTTCAAATGATGGCCGTATTCGAGCAGCGGCCACGCTTGCTCACGCAGCAAGCCGATTGAAGGCAGATACACTGCCGATCCCGGCCGATATCGAGATCACCCACGATATTTTTGAATTTGTGCCCGCATTCATCTCCGGATTTGCGCGGGCGTCGCGACAAGCCGCCGCCGAAGAGTACCTCCGCGCATTGGCCGAACGGTTGGACAGACCGTACGGAGCTGTCGTTAGTTACGCTTCGTTCCTGATCAGGCTCGCGCCCGAGTTGCTCGCGTTTTACTTGCTGCTGTGGGAGTTGGCCTTCGGGGGGAGGCGGACAATATGAACGAATTGGACCCTATCGTTTTTCGGGATAAGCTTAGCAGAACTCTTGCGACGTTTATTTCCACAGCGTCCCCCGTTTCTTCTATCCGTGCCCCGCGTTTGGCGCAGAAAATCGCCAGTGAGCTAAACTCGTCGGCTGTTTCATTGGTCAAAGGCCCTTTTGTCGAAAGCCTGCCGGACTTCGAAAAGAAGGAGTCCCTACAAGAAATGGTTCGCCAAGGGCGCCTCAGCGCCAAATGGTCGGCCCTTTCAGACAAACCAGACGGAAAAAAATTATACACGCGGCCGCTCCATAAGCACCAGGCTGAAGCGTTCGCTCGCGAAGGCGAAAATTACCTTGTTGCGACCGGTACCGGTTCCGGCAAAACGGAAGCGTTCCTCTACCCCCTGCTCGACGATTTGCTGAAGGAGGACGATCTCTCAAAGCCGGGTGTGCGGGCTATCCTCATTTATCCGCTGAACGCCCTCGCCAACGATCAAATGCATCGCATTGCCCGCCTGCTCTTCCACGACCTGGGGGATCCTGGCATTGCGCTCGGGCGATACACGGGTCAGGTGAGATCGGGAGCAACACGAAGCGAAGAAGAGCGCAAGATTGTCGACGCGCCTTCGTTCCGGCGCGAGTTCGGGGCGAGAAGACACGTTTCGCCAAACTGGCTGCTTAGCCGCGCCGAGATGCTTGAGCGCCCTCCGCACGTCCTTGTCACCAATTACGCGATGCTGGAGCACATCCTGCTCCTTCCCCGAAATCGCCGTCTTCTCATGAGCGCGCCGCTACGCTGGCTGGTGCTCGATGAGGTTCATACATATGCCGGAGCCCAGGCGATCGAAGTCGCGTTCCTCTTGAGGAAACTCAAGACACGGCTTGGCTTGCCGGAGGGAGAACTCAAGTGCGTCGGAACATCGGCCAGCCTTGATCCCGATCGCAAAGACGAGCTTGCTGCATTCGCGAGAGGCCTCTTTGGGGAGCCCTTTCCAGGCGGGGAACGGGCTGTCATTGTCGCCAACAGGGAACTTCACCCCGCCCTTCGAACGGATGCGGAAGCGGAGAACCTGCCCGCGGCAGACTGGATCGCCCTCGGAGAGATCGTAACCGAGCTACGAAATGCTGGTGATACCGAAGGCATCAGGGCGGCCCAAGAGTGGAACAGCCGTGTAGCTGAAGTCGCATCGGGTCGCCTTGGCCTTGCCTTACCGGAAGGGATTGAGCTGGGAGACGGGCTGGTAACGCGGCTCGGCAACAGCAAGCAAGTGAGGAAGGCGGCACGGTTTCTCGAAGATAAGGGTTCAGTGCCATTTGCCGCCTTCGCTCAGCTTCTTTTTCCAGATGAAGATCCGGTCAGACAGCATGCGGCCTGCGCCGGGCTGATCTCTGTCGGTGTTCTCGCAAAACCGTCTACCCCGGGCGCGTTTCCACTGTTGCCGGCACGGTATCATCTCGCGGCGTCCGGCGTTGAAGGCGTCTGCCTCAAACTTGACGCCCACGACCCGGAGCACTGGTCGCAAATGGCTTTCGGGCGCTCCGTGAAAGCTGATGACGGGGCGCCGCGGTACCCTCTGCTAGTCTGCAGGAACTGCGGCGAGCCCTACGTTGAAACCTGGGATGACGGCCAGCGGCTGAACCCAAAGCCGGAGAGCGATTCTCAGCGACTGGTCCTGCGCCTCAACGGAGCCGCAGAAGATCAAGCGTCCGAATATGACGACGACGACGAAGCCGCGCCTGACGGCGAAGCAGAAACCGAATACTTCGATCCTGAAACTGGTCAACTTGCCGACGGTCCCGGCCCGGGCATTCTAGGTCTGCTCAGGGCCGAGATGAAAGACGACGAGGACGAAGGGCGGCGATACGTCAGACGGTGCTCCTCCTGTCGTAGCCCCGCGGGTCGCTATCCGGAACCTATAAGTCTGCTACACCCCGGCGACGATGCACTGGCCGCGGTTGTTGCGCAGGAGCTTCTTGAATCTCTTCCAAAACCGCGTGACCGCGCACAGGACGCGCCCATGGGCGGTCGGAACCTTCTGGTTTTCTCCGATAACCGGCAGGACGCCGCTTTTTTTGCGCCTTTTTTCGAGCGCACGTCCCGAGATCAGGCGCTTAGGGCGGCCATCTACCGCGCACTGCAGAGAGAAGACGAGGCGATCACCCTCGAGGACCTCAATGAATCCGTCTATCGCCAGCTGAAGCGCGATGGCTTCAAGCTCTATGATCGTTTCGCGCGCGACCCCATGGGGACAAGCAAGACCAAAGACCGGTTGCTCGGAATGATGGTCGCGGAGTTCTGCACCGAAGGGCTTACCCGGATTTCTCTGGAATCATTGGGGCTCATTCGGGTGAGCTACGATGAGAAAGGTCTTCGGAATATAAGTGCAGCGATCGAACGGGCCGTTCCGGCGCTGTCGGGACAAGGCATTCGAATCGCGGAATTTATTTTGCTGATAATGCGTCGCTATCGGGGGATCAACAGTCTCGATCATCGCCTGGATTTGGAGGATGACTCGATCTGGGGCGAAGCTCAGGCTCAGGAGCGGCGGAGCTGGACAAAGACGAAAGAAAGTAGCTCGACGCTTGCGCGTGCTCTGATCCCGGCAGGACAAGCAGATAAGCGGTTCACCTGGTTTCTGGTCAACAAGCTGGCCTTGAGCAGACAGGACGCAATCGCTCTTCTCGACGCCTTTTGGGAAGAGGCAGCGAGAACCGGTAATCGCCTCCTAACCCGTCATTTCAGCGGTATGGCCATTGATCTTGCCGGCCTTCGCTTTCTAACCGCCACAACAGAGCCGCTTTTTCGTTGCGAGAAATGCGGTACACGCTCGCAGATCAACATTGATGCCCAATGCACAGCCTGGCGGTGTCATGGGGCGCTCAAACAAATAGCCCCTGACGAGCGTAGAGCTTTGGAACAAACGCATCATTACGTTCACAGGTACTGTGGCAACCCGCTGGCTGCGCTTGCCCGTGAGCACACAGCGGCGATTGGGCCGGAGCTGAGAACGGACATCGAAGAGAAGTTTCGGCAAGGCGAGCTTAATCTTCTTAGCTGCACGACAACGATGGAAATGGGGGTCGACATTGGCGACCTGGAGGCTGTTTTGTGCCGAAACGTTCCCCCAGGCATATCCAACTACCAGCAGCGTGCCGGACGTGCGGGACGCAGAGCCCAGGTCGCGCCGACGGCGCTGATGGTGGCGAGAAACAGCCGGTACGATCAAGCGCAGTATGCAAATTTGCAAGGTTATCTGAATGCCAGGCCCTCCGTTCCTTACTTGACGCTCGACAATCCCAGCTTCTTCCGCCGACATCAGGTATCCACTGTTCTTGCGGGCTTTCTCGAATACCGGCTGGCTGACGCGTCGCGCAGCGGCGCGCCACGCCTCAAAGACTTTTTCTCCGATACGCTCACCAGTGAGGTTCAAAGCCATCTACGGACTGAATTCTGTACATGGCTGGGTTCGGAGGACGGTGCCAGATTTGTCGCTCTTGCGGAGCAGCTGCGCGACTGGCTGCCTGCGGAACTGGCTGGCGTAGGCCTTGCCGGCGAAGATCTTCGAAATCATATAGGATCGGTCGTCCACAAGTTCATAGATGCTGTTGCGGAGCGCTGGCAGGCGCTGGACCATGCTGCATCCGAACAGCTGCAGATCATGAACCGGCAGGATACCGACGAGAAGGAACGCAAGTCAGCATCCAACCGGCACGCCGCGAAAATGCGTGAAAAGGAACAGTTCCTTGACCAGTTCCTTGTGACTGTCCTCTCTCGCTCGGCGGTGATCCCAACCTACAGCTTTCCGGTTTATTCCATTCGGCTGGAGGTTTCTGAAACGCGCCGCAGCGCCGAGGAAAGCATGTTCTCCATGGACGCTTCGTTGCAGTTGGATCGTGATGCTGCTCTGGCAATCGGTGAATACGCGCCCGGCACCGAAGTTGTGGCAGGAGGCCGGATTTGGACCAGCCGCGGGATCGTGAGACGGTCCAAGGAATACATGCCGATACGGTACTATCGGCTTTGCAAGTCGTGCGGCCATCCAGAGATCCACGCCAGCAGAGATGAGTTCGAGAACGACTGCGAGCAGTGCTCGGGCGACCCGCAAGCGCCAACAGTGAACCGGTTCATAGAGCCGACCGCGTTTCTTACCGCGTTTGACGAGCGGCAAGGACGCGATCCCGGCTCTTCCCGTCTTAGGGCGCGACCGGTCGATGAAGCCCGCCTCCTGACCAAGGCGCATTTCCGCGACTATGTGGATACCGATCTCACCGGTGTGCGGACGTTTTTTGCCCCTGCGACGTCCACCGCTGGGGAGATCGGGGGCAGGTTGTTCGTCGTCAATCGCGGGCCCAAAGGAGCGGGTTACCTCTGGTGCGGCCGCTGCGAATATGCGGAGCCCGCCCCCCAGGCGGCATCGATCGGCAAGAAAACCATAAAATCGCCTCATCACAATCCCCGAACAGGCGAGAAATGCCCGAACGAGGATCTGAGTTACCCTCTTGATCTCGGGCATGTATTCGAAACCGATGTCCGCGCAATCGGCTTTTCGGCGCATCCCCCAGCGTTTCCTGAGGCAAAAGACGATCGGGAACGTGCCGACAAGCTGGAAGGATTTCTGCGCACCTTGGCCGAATGCCTTCGCCTTGCTGCCGCGGACCTGCTGGAGGCTGATCCCAGAGATCTCAGGGCTTCAAAGGAACTACGCGAGGGGCGTCCGCTAATCGTTCTGTCGGACGCGGTCGCCGGGGGAGCCGGGTACGTCCAGCGGCTATTCGACGACCCTAAATTTTCCGCAAAAGCGCTCATACGTGCGGCAGCCAAGGTGCTTGACTGTCGCAGGCCGGAATGTGCGACCAGCTGTGCGCAATGCCTCAATGATTATTCCAACCAGATATATTGGGATGTATTCGATCGTCTTCCGGCGTTGGCATGGCTGAGCTCGTTGCTTTCCAGCGAGACGCAATGCCCCGATCACGGTCCGAAAGATTCGGTCCTAGTGAGCGGCATAAACCTTTCAGGATTCGAGGAGCGACTGAGGGGCGCGACCATACTCACCCTCTCTGCCGTTTCAATCCAGGGGGCACGTGATGCGGAGAGCGCCATAACCGCAGCCAGGCTGCTGCGGGATTTCTGCGAAGCAGACCGCGCGCGGAAGGTCCGACTGCTGGTTTGCTTAGGCCTGCCGCTATCACAGCAACCTCTTTCCACCCTCGACCGCCAAGTGATCGATATTCTGACCTCAACGGAAGAGGCAGGGCAATTGGAGGTCTGCTTCGTTCCGAGGGCGGTTCTGGAAAGCGCGCCCCGGGTTGCTGTTCGCGTGGTGGGCAAGACTTTAGAATACTACGGCAGAAATTTTAACCAGCCCATATTTGATAGTCTGCTTGGTGACGGGCTGTACCTTTCAAGCTCCTCTTCGAACGACGACTGGCAGGAACGAAACGCGGCCCATTTTTCAGCAATTAATCATGCTCTTTCGGAGACGGCCCTTAACACCATGGCGTATCGGCATGCCCCGGGCCACCCGAGAGATTTCAAGAAAATGTTTTCGGGGATTGCGGGCCAGTCCGTCAGACTGCAAATCGAAGACCCGTATCTTGCGAGCAGTCCTCGTAATCGGGGCGCTGTCGTTGCGTTCCTGGCCAAGTTTGAGGAACTCGGTGTCAAGTTGCTATCGGTCACCTTGATCTGGCGTCCGGTACGGCCTGGTACGTCGGGGCCATATTCTGAGGAGATGCCGGAGGAACAGCAGCGGGACTTGAGCAAGCGGCTAACTGCGATTGGCCTCGGCAGCGGCATCGTGCATCTCAAACCAAGGACCTCACGAACGCATTTTCATGATCGGGTGGTACTCGCAACTGTCGAACACGAGAGAGGCTCGACAGGCTACAGGTGGGACGTGTCTTCCGGTATCGACAATTTAATGGAACGGGAGAGGCAGTGCAGTGTCTTTCTCACAGTTCAGGATGCCGCGTAAATCTGTGGCAGTCAGCTGAGCAGGTTCCGGTTAGCGCCCGTCTTAATAAGCGTTGGCATTCGGCTGGAGAAAGCAGAACGGCAGATCGATAGTGGGATTAGGTATGCCCACGAAGGCCCCGCGCTGTTGCAATGGCGGCGCGAGCCTTCGGAAGCCATTCGGCAAACCATTCAACCAGATCGCCGCCATCGACTGAATTGTTGTTATCGAAGGCCTCGCCCCAGACGATATCGGCTTCGTCCAGCACGTCGAGGAGTAGCGGAGCGGCGGTGAAAAGGTCGGCCAAGGCATTGGTGGCCGCCACATTCCCGCAAGCGGAAACGACGCCGTAAGTGCGGTAGTGATCGGGCTCGTCGCCACTGAGCATGGCGCAATAGCGATCATGGAAAGCGTGGACTGCGCGCAGCTTCGTGTATTGCGTCATGCTAAAATCTCCTTGCGTTCTAGGATAATGGAAGGCGCGGCTACCGCAAGGGCAGCCGCGCCTTAGAGTCAGGCCGCATCCTGTAAATCAGCAACGAAGTGGGGACCCCACCCAGATCTGAAACAAGGCTTTGAGTTGTCGGCGCTATTTGCCTGGAGGGTGGGGTCCCAATCGGCGCCGGTCGGGACCCCTCACCAGAGGCAAATCTGCGAGACAGCTCAATACCTTGCGGCAGTTGATTAGTGGGCTCCCGCCTCGGTGCTGAAACACAGCAAGCGACGGTACGTGCGCTCAGACTATTTCGCTCACGGCGATAGATCGGGCGCCGGGCATCCGAGGCCATGCGGGCACGATCGTCAAACGAGAGGGCGCGGGTGGGCCCTTTATGATCGCGCTCCCTCTGTCAGCGATCGAGGGATTTATGGTTGCCACCGATGCGAGCTAGGTCGCCGGATGCTGTGAAAGTCGCTCGACCAGGAGCTTCTAGCTCGAAAGGCTCGAATCAGTCGGCCGGAAGTGAGAAAACTGTAAGTAAGCCCGCCTAGCGCGGTGTAATTCGCTAGGGCCTTGTAGGCGCCGACGGCGCCTAAACCGCCCGTGTCATTAGTCAGCCCCTCTGCAATCCCGATGCGGCCACAACCCCCCACATCAGATAAGACAGCGACATACTGTTTGCCACGGTGTTTATAGGTCATCACATTTCCAACGATGCCGGACGGTCTTGAACCTGTAGAGTTCGTTGCCGGATTTCGAATTCACTGCTTTAAGATAACCCTCCAACGTCCCGTAGAAGACCACACCGCCAGCGGTCGCTAAAGCGCCAGACCAAATCGAGAAGGACTCCGAAGCCAGCGCGATAGCTGCTTCTTGCGGCGGCCCAAGATCATTGCCGTACAGGTTCGGACAAATTTCTTCGACGGTTTTGATCTGGCTACCAACGACCTCTCCCGCAAACACGAAACCGGGGCCCCAGTTTGCACGTGGTGGGTTGTAGAGCTGGTAGCCGGAAGTGCGAAGAGCCTGTTCCAGTGCCCCCAAATCCTGTGCTAGTACGGCGGAAAACGAAGCATTTGTGATATTCAGAAGCAGCCAGACCGAAGCGGCCTGTGCTAACCGTCGCACGGAGAAAAAAACGCAAGCTTTTCGGCTTTCATCTGCACCCCCCTCGACGAGGTATGTCCTCACAACTCACCTAGTCGCTTTGTTTGCCTGCCACCCAGCTGTACCACCTTAGCCAACATTCCCGGGATTATGGCGCGATTTTGGACCTCTTCGAGCCTCCGTGACAACAAGGTTCGCCCGCGAACGGGCTGCCCTGGCAGAACACCCCTGGTTCACCGTGCCTTGCGGTGCTCTAATCTGGTCATTTGCGTGCATCAAGACGCACCTCTCCCATCGTGGCTCCTGGTGAATCGCGCTTCTGCATGGGCGGGCGGGCGCAAGAGATCGCGCTCGATGGTGAAATTGTCGCGCACGACGATCGCGGCGCGCATATCGACGAGGACGTCATCGCCGGGAACCGGCCCGCTGAGCGTCCAAGATCGTCCGCAATCGTCAGAGGCTATCGAACCAGGCGGGCTCGACGGTCATCTTCTCAACCATCTCGGTGCGGATCCCGAGCTTGAGCTGTTTGAGCAGATCGCACAATTGATCGCCGTCGATCAGCTCAATCGCCGGCGCGCCGTCGCGGGTGGCTTCGCGTTTTGCATCAGGGGTGAAGGTGCCGGTCGTGATAAGCAATCCCTTATCGCTCCGACCCACCATCGCGCCGCGGAAATTACGGATTATCGCTGCGCCGACAGTCCCTTGGTAACGCTTGCATTGAAATAGGACTTGAAACGAAAGGAGATTTACGCGGAGCACCCCGATTCCATCAATACCTCCATCACCACTCCGGCCGGTTACTTCGACTTTCAAAAACCCGCCTTCCCGCAATAACCGCTGCCCAAGTCGCTCGAATGCGGCGGGGCTCAGCCCGCGTAGAAGCTCAAGCAGCTCATCCTTCCAGTAGGTGCCCGCAGCTTCGCCCTCCGCTCCGCTCTCCAATTCAACGTCATCTTCGACTTGCGTTGGCCGCTT
>Ga0306920_100011599_pt1 | contig 11919 bp, 12 predicted proteins | sample flu12Cox44000170_FD_204666 | JGI IMG/M metagenome (GOLD analysis project Ga0306920, IMG submission 204666) | Lab enrichment of tropical soil microbial communities from Luquillo Experimental Forest, Puerto Rico - flux4day.12C.oxic.44.000.170 (v2)... | ecosystem: Environmental > Terrestrial >...
CGATCCTACTGCCGGTCTCAGTCCTCATCGAGGCTAGCTGCAACAAATAGGGAGTCCGAAAAAGCCGGCGATCACCGAGGCGGCGAAGGCGTTCTTTGACGCCTGCGAAACCGGGAAGGGTTGGGATGGCTGCGCCGCTTATTGCCAGCCGAATGCAAGTTTTGCCGCGCAGGCGGAGCCACTGGTGGACGTCAAGACGCTTAGCCTAGCCTCTGATCGAGAGCATCGCGCAGACCGTCGCCCAGCAGGTTGAAGGCGAGAACGGTAACGAAGATAGCGATGCCGGGGAAGACCGTCAGATGGTCCGCGACGCCAAGATAGCTTCGTCCGTCGGCGAGCATGGCCCCCCACTCGGGGCTCGGCGGCTGAGCGCCGAGGCCGATGAAGCTTAGGGCTGCGGCCGTCAGTATCGAGGTACCAATGCGCAGCGACAGATAGACGATCACGCCGGGAAGCGTGCCGGGCAGAATGTGGTACAAGATCAGTGGCAGCCTGCGCACGCCGATGCTGCGCGCCGCCTGCACATAGACCGCCTGCTTTAAAGCGAGCGTCGAGCCGCGCACCAACCGCGCGAAGACCGGCATACTGAACACAGCGATGGCGTAGACCACATTCGCGATGCCTGGCCCGAGCACGGCTACGACCGCAATTGCTAGGAGGATTCCGGGAAAGGCCAAGAGCACGTCGCAAAAGCGCATGATGACGCTATCCAAGAACCCGCCGGCGAAGCCACTCGCGAGCCCAAGCGTCGTGCCGGCGAGGCAGCCCAGCGCCACCGACACGAAGCCGACCGTGAGCGATACGCGGCCGCCCCAGATGATGCGGCTCATGATATCGCGCCCGAACACATCGGTCCCGGCGGGATGGGCGAACGAGGGCCCAGACAGCACATGATCGTAGTCTGGGGTCGTGGCGTCGTAAGGCGCAACCCAGGGCGCGAAAAGCGCCGCAATCATGAAGATCGCGATCGCGCAGCCAGCACACAGCGCTACGCGCTTGCGCCGCATGCGGCGCCAGAAGGCGCTAAGGGGCGAATCGATGTCGACGGCACTGACCACGATGTCGGTCATCTCAGGCGGATCTCCGGATTGACCACCGCGTAGAGCATGTCGACGATCAGGTTGATCAGCACGAACTCGGTCGAGAACAAGAGAATCTCGGCCTGGATCACCGGGTAATCGCGCAACGACACCGAATCGACTAGAAGCCGCCCCAGCCCCGGCCAGGCGAACACGGTTTCGACCACGATCGCGCCGCCGAGCAAGAAGCCGAATTCGAGGCCGATCAACGTGATCACCGGAATGAGCGCGTTGCGCAGCGTGTGCCTCCAAATGACGCCGCGTTCGGGCACGCCCTTGGCGCGCGCCGTGCGCACATAGTCTTCGCCCGCAACTTCAACATAGGCTGAGCGAGTGAAGCGCGCGAGCACCGCGGCCACCGTGGCACCTAGGGTCAGCGAGGGGAGTATCAGGCTGCGCCAGCCTTCATAGCCGCCCGTCGGCAGCCAGCCGAGCCGCACCGAGAACAGGTCGATGAGCAGCAGTCCGAGCCAGAAGCTCGGGAAGGACACACCCGAAACGGCGATGACCATGGCGGTCTGATCCTGCCAGCGACCGCGCCTGACGCCGGAAATCACGCCGATCACTAGCCCCGCGAGCGTCGCCCACCCCATCGCCGCTAGTGTCAACCACAATGTCGGCATGAAGCGATTGCCGATTTCGGAGATCACCGGTTGGCGTGTCCTTGCCGATCGTCCGAGATCACCGCGCAGTGTCTGGCCGAGGTAGCGAACATATTGCTGGAGAAGGGAGCCTTCGAGCCCCATTTCGGCCCGCACGGCAGCTACGTCCTCGGAGGTTGCGTCCGGGCCCGCCACCAAGCGTGCCGGGTCGCCCGGGAGCAGGCGCACGAAGCCGAACACGAACACCGATACCGTAAGAAGAACGATGACCGTGCCGCCGAGTCGACGCAAGGCAAAAGTGAGCATCAGGCGCTACTTCGCGACCACCGTCGCTCGTGATCAGTTTAGCGTCGCTTCCTCGGCCAGGAGGCCACCATCGGGCATATAGTAGACCCCGGAGAGCTTCTTCGATTGACCAGCGATGAGCTGGTCGACGCTCAAGAACACCCAGGGCGCGTCTTTCCAGATTATCGCCTGTGCCTGCGCGTAGGCGGCGGCACGCTTGCTCTGATCGGCGCTCGCGAGCCCCGCCTCAATTGCGGCATCGGCGGTGGCCGAATGGTAGTAGGCGATGTTGAACAGATTCGGGGGGAAGGACTTGCTGTAGAGGAGCGGCCGCAGGCCCCAGTCCGCGTCGCCCGTTGACGATGACCAGCCCGTGTAGTCCATCTGCATCGTCGCATCCTCGGGCTTTTGCACATTCCAGAGCTTCGCCGTCAGGACCCCCGCCTCAAGAGGCACGACCGTCACTTTGACGCCGACCGCCGCGAATTGCTGCTGCAGAAACTCCATGGCTCGTTTGGCGAGGGTCGACGTCGCCCCCCAGAGCTCAACGCTGAAGCCGTCGGGATAACCGGCCTCGCTCAAGAGCGCCTTTGCCTTTGCCGGGTCGTACGGCCATGCGCCCTGTCGAGAATAGAAGCCGAGATTCGGCGGAATGGGAGCGTCCATTGTCGTGGCGTAGCCGTTGAAAACGATCTTGGTGAACGCCGTCTTGTCGACCGCATAGTTGAGCGCCTCGCGCACTCGCAGATCGTCGAACGGCTTCTTCATCGTGTTGAGTGCGAGATAACGGGCCACAATCGAGGGCGAGATCACGACATCGAGCGACGGAATCGCCTGCGCGGGTTTCACGAGCTCGGCTGGAAGGGGGGCGATGAACTGCGCTTCGCCTGTCTGGAGCATCGCGAACCGCGAACCGCTCTCCGGCACCGCCTTGAAAGTCACAGTGTCCACATTCGGGAGGCCAGGCTTCCAATAGCTCTCGTTCTTCGTGGTCTTCACGGTATCAGGCGCAAAGCTTACGAATTTGAATGGCCCCGTGCCGACCGGATGGGTGGCGATGTCCTTGCCGTATTGCGCTAGTGCCTTCGGACTGATCATGAAGGTGCCGGGATGCGCCATATTGTTCACGAAGGCGCCGAAGGGTTGCGACAACACGACCTTGACCGTCGAGGGATCGAGCACATCGACATGTGCCACCATGCTGACGAGGCTGCGGCGCGACAGATGGTTATCCGGGTTCATCACCCGTTCGAGATTGACCTTCACGGCGTCGGCGTCGAAAGGCGTGCCGTCGTGGAAAGTCACGCCATGACGCAGATGGAAGACGAATTCGGTCGCCGTCTCGTCTACATCCACCTTCTCGGCCAGGGCCGGGATCAGCTTCATCTCCTTATCGAAGCCGAACAGCCCTTGGTACATGGTCCGCTCGACCGATTGCGACAGCGTGTCGTTGGTGTTCGCGGGATCGAGATGCGGCATGTTGGATTCGACCCCGATCACTAGGTCTTTGGCCGCAATCGCTGACCCCGCACCAGCGACCGTGAAGGCCGCGGCGAGTATCAGTCGTGGGAAAAGCTGAGACATTCTGAGCCTCCTTCATCTTGGAGTGGCTGACTGCTCCGCCACCCCAACCGCATCGTGTGCGATCTCCAGCGCCGTCGGGAAGACGCTCAATCGCAAGCTTAGGCGAATGCCAGCGTCAGTAAAGCCCGCCAACGCGGTGGCGGGCGACGAAATGGCCGGGGCCTACTCGTTCGAGTGGCGCCACCAGCGGTATATCGCCCACGGCGCGCAGCGGCGAAGGCACCTCGGATTCATCAAGTTCCAAGTCTCTCCCTCGCCGCCGTGGATCGGGCACCGGGACAGCCGCCAATAGACGCTTCGTATAGGCGTGGTGTGGATCACCCATCACTGCTTGGCGCGGACCGATTTCCACAATCTGGCCGAGATACATAACCGCGACACGATGTGCGATGCGCTCCACCACAGCCATGTCGTGGGAAATGAATAAGAATGCGACGCCGAGCCGCGACTGCAGCTCCATCATCAGATTCACCACCTGGGCGCGAATCGAGACATCGAGCGCCGCAACCGCCTCGTCCGCGATGATCACCCGCGGCTCACTCGCGAGCGCCCTTGCGACGCAGACGCGCTGGCGTTGGCCTCCCGACAGCTCGTGCGGGTAGCGCCGGGCGTGTTGCGCCGTAAGCCCTACCTGTTCCAGCAGTGCCCGCACGCGCCTCTCGATGGCTGCGCCTGCAAGGAGCCCGTGAGTGCGGATCGGCTCGGCGATCGAGAAGCCGATGGTCAGTCGTGGATCGAGCGAGGCGAAGGGATCCTGAAAGATATATTGCACGGCCCGGCGGAGCCTGGACTCGCTGTTGCGATCGAGCCTTGTCACATCATTCCCGGCGAGCTTTATGGTCCCGACCTGCGGCTGTTCGAGGCGAATGATGCTCCGACCGAGTGTGGATTTGCCGCAGCCGGATTCGCCGACGACGGCCAGGGTCTCGCCAGCCCGCAACTCGAAGCTCACGCTCTCGACGGCATGTATGCGGCCCGAAAGGCGCGCGAAGACGCCTTGCCGCACCTCGAACCTGGTCGCGAGATCGCGCACTTCCAGAACCGGCTCGCCGCGTACGGTGTCCTGCGGCCGAGGCGGTGGCGCCTCCGGCATTTCGAACGGCACCGGCAGGCTTTCGCCCGCGAGACTGCCCAGTGCAGGTACCGCAGCCAAGAGCGAGCGCGTATAGGGGTGCGCCGGTGCATCGAAGATCCGCTCGACCGGTCCCTCCTCGACTCTCTCGCCGTTGCGCATCACCACAACGCGGTCCGCGATCTCCGCCACCACGCCCATGTCGTGGGTGATGAAAATGAGCCCCATGCGGAGCTCACGCTGCAGCGAGGCAATCAGCCGTAGGACCTGCGCCTGTACGGTCACGTCGAGGGCCGTCGTCGGCTCGTCGGCGATCAGCAATCGTGGCCGGCATGACAACGCCATCGCGATCATCACCCGCTGGCGCATGCCGCCGGAGAGTTCGAAAGGATAACGTAGGAGCAGCCTGGCGGCGTCCGGAACGCGCACGCGCTCCAGCATTTTCTTGGCCTCGGCGATCGCCTCAACACGTCCGAGTTGCTGGTGCAGCATTACAGCTTCGGCGATCTGCGCGCCCACGCGCAGCACCGGATTGAGGCTGGTCATGGGCTCCTGAAACACCATGGCGAGCTCCGGCCCGCGCATCGTGCACATCTTCTCCTGTGTCTCGGCGGCGAGGTCGCGCGATCTGCCGTCTCGGCCAGTGAAGTCGATCCGTCCGGCGACGATCCGGCCTCCGGCGTGATCGAGCAGGCGCATGATCGCCAAAGCCGTCACCGATTTACCAGAGCCGGATTCACCCACGAGCGCGACAGTTTCGCCAGTCGCGACGCGCAAGTCGAGATTCCGCAGCACCTTCTCGCCGTCGCCCCCCGTGCCGAAGGCGACCGAAAGACCCCGGACATCGAGAAGTGGTTGCGTCTGGGACACAGGGCTAGTTCCCCACGGAAGCTGCTTCTATTGATGCCCGCCTTATGCACGACAAGCAAGCCGGTGAGCCGCGGAGAGATCTCATCGCAACTGATCGGCTGAAGCGGTTCGAAAAAGACCAAGTGGCCGATGTATTTCGGTATCGGTTGCGGCCTGCATCATGGGGAATGAGGCGGTCCCGTCCTCCGCGAAGGCACAGAGCTCGCCACCGATATAGACGGCCCTGGCTCTCAGCCTGCCGTGTGCCACCGCGGTGCGATAGCGCGCCGTCCAGTCGAGGGGGCGTTGCGGGTATGCAGCTTCACTTCGCGCCGACTGACTCGCGCATCGATGCGGTAGCCGTCGTGCTTGATCTCATGGGTCGAGCGATCGCCACTCTACTGGCCTCTAAGGATTGGTTCGCATGTTCATGCTATGATCGTTCATTGGCCATCCTTGTAGAACGCTTAATCAGTCGATGTAGGACGCTTAATCGCGATCGTCGCGACTACAGTTTTGATTGTGCCAAGGCATGCAGGAAATTGCCTCGACTTCCTTCCCGCCTTGGTTGGCAATCTGAGCAAACATCCCGCCCATGGTACATAGGGCAAACAGGGTCATCACGATGACCACCCAGATCCCAGGTCTAACGCAAGGCCAAAAGACGGTCTGCGCCTGCGCGTCAAAGTCCACCGATCGAACTCCGTCAAGCCCGGCCTCTTTGATCCGCGTGTCACCGCTGGGCGGAAGCGGGGTGCGTACGTGGACTCGGAGCGATCCCATATCAACCTCCTTCGTCTAGCTCTGTATAGCCGGCATCGCAGTCACCTGCGCCCGAAGCACCGAGCAGGATTGGCCATTCGACGTGCGATCCACGGCCGCCATAGCACCTCTCAACCGCGCGTGAATGTGAGAATCGCCACATCCGTAAACTGACGGGTCAAGGTCGTCGTAGGGGCTTTGGCCCCTCCTCACCACGCCGCGACCTAACCCCATCAATGCGCGTCAAACCCCCGGGGAGCCCCAGCAAGCGCCGATCGGGCCCTACTATCGGTCGAGTGCCCGGTGCACCCAGTCAATAGCGCAACGTGAGCGTGTGGCGCGGCTGCGTCCAGTCAGGTTGGTTTGACGTGAGTGGCCCACAGCATCAGCATCAAGAGCAATCAGAATCGTTTTAGGGGCTCCGGACCGCCAACAAATCCCGAAACTTGGCCATGTCCAAAATGACAATATGTTTTCTGCTTACCCGAAGATATCCGAGCGCTTCCAGCCGACTGAGCTCCTTTGTCACTGCCTCCCGATGCGACCCGACACGAGCAGCGATTTCGTAGTGCGTAGGGGCGGGTCGAATCGTTACGCTCGCTCCACTTTTGATCCCGGTGTCCGCAAGGCGAGCTAACTCGCTCAGCACCCGGTCGCGAGAAGTGAGGGCGACAAGCTCCAGCTGGCGGTCGGTAAGCGTGCGCAACTTGCTCGTAAGTAGTCGCATCAGCTTGAGGGCGATATCGAAATTCGAACTCAATACCGAGAGGAACTCCGAGGAATTCATCCGACATACCAGACTGTCCTCCAATGCTATGACGGAGGCAGAACGCGGACGGCCGTCAATAGCTGCAAATTCACCAAAAATTTCACCTGAACCGATTGTGGAGTATATGAATTCGCGCCCGTTCTCGGAATAATTCCGAACTTCAATGCGACCGGACAGAACGAAGAACACGTCAGTACTGTTATCGTCGGCCGTGAGAATCTCTTGGCGTTCCTTAAAGCGTTGCACCTTCGGTTGACATGAGAGAGCCGACAACGCCTCTTCCGGTAACGAACTGAATAGCCCTACCTGGCGCAACAGGGCGTCGATGGTTGGATCAGCCATGACACCCCACTTTTTGCAACCCGCCCTTCCGAGTGACTCAGTCAATGTTATCAATATTCACATCAAAGCTTTGAAAGCGTCAACATCGATAGAGCCCGTAGCATTGTCAAAAGCGCTAACCGCATAGCGCTTATAGGCATATCGCACCTTTATGGAACCGGCCTGGATCGAGCCTTGCATTCCGTCGCTCGTCAAAACGCCGCCGATCGGCGCCGACTGGCTCCACGAAATCAAGCATGACGGCTATCGCGCCATCTCGGTGATCGACCGGAGGAGGGCGCAGATCTTCACCCGTCGCGGCCACGACTGGTCGTCACGCATGCCCAACATCAAGGCCGCCTTCGAGGTCCTGATGGTGAAGTCTGCGGTGATCGACGGCGAGGTCATCATGATGGACAAGGGTGGGATACTACGCCAAGGGTGGCATTTCGATGCTGGGCATCAGTCCAAGCGCCTGGGAGGAGGCGCAATCCGTCATGGGCGATGTCCAGGCCGCGATCGTCGTCGCGGCGATCCTGCAGCGCGCGGACGCCATCAACAGCGCCGGCGGATATCTGCGCGACCTGACTCGCAAGGCCGAGGCCGGCGAATTCTCGCTCGGCCCGATGTTGATGACCCTCATCGGGAGCCGAAAACGCGAGAAGAAGAGGGCATAGGCGGGAACCGTCGAATTCGGCTCGATCTTAGCGGTGTGCGTGAGCTCGCTCGGTCCGACCATCTCGCAGACTGAGGCCCGCCCCGGCGAGCCTCAGGTAGCTCGCTGCAGCCGCAGTTGGCGTGATTCGAATGTTTCGGATGTTGCGTTTATTTCGAATGGAGGTTAAGTTGCGTATCTCATAGGAGCTGACCATGACCCTTCCAGCCTCAGCCGAACCATTCGGCGATCGGCTGCCGTCCGCCGATGAGCAGGCAGCAGCCAACCACCTTCGTAAGATTTTGGCGGGCGGGGCATCTAAGGGATCTGCCCAGAAGCTCCGTGTTCTGGATGAGAACAATCAACCTGCCGAAATCGTCCTCGCCCCCGCGCTCTCCCAACTCCTGATGGAGTTGCTACGGCATGTGGGCAGTGGCGACGCTGTGAGGCTCGTGCCCGTCAGCCAGATGCTCACCACCCAGCAAGCCGCGGACATTCTCAACGTCTCGCGCCCATACCTTGTGTCACTGCTCGATAGGGGAGAGATCCGGCACCACATGGTCGGACGCCATAGACGCATCAAGGCGGAGCATCTTTTCGACTACAAGAGAGAGCGTGACGCTCGCCGGGCCAAGGCCCTTAGCGAACTCGCCGAGATGGACGCAGAACACATCTGACGCGTGTTCGCCAATCGGTTCACTGCGCTCGTCGACGCTTGCAGTCTTGCCAGCGCGCTCAAGCGCAATCTCCTACTCACCCTGGCGGAGGCGGAATTCTTCCGGCTGCGCTGGTGGGAGCCGATCTTGGCGGAGACTGAGCGCGCTATTGAACGCATCCTTTCAGGCAGGGGGATGGCTGACGCGGCCGCGCGGGCCAAGCGCGCTTGCGTCAGCATGGAAACCGCATTTCAGGAAGCGCTTGTCGCCGATTTCGACGCCTTAATTCCAGCCTGCCAAGGGCTCCCGGACCAAGGCGACGTTCATGTTCTTGCGGCGGCCGTACAGGCACAAGCAGCAATCATCGTCACCGAGAACCTGGCTCACTTTCCCGGTCAAATCCTCACTCCGCGGAACCTCGAGGCCAAGTCGGCAGATGCGTTCATTGCCGATACGCTTAGCCTGCACATTGGGCGAGGCGTTGCGGCTGTCCGCACCATGCGAGAGAGGTTCAGGAACCCGGCGCTGAACGCTGAAGAGCTTTTGCTCAAAATGGAGGCGGAAGGCATGACGGAAACTGTCAATGCCCTCCGAGCGCATATTCAATCCCTCTAGAAAGGCTAGCCGAGGCACGGCTCTTCGCGACTCAGCATCGTTGAAGCGGCGGCATCGGCAGGAATGCCGGAGGGGAGGGGACCTTGGTGCCGATTATAACCCCGCGGCCTTGGTGAGGTTCACCCGGAACCAGTCCCTGCGCCGCTGGTAGCGCCGCGTCATCTCGGCCGAGGCGTGGCCAAGCTGCTTTTGCACATAGCGTTCATCGACCTCGGCCGACGAGGCGAGGCCGGCCCGCAGCGAGTGCCCCGCATATTTCGCTGTGCGTTCGCTGATGGTCAGATCGGCGCGCATGCCGGCCGCGAGCGCGGTTTTCTTGACGAGACGGGCCACCTCGCGGTCGGTCAGGCGGTCGGGCCCGACATCCTTGCCCTTGCCGGTCACCCGCCGGAACAAGGCTCCGTGGCCGATCCTGGCGAGCTTCAGCCAGGTCTCGAGCGCCACGATCGGGCAGGTCGCATCCGAGGACCCGCGGCCAATTTCGACTTCGCGCCAGCCGGTCTTGCCTCGTAAAATCACGAGCAGGCCTTTGTCGAGGATCTCGACGAATCCCCTCCCGTCCTCGGTCTGATCGCGGCCGACGTCGAGGCTGACGATCTCGGAACGGCGCAGGCCGCCGGCGAAGCCGATGAGCAGCATGGCGCGGTCGCGCAGGCCGCGCAGCGTGCCGCGATCGAGCGTCTCGAGCATGGCGATGACGTCTTCGGGCAGCACCGCTTCCTTCTGGACCGGCGGGCGCCCATGGGTGTTGCGGATGCCCGCGAGAACCGTGGCGATATGAGGATCCTTGCTGTCGAGCGGCTCGCCCCGCTGCGCAAAGTGCCAGGCGAGCGCCGAGATGGTGAACGTTGCGGAAACGCCGGGACACGATCCTGGCAGGCACGGTCGAGAGAGGCGAGCGCAAGCGAACGGCTGCAGAAGTGTCGAAAGCGGATTAGGCGATGTCAAAACCGGGGGCTGACCCTTCCTCCGGGATCGGCTCGGGTGAAGGAGGGCCCTTCGGGTTCGGCAATCAGGTGCTGATCTCAAGCCACCGCAAGCTGCTGCGGTCAAAAGCCGTGGTGGTGAGCGACAGCGAGGACGAGCAGTAAGAAAGATGGGCGGGCGAGTTGCCGCCCCACCCAGTCGATAAATGTCCGCCACCGATCTCCTCAAGCGTCTCAGTCCTGTGCAACCCGGAAGGCGTGGGAGCCCACGCCCGACCGCTTCAAGCGAGATGGAGGACACCATGAATACCCGCGTTTTGCAGGACAAGATTGCTGTTGTTTTCGGCGCCGGCGGCTCCGTTGGGGCGGCAGTCGCCAAGGAGTTCGCAGCAGAAGGCGCGCGCGTCTTTCTCGCCGGCCGCACGAAGGCCGGCCTGGAGGTCGTGGCCAAACAAATTGCGGCGCACGGCGGCGACGCCCAGACGGCGGTGGTCGATACCTTCGAGGACGCCACCGTGAACGAATGCCTCGACGGCATCGTCAGGCAGACCGGCAAAATCGACATCGTCCTTGATGCCGCCGGCCCTCTCGCCAAGGACTACGGAAATGGGAAGAGCGCCGTGGACTTGTCGATCGACGAGTTCATGGTGCCGCTGACGACGATGGTCAGATCGCGTTTCATCACTGCGCGCGCCGCGGCGCGCCACATGGTTAAGCAGCGCTCCGGCGCGATCATCTTCGTGACGGGCAGCCCAGCCCGCGCACATACCCAGGGCACGACTGCGATTGGCGCGGCATTTGGGGCCATCGAAACCCTCACGGAAAATCTCGCGTTCGAGGTCAGCCCGTTTGGCGTACGGGTCGTTTGCCTTCGAACACTCGCCAACATCGACAGCCGCTCCATTCAGGACACGATGGACTTCCTGTGCGGCCAATTGAACATCCCCAAGGACCGGGCGATCGCGAACATTGCGCAGTCCACTTTCTTGAAGATCCCCGCGACCGTCCAGGATACGGCGAACGCGGCGGTGTTCATCGCCTCGGACCGTGCGCGCATGCTGACCGGAACCGTGATGAACGCGACCGCGGGAGCTGCTCTCGACTGACGCGTCCCATGTCACTATCGGGAGCGCGAAACAGCCCGACTGGAGTGAATTCCTCTGGATTTGTCGCAAATTATTCGGTTACGGAACTGTGGTACCGGCCTTGAAGGTTTGCGAGGCGTTGCGATGTTCAAAGGCCGTCATTTCGACCGTTCGGTGATCCTGCTGTGTGTTCGCTGGTATCTGGCCTACAATCTGAGCCTGAGGGGTCTGGTAGAAATGATGGCCGAGCGTGGCCTCAGCATCGATCATTCAACGGTGCATCGCTGGGTCGTCCATTTCTCGCCCGAGCTGCTGCAGCGTTTCCATCAACGTAAGCGCGCCGTCACCGGCAAGTGGCATGTGGACGAGACCTATATCAAGGTCCGGGGTCAGTGGATGTATCTGAACCGAGCCATCGACAGCCTCGGTGATACGGTAGAGTTCCAATTCAGCGAGCACCGCGATCTGACAGCCGCGAAGCGCTTCTTCAGGAAGGCCTTGCAGCGGCATGGCCGCCCCGATCGGGTTGTCATCGACGGCAGCCAGACGAACCGGGAAGCCATCGTGTCCTGCGATACCACAAACTGCCTGCAGGACCGGCCGCGGCGCCGCCTGAAGCCGATCCGGATCCGGCAGAGCCAATATCTGAACAATCGCAT
>Ga0306920_100011601_pt1 | contig 11918 bp, 10 predicted proteins | sample flu12Cox44000170_FD_204666 | JGI IMG/M metagenome (GOLD analysis project Ga0306920, IMG submission 204666) | Lab enrichment of tropical soil microbial communities from Luquillo Experimental Forest, Puerto Rico - flux4day.12C.oxic.44.000.170 (v2)... | ecosystem: Environmental > Terrestrial >...
CAGCGGACCAAGACAGCAAAGAGCTCCATCATTCGCGAACTCCTTAGACTCACAATCAAACCAGAGATCATCTCGTTTGCCGGGGGACTGCCGGCTCCGGAAGTTTTTCCCACCGAACGCTTCCGCGAAGCCTGCGACCGCGTGCTTTCGACGCAAGCCACGGTCGCGCTGCAGTACGGACCGTCGGAAGGTTACATACCGCTGCGCGAGTTGATCGTCGCGCAGATGGCAAAGTACGGCATCGTCGCCACCGTCGACAACGTACTCATCACCTCAGGGTCGCAACAGGCGCTCGACCTGATTGCCAAGCTACTGATCAATCGCGGTGACCGCGTCCTGGTGGAGTCGCCCACATACTTGGGCGCACTACAAGCGTTCGACCTGATGGGCGCTGAGTACGTCACCGTTTCCATCGATAGCATGGGATTGCAGACCAGGCTGCTCGAAGGGGCCCTGCGTGCCGGCCCGAAGTTCATGTACGTCCTGCCGAACTTCCAGAATCCGGGGGGCGTCACGCTCTCCGAAGACCGACGCACTCAACTGGTGTGGCTGTCGGACAAATACGGCATCCCGATCATCGAAGACGATCCGTACGGACAACTCCGCTACGAAGGCGAACATATCAAGCCTTTGGTGGTGCTTGACCGCACCAACCTTGGGCGCGACAACGGCTATCTACTCGGCAATGTGATCTACCTGAGCACGTTTTCGAAAGTTTTGGCCCCCGGGCTGCGGCTGGGATGGATTGTCGCACCACCGGAAGTCATCACCCGGCTCGTGCAACTAAAGCAGTGCGCCGATCTACATACCAGCACCTTTACGCAGATGGTCGCATACCAAGTCGCGAAAGACGGATTCCTCGACGAGCACGTTAAAACCATTCGCGAGTGCTACAAAGAGCGGCGAGACGCCATGCTCACGGCGCTGAATGACTTCTTCCCGCCGGAGGTCACTTGGACACGTCCGCAGGGAGGGCTGTTCCTGTGGGTGACGATGCCAGCGGGCGTTGACTGCATGCGGCTGTTCGACGAGGCCATCTGCCATGATGTGGCCTTTGTTCCGGGGCGACCTTTCTTCGCCGAAGGCGATGCCGGCTCACACATGCGGCTCAATTTCTCAAATGCCGCTCCGGAGATGATCCGGGAAGGCATTCGCCGCTTATCGATCGCGGTGGCTCACGAAGTCGAACACACTGCGGGCGTGGTAACCAACGCAGAAGTGTAGTGAGGGTGCGAGGCAGCCGTTATACGAGGCACACCGGATCGCCCCCATTCCTGCAAGGCTCAGGATGGAGCGCTTCTTTTGCACAGAGCTTGTTTTCGTAGAGTCTGCCGAACATCTTTGCTGAAGTAAGCGCATTCCCTGAAGGCGTCCGCGTGCGCCAGTCTTGTTCTGGTAGGTCCGGCCACATAGCAAAAAAGGGCTCCGAACGGTTCTGGAGCTGTTCCGGCCGTCCCCAGTTCGCGCTCAGTAGCCGTGCCCGCTGGCACCCTCCTCCACACGCACTTTCCCGCGGAACGTGCGGTATATGAAGACGAAGTAACCAATTGCCAGGACCATTCCCATGCCCCACCAGACTAAGCCCACTCTCAATCCGTGAGCACCGGCGGCGGTGTTGTAAATGGTCAGGCTGTAGTTTGGATCGGTGCTGGACGGCAACACGTTAGGATGGAGCCCGAATGCCGCTCCCACGAGCATGCCGACGATGTAGGCGCAAGACGCAAGGAAGGCGCCTTTGTCGTTCCTCCGGCGCTGCGCCACGAACAGGTACACGAGACTTCCAGCGACTAGTACCGGAATGAGATAGCCCACCGGCCATCGACTAAAGTTAGCCAAAATACTCGGACGCACGAGCATCGTCGCAGCAAGGCTAACGACGGTGAGCAGCGTCTGTACCGGCCAGAGCACCCGCGCCACTTTTCGTGCCCGAGCGTTCAGATCCCCCTCAGCTTTCGTGGCCAGGTAGAGCGAACCGTGAACTACCAGGGTGACCAGCGCCACCACTCCCGTCATCACGGTGTACCAATCGAGAATACCGTTGTCGGTCCCGACCCGAAAATTCGTCCACAATGGCTCAAAGAAGTAGCCCTGGGAATTCAAAGGCACACCACGCACTACGTTGCCCAGCGCGGCGCCGAAGAAAATGGCAAGCAGAATACTGGCCACCGAAAAAATGACGTCAAAGAACGAAGTCCACAAGCCGTCGTGAAGGTGGCTGCGAAACTCAATTCCGACGCCGCGTAGCATCAACAGCCAAAGCACGATGATGAGCGGCAGGTAGAAACCACTGAAGCTTGAAGCGTACAGCAGGGGAAAAGCAAAGTACAGGGTTCCACCCGCCGCAAGCAGCCAGACTTCGTTGCCGTCCCAAACCGGCCCAATCGCCCGCAGGATCGTGCGGCGCTCATTGTCGTTGTGCGCGATGACCAGGTGCACCGCCCCAGCTCCGATGTCGAAGCCGTCGAGCAGCACGTAGGTGGCGACCATGGCTGCAATTATCATGAACCAAATCGTTGCCATGGCTATCGCACCCCCACAGAATTCCGGCGGCCTGCCTGCGGAAGTACAGGCGGATTAACGGTTCCGGGCCCATGCGCGATTTCGCGCCACACCAGGAACCAAAACAGGAATGAGAGCAGGGTGTACATTCCGGCAAATCCTAAGAATGTGAACCAACTGTTACCAGCTGACACCATTTTGGAGTAGCCTGCCTCGGTGCGCATCAGCCCGTACACCAGCCAAGGTTGGCGTCCGATTTCCGCCGTCATCCACCCTGCGGTGTTGGCAATGTAGGGCAGCGGGAACATGAGCATCAGCAGCCACAGCATCCAGCGCGCGACGTAGAGTTTCTGGTTCCACAACAGCAGAGCGGCGATCCCCATGACAGCGATGAACAGCGTCCCCAAGCCAACCATGATGTGATACGAGAAGTAAAGCAGCGGGATGTTTTCCGGCCAGTCCCTTTCCGGCACTGCATTGAGCCCCTTCACCTCGGCGTTCCATCGGCGGTAGGTGAGGAAGCTCAACATCTTCGGCACGAGAATCGGGTTATCGATTTTCCGGGCGGCGATGTCCGGTTGTCCGATGATGACCAGTGGCGCTCCTTGCTGGGTATCGAATAGCGCTTCCATGGCGGCCAATGTGACGGGCTGTCTCCGGGCGACCATCTTGCCTGCCCAGTCCCCCGTCGGGAAAAGTTGCAACACGCTGACGATCAGGCCGGCGATCACGCCCAACCGCACGAATAAGCGTCCTTGCTCGACGTGCTTGTTGCTGAGCAGGTAGAACGCGCCAATTGCGGTCATTACGAACGCTCCGGTAATAACCGCCCCGCTCATGGTGTGGGCATATTGCACCCACGCCCAGGGGTTCAGCACCAGTGCCCAGAAACTGGCGAGTTGCATCGATCCGTCAGCCGCTTTTTCGTAGCCGACGGGATTTTGCATCCAGGCGTCGGTGGCGACGATGAAGTAGCCGGAAGCCCATGAGCCCACAAACAACATAAAGGCCGCGAACCAGTGCATCCCCTGGCTCAGACGCTTCTCGCCATAGAGAAAGAGGCCTAGGAATGTTGATTCGAGGAAGAAGGCGAAGCATCCTTCCATGGCCAGCGTATGCCCAATCACGCCTCCGGCGACGTGTGAGAAGTGCGACCAGTTGGTGCCGAACTGGAACTCCATCGGTATACCCGTCACCACTCCAATCGCAAAATTGATGCCGAAAATTTTGGCCCAGAAACGGGCTGCCTGGTTGTAGGTCTCGTCGTTCTTCTTGATCGCCAGCGTCTTCAAGATCACGATCAGCGGCGCCAGTCCCATGGTCAATTGCGGGAATAGGTAGTGATAGGTCACCGTGAACGCGAACTGCAGGCGATGGATCAGGAGTGCGCTATCCATTCATTTGCCTCACGTATGAGAAAGTGCCGGTGTGCGGCTTTCCGTTCGACCGTCCGTCAAAATGCTCAACGGGCGACACCTGCCCATTGTTCTCCGACCACCGCACAGCAATCTGTGATTGCGATCACAGAAATGCGTTATTGGAGATTATGGAAAAACGACTTCTCCCAGACTGGAAATGCGGCGACATAGGAAATCTCACTGCTGTCACCATGGGCCAAGGATATATTCATCGATCAACGTTGTCGCATGCTTTTCCTCCGACCCAGGTCTGGGGCTAAACTGTTGCTAATGGCCCGTGCAATTCTCAGCACAATCTTACTGGTGGCGATTGGGGCAACGTCGCCGTTGCCATCGGCATCCCAAACGACGTCTCAGGTCCCGATACAGGATCACACCAGGCGGCTCATCCTGAAGGACGGCTCCTTCCAGCCGGTCCTGAAATATGACATTCAAGGCGACCGGGTGCACTACCTAAGTGCGGAACGATACGAGTGGGAAGACATCCCCTCGTCCCTAGTGGATTGGGAAGCAACGAAGAAATACGAGGCCGAGTTCAGCAGCGGAAAATTGCGCACCCACGTGGAGACGTCAGAGGAGCGGGAAGAACGGGAGAAAGAGGAAGCCAACTCGCCCGAGGTATTGCCTGGCCTGCGGTTGCCCGGAACAGGCGGCGTTTTTCTTCTCGATCAGTTCGATGGCAAACCTGAGTTGGCAGAAATCCTGCAGAATGGCAGCGAATTGAACCAGAACGCGAATAAGAAAAGTGTCCTACGCACCGCCATCAATCCAATTGGAAGTTCCAGACACTCATTTGACTTGAAGGGCCCTCATGCCAAGATCCAGTCGCACGTGCCCTTGCCCGTCATCTATGTGGACATCGACGAAGGAGCCCTGAACGAGGTGCCTTTGACGGGCCGGTTCCGCATCGTCCGCGCCGAGGCCAAGAAAGATGTGCGGGTGATCGGCAACCTGAGGGTGACCTTTACTGGCAAAACGTCGCAAGAGGGGAATTTCATTCCGACCAATGTCGAGAGGCTCGGAACTGGCGAGTGGGCAAAAGTGTCTCCTGCGCGGGATTTGCCCCCCGGGGAGTATGCGGTGGTAGAGATGCTCGGCCCTGACGAGATCAACCTCTATGTATGGGACTTCGGGGTGAGCCGGCAGGCACCTGCCAATCCCAACACTTGGCGTCCTGCAACAGCCCCGAGCGCGATTCCGACAAACTGACTCGAACTCTCGAAGGCTTCGCTGGTGTTAGCTCGCGGCGCGGTCCTCGTCCCGTCCCACAATGCCAAATCCAGGAACTGCAATGTTGTCGCGTCCGGCCTGCTTGACGGCGTACATCATTTCGTCGGCCCGCTGGACAATGGCCTGGGGGGTAGTTGCGTCTGCGGGATAGGTTGCTGTGCCGATGCTGGCACGCAGTTCAACCCCAAACTCCTGGTCTAGAAGCCATCGCCGATGATGAAACACCCTGGAGATCCGTCGCGCAACCCGCAGACCCGCCTCCCGCGAGGTCTGGGGCAGCAGGATGGCAAACTCGTCGCCACCATAGCGAAATGCGGCGTCCACCAACCGCAGATTTTCGCGGAGGCACTCCCCAACCTGTGCCAGCACCTTGCTGCCGATGAGGTGGCCATGTTCATCATTAACTCCCTTGAAATGATCGAGATCCAGAAACAGTAAGGTAAACTCATACCCAAATCTTGCCGACCGATGCACCTCATCGGAGAGAACGGTAAACAAGTGGCGGGCGTTGTAAAGACCGGTGCAGTCGTCGGTGATGCTCAGTTCCTGAATGCGACGCACGGCCCGCGCATTCTCGATAGCAATAGCGGCGTAGTCAGCTAGCGTCTGCAGAAGCATCTCGCTGCGGGCGTAAACACCCATGTCAATATTAACGAGCTGGATGACTCCCAGGACCTTCCCGCCTGTCCGCACCGGCACACAAACCACCGGACAGCTCCCGTCGAACCATTCGACTCTGCTATCGGGTTCGATCCGAGGATCGGCGTTGACATTCTCAATCACCAGTGCTTCGCCGCGGGCGATCACCCATTCGGTCAAAGTACTGCCGTCGGACAACCGCAGCGCGGATAGGCCCTCGGCCGCCTTACCGACGGAGGCGGCGTAGTAAGGCTCCTGGCTGGATTCGTCGATCATAACCAGCGACCAGGTGGCCGGTTCGAAATACGCGGCCATCTTTTCCATGATCGTTTGCAGGATCGTGTCGAGGTCGAGGGTTGAAGTCAGCGCCTTGGCAACATCGTGAAATATCTTTAACTCATACAGCTGGCGATCGTTGTCCGTAGGAGCCACCGATGTGCAATGACCTGTCGTTGCGTTGTTGGTTCGTCTGCTAAACCGGGCGCCCGGCTGACACTTGTACCTTACATCAATTTAGAAGCCATTGCATCGCCACTGAACGGGGGCTGATGTTACAGGAAAATAGTGGGTTATCCTATACTTCTAACGTGTGTCGATGCGGCCGCAGGTTCTCTTTGGGAATTCGTGCCGGTGGCGAAATTCTAGAGGGCGCGGCGACCGCAAGCAGGTTCAAAATGCGGGAATATCCAAATGAAGGTAAGGCACGGGCAGGATCATTTGGCGAGCGGCTCCGTCGCGAGCGTGAGATGCGCGGCGTCTCTCTGGACGATATTGCTGACGCCACGAAGATCGGGACTCGTCTGCTTCGCGCGCTGGAAGACGAGCACTTTGAGCTACTGCCGGGCGGGATCTTCAACAAAGGATTCGTTCGCGCCTATGCCAAGTATCTGGGGTTGAACGAGGAAGCAGCGGTAGCGGACTACCTCGAGGCCGCGGGCGAAACTGCGCCCGACCCTCGCTTGATCGCGGAGCAAAATTCGATCCGTATCGATCGCTCAGGTGGCGATTCCAGCGACTCTCGTCCGGCAGGCTTCCCTATCATTCCCGTGCTCATTCTTTTGTTGGTTATTGCGGCGGGCGCTGGGGGCTGGCAGATCTACCAGGAACGACAGCGCGATCGGGAGGCAAAGCGTGAGGCGGCCAAATCCGCTGCCGCCACAACACCCGCGTCGGTCGCTTCCTCGGAGGCAAGCAACTCAACGACGGTAGCGTCACCGTCGGCCCAGCCCGGCGCGGGTGCGACGAAGACTGAGGCGCCAAACAACACTGTGACAACACCCGCGAACCCGCCAGTCGGGGCGAAGACGCCACCCGCAAGCTCGGTTGATCTGAATGCTCCGGCGTCGAAAACAGCCGACTCGACCGGCAACGCACAGGCAACTCCGTCACAGGAAATCGCGAAGCCCAACGCGCAGGAAGCCACAGGTTCAGGGTCGGCGGCCAATTACTCCACTGCAAACAGTGGACAATATTTTGAAGTCACGGTGCGCGCCAAAGACAGCGCCTGGGTGTCGATTAAGTCGGACGGCAAGTTTATGGTGCGCGGGATTATCAAACCTCCCGACGTGAAGACGATCCGCGCGAACGAACAGGTTGTCTTCTTTACCGGCAACGCGGGTGCTGTGGAAGTCTCGTTTAACGGCCAACCAGTTCCTCTGGTCGGTGGCCCCAACCAGGAAGGCGTTCTGGTCTTCAGTTCTCACGGAGCGGTGACGCCGAGTCCCACGCAATGATGGCGATCGGCTCGAAGCCCGCATATTCTCTCTCATGAAGAACCTCGCTGAAAACGTTGTGCGCATTGAAGCCGAAGCGCTGCGTGCTCTCGCCGACCGAATCGCTGGCCCCATGGCACATGACTTCGCGCGCACCGTCGATTTGTTGTATGGCTGTGCAGGGCGGGTCGTTGTGACCGGTATGGGCAAGAGCGGACTGATAGCCCGAAAGGTAGCCGCGACGCTTAGTTCGACGGGAACTCCCGCTCTCTATTTGCATCCTGCGGAGGCGTTGCATGGTGATCTGGGCATGATCGTACGCGGCGATGCCGTGGTGGCGATGTCGGCCAGCGGAGAGACCGACGAGATCCTGCAATTGCTGGCGACAATCAAGCGATTGGGAGTCCCCCTGATCACACTTACTTGTGACTCTCTTTACCGATCCTCGGGCGAGAGCCGGAGACGGTCGACTCTGGCGCAGGCGGCCGAGGTGGCGCTCGATTGTTCCGTGGTGGGCGAAGCCTGTTCGTTTGGGCTTGCGCCTACGGCATCGACCACCACCATGCTCGCACTCGGCGATGCCTTGGCGGTCGCACTTTCCCAGAAGCGAGGATTCAAGGAAGAGGATTTCGCCAATCTTCATCCCGGAGGAAAGCTGGGCAAGCGTCTCACCCGGGTATCAGCTCTAATGCACCGCGGCGATGCCCTGCCAATCGTGACTCCTGCGACGCCGATTGGCCAGGTCATCTACGAGATGTCGCGCAAAGGTCTGGGAATGACCACGGTGGTTGAGAATGGCAAGCTGTTGGGACTCATTAGCGATGGAGACTTGCGCCGCTTGCTGGAGCGCCACGGCAAGGAAGTCTTTGACCTGCTGGCAGGCCAATGTATGACGCGGGAGCCAAAGACCATCGGCCCTGATGCATTTGCCATTGCCGCCCTCGACATTATGGAGCAAAAGAAAATCACGTCACTGCCGGTTGTGGACGATGCTTGCACTTTGCAGGGCGTGTTGCACTTGCACGATCTGTGGGGAACAGAGATGGTGTAAGTTCTCGGGATGCTGCGGTCCAGATTTCAATCGAGTTTCCGCGAGCGTCGCCTAGGCCAGAGTCTCTGGCTCGGGTGCGGCGCATTTACTGCAGGACTTACCACCGCTGAAGGCGCATCGCCCAATCACGGCTTCTTTGACCGCACCGCTGCTATGACCACAAAAACATTGGTGAACAACACCACCGTGAATGCCATTGCCGGCAGGAAGGAAAACGTCTGCCGCTTCGCTGTCAGGACCTGCGGAGCCAGCACAGCCGTGATTAAGCCCCGAGGCAGCACGAGGATAAGCAGATCGGTGTGTGCAGGCTTGCCATCGCGTATTGACCAACTGGCGGTCCGCACCGCCAGCCATCGTGCCACCACCAACGTGATCGGAATCCCTCCAGGATTGGCAATACGTAGGCCCGGCTGACAACCTGGCCATGAATACCCAGCAGTACGAAAAAGAAAGAACGCACGAGGAACGTGAGTTCGGAGTGAAATGCCAGCATCCGCTCACCCTGCCTTGCCATCCGCGCCGTACGCGGCATGTCCGCCAGAGTCGGACCAAATACGAGTTCCGCCAGAAGTCCGCGGCCGCCGAACTGACGGCCAATCGCGAAGACTCCGAGGACCGTTCCAAGGTTGAGCGAATTTCCGAATTGCTGGCCAGCAACGAGCGGCCAGACCCGCGACCAGACAATTCCCGCCGCGATTCCCACTGCGACATCAATGAGCACATGATGCCCAAAACCGGTAATCAGCCCCTCCGCCAGCGATTCGCCACCATTCAGGCCCATTAGGGTTTCGACGGTAAGTAGCGCAATAATCTCGCCAGCGACGATTCCAGCGTTACGGTGACTTTGATCGGTTCCGCTGCGTCGATCTGTTGAATCGCAGGGGGTACGACGGCCGCACTAGTGGACGCGAGGACCGCACCCAGTAATGCGCCGTCCAACGCCATAGGCAGAGTGAACTTCGCCACCGCCGCGATGAGCTCGAGAGGCAAGCCATAACTTACGATGGCCAGAAGTATCCCACCCGGCGAATATCGAATAGGCTGCTTCAGGCGTAGTTCGAGACCACCCTCGAACAGGATCAAGATCAGCGGCAGCATTCCGAGGATGCGAATTATCACCTGAAAGTTGCCGCGATCAACCCACTTCAGGATGGGACCGAGGCCGATCAGAAGTAAAACGATGATGTCGGGCACACGCGTCCAGCGGGCAAGGTGGCTCGCGACCACTGCAATCACAAGGAGAGCGGCGGGCAGCCATGTCCATGAGGGGCAAATCCAGCTTGGGATAGGATGCACAAATGTAGCCCGGATCCTGCGCAAAAACCAGCATTTCTTGCGGGGTGAGTAGGCCCAGGGACTCACACCCCGAGGCCGAGTCGGCCCGGTCGCGGTAGGGACAGCGATTGCTCGCTGCCCCCCGCACAGACCCGTGCTGGCGCTGCTAACGCACACGGTTCCTACCTAGGATGTTGGAATATCTGGCGTCGAAGCGCGCGTCGGGATAAGGATGCACGATTTGGACTGGCGGTAACAGGGGATCGAGGCGGGTTGCGGCACGCTCCCAGTTCATGTGATCGGTCTGGCTGCGGCGCCGAAGCGTCTGTAACCAGCTCCACAGCACATCCCTGCGAAACGCTCGCAGCCGCACAGAATTGCCCGGAATGGCGTGATATTGGAAATACCCCCGCACCACTTGCTGCAGCCACTTCGCGGTTCCCGGTAGGCGCTCGTGCATCCGCTGGCGCAGTTGCGCTCGAATTTCATTGAGCTTGGCTGCCATGCGCTTGCCGATCGTTTTCCGGTGGATCGTGAATTTGCCTGTCCGGTGGTTCGTCCCACAGATGTGGGTGAAACCCAAAAAGTGAAAGGTTTCCGGCTTCCCTTCTCCCCGCCTCTTCCGACGCTCCGCGGCAAAACGCCCGAACTCAATCAGGCGTGTTTTCTCCGGGTGTAGTTCCAGCCCGAAGTTCGCCAGCCTTTCCCGCAACTGCTCCAGGAACTGCTCCGCGTCCTCCCGGCGCTCGAATCCCAACACGGCATCATCCGCGTAACGCACGATGATCGCATCACCGCGCGCCCGCTTCTTCCGCCATGCTTCCACCCACAGATCCAAGACGTAGTGTAGGTAGAGGTTGGCAAGGATTGGTGATATCACCGCCCCTTGCGGGCTGCCTTCCTCCGTCTCGTGCCACTGACCCTGTTCCATGACGCCCGCCGTGAGCCATTTCTGGATCAGGCGGACCACGCGTCGATCTCCAATCCGATGCTCCACAAACCGAATCAGCCAACTATGCTGGAGTTTGTCGTAAAAGGATCGGATATCTAGGTCCAAAACCCAGTTCACCTTCTTGCGCACAATCCCCACCCATAGCGCATCCAGTGCATCATGCTGGCTGCGCCCAGGCCGGAAACCATAGCTGAAGCCCAGAAAGTCCTCTTCCCATATCTGGTTGAGAACTGTCCCTACCGCGTACTGAACGATTTTGTCTTCCAGTGCCGCGATTCCCAATGGTCGTTGCCTCCCATCGGCTTTTGGGATCCAGACTCTTCGCGACGGCTGCGCTCGATAGGCCCCACGATGGATTCGTCGATGCAGGTCGGCTAGCCGAGCCTCCAGGTCTTGTCCATATTCTTCCCACGTCATCCCATCCACTCCCGGTGCCGCCTGTTTCTTCAGGCTGTTGTAACTCTCCCGGAGCAGGTCGATACTTACGTGGTGCAGCAGAGCGGTGAACTTTAGCTTCTTATCCTTTCTTGCTGCTTCGCGCACACGCTCCAGCCCGTTTGGCCTGCTTTCCCGGCTCGGAGTCCGGCCCAGGTTAGGCTGCTGCGTGTTCTCCTTGGTCTGCGGCCTTTTCTCCACCGCCTCCGCCGGCGTTTTACCGCTTTTGTTCGGCTGCTTCGTCGATCCTATGCCGCAGTACGACTCCCCGCCATCGTGCGTGAGGGACTTGCCGTTCATCGCGTTCTCCCTCCGGCCCACCCTATTGCTTGGTGGGCGACGACGGGGTCTCCCGGTTCTCGCGCTTGAAGTTTCTCTGCATGCATGGGGTCTTCGACTCCGCAAGTCGGCTGCGCACTCGCGGTAGCGTGCGTAGTCGTGTTGCCTTCTGGCATTCCCACACCATGGGCATCTCGCAACGGTTGATTTCGGAGCTCAATGGCCAGCCTACAGATACCCCTGTCCAACGCTTCAAGTGCGGTCTTACGGCCGCCCTCGCATGGCTCGGGGCCAGGATGATTCGCTAGATCTTTCCTGTACGACTCTTTCATTCGCTACTTCAAGCCGGTTTATCCCGGCGCTATCGGGAATTTCACCCCGAGTCTCCCACAGATCCGGACGTGAATCTCTCGATTGATCCGGCTCGT
>Ga0306920_100011604_pt1 | contig 11918 bp, 14 predicted proteins | sample flu12Cox44000170_FD_204666 | JGI IMG/M metagenome (GOLD analysis project Ga0306920, IMG submission 204666) | Lab enrichment of tropical soil microbial communities from Luquillo Experimental Forest, Puerto Rico - flux4day.12C.oxic.44.000.170 (v2)... | ecosystem: Environmental > Terrestrial >...
AGCCGACTCTTGAGGAGCACCTGCTATTTTCTTCCGCCGACGCCTGCGTTCCACTACGAGAAAGCCCGATGACAAGTGAGGAGGCGGAATGCGCATTGCGATCTTCGGAGCGGGGGCGGTCGGCAGCCTGATTGCGGCGCGCCTCGCCCTCGCCGGCAACGATGTCGTGGTATTCGCCCGTGGGGCCCATGCGGATGCCCTGGCCACGGCCGGCCTCATCTTACGGGATGCTCAAGGCGAGCGCCGTGCGAAAGTGCAGCTCGCGCGGACGGCCGCCGAGTGCGGTCCGGTCTCGGCCATCATTGTCACCACCAAGGGGCACCATCACTGCGATGCCGTGCAGGCCATCGCACCGCTGTTGACGGGCGACCAGCCAGTCGTATTTGCCGTCAATGGCATCCCCTGGTGGTACGGTATCAACGTCAGGCTACCGGGCGTCGATCCCAGTCACGATCCGGCACGCCGGACGATGGACCCTGGCGGCGAGATCGGGCGCATCGTGGGCTATCGCGCCGTCGGTGCTGTGATCGGCTCCCCGAACACTATCGAGGCGCCCGGGATCGTGGTCAACCGCACCGAGCGCAATACGCTGGTGCTCGGAGCCGTCGATGCGACCTTTGCGCCAATGCTCGTGCCGCTCGCCGCCGTGCTGCGTGACGCCGGCATCGATCCGGGCACTGGGGCCCCGATCCGCGAGGAGATTTGGCGCAAGCTCATGTACACCATGTGCATGGGTCCGATCGCTTGCCTCACCGGATTGCGCAATGGCGAGATTCGCACTGATCCCAACCTCATCGCCATTCTTGACCGGTTGTCCACCGAGGGTGTGGCGCTGGCCCGCGCACACGGTTGCGATCCACCGGCAAGGATTGTCATCCCAGCCGTCGGGCCCATCGCCGGGCACAAGCAGTCCATGGCACAGGACCTCGAGCGCGGCCGCCCAGTGGAGTACCAGCCAATCGTCGGACTGCCGCGCGCATATGCGCACGCAGCTGGCGTTCCGTGCCCGACGCTCGATCTCATCGCAGCCCTGCTCGAAGGGCGTTTGAAGGCCCTCGACCTGATGTAGTGACCGTTCCGAGTCGGAGTGTTTTCGGTCCCGAGAGGAGCCCGTATACAAAAGCGGACACTCGCCCGAACGCAATCGGCGATTAAACGCGTCACCAATCACGTCCGCTGATGGGGGATCGCGTCTTAGATATCGATCTTCTCGGAAATCTCTATCGCGTCATCGACCTCGATGCCTAGGTAGCGAACCGTGCTTTCTATCCTATGGCCCGCTGGCCATAGGATCGACTATGTCTCGTGCCGGACTATGTCCCGTCATCGCGGTCGATCGCCTGATCGGCTAGCCACGGACCGTCAAACGCTCGGCTTCCACACGGATCAATCGTTATTCCGCCGCGATGCGTGACTGATGCGCGACAAGACGAGTGTAAGCGCCACGTGCAGCAAGCAGCTCCGCGTGTGTCCCAGCTTCGACGATTCGTCCCGCCTCCATGACCAAGATTGTGTCCGCTGTCTGAATAGTCGACAGACGATGGGCAATGATGAGTGATGTGCGCTCCGCCATCAGTTCATCGAGGGCCGCGCGGATCTGCTGCTCGCTGATCGTATCGAGATGCGAGGTCGCTTCGTCGAGGATCAGGATCGGCGCGTCCTTTAGGAAGGCGCGCGCGATCGAGACTCGCTGGCGCTGACCGCCCGACAACTGAACGCCGCGTTCGCCGACGCGGGTCGCGAGGCCCTCAGGGAGCCGGTCGACAAACTCGCCGAGCGCCGCGCGGCCGATCGCACGCCGCACGTCCGCCTCGGATACCTCGCGCCTAGCCAATTGAATATTCGCCGCGAGCGTGTCGTTGAACAAATACGTGTCCTGCGCAACGAGCGCGATGTGGCGGCGCAAATCATCCAGCCGCAGCTGGTGGAGATCGCTCCCTCCGAGCGTGATGCGCCCTTCCTGCGGGTCCCAGAAGCGCAGCAGCAGATTGGCAACGGTCGACTTGCCGGCGCCCGATGCGCCGACCACGGCCACAGTGCTGCCCGGCCGCATCTCGAATGTCACGCCATCCAGGGCCGACGCGGCGCGGCCGGGATAGGTGAAGCGTACAGCCTCAAACCGCACCTCCGAATTCGCGGGGACCGGCAATGCCCCGTCGGCGATCGGCTCCGGCTCGGACTCGACAGCATGGAGCCGTCGGGTCGAGGCGATGGTATCGGCGAGCTGCCGCCCGACCTGGCTGATCTCGGCGACAGGCATGAAGGCCGCGGCCGACACCAGCACCAGCAGTGGCAGCCATTGATGGGCGAACCAGCCCTGTGTGGAGAGCGCGGCCCCCAGCAGGGCGACCGCCAGGCCGCCGAGGCCCATTGCGATCTCCAGTCCCGCGGTCTGTGTGGCCAGATCATTCAATAATGCCCGGCGCTTCTTCTGGTAGGCCGCGATGTCGGCGAGAAACACGACGCGCCTCCTTCCGATGGCCTGGAACGCTGCGAGTTCGGCCAAACCCTGGATCGTTTCCGTCAGATGGGCGCCGATCTGGCCCAGCGCGCCGCGCGCCTCGCTACCGAGGCGGTCGACCTCGCCGCGCGCAAAGACCGGCGCCAGCCCAGCCCACGCCAGGAACGGCAGCAGAACAATGGCGAGTGGCCACGCGACCCATGCCAGAAGCGCCAACACCCCGGATGGGATCAGCACGGCGACGAAAGCCGGTGCCACGGTATGGGCGTAAAAATACTCTACCGTCTCGACATCCTGGGTAGCGAGCGCCACCAGATCGCCGGTGCGGCGCTGCAGCAGATAGGATGGTGCCAGACGATCGAGCTTGGCGAACAGGCCGATGCGCATCTCCGCGAGCAGGCGATAGGCCATGTCGTGTGCCAGCCAGGATTCCAGCCAGTGCAGCGTTGCCGCGACCGGCGCCGAGAGTAGCAGCGCAAGCAGCAGCCCGAGAACAGGCCGCTGCGATGCGACAGCCGCAATTACCAGGGCGCCGAAGATGCTCACACCAATGAAGGCTAACACCCGGCCGATGCCGCTGAGGATAGTTAGCACGAGGTTCGCACGCCATGGCTGAATGAAGCGCAGCAAGGCGCGCAACGTCTCTCGCCATCCGATCTCGGCGGCATCCTCCGCGAGTGGCCGCACCTCCGGCCCGGCCGCCGCGGCAGCCGGCAGCGCCCGCTCCATCGCGTCGGCTTGGTGGCGGATCGCGCTTCCGAGCTGTGGCGCCATCAGCTGTCGATACACTCCGGGACGCGCGATCAGCTCCGCATGAGTCCCGCTCTCCACGACGCGGCCATGGTCCAGCACCAGGATGCGATCGGCCCTGATCACGCTGGACAGCCGGTGCGCGAGGATCAGCGTCGTGCGGCCCTGCATCAGCCGATCGAGCGCCACCTGAATGACGGCCTCGTTCTCGGCATCAACAGAGGACAGCGCCTCGTCGAGGATCAGGATCGGCGCATCTCGTAGGAGCGCGCGGGCGATGGCAATGCGCTGGCGCTGTCCGCCGGAGAGAGTGGCGCCCCGTTCGCCGATGCGGGTCTCAAACCCCAGAGGCAAGGTACTAATGAAGTCGTCGGCGTTGGCGGCGCGGGCGGCGGCGATCATCTCCGCCTCCGTTGCATCGGGCCGGCCGAGGCGCAGGTTATCGCTGATGGTGCCGTCAAAGAGTGTCGTATCCTGGGCGACGATCGCGATCATCCCGCGCACCTGATCAGGATCGAGTGTACGGATGTCGTGTCCGCCAATTCGGATCGTGCCGGCCTGGGCGTCGTGCTGACGCAGCAGAAGTCGGAGGATCGTAGATTTGCCGGCGCCGCTCGGGCCGACGATGCCAACCGTCTCGCCGGCCGCTATCTCGAAGCTCAACCCGGTATGGGCGTCGCCGCGCCGGCCTGGATAGCCGAACCCGACAGCCTCGAAGGCGATACTTGGCGTGAGGTTCTGCCAGTGCAGGGCGCCGCCGACCGGCGCGTCGCTCTTTGCTTCCAGCAGCGCGAGGACCGAGGTGGCGGCTGACTGACCGACCATGCCCTGATGCAGAACGTTCCGCAAATCGCGCAGTGGCCGAAAAATCTCCGTGCCGGCCATCAGGATGATTAGCAATGCCTCCAGGCTCATTTCGCCATGACGCACCCGCCAGGCACCGACGGCGATGGCAGCGGCCGCCCCGACTGCCGTGCCGACATCGGTGAAGAACCGGGTCAGGAGGCCGAGTGCCAGCACCCAGACTGTGCTGTTCGAAAAGGCACGCGCCCGCTCGGCCAGCTTCGCGGCAAACGCGCCGCTCTGGCCGAACGCCTTCAGCGTCGGTAAGCCCTGTACCGCGTCCAGGAACTCCTCGCCAAACGCCTTGTATGCCGCGGCGCGGGCGATCGCGGCGCGCTTGTCGGCGCTGTGGATCAGCATCGGCAAGGCGAAGGTGACGAGTGCTGCGACCAGCATCACCGCGGCGGTCGGCACGTCCCACCAGGCCAGTGCCGCGAAGATCACCATCGGTGCGCAGGCGGCGATGGCGAGCTGCGGCAGATAGGCGCCGAAGAAGGCTTGCAGCTGCTCGACGCCGTCGACCACCGCCAGCATCACTCCGCCGGTCCGCTCCGTCCCGAACCACGCCGGGCCAAGCGCGGCGATGCGGTCGAACAGACGCTCCCGTAAAACTGACTGCACCCGCCCAGCCGTGTCCTGTGCCAGCGCGGTGCGCGCGTAATCGAGCCCGGCACGGGCCAGCACACAGGCCGCCGTCGCCGCGGCTGCGCTCGCGATCGCCGTCAAGGGCGCGCCCGCGAAAGTCAGCGCCAGGACATGGCCTAGGCAGACGAAGCGCAGGATGCCGACGGCCATCGCCATCAGGCCAAGCCCAACGGCAGCGGCCACGCGCAGCCGTAGCCCTTCCATCATCGCCCATAGCCGCCAGTCGAAATACATCGTGCAGCCTCCGTTCGCCCTGATGCTGCCGTGTTAGAGGCGCTCTGGCAAAAGATGGTTTTTCAGGGGGTGTTGAATATCCTACAATACCCCTATTGGCCACGCTTCCCCCCTTGGCGGAGCTACGTGCGTTCGAGGCGACCGTTCGCCTCGGCGGGCTTGCCGGTGCGGCGATCGAACTGAACATCACCACTAGCGCAATCAGCCATGTGCCGTTACTGCGTTCTCCCGCGAGCAAGATGGCGGCTTAATCGTGACTGCGAGCGGCGCGGTCACCATCACCCATCGCGATCTGATCGTCAGATTGGCGGCGCAGCACAGACTTCCCTCTGTTTACTCGCAGCGCGGTTATGCTGCGAGCGGAGGCATTGTGTCCTACGGTCCGGATATACTCGAACAATACCGTCGGGCCGCCGACAACGTTGATCGCATCCTTCTCGCCACGTGGCTGGCCGCCGACGAGGGTCACGAGGCCGGCGCATTGATCGTGACGCCGATGCCATCAGCCGCGTTGCCCACGATAACCAGCCTACCCGCACCAAGCGCTAGCCTCGGCTATGCCGACTCATCAAAGAAAGGCACATGGGCAGAGCCGTCGACCTGACCAGGCCGCTTTGTGATCGTTTGAGCTAGTGGATCTCGACCCAGCCCGTTTCTAATGCTTTGCCCCAAAATGGACGACTTCTAATCCAACTTCTCACCTCCGACGCAAGCCATCCGACACGGCGTAAACCGACCCGGCGTTGGCGGTGGAAATGTCCTTGCGCGATATAGCTGTAGATCGAGGATCTCGACAGCCCAGTCCTGACGACCACAGTCTTGAAGCTCCATAGCTCATCCTCTGGATGCGCGGTGAGCGGCAGCTTCTCCTTTTTGGCTTCAAGATGATTCGGCTGTGAGCCTCGCATCTCTGTAGCTCTCAATGAAGGCTGCTTCGCCTCATTGGCGGGAGTCTTGTGAAGTTGAATACTTGTGGATCTCGGCTTTTGGTCATTTTTTCCAGTCGGATCGATAATCACGTTTGGACGTTTGCAACCGCAGAGCGCGATCGCTGTCAATTGCCGACCATGAGCCCGGCAAGTCGGCCGACACTCTGAGGCTGTGGCTTCAGCCGAGCGTGTGCCCGCGCGACAGGACGGCCCGACGGTTCTGGCCGGTCATTCCTTTTCGGGCATGATCGTCACCGAAGCCGGCGTGCATCCAAACGTCTCGGCGCTGGTCTACGTGGCGGCGCGTGCACCGGATGCGGGCGAGGATTACACGGCCCTGGCTAAGACATATCCAACGCCGCCGGCCAGTGCTGGCGTTGTGTTTGACGGCGATGAAGGACGTCTTTCCGAAGAGGCTTTCCTGCGTGACTTTGCCGGCGACCTACCGGAAGCGAAGGCAAAGGTGCTCTATGCCGTGCAGGAGCCGTTCCACAAGGCGCTGCTCACCGGCAAGACCACGCACGCGGCATGGCGAACGTTTTGGATCGACCACATGGAACGGCGGTTTGCGCGAAGGCCACGGCGCGGTCTCGACCGAGAGCCGCGGAAAACTATCCCTACGGCTTCTTCACTCGCTACGGAGAGAAGCCGGGCACCACTGCTCGCCGCGGCCCATGCCGCATGCTTCACCATGTCGTTTGTCAGAATGCTCGGAATGGCGAACTTCGTGCCCGAGCAAGTGGACAGCAAATCGGGAGTCGTCATCGAAAAGGATGGCGACGGCTTTACCATCACTTCAGTCCATCTCACCGTCACGGCGAAAATACCGGGCATTGACCGCGACACCTTCCAATCGATCGCGTCAAAAGCAAAGGCGTGGTGCCCTGTCTCCAAGCTGATGAACGCGGAGATTGGTCTCGAGGCCAGTCTGATCTAGTGATGCAGCGGCAAGGGAGCGGTCAACCATACTGTTCGCCAGTTTTGGTCTATTCGCGCCGCGCCCGCCGCCCTCACGAATGTCCGTTCCTGTTGAGGTTTCTCGGACATCCGCAAGTACGCGAAACGAAAATTGGTCCGCCCGACGTGGCACCGAGGTCCAATTCAGTGGAACTGCTACGCGCACTTGCAGTTCACTATTCTGCAGTCACCTGTCCTCGTCTCGTGTTTGGTGATGTCGGAGCGTGTGATAGCTTTCTGCTTCATGGATACCGACAAGCCACTCTTGACGACCTGGCGATACTCCGCGTTGCCTTCGAGGACGGCACGCCTTTGGGCTGGGAAGCAGTCCACGCCTTCGAGGAACAGCAAGGGATCGTCCTGCCCGAACCGTATCGCACCTGCGTTGCCGAGATCACCGACGGCGCCGCAGGACCACGGACTACGTCATGGTCAAGCTGCAAAATTGCCCGAGCTGAGCGTTGGGCCTGGCCAGAACGCGATCTGACCAAACCATTCCCATTGAGCGAAGCGTGGATCTGGGAGACGACAAGCGTTCGTATGAGGAGCTCCGCCCGCTGCTGGATGCCGTCTACAATCACGGCTCGCTCGTATTTGGCACCGACGCCTGCACAATGTACTGGCACTTGATTGTCACCGGCCCGCACCGCGGCCACGTGTGGCAAATCGTCGATGTGCGGGCTCAGCCGTTGGGCGTCGATTTCGGTTACACCACCGCGCGTTCCGGCTTCGCTGGCTGGGTCCAGCACTGGGTCGAGCACAAAGACTGGTTCGAAGCATGTCAATAGTGCCAGAGCAATAGCTCGCGACGAGAATCCCGCTCACGCCCCGCACTGCGCACTGATGTTTGACATCGCTGACGATTAACTTGCCCGGCATCGAGACGCAGGCGCTTGCGCTAGCGACGGCCGGAATTGGCCCGAGGTGTAAGTGGTGACGCTCGGCCTGCGCGACAGGAAGCCCAGGAGCGGCCGCGGCGGCGAGCCCCGGTCGAACCCGACCCCAGAACGGACTGGAGGGATTGCGTGTGGTATCCAGTCAATCTTAGCCAGCGCGAGGGAGGTCATTATGAGCACCAGCGACTTCATCTTGGGGCCACTGCCCACATCTGAGCGGCGTCGCGAACTATGGATCCAGCATACTGTTGGATTCATCCTATTTGAGGATGTGCGTGGCTGGGCCATTCAGCACCTCGATCCCAATCTCGACTCGACGGCGAGAGCGGCGGCGTTGAAGGCGATCGATGACACCGTTGCCGGACTGATGATGGTGATTGACGGCGTCTCCGGTGGCCTTCGCAATTCCGAATATTTGGTTCATTTGCAGACCACGGCCTGCCTCACGCGGACGGAGACTGGCGAGGTCATCTATTCGCTCGACTTGAGCAACGGCGATGGCTTCTGCATGGGCTACCACGGATGGCTTGAGGGCGATTTTGGCAAAGACCCGGTTGCAATTTCGAAGGCACCCCCGGCGATATAGCGAACGCGCGGGAGGAGCAGCGCGATGCGATGAATCGCGCCCACCGCTAATTTAATAGCAATATCGATCATCCGTGCCCCGCGTATTGATGCGAGTTTCCCACATCCGGCACAGAGTTTCCCACCGTTCATGGTTCACCCCCTCCGCGCTCGAGCTTGCGGACTGCACTTGTCGCGAGCTTCTTTTGCTCGACGCGCTTCGTGTAAAGCTTCACCATCTGCTCGGTCTGGTGACCGGTGATCGCCATGATCTCCAGGGCCGTGCAGCCAGCCTCAGCCAGCGCCGTCGCCGTGCTATGGCGCAACCCGTGGAAGTGCAGGTTGTAGAGGCCGAGGCTGTCGAGGTGCGCCCGCATTGCCTTGCGCAGGACGTCGGCGCGGACCGGCTTACCTTCCGAATCAGCGACGAACAATAGCCCCGCCAAGACGCGGCGTGAGAGATATGCGCGCAAGGGCGCAGCTGCTGGAACGTAGAGGGTGACAACAGGGCCGCGCCGTCCCTTGCCGCGCTTAGCTTCTGGGCGCCCTTGGCGCACGACGAAGCCGTTGCCATCGAAGCGCGATCGCGAAAACCGCAGGACGTCGCTCTCTCCCTCTGTCCTGTCCACAGCGCCAGCATGTAGGCATCGCGCAACCAGTCCGGCATTGCGCTCGCCTCGAACGCTTCGCGCGCAGCGAGTGGCCATGGCTCGTAGCTCTCAGGATCATTGAGGCGCTCATACGAGCCGCAGGATTGCGATCGGTGTAGCCGAGATCCATGCCGATCGAGAACGCCCGGCTGACCGCAGCGATGAACACATCTTGCGTGCGGGTGTTGATCCCCATCTTGTTGCGTAACCGGATGACATGCTGCCGGCGCACGTTGTCCGCTTGGAAGTCGCCAATGGGATGCGATCGTTACCCGATAGGCGCCGACCATGGATAGAACACGAAGGGAAGTTTTGAAGGGAGCGGTCGCGGTGGCCGCCGCGGCGCCGTTGCCTGTGGCCAAGGGCGTCGACCTGGGTTTGGGAGAATTTGGGCCGGAGAAATATTTTATATCGTGTTGGGACGAGGTTGAACTCGACGCCTTCGCGCACGTGTGGCGGCCGCTTACGGAGAAACGGGCCGCCGATTAGGCGACCCGTCGGGTCTACGCGTGAAGTCCTGTTGCTAATCGCGCTTACTCCGTTCGCTCCTGCTTCTCGATGCGTTCGAGGTAGTCGAGATAGTCCTCGACGGGCTCGCCCTTTGCCTCCGCCTCAAGTTTGTGCCCCACGTAGTCGATATAATCTGAAGTGTAGCTGCGGTGAATTATTCTGCCGACCTTCGCGAGACGGGGCGTCTGGAGCGTTCTCTGGGCTGCCATCGCGGGCGCGGCGCTAGAGGCGCCAATTGGCACCACCGCAGCGGCCGCTGCGACTGCGGCCGTGCCACTCAATGTCTCCCGCGTGTTAGCTCCTTGGCCAGGCGCGTTTTTTCTTCATCGGTTCCCCTTCGCTTTGGCCCGCTTGAGGGCCTCCATAACGGCCTCTCTGATCGCGTCGGCCTTGGTCGGTATGGGTGAAGTCTTGCAGTTCTTGCAAACATCACAGCAGTTTCCTGAGGAACTGCGCCCGTCGATGAAATATTGCAACTATGGTTCATAGAACTTCCATCGAGGACAAGGTCATGAGTAGCAGCACGATACGGTTAATCGCATGCCGAGCTTACGCATTCCTCTTTGGAATTTTTGGCGTGTGCTTAATGCTGGGCGGACTTGTAGGGCTCTATTTATCGGCCTATGGCGCTCCGCCGGAGCTACGGGACGCGCTGGCCAGAGCACACCTTCAGGAGAGTGGCGCGATGCTACTATTCATCATTGGCGCCGCCACCATCGTATTCGGCGCTCTGCACGCAGTGGTCGGCTTTTTCGCGAGCAAGGGTCACGTATGGCCGCTGATCACCGGGACAGTCTGCTGGCTTCTGATCTTCGGTCCGTCTCTGTGGGGTTCCCACCCCGGGGCTCGTATGAACTCGATTGTCCTGCTCGGCACGTCCGTACCGTTGACAGTTCTGGCGGTGGTCGCACGCATGATCTTGCCGCGGCCGCGTTCGTTCTAATGGCAGCCTGACATGCATCGCTAAACTCGAGCCGGAGCGCTTACCCCGCGATGGCCGCGCAAGGATAACGAATGATTGCCGCCGCCGGATGGTCCGCGGCGGGTCCTAGATCTACCTTCCAAAGGGCCTCCGCTCCGCCTACCGGTTCGAGAGGAGTGCTGACAGCCGGTACGACGACCTGGGCTCCCCGGGGACCGCATGCTCAGAGTTTTCATTTTGGCGGCCGGGTTGATCGGAGCGGCCAAGCAGGACATTCCACCAAGCCAGCGCATCGCGTAGCATCCGATCGACGCCCTATTGGGCTTGCCGGCGACACGAGACGTTCATGACAACTTCGCCCACCGACGATCATGCCTCTGCGGAACGCAGAAACCAGGAGCTGACCAAAGAACTCTCCCAGGCCAGGGGTGAGCTGGCCGAGGCCCGTGACCAACAGGCCGCAACTGCAGAGATCCTAAGGGTGATCTCAAGCTCGCCAACGGACCTGCAGCCCGTCTTCGCAGAGATCGCAACTAGTGCCGCTCGCCTTTGCGATGCCTATGACGCCTTGATCCGTCAGGTGGACGGTGAGGTGCTTCGCCTCGTCGGCCATCATGGGCCGATCCCCGCTGTCGGAACGTTACCCCTGACGCGTGGGCTTCCCCCGGCACGTGCCATCCTCGACCGGCGAACGATCCATATCACCGATTTGCTGACCGAAACTGATGAGTTCCCAGAAGGTAGCGCCCGCGCCCGAAGCCTTGGCTTCCGCACTATATTGGCCGTGCCACTGGTCCATGCGAACGAGGCGATCGGTGTAATTAGCCATTTAGCGACAAGCAAATCGCGCTGCTCGAGACCTTTGCGAACCAAGCCGTCATCGCCATCGAGAACACACGGCTATTCGAGGAAGTGCAGACGCGCAACACTGAGCTGCGGGTCGCACTCGAACAGCAAACGGCGACGAGCGATGTTCTGAAAGTCATCAGCCGGTCGACCTTTGATCTTCAAACTGTGCTCAAGACGTTGGTCCACTCTGCCGGCAGCCTGTGCGAGGCAGAGAGCGTGCAAATCTTTCTTCGCGACGGCGATGTTTACCGCTTGCAAGCAGATAACGGCTTCTCACCTGAGTACCAGGAATACGTCAGACGTAACCCTATCGCGCCAAGTCGCGGTACGCTCGTAGCGCGGACGGCACTGACGGTCGCACCGGTTCACATACCGGACGTCCTTGCCGATCCTGAATACACCTGGCATGAGGGGCAACGGCTCGGGGGTTTCCGAGCGATGCTGGGCGTCCCGTTGCTGCGAGATGGGAGCTGCGTCGGTGTCATGGCAATGACGAGAGCAACGCCCCGACAGTTCACACCCAAACAGATTGAGCTCGTAACCACGTTTGCCGACCAAGCTGTGATCGCCATCGAGAACACGCGCCTATTCGAGGAAGTGCAGGCGCGCACGCGGGAGCTGCAGGAGGCGCTTGAGTACCAGACCGCGACGAGCGAGGTGCTCAATGTCATCAGCCGGTCGGCGCTCGATGTGAAGCGGGTGCTTGAT
>Ga0306920_100011605_pt1 | contig 11917 bp, 12 predicted proteins | sample flu12Cox44000170_FD_204666 | JGI IMG/M metagenome (GOLD analysis project Ga0306920, IMG submission 204666) | Lab enrichment of tropical soil microbial communities from Luquillo Experimental Forest, Puerto Rico - flux4day.12C.oxic.44.000.170 (v2)... | ecosystem: Environmental > Terrestrial >...
CCGTGTCGGTCACGGTCGCTGAAAACGTCAGCGTGTCCTTGCCCTCGAACTCCACCGTCGGCGTGTACCGAAGTCCCGCCAGCACCGTGTCCACCGCACTCTGCAGGCCGGTGAACGTTAGCGTCGCGGTCCCGATCCCCGACACCGGGCTGTTCAAGCCGCTCGTGTCCGTCCCCGCCGCCAGCGCCAGCGTCCCGTTGGCAACGTGCAGCGTCACCGTGATGCTGTCGTCCTGGTCGGCCGTCGGCAGCGTCACCTTAAGCAGGTTCGTCCCGCTGAACGGCACCGGGTTCGGCGAGCCCGTCTCGTTCTCCGCCGTGGTCACCGTCGTCGGTGCCGTTAGCGCCGGCGTCTCCGCAACCGGGGCAACCACCACGACCGCGGTTGCCGTTGTCGTCGCGCTGACATCGCCTTCCTGGTCTATCGCGGTTGCCGCAAGGGTCAGCGTGACGCTTCCTTCGAACTCGCTCGCCGGGGTGATGGTCAGCCCCTGAAGGTCAGCCACCGAATGCGCCGTTACCGTGAAGGTGCCGTTGCCGGTATCGGTCACCAACGCCCCGCTGCCGCTCTGCGATAGCGTCGCCCCATCCGACAGCGTCACCGTCACCACCACCGAGTCGCCGTTCTGGAACAGCTGGGCGGCGTTGCTGAGCGTGATCGTAAGCGCGCTAGTATGGTCCTCCGTGGTAGGCGCCGCCGCGGCCGACAGGCTGGGCGCCAAGGGGGCGATCGTCACCAGCTCGCTCGCGCTCGCCGTGTTGTCATCCCGATCCGTCGCCGTGACGGTCAGCGTGAAGTTCACGTCGTTGACCGTAAGGATGCTCAGGCTCGACAGATTCCAGGCCTTGACGTCAACCGAGGTGCTGGTGCTGGTCGCCGTGAACGTGTTGCCGTGCCCGTCGCTCAGCGTGTCGCCGACCGGGATGCCGCTCACCACCAGCGACTGCACGCTGTTGCTGTGGCCCGGCAGGCTGTTTGCGGTCGCCGCGATCGTCCCCAGCGCAATGGCCGTGCCCTCGATGCCGCTCTCAGCCTGCGGCAGCCATGTCACCGTCGGCGGCGTCTCGTCGACGGTGATCGCTTGCGTCGCCGTTGTCGCCGGATTGCCGGCCGCATCCGACACATCTGCGGTGACCGTGTAGTTGCCGTCGTGCAACAATTTGGCATCGCTAGAGCTGAGGTTCACCGACCAAGCGTTATTCGAGACCGTGGTGGTGAAGCTCTCGACGATCTGGCCCGAGCTGTCGACGATATTGATCGTCACTGGCCGACCGTTCTCCGCGTCGGACGTGGTGCCGGTTATGGCAAACCCGGCGTCAGCGGCACTAACGTTGACGACGTTGTTTGCGATAATGGCGCCGATCGCAATCGTCGGCGGGGTCTCGTCCACCGTGATCACCTGCGAGGCAAATGCGTGATTGCCAGCCAGATTCGAGACGTCCGCCTTCAGCGTATAACTGCCGTCGGCCAAAAGCTTGGCATCCGTCGAGCTGACGTTAATTACCCAGGTGCCATTGGTGACCGTGGCCGTAGTGCTGAAAACCACGTGGTTGAAACCATCGACCAAAGTGATCGCGACGATCTCCCCGTCCTCAACGTGCGAGGTGGTGCCCGTGATGTTAACCCCGGCATTAGCTTTGCTGGCATTGATGATGTTGTCGGCAGCAACGGAAATTTGTCCGGCAATGGTGCTGATGGCTATCGTCGGCAGCGGTAGCGGTGGTGGCTTGAATTGTTGTTGGGAGAAGTCAATGACCCCTGAATTGATCTGGGTCGTAATGGTGACTGCTAACGGCGCCAGGGCATTGTTCTGGGGCTGACCAAAATTGATGGGTTGGAGCTGCAGCGGAATATTGAAAGTATCTGTGCTCGATCCGCCTGGCGACGCGCCTTGCTGTCCCAGTCCCATCGCCAAAGTGGCCATCGCGTTTTGCTGGGCACCCTGCAGCTCCGCCATTCGCGAAGAAGAATTCGGGAAGCGGGTCACTTCCCCCGTCGGGTCGACGACGATCGTTTCGCCGGGGTCATCATGCGTGATGACCCGCCCATCCTTCTTCATCATGATCTCGTAGGTGCCGTGCGCCAAATCCTTGTAGGCTACGGCGTCATCGTCCAAAAACGCGTCGGGCCAGCTCCGGGCCTGGATTTCGTCGATCATCGAGAAGGTCAAGGCGAGCGTCAGGGCGCCGATTCCGCGATCTTGCAAGGTGCCTCGGACCCTTGCGACAGGCGAATCGATCCTGAGACCGCCGCTCTTCATTGCCTTGCCGGCAGTGAAAGTGAAGGCGCCTTGGTTGAGACTAAACCGGGCGGAATTCGAGGTCCCGCTCGGATCGAAAACGAATTCGTTCAGCGCCATGCGGGCGTCCTTCGAAAGCTTGAACGCGGTGCCATCGGTGAAGGTCACGTCGACCGCGCCGTCGGCGCCGGTCTCGATCACGTCGTGCCGGCAGGCGGAATCACCGACTTCGACTTGAGCAACATCGGCGCCGCCGCTCCCGCCGGCGGCTGGGTTGGCCGCCGTCGGGACCTTGCCGATTGCCGGGGGAGGCGGGGCCCACGTCAGCTGGGCGCAGCCGCCAACAGCGCCATCATCACCTGGCGCATCGCAGGTACCACGGAACACGGAACCCTTCCCTGTGCTGCGAGGGTGCCTATTCCTCCGAGACGCGATTTTTGCGCATTTTATTCCTGTAGAATGCGCATTTTATAGCTCATAATAGCACTTGAGTTCGGTTATAATCAACAGTTGAGCACGCTACTGTGTTAAGCTGTAGATTGAGCCTTTTTCAGCCCTAAGTAGCTGGGAAGCTTGGCGATATCGGCAACGTTTGGAACCGTGCGTGGGTCTCGGAACCGCTGTTGTTCCAAAGGCGCTGGTGTGTTAATAGACAGTTTCGCTCTTAGCGAGTGGAGACAGCAAATGGAACCAATGCGCGCCCATGCAATCGCAGTGTTGGTGGCGGGCGTGATGCTGTCCGCAAACGTCGTCGCACCCGGTGCGGCGCGGGCTGAAGGCATTGAAACCAGTCCCATAGGAAAGGTGGTGACAGCGACGGGTTCGGTCACCATCGGGCATGCGAACGCGGTGGTCGTTCAGGCGAATGTTCCCGCCGGCAGCGGCGCCGGTCCGACGGCGATCGGGGACCCCGTTTACAAGGGCGACGTGGTCCAGACCGGCGCCGATGGCAAGGTTGGCATTACTTTCACCGACGGCACTGCGTTCAACCTTTCCAGCAACGCCCGCATGGAATTGAACGAGTTCGTGTATGACCCGAATGGGAAGTCGAATTCGACGCTAATCAGTCTATCTAAGGGGACATTCACCTTCATTGCCGGCAAGGTGGCCAAGACCGGCGATATGAAGATTGACACCCCGGTCGCGACCATGGGGATCCGAGGCACCACGCCACACGTTGAAATCTCCGATGACGGGACTGTCAAATTTTCCACCCTTATCGAAGAGAACAAGAGCAAGGTTGAAGACAACAAGAGCAGCGCGACAAAGAAGCGCGCAGGTATTGAGGAGAATAAGCGCGGGCAGCCCGTTAAGCAGCGCCAAGCGACACGGACATCGTCCCGGCAACAGGCCGAAAGCAATTTCGACGTGAACTTCAAAATTTGCCGGGGCTGTTAAGCCGCCCTCGATCATGGCGCAGGCTTCCAACGCAATAACAGGCTCACCCGCGTTTCTAAAAGTCGAACCAAGCCGCCACCGCGTGCCATTAATTTAAAACAATCCTCAGTGCGGTGCTTTTCTAGACCTGTTCGCTCACGCCTTGGTTTGAACCAACGCCACCAGGGAGCAGGAGATGTATCATAGCGCAGGGCGCGCTGTTGTCCGCGGCACGGCGTCGGCGCTGATGCTGCTGTTGCTCGGGGGAGTGAGCGCGGCACAGAGATCGCAGCTGCTTAAGAACGTTGAACTTTGCAACGGCGCGGACCGCACGTCACCTGATGTTCAGATCGGTGGGTGCACTGCGCTCATCAATTCGAGCGCGCAGACGCCGCAAAGCCTGGTCATCGCCTACAACAACCGCGGCAATGCCTACACGGCAAAGGGCGAGTACGATCGCGCCGTCCAGGACTACGATCAGTCGATCAAGCTCGATCCCAACTACGCCAGGGCCTTCAACAATCGCGGCGTGGCTTACCAGAAAAAGGGTGAGTACGACCGCGCGATCGAAGATTTCGACGCGTCAATCAAGCTCAATCCCGACTACGCTAGCGCTTTCGCGAACCGCGCCCAAACGTATCTCAACAAGGGCGAATACGCGCGCGCGGTGCAGGATTATGATGAGGCAATCCGGCTCAAGCCTGCATTGGAAGCCGTGTGGAACGGACGCTGTTGGACCCGCGCCATAGTCGGCGAATTGGAGGCGGCGCTGGCGGACTGCAACCAGGCGCTTCGGTTGAAGCCGGATGTCGCCGCCACGTTGGACTCGCGCGGACTGACCTATCTCAAGATGGGCCAATGGGACTCGGCCATCGACGATTATAGTTCAGCGCTGCGATTCGACCCGAAGTTGGCGAGTTCGCTCTATGGACGCGGACTTGCCAAGCTCAAGAAGGGCGACACCACCGGTGGCAATGCCGACATCGCAGCGGCCAGGGCAATCGATGCGAACATCGTCGGAGACTTTACGCGCTACGGCGTGCAGTAAGTGATTGCCCCCACTGAGTGGTCCAGCTGGAATGTTAGTTTAAGGCTGGCCGTTGCGGCGCAGCCCCGCGCCTTTCATCAGTCTATACCGAGTCGCGGCGCAAAGACTCCAGCCAGCGCGGCCGGCCCCGCCTCCGCTGTAAAAAGCGCATTTTTTTTGATCGCCATCACGTCGCGAGTGCAGTCTGCAGCGCTATTACACTCGTCGATTGTGAATGTCACATTCGACGGTTCTTCCTGAAGACTCAGCCCCGCCCTGGCGGGGCTCTTCTTTGCGCCGCGCGATTTCCCACGCTCGAGATCAGCCGCTATGGCGCGCGCTGATCGGTCCAAGCCGCAAATCGATGAGGTCATCGGCACTGCCCGACGAGTTCACCCATGAATGCTTGGCGATCTGTGTCGCCCGCAAGCTCAAGGCGATTTTCGAAGCGTGGCCGGCTGCGCTACGCCAACCGGCTCCGCCGGCCACGCTAGCTCAACGGCCAGCCTTCCACCTGGACCACTCTGTATCCGCAGGTATTCCGCCAGAAGAATTGCTTAGTGGCAGCGCAAGCTGATGTTATGCTTTGAGGCACTCTGTGATTGTGGTGATGATGGAGTCAGTAGCTAATGAGTGAACGCCGCGCCGATACCCCTGAACAAGTCCTTAATTTTGTGCCGAAGGAATGGCCGAACAGTTACGGCGCTCAGGTGGAAGAGGTCGGACAAGCCATTGTTACAAAAATCCAAAGGGCCGCGGACTTATCAAATGAAAACTGCGACCGTGCTCTGGCGTTGGCGCACAAGCTTTCGATGCAGCTCAGAACCGCCGAGGATCGAATAAGCCAATTAGAGTCCGAGGTCGAACTCTTTCGAGACCGCGCGGCCCGCGCCGAACGTTGGCTTCAAACAATTCAGAACGAGATCGAGGAAAAGCTTATCGCTCCGAGATCAGCCAACGCCGCCGAACAAACCCCGCTTCCCAAAGATGCCGGGCTATGACAAGTGTTGAAACCTCAAGGAACCGGCTGACCAACCTACCTACCAGGTGCCAGTTAGAGTCGCCTACGACCACCACATCGGCCCCGTCGAGAAGCGTCGCGCGAGCGGCATCGAGATTTGGAAAGAGCTTGAAGAGTGCCGCTCAAAATCTACCAAAGTAGTGCTAGTAGGGCAAAGGCGTGTGTCCCAAGGCCGTTCCAAGGAGCATCTTTGGTGGCTAAGGCAACGCGGGGACCGCTCTGCCGCTTCTGGATCACGCAACGTCGAGCCCTCTTTTACGACCTATTGAAGCGCCGTGTGGCTCCGGGGACCCGTCAGAAAGCCTTGACGCCTCTCCAGCCCCGCCGCATCCTCTCGCGGTCCTGTCCTGGGATTGGGGCTATACTCATGGACCGCTTTGCCATTCCAAGCGAGTGCTGGCAGCAAGCTGCACTCTGCCGCGCGCGCGCTAACGCTGCGGCCGACGAGCGACTGCGGGCGGTGTGGATGTCGATGGCGCTGATCTGGACGAAGCTCGCGGCACACAAGGAACGGCTTCAGCGCTTGAATGCCTAGGGGACATAAGTGACACAGCTACAGAAACCCAAGTCACGCCTGGAGGCCCATGCGCCTGAGTGCGGCCGCTGTAAAGCGCTCATGAAGGTGCGCATCCTCATTCCGGGTCGCAAGGTTGATGACGTGGCCTATCGCTGCGAGAAGTGCGGATCAGAGGTTTTGCGTTCCGTGTCGCGTGCGTGGTGAGCCTGACGCCGATCCTCTCGACACCGCCGAGCAGCGCGATGAACTCGCGACGTTTCATTGATAGTGCCTCCGTGCTTCCGACCGAAGGATAGCATATCTCAGTATGGCAGGAGACTGGTGCGCGCGAGATTCATTCCCGCCTATGTCGTCGAATGAGATGGCCCGACCATGCTCCGGCCAGCCATCGAAGCTGGCAAGGGGCGCCCGGCCTTCGATGAATTTCCGCCCACTGTGGCTTGGCCGCAACAGGAACGTAGGAATTTGGTCACGATTATCATATTCGATCATGCCCCTTCGACGGCGGGGGGAGCAAATGATCGTCGACCTAGAAAGTTGGGAAGCAGGTTATGATGACGGCTTACGTGGCCGCCCGTCTCAATCCACGCCCGGTCTCGACCGGTTCTCGTACTCGAGCGGCTACTTTCAGGCTCGCGCATATCGTTACGGAACGAAAGAAGCGCCGCGTTATGCTCGCTCGTCAACCCAACGGGCCGCTCAACGACACGGTGGCAGCTCTCGGCTGATCATCATTTAGGCTGCGCAGAAGGTTTAAGCTCCAGTCGCTACCTACGTGGTGAGCTGCGGCGTCGACTGACACGCGATGAATTTCCAGCCCTCGGAGAACAGCGCAAGCTCGACCTGCTTGCTGAGATCGGCATGTCAGGCTCCGCCAATAGCTGTCGCGTTGTGCACGCGGTTCCCAATCCCTCGATAGCCGTTCCCCCGGTGGCACCAAGCCGGGTGGTTTTCTTGTCCGAAGAGCCATACGGTCATATAGTACCGATGCCTGATTCGCGGGGGAGAAGCCGTGAAGTCTCCGGTTTCGAAGCGCTCGATTGTCATTGCAGGCCACAAGACGAGCGTCAGCCTCGAAGACGAGTTCTGGAACAGTTTGAAGGAGATCGCCGGTGAGGGCGGTATGACCCTTGCGGAGTTGGTCGCCGCAATCGATCGCAATCGTCAACATGCCAATCTATCGTCAGCTATTCGACTTTTTGTCCTTGGCGTCTATCGCGATCAGCATCGCCAAGATAGAACGCGAGGGACGTCGGTCCCCGAAGCACGCGAGACCTTCTGAACATTCCTCGCACCATCAGCAAGGAGGGGCTAAGTTCAAATTCCTTGCTGATGCTTGGGTCGCGGGAGGTCGGCTGGGCTGGACTGCGGTTGCCGCTGTTATCATCGGGCTGCGCAAAAACTGACACTACGCGTTCGTGTCGTGCACGTTTGCAGTGTGTGAGCTACTTCACACTGTCCTGTCGATTTGTCCAGTCATTGCTCACACCGAAGCGGCGATAGACTTCCGCTATCGCCGAACCTTGTCAGCGCTATGCGCAACGCTGCCGCTGCTCCGCGAGCTCCAGCCACTGGTGCGCAAGCTTTTCATAGCGCCGCTTGCTTTCCTCGTGCCAGCGGTGCGCAAGATCTCGGTCCTCTACCATGTGCGTACAGGACTTCTCTGTCCTCGGCTCACGCCAGACCGAGCCATTACGAGGTGCGGGGAAATTCATCGTCATGGCGATCTCCACCTTCCACTATGGATAGGAGACTAGTGCGATCGTTGCGTTCACGCCGTGATGGCCATCACAAAAAAGCGCTTTTCGCGCGCACCCGGCGCCGACGACATCATTCTAGCTCTGTGATGCCTCTCAGCGTCGAACGTAGCTCACAACCGACCGCGGCGATCCCTGCTTGTGGTCGGGGCTTAAGCCGTTGCAGCACAGACAATTCCCGAAGCTTCATGACACACGCCGACCCCGCGGCCTCCTTACTTTTTCGGCTCGGCACGCTCGTGCTTATGCCGGCCTCCGCCCGATAGGTTTTTGCTATGGGGATTCTTGAGCAACTGTTGCATTGCGGCAGCTTGAGCACGGAGATGTTGGCAAAACCCGATCAGTATGCAACATCATTGTTTTGATGGAAACAATAAGCAACATTTATAGTAATGCGCAGCCTCAATCTCGATCAACTGCGGGCATTCGTAGAGGTGGTTGAACGCGGCAGTTTTACGGCGGCGGCCAAGGAATTGAACCTCACGCAACCTGCGGTGACGCATCAGGTCCAGGAACTGGAGCGGCGCTTCCAGGTGGCCCTCGTGGAGCGTTTCGGCAAGCGGGCTTATCTGACGCAAGCGGGCGAGAAACTGATCGAACACGCTCGCGGTCTCTTGGACGAAGATTTGCGCACGCACGTGGCGATGCGCCAGTTCGGCGACGGATGGCTTGGCCGGGTGCGCGTCGGCACCAGTATGACCGTGCTCATGTACGTGCTGCCGCCGATCCTGCGGCAGCTCAAGACCGATCATCCGCAACTGGAGATCAACCTCAAAGCAGGTTTGACGACGACCACGCTGCAAATGCTCAAGACCAACGCGCTCGACCTGGGTCTGTGCGCACTTCCGATCGAGGATCCGGCGTTCGAGACGATCCCGCTTTTCAACGACGAGCTTGTCGCCATTCTGCCTGCCGCGCTCGGGCAGGTTCCCAAAAAGGTAACGCCGGCATTTCTTGCCCAGTGTCCGCTTGTCCTCGGAAGCGAAAATTCGGCATTGCGCCGAACGATTGCGGATTGGCTGGCACTCGCTAGTCCGCCGCCGCGGCCATTGATGGAGTTCGATAACGTCGAGGCGATGAAGAGTGTCGTGGCCGTGGGGCTGGGTGCGTCGATCGTCCCGAGCTTGTCGTTGGGCGCCGGACACGTTTCGGCGGCGAATATGCTCGTGCGGCCACTCAGTCCGCGCGCGAGCCGACAGGTCGGATTGGTGCGATTGCGGGGAAAGCGGGGCACCGACGGGATGGAGCTTGTCTCCGCGGCATTGTTGACCTTGCGCCAGCGCCCGGCGGCCAGATCAAGGTAGCCATGAGCTGCGCTCGCGGTGACACGTTGCGGACCGCATCACGCAGCTAGGCGGAACGCTGCCGCTGCTCGGCGAGCTCCAGCCAATGGCGCGCCAGCTCTTCGTAGCGCTGCTTGCTTTCTTCGTGCCAGCAACGGTTCGCGAGCTCCCGGCATTGCGCCGCATGCGCGCGGAATCCTTCCGCCTTGCTGTCCGAAGGCTCAATCGAGCCCGACCGATTGCGGGAGGCGAGGAAATTCATGGTCATGGCGACCTCCAGCACTTTGTCACCTTTCGCTTTTAGGTTAGTGCGCTCGGGGCGCTCGCGCTGTGATTGCGATCACAAAAATGCGTTTTTCAGCGCTGGGGCGGCGCTCCCCCTTCGTCAGAAAAAACCATGTTTCTAGAGAGGGTTAGGGATGAACCGCCGCGCCGCTGGCCGGAACGCCGCAGGGCATTTTTCCCGCCCAGGAGATCGTCCGGCGGCTGGCCCTAATACTCGGCTTGGTTGCATTCGGGCCATGTGCTGCCGGGCCGCCTCCGGCTTCTCCCGCCTGACGCGTTGGCGCCCGCGGCTGCGCTGCCAGGCCAAGCCTGGTTCACCCCTCGGCTTCGCGCTCGAGGACGGCTTTTTTCTCCAGGCAATAGTAGCCGGCGAGGCGGCTCACCAGCGAGCGGTGCACCCAATCGTTGAGCACCCGGCTCACGTTTTCCCGCGCGATGCCTGCCATCGCGGCGAGGTCGCTCTGGGAAACTTTTTGCCGAATGAGGATGCGCCCTTGGCCGAGGTCACGGCCGAACGCCTCGGCGAGGTTCAACATCGCGCGCGCAACGCGTCCCTTCACGGAGAGAAAGTTCGTGGCCAACAGCGCATCGTTGGTGTCGCGTAAACGGTGCGCGAGCAAAGCCGTCATGTGGAGGTAGAGCCCCGGCGTCGATTGCCCGAATGCCTCGAATGCGGCGCGGCCGACGAAGCTCAGCTTCGAATCGCGCAGCGCAGTGACCGAGGCCGAGCGCGGCCCCCCGTCGATGACAGAGAGCTCACCGACGACCGCACCGGGTCCGAGTATCGCAAGGATGCGCTCCCCGCCTGTTGCCGCGGCAACGCTCGCCTTGAGTAAGCCTTCGTCAACCCGATAGCAGCCGTCGCCCTCCTCCCCCGCCACGAACAAGGTCTCGGAAGCTGCGAGCGAAACAGGGCGCGCCTTGGCGAACAGACTTTGCGACAACTCCGCAGGCAAAGCGGCCAACAAGCTTTCAGGTCTAGGCACTGGTTTTGCCATCGGCAGTCTCGCCCGTTCGACTGGACGCACCCGCAATCGCATTTCGGCCACCCTCCCGTCGCGAAAGGTCGCCACGCGAGGGCCCTAGGCCGGAATATACGCCCTCTCCGCAGCGCAACTCCACCCTGGTCTCGCCGTGTGGGCCCTCGTCATGACGCCGTGCTTGCGCCCCTCCTTCTCGCATGGCGCCGTCATTGCGAACGTGAGTTGGGTCACCCTCGGCACAAGCCGCCGCTGCCACGGGTGAACCGCCGGTGTTGCATGGATGCATGGACCTGCAAGCTTCGCGACGTGGATTACTCATTGCAAAAGATTCAATTCCTGTTCGTCGCGGTTGTCGGCCGCCACGCTTGCTGCGCTATTTGTTGTCCAGGCAGTTGATGACGAATTGCGGCCGGTCGCGGGGTAAAACTTTTTGTTCGCTGGCCTGCCTCTGGCAATTGTCTACCCTTTCTTTTTCCTTCGCTCTTTTGGCGGCCAGCTCCTGGTACTCCGGCGCGATGACGGACGGCTGATTTCGTTCGGTCGCGCCATCCAGACAATTGATGACGAATTGGGGACGATCGCGCGGCAGGATGTTTTGCTGAGTGGCCTGTTTCTGACAATTGTTGATTTTTTCTCTTTCCTGCGCCCGCTTCGCAGCCATGTCCTGATGCTCGGGGGCGACGGCGACAGGTTGGCTCTGGGTCTGCCCAAACGCAGCCCCGGGCGCCGACATCATGATCAGCACGAGTATCACGGCGGTGGAGCGAAGGACGCGCATGCCTTGATCCTTTCGGTCAGCGGTCAAGTCGCTAGTGAAAGCTCGCAGGAATGGCGTCTCTGCCGTCCGTCGACGTCGAGCCGCTGCACGCCAGGGCGCACGGTGTCGTCGGCTTTGCTGTTCGGCCCGCCACGCTCTTCTCGATTCGCGTCTGGTGAGATCCCTATAGAGAAAAGTTATCGGGTTTGTCCCGCCCACGTGCGCGCTCTAATAGTACGACGCATCCACGAGTCAATCGCATTTTTCAAAAGACCGGCGAATCGCGGTCAGCGCCGCGAACGCGCCGGCTGCATATGTTCTCGCTATCGCGACCGAACGGCTCGGCATACAGCTTTCGCGCAAGACCCTAGGCGGTAAGATGAGCTCTCCCTGAAAGGACGGTGGCGATGGCGCAAGTCAGAGTAGGCCTTGTCGGATGCGGGTTTGTTGCCGAGTTGCACATGTACGCCTATCAGCGGGTCTATGGGCTCGACGCGCAAGTGACGGCGGTTGCCGCGCGCGGCGACCATGTTCTCGATTTTGCCAAGAAGCATCGGATCCGCAGAACGCATCGCGATTTCAAGAGTCTGCTGGCCGACAAGGAGATCGACGTCGTCGATATCTGCACGCCACCCGCGTTGCATGCGGCGATGATCGTCGAGGCCATGCAA
>Ga0306920_100011609_pt1 | contig 11915 bp, 11 predicted proteins | sample flu12Cox44000170_FD_204666 | JGI IMG/M metagenome (GOLD analysis project Ga0306920, IMG submission 204666) | Lab enrichment of tropical soil microbial communities from Luquillo Experimental Forest, Puerto Rico - flux4day.12C.oxic.44.000.170 (v2)... | ecosystem: Environmental > Terrestrial >...
TGATAAACCGCCGCTCAGCGACCGGCGGCACGTAGCCGCGCGGCTTCCAGGCCGGCGGCGGCACCCGCACGATCGCGGCGCCCACCCACATGAAAACCAGGTAAATCAGGCCGAGGCAGATGAACGTCTCGGCGACGCCGAGATGGGTTGGCGTCGAAAACTTTGCCATCAGCCAGACCGACAGCGGCGACGCGATGAGGGCGGCGCCGCCGAAGCCCATAATCGCCATCCCGGTCGCCATGCCAGGACGATCGGGGAACCATTTGATCAATGTCGAGACCGGCGAGATATAACCGATGCCCAAGCCCAGTCCGCCCAAGACGCCATAGCCCAGATACACAATCCAAAGGTTATGGAGGTGAACTCCGAGTGCCGAGATGAAGAAGCCGCTGCTCCAGCACAAGCCGGCAGTGAACATGGCTTTGCGTGGACCACCTTCCTCGACCCAGCGGCCGAAGGTCGCGGCAGAGACGCCCAGGCCAAAGATCGCGATCGAGAAGATCCAGCCCAGCGAGGTTAACTTCCAGTCGTCGGGCGCGGAGTGGACGATGCCGATCAACCGGGTCATCGGCAAGTTGAAAACGCTGAAAGCATAGACCTGACCGATGCACAGGTGAATGCACAGCGCGGCCGGCGGCACCATCCAGCGGCTGAACCCGGGCTCCGCGATCGTATGGCTGCGGTCGAGGAAAGCTAGCCGGCTCATCGCCTGTTCCTTCTCCTGTCTTCGCGGTTAATTCCAAAATGATAGTTCGAAAGTAACCTTAAGTCATTCTGTCTCAGCTGACCGCTCCGGAACGAACGTCCTCGTGCAAAAGCATCCTGGTATGATCTCCCGCACATATCTTAATGCGAATTCCTTTTCTGACAGCCACGCCCAGCGCTCGCACAGCTTACGGACGGCCTCGATATTCGCCGCAGTCTTCATCCGTTTACTCTCCCTCTAATCCGGAATTTCCATTTTGAAATGCCGATTCAGACTCGCAGAGGCGCCGCGCGCTTTGCAAACGCAAGCGCGAGTCTGTTTTTGCTTGCAGAGGCCCTTTCCCGTGCCGGCCCTGCCCCGCCCTGGCAGCGCCAAAGCGGAGGTTTTCCGATCGAATTCTCAGACACCTGTCTCTTCCCCTTCCCCCGCGTCACCGAATTCGCTCATTCCGTACTCCGCCTATCCCGCCGGTGACGACAACTCGGCGACCTTCTGTAGCATGCTGCCGAAGAGCCGCCGCGTCAGATGACTCTCCGCTAGCAGCAACCAATAGTAGCGGGCGTGTTTAATCAGACGGCCCCCGGTTTTCACCAGCCGCTGCTGCAAGCTGGTGAGCGACCAGTTGGCAACCGCTGCCGGCAGCGCCAGCCGCCGCCACAGATTGCCCAGATTATAAGCGATTACGCTCAGCCACAGCCGTACCTCATTGGCCCGGAAGCGGTGGCAGCTAAGCCGTGTCATCGCGACCGCCTGCTTGCCTTCCTTTATCCACTGCTCCGCCGTTCCACGCTTGTTGTAGAAGCGGACCACCGCCCGGCTTGAAGTTTGGAAGTTGGTTACGATAAACCCGACCCGCGGGAACAACTCCCCGAAGTGGAACTCAACCTTCGCCACCACGCGCCGTGCCTTGGTCCAGGTCGCTGCCTGGTAGAGAAAGCTCTTGTAGCGGACCACCGGCTTGTAGCTCGGCCTTCCCACCGGGCGGGTCAACAACTTTGTGATTTTTCGCTCCAGGTTGGCGTTGGCGGGAAGGCGGATCGCGTACTTCACCTGCCGCGCTTCGTGCGCCTCATAGATCTCCGGCCGGGCGAAAGCCGCATCGCCGCGGAAGGCCACTTCTTTGCCCTGCGCCTGCTGCTGCTCGATCTCGGGCAACAGCAGTTCCTCCCAACCGTCGGCACTGTGGACGTTGCCCGGGCGCAGTTTCGCCGCCAGGCAGTCACCCTTGTCATTGAACAAAAGCAGAGCGGATGATAGCAGGTGGTCTCGAAGTGTGCTCCTGGTGGCCATAGACCGGAATTTCGGTGCTGTCCATGTCAAGCACCACCCGCCGCCGTGAATCGATGGCCTCCCCATTGGCGACCAACTCCCGATTGAGCGCGGCCAGACCAGCCAGGTTTTCTGCTTGCGTCAGCAGGTCGGCCTCGAACGATTGCAAGCGCGAGGTCAACGCCGCTCCGCGCTCCAAGAACTTCTGGGAGCCGATGAGCCGGAAGGCCGGGTCTTGGGAGAGGCGCTCGGCGTCGTTGACATCCTCATAGCCCGCCAGTCGACTATATATCGACTGCCGCACGAGGTCCGGCAGCGGCAACTGAGTGTTCTTTCCCCGCCCGTCTGTCAAGTGCCGTTCGATAAGTTCGCCGAAGCCCAACCGTTCATCCAGCTCACGCACCAGGAGCAGACCGCCGTCAGAAGTCACCCGCGCGCCCTGGAAGTCGACGCGTACCCTGCCATTGAAAGAGAACTGAAAGGGCTGTTCTTGCCTCTCACCCACCGCCGCTCCACCTCCGCGCTGACGCGATCGCATCCCAACCCACGTCTATCAGCGGCTTTGCGTAATTTTACCAAATTGGTAGTTGATGTGGAAAACGGAAATCCGTGATGAGGTTCCTACCTTGCTGAGAATTGGAACGGACCGTCTGTAGAGAAATGAACCACCGCAATAAAGCCATTGATGACGCAATGGAACATGGAAGTCATTAACAAGGAGTTGGCCGATGTTCAGCTTCGACCACGAAAAATTCTTGGATAGTTGTCGATCACTTGGACCGCTAAGCCGTGACCTCGGTGGCGCATTTGACTTTCTTCTTGCTTGCGTCGAAAAAGATGACCGCTTCCCCGGAACCGATATAGACCGACGAGAACTTGCCTACTGTCTTGCGACGTTTTGGTGGGAAACCGCACGTTTTGTGCGCCATGAGTAGCACCCGCCGTATTTCAATCTTTGGAATTGCACTGGGCCCGGGGCAAACCAAAGTTCCAAATGCTGCGGGCGAATTCCTGGAGAGCTTTCATAACCCGAAACGTAAACTGCCTTTGCGTTCAACATCGGAAGTGCAGCAACCACACTGGACGCTAAATCCTGATCGTTGAGATCGCTTTTCAAGCGGGGTTCGAGGACACCGTGAATTGAGAGCCGATAGATGGTGGCAGTGTGAACGTTGAAAGAGTCGGCAATCTCCCTGACGGACCGACCCTCGTCAATGAGCCGGCGCGCCAGTTCTGCCTGCTCGGGGCTCAGCTTTCTCGGGCGTCCAAAGTGAATCCCCCGCCGCGTGGCTGCCTCGCGACCGGCGCTAGTGCGTTCCCGGATCTAGTCGCGCCACGCGAAGCCGGCGCCCGTTTTCAGTCCCTGTCCGAGCCTTGTTAGTTTCCATCAAAATTGGCGTGTCCTTTTTTTTTCCTTTTCATGAGCGGGATCCCCGGCGTGCGCGTTTGATGAATTTGCGCTATCAGGATAGTTGGTTAGAGCGATGCCGGAAGAGATCAAATTCTATTACGACTATAAGAGCCCGTTTACTTATCTGGCACTTGCGCCCGCGCTTGAGCTGGAGGCCACCCACGACGTCCGCCTGCGCTTCATCCCCTTCGAACTCGACGTCCGCTCGGCGTATGGGGGCGAATTGGAGCAGCGCCCGGAGCGCGAATGGTTCAAGGTGCGCTATCTGTATGCCGACGCGCGGCGCTTTGCGAATGATCGCGGACTTGTTATTCGCGGGCCGCAGAAAATCTTCGATTCGCGCCTCGCCTTGATAAGCGGAGTTTATGCCGAATTGCGAGGACACTTCCGCGAATACTCACAGCGGGTCTTCGAGCTTTTTTTCAAGCGTGAACTCGACCTCGAAGACCCGGAGGCGCTCGCGGCAGTGCTGACCGAAGTGGGTCTCGACCGCGGCGATTTCCGGCGTTTCGCTGATCGTGAGGGCGAGACCGCTCTGCGCCTGGCACGCGAGGAGGCCGATCGCGATGGAGTATTTGGCGTGCCGACGCTGCTCGTTGCCGGCGAGATGTTCTGGGGCAACGATCGGATTAAATGGCTTATCAAGAAGCTCGATAAGATGGGGCTTAAGAGAGAAACGCAGAGTTAACAGGATAAATCCATGCGACCAGTTCCGGTTGGAGCTAAGGGAACCTACGTATTCACGGTCAAGCACGAGCATCTCGCTGACACGATGGAACCGTCGCTGCCGCCGGTCCTCGCCACCGCAATGATGAGTTTGGCGATGGAGTTGGCGGCGATGGACGCGCTAAAGCCTTATCTGGAGCCGGGCGAGATGTCGGTCGGGGTCGTGGTCAATGTGACTCATACCGGCGCCACACCGGAAGGCTGGAAGGTTCGCGCGGAAGCTGAGGTCATCAAGTCCGAGGGCAGGCGTATTGAGTACGACTTGCGCGCCTACGATGAGAAAGAACAAATCGGCAGCGGAAGCCATTCGCGGACGGTGCTCGAACGAGCGAAGTTCGACGAACGCTTCCAGACTAAGGTCAAATCCAGGTAATTCGTGGAACCGGGAGCTATATGAGCAGCGACATCTTCGGGCAGCACGAGATTTATGTGGGGCGCGACTTTGGCGGCTTCGCGTTCGACATCACGCCCGCAACTATCGAGAATTATATCGCGGGCACCGGCGACGATAATCCTTGGTACACCGGCAACTCGCCGTTGGGCGGATCGATCGCTCCTGCGCTTACCCTGCATTCCGCGGTATTTCGCCGGCATGATTGGTACTTGCCAAATGTTTTCGGCAATCTGCACGCGCGTCAGGAATGGCAAGGATTTGGGCCGCTCCGTCCGGGCGACCAGCTCCACTCACGATGTGTAATTGTCGATCGCTACATCAGGCGCGACCGCGAATATGTCGTCAATGAATGCTTAATCCTCAACGCTGACGGCCGGATCTTGCAGCGCAGCCGGACCCATCAGAGCTTCTTGCTAGCGCGGGCCGAGGGTGACGGGTTCGCGGTGGACCGCTCCCGCGAAAAATCGGGCTCGCGCGTGTTCAACGTCGGTCAGCGTGGCGGCGAGCCAATCGAAACCCCGATGCGCAAGGTTTCGCAGGCGATGTGCATGGCGTTCTCGGGCCCTGGCCGCAATTACCACACCGACACCGAAGAGGCTCACAAGCTCGGCTTTCCCGAAATTGTCGTGCAGGGAATGCTCTCGGTGTGCATGATTGGCGAGTTGATGACGCGGAGGTTTGGCCCTGGGTTCATCATCGGCGGGCGCTTTGACCTGCGGCTCGTCAACGTTTTGTGGGCCGAAGAAATTACCGGAGCGAAGGGCCGGATCCTCGAGCGCCATCCGGAGGGTGAGCGCACGCGTGCCGAAGTCGAGGTCTGGTGCGAAAAAGCCGACGGCACGGTAACTATCGTCGGCACCGCGTCGGCGCTGGAGCTTTAGCTACGGTCTGCCCGTCGCTCTTGTGCTCTGAAGATTCAGTCAGACTGCTCGCCGCCGGTCGCCGTAAGCGATTCCACGTCAGCAACTGATTTCGGGATTGCGGCAGTCATCACTTCGTGACCTTCGGGTGTGACGAGCACGTCGTCTTCGATCCGAATGCCGATACCGCGGAACTCCTCTGGTGCATCGTCGTCGTCCGGCGCGATGTAAATTCCGGGCTCGGCTGTTAGAACCATTCCAGGTTCGAGCGTGCGCGATTGGCCGGCAACGCGATAAAGGCCGACGTCGTGAACATCCATGCCAAGCCAATGACTGGTGCGATGCATAAAGTAGCGGCGGTAGGAAGCGCTTTTGATAGCCTCCTCGGGCGGAGTCTTAAGCAGACCCAGGCCGCATATCCCTTCAACCAGCACCCGCAGCGCCGCTTCGTGGGGCTCGTCGAACTTGACGCCGGGCCGTATCGTTTCAATCGCTTTCAATTGGGCAGCCAGCACAACTTCGTACAGGTCGCGTTGAAGCGGGGCAAAGCGCGTACCGACCGGGAAGGTGCGCGTGACGTCCGAGGCGTAAAAGTTGTACTCACACCCGGCATCTATCAGCAGCAGCTCTCCTGCCCGCATTTCGCGATCGTTATTAATGTAATGGAGAGTTGCTGCATTTGGCCCTGACGCGATGATCGACGGGTAGCTTGGGCCCGCGGCGCCGCGCTTGCGAAAGTTGTAGTCGACCAACGCTTCGATCTCCCATTCCATCATTCCGCCGCGGGCATTTCGCATCGCCGCCGCATGGGCTGCGGCTGAAATCGCGATCGCGCGCCTCATCGTTTCCAGTTCTTCAGGACTCTTGTGAAGCCGTGCCTCATGCAGGATTTCGCGCGGGTCGAGCAGCGCATTCGGACCCGAGCCGACCCGTGGACGCATCGCCGCCGCATTTTTGACCATCTCGAGCATCCGCACGTCAACCCGCTCGTTCACGCCGAGCGGATAGTAGATCCTCTCGGCCTTTTCGATATGGCGTGCGGCCACTCGCTGAAACTCATCGATTAAATACGCTTTATCGGCGCCATAATCGCTCATGGCACCTTCAATTCCCGCACGTCGGCCCGTCCAGGTTTCGCGCTCCTTGTCGCGCGGGCGAACGAACAACACGAAGCTCTCATCGTCGCCCGGCGTAAACATCGCGATCGATTCGGGTTCTGCAAACCCCGTCAGATAATAGAAATCGTTATCCTGGCGGTAGATGAATTCGACGTCGGCGGATCTGATTGCAACCGGTGCGCTGGGCAGGATTGCGAGCGCATCGCCGATCGCTTCCATAAAGCGTTTCCGACGTTGGGCGAATATTTCAGTCTTGGAGTTGGGGTTCACTGTATCCAGATTTCACCGCACGCGTCGCAGCATGTCTTGGGATTCATTATGAAACGCCCTGAACCATGAAGCGAGACATATGCCCGGTACTAATCGAGCGCAGCCGGGCCGGAGAGTTCCATGAACCTTAGCTATTGATTGGACCCTCGCCATTTTACTTGGTGCTGCGAAATATATTACAAGAGGACAAAGCTTGGCCACGCCTGCTCGATAAGCGCAGGTTAGCCACCAAATACGGGAGAAAGTCATGCGAGACGTCGTCATCGTCGCAGCTGGGCGGTCGCCAATTGGTAAGAAGAATGGAGCCTTGTCGGCTGCCCATCCCACCGAATTACTGGGCCAGGTAATGATGGAAGTCCTCAAGCGGGCGGGTGTGTCGCCGGCCTCTGTCGGACAGGTCGTTGGCGGTTGCATTAACAAGGTGGGCGCCCAAGCGATGAGCGTAACGCGAACCGCGTGGCTGACAGGGGGAGGCCCCGCCGAGGTGCCCTGTTCCACCGTCGACTCGCAATGCGGCTCCAGCCAGTATGCGGTCAACCTGGCAGCAAGCCTGATTGCCTCCGGCGCTGAAGACGTCGTGCTGGCGTGCGGGGTCGAGAACATGAGTCTGCTGCCGATCGGCTCCGATGCCGTAGCGGGTGCTCAGGCCGGATTCGGTAAACCTATCACTCGCAAGTATCGCGAACATTTCGAATTCACCAGCCAGTTCGAAGGCGCCGAGCGGATTGCCAGCAAGTATGGCATCACCCGCGAGGACACCGATCGGTTCGGCCTCGAATCGCAACTCCGCGCGGCCCGAGCGATAACGGAAGGCCGGTTCGAATCGCAGCTCGTGCCAGTTGAGGTCCCGCTGCCCAACACTGACGGCAAGCAGCGCAGCACCGAAATGCGGACGGTAGTCCGTGACGAGGTACCGCGCAAGACGAGTATGGAAGCACTCGCCGGCCTGAAACCCGTCGCGCGGCCCGATGGCATTCATACTGCCGGGTCGTCGTCGCAGGTCGCTGACGGTGCCGCGGCGGTGCTTCTGATGAACGAAGGAAAGGCGCGGGAACTAGGCTGTCAGCCGCGTGCCCGTGTGGTCGACACGTGCCTGGTCGGCTGCGACCCGGTGTTGATGCTCGAAGGGCCGATCCCAGCCACGCGCAAATTGTTGGACAGAAGCAGGCTCCGCATCGGCGACATTGATGTGTTCGAGATTAATGAGGCGTTCGCTTCGGTGGTGCTCAGTTGGGCGCGCACGCTGGAGCCAGACATGGAGCGGGTCAATCCCAACGGTGGCGCGATCGCCTTGGGCCATCCACTCGGAGCAACCGGCTGCGGGCTGGTGACCAAGGCGCTGCATGAACTGGAGCGAAGCAATGCTCGAAGAGCACTCGTCACGATGTGCTGCGGCGGTGGCCTCGGCACCGGTACGCTGCTCGAACGAGCATGAATGAGCAACGAGGAAGGGAACAGGCCGGAGGCTGGCAGTCGCCTCTGGCTTACGACATTGAGGCGCCTCGGGGAGGCCCCTGCAGCGCCTTGAAAAAACTCTCGATTCGATTGTAATTGGCGCCTAAATCACCCTTGCCATCGCGCGACTTCGAGCGCATCTCGACCAGGCTGTCGCTGCTGTCAGCCGCGGGCTGGATCTGAATGACGAAATCATCCTGGAACTGAAATAGAGTCGAAGTCGCGACCCCTTCCACCACGTGCCGGCCTGGATCACGGTAGGTCACCCGCCATCCGGGGAACTCACCCGCGATTATTTCGACCCTCTTGTAGACCTCATCAGGACGCCCCGGCAGCTTCAGCGGTGCAAGATTTTGGTAAACGGGCGCTGCTTGCTGCGCCGACGCCATTTCCGGCTTGTAACTCATGTCGCGGGAGCGATTTGCAGGTAATGTCAGGGCGTTTACAAATGACGGCGAGTTTTTCGTGTCGGTGGTAATATCGTTGATCGGCGGGTATTGGATGGTCGACCGTATTATCCGGAAAATTGGTAGGGCTACGATCAACGCCAAGAGAGTGCCAATCACGGCATGCGAGCGGCCCGGCCTTCGCGACGGCATCAGAAAGGTCACCAACAACGCAATCACCCCGATAATGATTCCGAGGACGGCGATAAAAAATCCCAGCAGCACAAAATAGAAGCCGAACAACGCCGTCGAAAGTTGCAGATGAAACGGCGGCAGCACGGCAAAGTGCGCCAAGATAATTCCCACAATCGCGAGCGTCAGCGCCAGAATCCCGTCGAATAGCGTCAACCACGCCAGGATCATGTTTGCCTCCGCATTAGTTGATTGGAGCGGGGGAAATGTGAGGAATGATAGGGAAACCAACTCGTGCGCGAAGCGACCAATCTGGCTCTCATTTCTCACGCCTCGTCATTCACCACACTCGACTGCCGCGTCCCCCACACGACGAATTGCGGCAGAACCATTAGATATTGCTCCTCGGCAATCGCTGCGTCGATATCACCTAGCCACCGCTCCACTTCATCCCTGGCGATTCGGCCCGAATCGCATGCATAGCGCGCAATGCTCGCCTTGAGCATGGGAACGGCGCGGCCAACCGTATCGGCCCCGGCAAACACTTCGACCTTGATGTCTTTTAATCCAGCAGCCCGAAACAACGAATAGAGCATCCTTCCGATCTTGGGCTCCTTGACGGCAATCGACTTCGCCGCAGCCAGCGCACGCTCACTTCGCTCACGTGCGTAATCCGGTAGCGACAGTGCAAGCATGTCCCAATCGCTGTCGATAGCGACCACGGTTCCCCCCTCAGCGGCGACCCGCACCATCTCTTTAACCGTGTCGGCTGCTGAATCAACGTATTCGAGGACGTTTTTGCAAAAAACACGATCGAACGAGCCAGTGCAGAAAGGTAACGGCGGAAACTCACTCTGCACATAACAGATCTCAAGATTGGCCGCTCGAGCGCGCCGCGAGGCCGCCACGACGAAATCGGCATTAAGGTCAACGCCGACCACGAGGCCGGACGAGGACACCCGCCTCGCCATTTCCATTGTCGTGTATCCGGGGCCTGATCCAACGTCGATCACCTTGAGGGCCGGCGTAAGTTTAAGTGGCCGAATCAGCGGTTCCAGCGCCGGATGGTAAGCTAGAATCCGGTCGTAGGCTTCTTGCCGTTCAGCTTCGATGTCGATCCAGTGTTGCTTGTAATAGGGATTCGCCATAGTTTGCGCCTTCTCGTGTGATTGGATTCTGATGGGCAAGTTAGAATGCGCCGCAAGACATTAATGGAATTTTACTTTAGAATATGAACGGCTACGCTTCGCGGAAGCGCGTTGCGAATACAAGATTTCTTGTCGCTTAAGTCGGCATCAAAGTGCGACACTCGGGATCGTGGGTTAGCCTGTGAGAACAGGGGGCTTTGAATCATCAAGATGGTCAGTAATGGCAACCGGCTTGAGACGCTTCGGGCGGGCTTTTCCGAACGTATCATGGTGCTGGATGGGGCCGCCGGTACTTCAATTCAGGATATGCATCTCAGGCCGGCCGATTTCGGCGGTCAGCAACTCGACGGATGCAACGAAAACCTGGTCCGCACCCGGCCCGATAAGATTCGTGAACTTCATCGCAGTTTCCTGGCCGTCGGTGCCGACATAATCGAAACGAATACCTTTGGCGCCACCTCAATTGTGCTGGCCGAATATGGTCTACAACATGGTGCCCGCGAATTGAATCGCATTGCCGCGGAGTTGGCACGGGCGGAAGCCGACACCGCCTCAACCGAATCGCGGCCGCGATTCGTGGCCGGATCGATGGGGCCGACCACCAAGAGTATCTCCGTCACCGGCGGCGTCACCTTCGCTCAACTGACCACCGCCTACCAGGAACAAGCGGAAGGCCTGCTCGAAGGCGGGGCCGATATCCTGCTGCTGGAGACCGTGCAGGATACGCTCAACTGCAAGGCCGGTCTGAACGGAATAGCGCGCGCCTTAGAACGAACGGGCGTGGTCGCAGGCGTGGCGGTCTCGGGCACAATCGAGACGATGGGGACGTTGCTCGGTGGGCAGGACGTCGAGGCGTTTTATACTTCGATGGAGCATCACCCGCTGCTCTGGATCGGCCTTAACTGCGCGACCGGCCCCGATTTCATGACCGACCATCTGCGCACCCTCTCGGAAATCTGCCGCTTCGAGGTCGCCTGCGTGCCCAACGCGGGCCTGCCCGACGAGGAGGGCCGCTACAACGAGTCGCCCGACTCGCTGGCGCACAAGCTCGAACGCTTCGTGGACGCCGGATGGGTCAATCTGATCGGCGGATGCTGTGGGACCACACCCGAGCATATCCGGGCGCTGGCGCGCATGGCCGAAGGCAAACGGCCACGCAAGCCCTCGAATCTCCGCCGTTCGGCCGTCTCGGGAATCGAGGCGCTGGTGATCGACGAGAACACGCGCCCGGTGATCGTGGGTGAGCGCACGAACGTGCTGGGCAGCCGCAAGTTCAGGCGGCTGATCGCCGGGGGCAAGTTCGAGGAGGCGGCCGAGATCGGCCGCCTGCAGGTGCGCCGCGGCGCTCACGTTCTCGACGTCTGCCTGCAGGACCCGGACCGCAACGAGATCGCGGACCTTAACGGGTTTCTCGAAATCGAAGTCAAGAAAGTTAAGGTTCCGCTGATGATCGATACGACCGATCCGGCCGCGCTCGAAGAGGCGCTCAAGCGCGCCCCGGGCAAGTCGATCATCAACTCGGTCAATCTCGAAGACGGCGAGGAGCGCTTTCAGCGCGTGGTGCCGATCGCGCGCCGCTACGGTGCGGCGCTGGTGGTCGGCTGCATCGATGAGGACAAGCAGCAGGCGCAGGCGATCACGCGCGCGCGCAAGCTCGCGATCGCTGAACGCTCGTTCCGAATCCTGACCGAACGCTACGGCGTCGAACCCGAAGACATCATCTTCGATCCCCTGGTGTTCCCCGCCGGCACCGGCGACCGCAACTATATCGGCTCCGCCGTCGAGACCATCGAGGGCATCGCGCTCATCAAGGCCGCGCTCCCGCGCTGCAAGACCGTGCTCGGCATCTCCAACGTCTCCTTCGGCTTGCCCGAGGCCGGACGCGAGGTGCTGAACTCGGTGATGCTGTATCACTGCGTGCAGGCCGGGCTCGACCTCGCGATCGTCAACTCCGAGAAGCTCGAGCGCTATCATGCGGTG
>Ga0306920_100011610_pt1 | contig 11915 bp, 11 predicted proteins | sample flu12Cox44000170_FD_204666 | JGI IMG/M metagenome (GOLD analysis project Ga0306920, IMG submission 204666) | Lab enrichment of tropical soil microbial communities from Luquillo Experimental Forest, Puerto Rico - flux4day.12C.oxic.44.000.170 (v2)... | ecosystem: Environmental > Terrestrial >...
GAGGCGATTACCGGGATCTGGAGAGCAGTCGAAAGCAGCGACGTGAGTTCACATTCGAACCCTGCGGCGGTGCCGTCCCGATCCATGGAGGTCAGCAGAATCTCGCCTGCACCGCGACTCTCGGCTTCCCGAGCCCACTCGAGGGCGTCGCGGCCGGTGGCGGTGCGTCCGCCACTCACGAAGACTTCGTAGGTATTTGTGGAAGCTCGCTTGGCATCGATCGCGACCACCGCCGCTTGCGAGCCGAAGCGTTCGGCGATCTGCGTGATCATGGCGGGGTCGTGAAGAGCGGCCGAGTTGATACTCACTTTGTCGGCGCCCGCATCGAAAACGGCGCCAGCCTCGGCGAGCGTTCGGATTCCGCCGCCCACTGTAAACGGGATGAAGAGTTGCTGAGCGGTTTTTCGAACGGTCGCGAGCAAAGTAGCGCGATTTTCGTGGGTAGCGGCGATGTCGAGGAAGACGATTTCATCCGCGCCTGCTTCCGCATGAGCCAGTGCGAGTTCGGCGGGGTCACCGGCGTCGCGTAGTCCAGCGAATTGCACGCCCTTCACGACGCGGCCGTCTTTGACGTCGAGACACGCGATGATGCGTTTGGTCAGCATGGCAATGAACAGAAGTTCTCCAGAATGCGCAGACCGACGGCCGATGACTTTTCCGGATGGAATTGGACGCCAAAAATAGCACCTTGCTCTACGACTGCGCTGAAGTCGCCTGCGTAGTCGCAGGTGCCGATTGTTTGCGATGCTGCGGGGACGCGATAAGAGTGCGTGAAATACGCGTAGCAGTTTTGCGGGACGCCCTGCAGGAGCTGTGAGGGGGCCTGAGTTTGTTGAAGTTGGTTCCATCCAACGTGCGGAGTTTTCACGCCGGCCGGAAAGCGGCGACTGCCGCCCGCGAACGCGGCGAGCCCGGGAAGGTTGGGCGCCTCTTCGCTGCCTTGGAACAGCCACTGCATGCCGAGACAAATGCCCAGCAGCGGAACACTGCGTTCGATGGCGTCACGAATCGCTTGCTCCAAGCCGGATTGGCGGAGTTGTGCAGTTGCCGAGAAGTGCCCGACGCCGGGCACGATGATGCGCTTTGCCACGTTGAGTTCGGCTGGTTCGCGTGCGATGAATGGCGCGGCTCCAACGGCTACTAGCGCGGCTTTCAGTGAGCTGAGATTTCCGGCGCCGTAGTCGACGATGGCTACCTTCATAAGACACCTTTGGTGCTGGGCAAGAGCTGCATCATGCGTTTGTCGCGCCAGCACGCAGCTCGCACTGCGCGTGCGAAAGCTTTGAAAAGCGCCTCGATCTTGTGATGGTTCGAGCGCCCGTAGATCGTTTTGACGTGGACGTTAGCACGGGCGCCGCGGGCGAATCCTTCAAAGAAGTCGTGGACCAGTTCCGATTGCAGATCGCCGACCAACCGTACGCGCACTGTGGTGTCGATCACTGCGGAGGTACGTCCGCAAAAGTCTACCGAGGCCATGCCTAGGGTTTCGTCCATAGGCATCAGGAAATATCCGGCGCGCAGGATGCCTCGTTTCGTGCCCAGGGCCTGCTCGAAAGCTTGGCCTAGCGTGATGCCGACGTCCTCGACAATGTGGTGCTGATCGACTTTCAGATCGCCCTCAGCGTGCAGATCGAGGTCGAAGCCGCCATGCAGCGCGAACAGTTCCAGCATGTGATTGAAGAAGTAGATTCCAGTATCGATGTGATATTTCCCGCGACCGTCAATATTCAGGCGGACGCGAATGTTTGTCTCTTTCGTGGGGCGATGGAGCTGCGCTTTCCTCATGGCGTGACCCCGGGGGGAACGAGGCCGAGTTCAATGAACACTTCGGCCATTGCGGCGATTAGTTGGTCTGTCTGGTGAGGCAGGCCAAGCGTGGCGCGTACGCAACCGCTGCAACCGGGATCGCGGGAGCGGTCCCGCACAAGTACTCTACGGGCACGCATGGCGTCTACGAAGCGCGCGTGCGCCTCGCCAACCTCGAAGAGCACGAAGTTTGCCTGGCTGGGGCAGAAGCGGACTCTCCATGCCGCGAGCTGCATTTGGAGGCGCTCGCGCTGTGCGCAAATCTGACCGGCGTAGTTCGTGACGAATGCTTGGTCCACCAACGCGTGAGGTAGGCAAGCGAGCGCCACATTGTTCACGCTGTAGGGCGATGCTACGCGGCGGACCGCAGCGAGCGCTTCCGTGGATCCGGCGAGAACTCCTGCGCGCAGCCCGGCCAGACCGTAGGCCTTCGAAAAGGTGCGGGCAACGAAAAGGTTCGGACGTCGCCGCGATTCCTTGAACAGCGTCGCGCCGTAGAACTCGTAATAAGCTTCGTCGACGAGCAATGCGGCATCGGGGGCGGCATCTGCGAGCGCAAGCAAATCTTCCGCGCGGGCGACGGCTCCGGTGGGATTGTTGGGGTTTGCAATGGCAATCAGGCGAGTGCGAGGGGAAACCTGCCGCGCCAATTCTCGCATCGGAAATTCGAACTGCGGTCCAGCCTGGACTTTCTTGACCACCGCACCAGTGGCCGCCGCGAACAGTTCGTACATGGCGAAGGTGGGGACTGGAATTAGCACTTCATCACCTTCGCTGAGGAACGTTTCGCAGAGGAGATGAATGGCTTCATCGACGCCGTTGGTGAGGAGAACTTCTTCTGGGCGTAGATCGAAATGATCAGCAAGAACCGCCTCGACTGGTTCGCGCTCAGGATAGCGAGCGAGATCCTCGGCGTCGAGCGAGCGCAGCTTTTTGAGCACACGTGGAGAGCATCCGGCAGCGTTTTCGTTGAAATCGCAACGCAGTCCCTGGCGCCCGCTGAGCGGAGGATGGTAAGCGGGGAGTTGTTCCACGACGCCTCGGGGCTTAAGCACGGCCACACCTCACGCGGATGGATTCGGCATGTGCCTTAAGCCCTTCGGCTTCGGCCAGCTTCGTCACGCTGCCTGCGATGCGCGACAGTCCTGAGCGCGATACTTTTTGGACGGTGATGACTTTCACGAAATCCAGCACGCTCAGACCGCCGCGTGTGCGCGCCACCGCCGCGGTGGGCAGCACGTGATTCGGGCCCGAAGCGTAATCGCCAGCGGCTTGTGCGGAATAGTCGCCCACGAAGATGGAGCCGGCATTCCGAATGGATGGAACGGCATCGGCCTCGACGGTGATGTGCTCAGGAGCGATTCGGTTTGCCCACAGCATTGCGCCGCGAGGGTCTTTCGCGAGCAAGATGTCGTGTTTGCGCAGCGCCGATTGCCCGATCGGATTGTTGGCTGCCTCGGCGAGCCTCTCCTTTACTTTCTGTGCGAGGGGCCGCGATGTCGTGATGAAAACCGCAATCGCTTCGGGATCATGCTCAGCTTGCGCGAGCAGATCTGCGGCAATGAACTCCGCACACCCACGGTCGCTGACGATCACGGCTTCAGTCGGCCCCGCTAGAAAATCGATGCCGCAATCGAAGGCGACCATTTTCTTCGCAGCCGTCACATAGGAATTGCCCGGCCCTACGATTTTCTCGACGCGCGGGATCGTGCGAGTGCCATACGCAAGCGCGGCCACGGCTTGAGCGCCGCCGATCCGGTAAAACTCCTGAATCCCCAACATGCCGGCGGCCGCCAGCAATTGCGGTTGCGGGTTGGGCGAGGCGATGCAGATTCTCGGCACGCTGGCTACTTGCGCTGGGATCACGGTCATCAGGACAGTCGAAAGCAGCGGGTAGCGGCCGCCGGGCACGTAGCAACCCACCGAATCGAGGGGGCGTATCAGTTGGCTGAGGGTGATGCCGCGGCGGGTGTAGTTCCATGCGCGTGGTTTCTGGCGCGTCGCGAAGGCGCGAATATTGGTGGCGGCTTCGGTCAGAGCGGCGCGCAACGTGGGGTCGGCCATGGCCCATGCGGCTTCGATCAGGGCGGGCGGGACCTTGAATGGTTCCTTCGCAGCCAGACCATCCCAGCGACGCGCGTACGCGCGAAGAGCCGAATCGCCTTTTGCGCGCACGGTATCGATAATGCGGCGCACCGGCTTCTCGATGAGTGAGAGTTGCGTTTGCCTGTGCGCGAGCGCTTCGACTTCACGTTCGGCATCGCGTCCGAACAAAATGCGCATCAGAGCACCACCTTGTTCAGCGGGTACTCGACGATGCCCTGGGCCTGGGCTTCTTTGAGGCGGGGAATTACTGCCCAAGCTTCGGACTCTTCAATGATCGTATTGACTGCGACCCAATCGCCGTCGCTGAGATTGGAGATGGTGGGGTTTTTGAGTGCAGGCAACACCGCGAGAACAGCGGGCAGATGAAGTTTGCGTACGTTGAGCATGAGGCCGACGCGATCCTGCGCGGCCATTGCGCCTTGCAGCATGAGTGCGAGGTTCTCGATTTTGCGACGCTTTTCGGGATGTTGCCAGGACTGGCGATTGGCGATGATCTGGGTATCCGATTCGAGCACGGTGTCAAGAATGCGCAAACGGTTTGCCTTGAGGGAACTGCCGGTTTCCGTGACTTCAACAATGGCGTCAGCGAGGGCAGGCGGCTTGACTTCGGTGGCGCCCCAGGAGAATTCGACTCGCGTCTCGACGCCCTTCGATTGGAAATAGTTTCGCGTGACGTTGACGAGTTCGGTGGCGATGATGCATCCGGCAAGATCTTCGGGGCGTTGAAAGCGCGACTGCTCGGGCGCGGCGAGCACCCAGCGAACTTTGCCTCGGCTTTGCTTGGCATAGATGAGGTCGGTGACGGTCACTAACTCCAAGCCGCTTTCGACGACCCAGTCCAGTCCGGTGAGGCCAGCGTCGAGGACGCCGTGATCGACATAGCGGGCCATTTCCTGCGCACGAATCAGCATGCACTCGATCTCCGGATCTCCGGTGGAAGCGACGTAGGACCGGCCGTTGGTGTAGACGCGGAGGCCTGCGCGTTCGAAGAGTTGCAGGGTGGCGTCCTGCAGGCTGCCTTTTGGAATGCCAAGTTGGAGCTTCATCGATCGACCTCGGCGGGCCGCTCTCCGGGTTGCGCGGGCAGGGCGACCTCTTGGGTGAAGCACGAGCGCGTGCCCAAGTGACAGACCGCACCTGCCCCCTCTACCTCGACGCGCACGAGCAACGTGTCGCGGTCGCAATCCGTGCTGATCGAGATGACGCGCAGGCGATTGCCTGAAGTTTCACCTTTCGTCCAGAGCTGGTTTCGGGTGCGGCTGAAGAAAGTAACCACGCCTTGATTCAGCGTGCGCTCGTAGGCTTCGGGGTTCATGAAGCCGAGCATCAGGATCTCGTCGCTCGTGGCATGCTGAATGATGGCGGGCGCCAGGCCGCCCATCTTTGCGAAATCGATTTCCGGATTCACCGCATACTCCTTCTCTCCAAAAACAAAAAGCCCGCTGACTTGGGATGCGTCAGCGGGCCGGGATTCTTAGGATTGCTGGCTTATCTCAGGCAAAGCCTCCCGCCGACGCGTTGTGCGCCTGATGATGATGGCGGTGGTGGCGATGCGAGTTCATGAAAGGGAAGTCTAGGCCGGGAGTTGGGAGTGCGTCAAACGGAAAGAGGGTCAGGAGGCGTTGATTTTCGAATGGATGGCATCGAAGTTTATGATTGGGAATTAGCATAAGCGTTGCACTCGCCACAATAGCTACTGCAAACAGAGATTTTACGTAAACTATCCTCCCGAACTCCGTTCGTGTACCCTTTCTGCGCCTCGATGCGTATCTTCGTGTGTGGACACGAACTCGGAGTAGGTTTCCTCATCGCACACCGCCTCGTCGCCGAAGGCCATACTGTCAACATATTGACAGCCTTCGAAGACCTCATACGTAACCTGACGAAGGATGGATTGAACCCCGTTTTGGGTCAGGCAACGGACGCCGCTCCTCAGCGTCTCCTCGCGAAAGCCGACGCAGTAATCGATGCTGCTTTTTTCCCCTAACATTCCCGAAGAAGAGGGTTCGTATCGAGCAACTTAGGCCGATGCTGTTGAGAAACTTGTTGAAGTCGTCCGGTAAGCTGCTGATTGTGACGAGCCATGCCGCCATTCTGGGTGATACTGGCTCCGTACTTGCAACGGAGGATTCCCAGGCTCGTCCCTTGCGGGGTTTTGATCGGGCACGTCGTCTGGAAGAAGAACTTCCCAACAGTCCCAAGCTGCGAGTGGTGATAATTCGTCCTGCTTGGCTCATCCACGGACCTGGGCAAGGTCTTGGAATCGAAGTTCTCAACAACTGGATTCCTCTGTCTTGGCGTTTCAAACGAGGGACGTACCTCGGGGCTGGTGGGAATTACTTCTCAGCCATACATCTTGAAGACCTCGCTGCGTTGTATTGTCTGACGTTGGGGAATGCTAGACGCGCGTGTCTCGTTCACGCTGCGAGCGAGAAGCGCTCGACAAAAGAGGTAGCCGTCTCCATTCATCGTGCTATGAGGCTTAAAGGTGAACCAAAAGGTATCCCTCTGGAAGAAGCGAGAATGCTTACCCCGATAGCTGATGGACTAACGCGAAGCCAAGCGCTTTCGGCGGATTATGCTAAATCAACTTTCGGCTGGACACCCTCACGTGACTCGATTCTCCGTGAAATCGAAGCTCAAGCTGCCGTCTACGCACTGGCCAAACGGCGAAAAAGCCCGGCAACCACAAAGTAAAGATTCGTGACGTTGACGGCCATAACGCTCTGCTGGGACTTCATCCGAGGGGGTTCAAGGTTGAGTCTTGGGTGTGACAGGACGCTAGTTGATCTATGACTTAGACCAGCTTACGCAGGCCAAAGCTCGAGTGCCGTTCCGCTCAAAATCCGCGCCTGGGTTTGTTGACGCAGACCGAGGGCCCGAAAATCCTGCAGATTCTTCGCGATATCAGGAACGCCGGGTCCGGGCCAGTCGGTTCCGAAGAGCGTCTTATGCGCAACTTCCTCGAGCCGCGGAAAGTAACGCAGCAAACTCATTGGAGGGATGCCGCTGATATCGAGATAGACGTTCGGGTGGCGACGCAGCAAGAAGAACGCGGTGTCCATCCAGAGCGGGCGGCCACCGTGCGCCATCAAAATCTTGAGGTTGGGGAAGTCCACCGCCACATCGTCGAGGTACATCGGATCGCCGTATTTGTTGCGCGCGCCCGGGAAGATCGAGGTCCCGGCGTGGAACATCACAGGCACGCCATTCGCTTCGGCGGCGCGATAGATGATTTCCAGTTCTTTCACGCCGGTTAAGTAATCGTTTGGGTAAAGCAATTGATGTGGCGGGTGAATCTTGATCATCCGGATGCCGAGCCGGAGGAGTTGCTCGATGTCGGCGAGAATGTTGGATGTGTGACGCGGATGCAGGCTGCCGCACGGGATGAGCCGCTTTGGGTCGGCCTTCACGTAGTCGGCAACAAACTGGTTGACGCCGCTGGTGAAGCCGATGATTTCCGGAGCGACGTAGTTGATGAGGACTGCGCGCTGGATTCCGCAGGCATCCAGATATTGAAGAAGAGCTCTTGGGGAGCGACACATTTCTTCGATCTGTGCGAAGTTCGAGCGCTTGGCCCGCATCAGTTCGAGAGCCGCGGGCTTGAACATTTCCATCGGCTGGATGTGGACGTGGCAGTCGGTGATCACGGGAGAACATCATCTCACAGGCGGAGTTTGGAGAGGGGAGGGCTAGGCCACGCAAGCGGCGAAGCGCGCTGCGGAGAAGCTTTGCAGATTCTCTTGCGGGTTCTCACCTGACACGACTTGTGCCATCACACGCGCGGTTATAGGGGTGAGCAGAATTCCATCACGGAAGTGTCCGGTGGCAACGAAGTAGCCGGGAGTTGGCGTCGGGCCCAGGATGGGCAGAGCGTCGGGCGTACCCGGGCGCAGACCAGCCCAGGCTTCGAGGATGCGGCCATCCTTCAGTTCAGGCAGAATGCGGATAGCGGCGCGCTCAAGCGCTTGAATCGTGTCGGGCACTGTGCGCTTGTCGAAGCCAACCTCTTCGACGGTAGCTCCGGCGAGCAGGCGGCCATCGCTGCGCGGGATGAGATAAATCTCCGCCGATCGCACTACGTGCTGCAGGAGATCACGCCGCGGCGTGACGAAGCAGAGCATCTGCCCTTTGACAGGGCGGGTGGGGAATTCGTGGGGAGCGATAGTGCCGGACCATGCGCCGGCGCAGTTGACCACTCTGAGGGCGGAGTACGAGGTCTTGGTTGTGGTCACGCCGCTTGCTTTTCCGTGAGCCAGATTGAGCGATATGACATGCTCGCCATGCCGCACTTCCACGCCTCGGTGACGCGCGGCATTTAAGACGGCTTCGACCAGTGCACGAGGGCATACACTGCGCTCTTTCAGAAACACGGGCGAGGGATTGTCGGCCACGAGCCCGGGCTCCAACTGAGCGAGCGGAGCGGGCAAGGGGCCGGCTCCAGGAATGTCGTCAGTATTTTCGCCAAGAGCAGGGAAGAGCAAGGTGCCGTTGGAGCGGAGATCCACCTTGAGTCCAGAGGCATCTTCGATCTCGGCGACGAATTCGGGATACATCGCGGCGCTGGCGTCGGCGAACGGCTTGAGGGCGGGGGCGCTTTGGTCGCCGCAGTTGGCGATCATGCCTCCGGCAGCCCATGAGGCCTCTCGTCCGGGCTCACCTTTTTCGAGCACCAGCACCGATGCACTGCGCTTGCGCAGTTCGAGTGCCAGGGACAGGCCGATGATGCCGCCGCCAGCGATGATGACATCCCAGGACTTCACACTCCCATTGTAGAAGAGCAACGGGCTGCGAGGTTACTTTCAGCCGAACCCTTCTGGGTACGAGCGCATACGGAGTCCGCCTCTATAATCCGCAGAGGAAGCCCACCCCAACAATTCAGTCGCTGAGTCTACTGTGAACGCCACAGCTAAATCTTCGATCGCGCGCCCGACGCCAGCGTCGCTATGGATCTATAACCCATGGCTTGACCTGATCGTTGGCTGCGGGGCGTGGTCCGCGCCGCTCCTGCTGCTGGCCTATTTCTCGGTAGCGTCCAACACTCTGCGCCTTCTACGTGTTGGCGCTGTTCTTCAACTACCCGCACTACATGGCGACGATCTATCGCGCCTATCACCGGGAAGAAGATTTCAATCGCTACCGGATTTTCACGGTGCATATCACCTTCCTGGTGCTGCTGACCGCAGTTCTTACCCACTTCTGGCCCGGCGCGCTGCCCGTGATTTTCACGATTTACCTCACCGGGAGTCCGTGGCACTACAGCGGGCAGAATTACGGCTTGTTCATGATGTTCGCGCGGCGGGCCGGAGCGCGGCCCAGCCGTGCCGAACGCAATGCGCTCTACGCGGCGTTTCTACTTTCGTATGCGATTCTGTTCGTCAACTTTCACACTGGCCCGTCGCAGGATCCACTCTTCATCTCGTTGAACCTTTCCACCGGGCTCAGTTCGACGTTGCAACTGGTATTGGCGATGGCGTTCGTGGGGTGCAGCGCGTTCGGGCTTTCACGTCTGCTCGATCAGATTGGGTGGCGAGAGTCTGTGCCTTCTCTCACCTTATTCGCAACCCAGTTCGTGTGGTTTCTCTTGCCTACGGTGCTCGCGCTGGGCGAGAAGCTGCGTGTTCCGCAGAGCCGCTACAGCACAGGCGTACTCGCTGTCATGCACTCGGCGCAGTATCTATGGATCACCAGCTATTTCGCGCGCCGCGAAGTGGTTTCTTCGGGCAAGCAGACGTGGCGTCCGTGGGCGTATTTTGCGGTGCTGGTTACGGGAGGCATCGCGCTCTTCGTTCCGGGGCCATGGATTGCCAGCCATGTTTTCCATTTTGATTTCACACGCAGCTTTTTGATCTTTACCGCACTGGTCAACCTGCACCACTTCATTCTGGATGGAGCGATCTGGAAGTTACGGGAGGGACGCATCGCGTCGCTGCTGATTCAATCGCGAAGCAGCGTTTCGGAAGCAGCGAGCGAAGCGGGCAGCCGTTTTTTAGGCGCTTTCCGGTGGATGGCGAGTGCAGCGCCCGCAGCCCGCGGTTTGCGGGTTGCCGCGGCTCTGCTCCTGCTCAGTTGGGAAACGGTGGATCAGGTCCGATACTACCTTGCGCTACACAGTGACAGCTTGCCGGACTTGCAGCGTGCGGCGCGTCTCACCGCTTATGATTCTTCGCTTCAGATGAAATTGGCGAAGCAAGCTCTGGATCAAGGGCAGAAGGAAGTGGCCGTGGCGGCGATGCAACGGGCAATGGCTGCCGATCCCTCGAGTCCGACGCCGCGAAACTTTTACCTTCAGTTTCTGACCAGTGAGCACCGCTACGACGAAGCCTATGCGCTTACGCAGACCATGATTGTGCGGCAGCCGCAGGACGCGCAGCTTTTGTTGAACCACGGAATTCTCGCCGATGAATTGGGAAAGCGCGAGGAGGCTATCGCCAGTTGGACCCGGGCACTCACGATCGATCCGCATCTGGCTGAAGCGCACCTTTACCTTGCGGCGCAACTGGACTCCGAAAGCAAGATGGAGCAAGCCCTCCCGCATTACAGGCGATACCTTGAGATTGTTGCGCGGCAGGGTGCGGACCACCGGCCGCCACCAGAGCAGGTCGTAGCTGCCGCCCTGAAGCTCGCGGATTGCCAGCAACGGTTACAGCAACCGTCGGACGCTGTGCAGACTTATGACCTCGCCCGAAAACTGGCCGCCGAGACCAAACAGTCGAAGCTCGAGAGCGTCGCCAGCATCAATGAAGCGGCTCTCCAGTTTCATGGCGGCAAGTCCCGCGAGGCGGCGCAGCTTTATCAAAGAGCGATCTTTCTCGACGACTCGCATTCAGACTTTGCCAGCGAGGCCTTCGATCTAGAGCAATATGCCGGGTTCCTGCACGCGGCCCGATCGCAAGCATCGCTTTCCTATGCCGCCTTGCTGCGTGCCCAAGCACTGCGGGGCACGCAGACGCAGGCGCTACCCGAGGCAGTTCGTTTGCGGGCAGAACTGGAAAAACAGCTCGGTCCGCAGGCAGCGGTACTTCGCCGCGATTCCGAAGGAACTCTGAAGCTGGCTCTGTCGCCAACCGTCCTGCACTGATTCTTCATCGCACCTATTCCAGCAAAAAGAAACCCCGCGCCGAATCGAGCGCGGGGTATGCCGTAGGGAAGCTTTACTCAGTGCAGCAAATCGAGTGTGTTGTTGCCGTCATCCACGAAGTAGAGGCCTTTTCCGCTGGGCGTGATGGCGAGTCCAAACAAAGTGCCTGCACCCGCTCCGCTGGTGTCGATGGATTTCACAGCAACCTGCTTGCCGGAGGGCGTGATCTCGACCGCGTTTCCGTCACCCGCGTTCACGGCGAGGATGTTGCCATTGGGTGCGACTGCGACGCCGAGCGGACCATTCAGCCCCCCGCCCTTTGAGATCGTCTTTCCAATGCCGTCCGTACTCGTGCGCAGGATCGCATCCGGAATCGCCGCGATGCGGTTACTGACTGTGTCTGCTAGGTAGAGTGTGCCGTCAGCCCCGAGGCTGACTCCGGTCGGTCCGATCACCAACGCCGCAGGATCGGTCTTCTCCGGGAAGCCTGAGCCGATCTTCGTCCGTAAGACTTCTTGGGGCATCTGCCCGGGTGCGATCACGAGCACAATGCGAATCACCGTGCCGTGTTTCACAACGCTGCCGTTACCGGCGACGGTCCCGTTCAGCACATTGGTGACGAAGAGTTCCGCCACCGGACCCAGGTCGAGCGCTGTCATATCCCAAGGGCCGTTGATGTGAATGCCTCCAACTGCGCCGGAGAGCGTTTCGACAACGTTTCCCTGATTGTTGAGCACCAGCAGACAGCCAGCCTTCGCAGTCCCTGCGGTTCCGTCGCTGGTGGGGAGACTGCCGACCACGACCCAGCCCGAACGCAACACAACCAGAGCGGTCGTCAGGCCAATCCCGCCGGGACAAGCGCCGGGCAAACCGGTTGCGCTGATCTGCGCAAAGACCTTGAAGGTGCCGTCCGGCGCCAGGT
>Ga0306920_100011611_pt1 | contig 11915 bp, 7 predicted proteins | sample flu12Cox44000170_FD_204666 | JGI IMG/M metagenome (GOLD analysis project Ga0306920, IMG submission 204666) | Lab enrichment of tropical soil microbial communities from Luquillo Experimental Forest, Puerto Rico - flux4day.12C.oxic.44.000.170 (v2)... | ecosystem: Environmental > Terrestrial >...
GTCTTCCCTCGCCGTTCATCACGGCGATCGAAATCGCTTCTTTGTGCACGTCCATGCCGATATACTTGATATTCATTGTGGGTGCTCCTTTCGGTAGAGTTTTGGTTCACACTCAAAACCTACCTCAAAGGGGCGCCCTTTTATAATGCGTTGGTACCGATGGCAAGCTGGGGGGACAGGCACAGGTGCCCGGCGTGGCCGGTACCTGGAAGGACCTCACCGACAATGTCAACTTCATGGCCAACAACCTTACCGGCCAGGTGCGAAACATTGTCGAGGTGGCGACAGCCATCGCTACCGGCGATTTGTCCAAGAAGATCACGGTCGACGTGCGGGGCGAAATTCTCCAGCTGAAAGAAACCCTCAACACCATGGTCGAGCAGTTGCGTTCCTTCGCTGCCGAAGTCACGCGCGTGGCTCGCGAGGTTGGAACTGAGGGCCGACTGGGGGGACAGGCGAACGTGCCCGGAGTCGCGGGCACGTGGAAGGACCTCACCGACTCAGTGAATGCGATGGCCCGCAATCTTACCGGACAGGTGCGCAACATTGCCGAGGTAACCACCGCGGTAGCGAGCGGTGATCTGTCGCGAAAGATCACGGTCGATGTAAAGGGCGAGATTCTGGAATTGAAGAACACCATTAACACCATGGTGGATCAGCTCAATGCCTTCGCCGCGGAAGTGACTCGCGTGGCGCGTGAAGTCGGTACCGAAGGCAAGCTGGGTGGCCAGGCGCAGGTGCCGGGTGTGGCCGGAACCTGGAAGGACCTGACCGACAATGTCAACGTAATGGCGGCGAACCTGACAGAACAGGTTCGCGGGATCGTCAAAGTCGTGACCGCCGTTGCCAATGGCATGCTCACGCAAAAACTGACGGTTTACGCCAAAGGCGAAGTGGCGGCGTTGGCAGAAACAATCAACAACATGACCGATACCCTGGCGACCTTCGCCGACCAGGTCACGACTGTGGCGCGCGAGGTGGGTGTCGAGGGGCGTCTCGGTGGCCAGGCCAATGTGCCCGGGGCGGCCGGTACGTGGAAGGACCTCACAGGCAACGTCAACCTCCTGGCCGACAACCTGACCAACCAGGTGCGTGCCATCGCCGAGGTCGCCACCGCCGTGACCAAGGGGGATCTCACGCGCTCCATCCAGGTCGAGGCCAGTGGTGAGGTGGCGGAGTTGAAAGACAACATTAACACCATGATCAACAACCTCCGTCTCACAACCCAGCGCAATACCGAGCAGGACTGGCTGAAGACCAACCTGGCGCGATTCACCAGCATGCTGCAAGGACAGCGCGATCTGGCCTCGGTGGGAGGTATGTTGCTCTCGGAACTTTCGCAACTGGTGAACGCACAGCAAGGAGTGATTTACCAGATGGAAGGTGAGGCAGCGAACACCATGGTGCTGCTCTCCGCCTTTGCCAGCGAGGGTGACAACGGTCACCTGCGCCGGTTGAAGATCGGCGAAGGTCTGGTGGGACAATGCGCGGCCGAGAGGCGCCGGATGCTGATCAGTGATCTGCCGCCCAACAGCATCTCGATTCGCTCCGGTTTGTTCGAGGCGGTGCCGCGAAATGTAATCGTCCTGCCGGTGCTCTTCGAAGACCGCGTGAAGGCCGTGATCGAGCTGGCCTCCTTGAGCACGTTCACCGCATCCCATCTGGCGTTCTTGGAGCAACTAACCGCCAGTATCGGCATCGTGTTCAACAGTATGGAAGCAACCATGCAGACCGAAGGGTTGCTCAAGCAGTCTCAACAACTGGCCACGGAGCTGCAGACGCAGCAGAAGGAACTGCAGCAGACCAACGAGCAGCTGGGGCAGAAGGCGCAGCAGTTGGCGGAGCGGAACGTCGAGGTAGAGAGGAAGAACCAGGAGATCGAACAGGCCCGGCGGGCGCTGGAAGATAAGGCGAAAGAGCTGGCCCTTACCTCGAAGTACAAGTCCGAGTTCCTGGCCAACATGTCGCACGAGCCGCGCACGCCGCTGAACAGTATTCTGGTTCTTGGTCAGCAGCTCAGTGACAATCCCGATCACAATCTGACCCCTAAGCAAGTCGAGTATGCGCGCACGATTCACGGTGCTGGCACGGACTTGCTGAACCTGATCAGTGATATTCTCGATCTCTCGAAGATCGAGTCGGGAACGGTCTCCGTCGACGCCGAGGACGTCTTCTTCGCCAGTCTGCTGGATATGGTGGCAAGACCGTTTCGTCATGAAGCCGAAAATCGGCGGCTCAGCTTTGACGTTTACACCGACCCGCATCTCGATCGCAGCTTGGTTACCGATTCCAAGCGACTGCAGCAAGTGCTCAAAAACCTGCTGTCCAACGCCTTTAAGTTCACCGAGCAGGGTGGGGTGCGACTCTCGGTTCGGTCGGCCGATAAGGGTTGGAGCGAGGACCATCCGATACTGCGGCGCGCCGCATCGGTCGTGGCTTTCGAGGTGGCGGACACGGGAATCGGCATTCCCCACGAAAAGCAGCGAATTATCTTCGAGGCCTTCCAACAGGCCGATGCCGGAACCAGCCGCAAATACGGGGGCACCGGCCTGGGACTGGCAATCAGCCGTGAGCTCGCCAGCCTGTTGGGGGGAGAGATTCAGTTGCGCAGCGAGCCCGGCAAGGGCAGCTCATTTACCCTCTACCTGCCCCAGACCTACGCCGGTCCCTCGGCTGCGAACGTCACCGTTCTGGAGGGGAAGGCATCTCCCTCCTCTCTGCCCATTCCCTTGGCAAGCGTGAGCGCTGCGGAAAACCCCGCGGAACCTATCCTCGACGATCGTAAGCAAATCCAACCCGGCGATGCCGTGCTTTTGATTGTCGAAGATGACCCCCACTACGCCCGCGCGATTTGCGATCTGGCGCGCGACAAGGGTTTCAAAGTCCTGGCCGCCCTGCGGGGTAGCGAAGGGCTGGCTCTCGCCCGCGAGTTTCATCCCACGGCCATCTCCCTGGATGTCTTCCTTCCGGACATGCTCGGCTGGACCGTGCTTAATCACTTGAAACAAGATCCGGTCACGCGACACATCCCGGTGCAGATGCTGACCTTGGATGAAGGCAGGCATCACGGTTTGGCACGGGGAGCATTTTCCTTTGTAACCAAGCCGACCACGCCCGAGGGGCTAAACGCGGCCTTGGAGCGAATCAAGGCATATGCCAGCCCGAGACGAAAGAAACTCCTGGTTATCGAAGACGATCCCGCCGAACAGTTCAGTATCCGGGAGCTGCTAGGTTACGACGACATCAATGTTAGCTTCGCCGACACCGGCAGCGAAGGACTCAGGCTGGTCAAACAGGAGCAATTCGACTGTGTTGTGCTCGACCTTCGCCTGCCCGATATGTCGGGCTTCCAGGTCCTGGAGCAGCTCCGTGATACTCCGTCACTCGGCGACCTGCCGGTGGTGGTGTTTACGGGCAAGGAATTGTCGGCCGAGGAAGATGCCTGCCTGCACTCCCTGGCACGCAGTGTGGTGGTAAAGGGAGTGGAGTCTCCGGAACGGCTTCTCGATGAAACCGCACTGTTCCTGCACCGGGTGATCACTAACCTGCCGCCTGAAAAACAGAATATGCTCGATCGGCTGCACCGGTCCGACGAAGCTCTGGTGGGAAAGAAAGTCCTGGTGGTTGACGACGACGTGCGCAACATCTTTGCACTCAGCAGCGTGCTTGAGCGCCGGGGAATGACGGTACTCACGGCGGAGACGGGGCGCGAAGCCATTGCCACCCTGGAGTCGACACCGGATGTGGCTATTACCCTCATGGACATCATGATGCCGGGGATGGACGGATACGAAACCATGCAAGTAATTCGCCAGAACGCATCCTTCCGCCGCCTTCCGATCATTGCCCTTACGGCGAAGGCAATGAAGGGCGATCGCGAAAAGTGTCTGGAAGCGGGTGCTTCCGAGTACCTGGCTAAGCCGGTGAACACCGAACAATTGCTGTCAGCCCTCCGCATGTGGCTTCACAGATAGCGGAGGATGCGCCCGCCCCTTGGCTTGCGCCTCGGGTCGCGCGGAGTAACTCATGCTGGCCAACGACAAAGTCAACATACTGATGGTGGACGATCAGCCTGCCAAGCTCCTCACCTACGAGGTAATTCTCAGCGAGCTGGGAGAAAACCTCCTCAAGGCGTCATCGGCGAGGGAAGCCCTGGAGCAGCTCCTGAAAACCGATGTTGCGGTAGTACTGATGGATGTCAGTATGCCCGACCTGGATGGCTTTCAGCTGGCGGAGGTGATTCGCGAACATCCACGATTTCAAAGAACCGCGATCATCTTCATTTCCGCGGTGCACTTGACCGACGTCGATCGCGTCAAAGGTTATCAGCGTGGTGCGGTTGACTACATTTCCGTGCCTGTGGTGCCGGAGCTGTTAAGAGCCAAGGTAAGCGTGTTTGCTGACTTGCACCGCAAAACAAAACAATTGGAGAAATTGAACCGTGACCTGGAGGTGCGCGTCGCCCAGAGCACCGAGGAGCTGCGGGCGAGTGAGAGTCAATTCCGGACGCTGGCGAATTCAATTCCGCAATTGGCCTGGATCGCCGACGCCGACGGTTCTGTCTTCTGGTACAACCAGCGCTGGTACGAGTACACGGCCACGAATTGGGAGGAAGTGCGAGGAAGCGGCTGGCAGAAGGTGATTCATCCCGAACATGCGACCCGGGTGGTCGCAGGAATCGAGCACTCATGGGTCTCCGGTGATCCGTGGGAAGACACCTTCCCGCTTCGAGCAGAAGACGGCGGATATCGTTGGTTCCTTTCGCGTGCCCTGCCCATTCGCGAGACCAGCGGCCGAATTGTGCGCTGGTTTGGAACCAACACCGACATCACCGAGCAGAAACGCGCACAGGAAAAGGTGGCAGAGAGCGAGAGGCGCTTCCGAACCATGGCCGACAAGGCGCCGGTCATGATTTGGATCTCCGGGCTCGACAAGCTTGCCTCTTATTTCAACCAGCCATGGCTGGACTTTACCGGTAGGACGATGGAACAGGAGTTAGGGAACGGCTGGACGGAAGGGATTCACCCCGACGATCTTGAGCGCTGCCGGCGAATCTATGGCAGCGCATTCGATGAGCGCCTCCCGTTCTCCCTGGAGTATCGCCTGCGGCGCGCCGACGGCGAGTACCGTTGGGTTGTAGATAACGGCGTTCCACTGATTGATCCCGAGGGAGGTTTCTCCGGGTATATCGGCGGCTGCATCGACATGACGCAGCGAAAGCTAACCGAGGAAGCCTTGGTTAAGTCGGAGAAGCTGGCCGCGATGGGTCGCTTGGCAGGCATCATAGCCCACGAAGTGAATAATCCTTTAGAAGCGATTTCCAATGCCTTCTTTCTCCTCCGGGATCACCCCTCGCTCGATGACGAAGCTCGCTGTTATGCCCGCCTGGCCGAGCAAGAACTGAGGCGTTTGGCACACATAACCCGCCAGACACTCAGCTTCTATCGTGAGTCGCAGGAGCCGGTGCAGGTCTCCGTGTCCGAACTTCTGGACAACGTGCTCGAACTTCAGTCTCGACGCCTTCATGTGAACGGAATCTCTTTGCAGAAGCAATTCCGCAGCCGGGGCGCGATTCAGGGCTTTCCCAACGAGTTGAAACAGGTCTTCCTGAATCTGATCGGGAACGCCCTCGAGGCCATGAGAGAAGGAGGACGCTTGCGGGTACGGGTTGACGAGCGAACCGATCCCACGGGACGACAGGGTGTGCGGATTTCTATATCCGACACGGGCTCGGGCATCGATGCGAAGTACGCCAAGCGAATTTTCGAGCCATTCTTTACTACCAAGGATACTAAAGGGACAGGGCTGGGTCTGTGGATAAGCCGTGGAATCATTCAGAAGTACGACGGCAGCATACGATTTCGCAGTGTTCGCTGGGCCGATGGTCACATTACCTGCTTCTCCGTGTTTATTCCCCGCTGGCTCGCTGCCCGAAACATCAATGCGAAGCTGCATGAGGACCCGGTATTGAATCAACCTGCTTAGGTGCCGCGATGGGAGAAATGGATACCACCATCCTGTGCGTAGACGATGAGGAGAACCAGCTCGTTCTGCGTAAGTTGGTATTGGAACGGGCCGGCTATCGCGTGCTTACCGCTAGCTCCGCAGCTAAGGCTATGGAGCTGTTCCGATCCGACTCGATCGATCTCTTGATCGTCGATTACTACATGCCGGGTATGAGCGGTCTTGCCTTGGCTCGCGAGCTGCAGCAACAGAAGAAGTTGCCCGTTGTGATTCTGTCTGCCTACGCAGAACTGCCGGGCGAGTCGATCGGAACGGCTGACGTTTGGATCACCAAGGGCGCCGCCTCGGAGGAGCTATTGACAACCCTGGCAGAATTGTTGGCCAAGCGGGTATCTGTAGCTGACCGGCAGCATCGGGCGGCGGGAGATGGCTAAATCTGTGTTGTCGTGACCCGCGATGAATAGATTGCGGAGGCTCACCGGCAATCCTGAAGCGACCACAAAAGAGCCCAATTACCTGTTCCCATCGCAACCATCCTGTGGTACTGGAAACCGCGCACCGTCCGCTGGGAACAAGGCGATTCCCCGCGGTTTCGTGCCCCGGTGCCCTTCAGGCGCCCGGCCAACGTGTCTCGACCAGCAGAAGTCTCAATCCGTCAAGCTTGGGTGATCGAGTGCCTCCGCCGGCAACCTTGGGCAGGAGAGCGGCGCGGAAATCAGCACATCCCTGGTCGTTGTGTGCCCGCCCTAAGGAGAGTTGAGCGCTTGTGTTGTCAAAACGTTTACGGCGTATTGACCCTGATATGACAAACGCCAAGTCGGGCTACCGTAGCCTAAGGCTGACTCGCTGCAAGGAGTCCTGGGATGCAGAACAATCGCCTTGGTCTCGTGGCACTGGCGTTGGTTGCGGCTTGTAGCTCGCGGGCGCAGTCTTCGCCGCCTCCATTGCCTGCCACGCCCGGCGATACAGTCGTGACCGCGGTATCAGGAGACAGCTGGCTGGAGCATATCCATCGCTCCTTTGGAGACACCAGCATGGGGAAGACCGGGCGATTGGGCCCTCCTGCGGGGGAAGAGGCTTCCCAGCCGCTCGCGCAGGTCGTCGCGCTTCCTACAACCGAGACTGTAACCCTTCGTGGTGCGGACCTGTATCGGCTGAATTGCCAGGGATGCCACGGAGAGTCGGGTCAAGGAGCACCGCCGGAAATCAACTCACTGATCAATCCGCTGCGTGCGACCTCGGTAGTGCTGGTTGTAGAGCGGATGAAAAAGACCGGAATGGACATCAGCTACCGCGATGCTGCAACACTGGCACAACAGTCGAGTGTCGCCTTGCTGGACCGATTGCAGAAGGGCGGTGAGAACATGCCAGCGTTTCAGCAGTTGAATCGGCCCGAGGTCGGTGCACTGCTGGCATACCTGAAGCAACTCGCGGACACGCCAGGCGCCAAAAATGAACAATCAAATGTAAGGGAATCTCAACTGCGTGTGGGTGAACTCATCGTCAAGTCAACCTGCCACACATGTCATAGCGCGGTTGGCCCAAATCCCGGGCCACGCGAGCTCGCGGACGGCGCCATTCCGCCGCTGAGCACACTCACCAGGCGCAAGGACCAGTCGGAGTTCATTCGCAAGGTTACGCGAGGAGAGCCCGTGCTCATGGGCACCCCGCCCGAGCTTTGCCGGGGCAGAATGCCGGTCTTCTACTATCTGAGCGAACAAGAAGCCGCTGATGTGTATCTGTATCTGCTGCATTACCCGCCGACGGAACGAGACACGCCTGCTGCGCCACTCGCAGCGGCGACGCTGGTCGTACGGCATACATCGGGCAACGGGCTGAATTCGCCTCCCCCCCCTTCTCCGGCAACCGGGGAAGCCCGCCAAGAAAGGGAGTTTACCGCAAGCCCGGATGTGCTGATGCTGGTCTGGGTGGCAGGAACCTCGTTCGTACTGTTCGCGATCTTGGGTGGGCTCTTCTTCACCATCCATATATTTAAACGCCTTTCGGCCGGGAGCCACCGTCACGGGGTAAAGATGCGATCGACCTCTGCGGCTGATTAGCTCTGCCAGGACCGTCGTCCCCTCTCAACCTTCGTTACCTGCAATGCATACCAAGCACGAACGGATGCTCGTCAGCGATTTGGTGTTAGGTGGGCTCCCAACCCTCTTCTCCTCTTGTAACTACCGCGAGGCACAAGCGACTCGGACAATTTGCATAGTAGTTTAACGACTATTCTGTTATTACCTGAACGCGTAAAAAATACACCCCTTATCGGGGGAAACAGCGACCATAACTCTCACAGTATGTGAGTGTTTATAAATGGAAGACGACTTGCATATTGGTGAATAGAAGGGATCTTTTTTATGTCTAAACGGACTCTTACAGGGGCGGCATTGCTCTTGTTTTTGACTTGGCTGAATGGGTGCAGCAAGGCCTCGAAGCAAGCTTCGAACGACGCGAATTCCTCCATTGCGACATCGGCGAGCCAGGCAGGCAACCATTCACCCGTTTCCGACGATTTACCGGAGGGGCAGACGGCGTCTTCAACTGCTCCGGCGGCAGCTGTCCTGCCCGCCGGAACATCGATCACAGTGCGGTTGCAACAGGGGCTGTCGAGTGCATCAGCCACCCCTGGTGAGCGCTTCGAGGCGGTGCTTGAAGAACCGCTTGTGGCGGGGGACAAGGTAGTTGTACCGACCGGTACGTTGGTTGAGGGCCACGTCGTGCTGGCGCACCATTCGGGCCGGCTGCATCATCCCGGAGAGCTTGCACTCACCCTCGACAGCATGATCGTGAATCAACGCCGCATTCCACTGGCAACCTCCCAGATGGTTGCCCGCGGCAGCTCACACAAGAGGCGTAATTGGGGCTGGATCGGCGGAGGCACCGGGGGAGGCGCGGTGATTGGCGCGCTGGCAGCCGGAGGCGAAGGAGCCCTGATCGGCAGCGGCATCGGTGCGGCTGCAGGGACAACAACGGCCTTCCTTTCGGGCAAGAAGAATGTAACTCTCAGCAGCGAGCGGATCCTCCACTTTCGCCTGCATCAGGAAGTCGATTTGAGCTGACGAAGCGCAGGGAATGAAATCGTCGCTCTCTGGCGCGCCAAAAGCCATCTCGCCTCTTCCACCGCCAGAAATCTATTGCTCGACGTGGCCTCCCGGGATCGACTCTCTGCCTAAACAGTTAGCAATACTCAACAATTCGTAACACGAAAGTTCGAAGGGAGCACCGATATCCGGGGTTCCCTTCTGTGCAGCTCGATCCATTGCGCGAGAGCCGCCAGCTCCAAGGCGAACCGGCAGTCGAAGATCTAGAGATGAGATCGAGTGAGGAGGCTATATGAATCGAATAAGATGCCTGATTCTGTTAAGCGCAGTCCTGGTAGGCACGGTTGCCAGTTTGTCGGCGGGAGTCTTTATATCCGTTGCGATTGGCCCTCCCGCTCTGCCCGTCTACGCCCAGCCGATTGCTCCCGGGCCGGGTTATATCTGGACTCCGGGTTATTGGGCGTGGGGTCCCGATGGATATTTCTGGGTGCCTGGAACCTGGGCCCTGGCACCTGCACCCGGCTTGCTGTGGACGCCGGGATACTGGGCCTTTTCCACGGGTCTTTACTGCTGGCACCCGGGCTACTGGGGACCGCGAGTCGGCTTTTACGGAGGCATCAACTACGGCTTTGGTTATCCGGGTAGCGGCTATTACGGCGGCTACTGGCGGGGTCGCGACTTTTACTACAATCGCGCAGTCAACAACGTGAACATCAACAATGTTCATAATGTCTACAACCAGACCATCGTTAACAATGTAAATCTGAGCCGCGTCAGTTATAACGGAGGTCCGCAGGGGATACAGGCTCGTGCCACGGCGGCAGAGTTGGCCGCCGAGCGCCAACAGCACGTGGCTGCCACCGCTGCCCAAGTTCAGCATGAACAGATGGCGCGCAACGAGCGCGCTCAGCTTGCAGCCGGGAACCACGGAAGAGCAACCGTGGCGGCCACACCCCGGCCCGGTGCGCTTAACGGTCGGGAAGCAGCATGGACGAACCGGCCGAGCTTAAACCGGCCGGCCCCGAACATGGCTCGGAATTCAGTTCCACGCCCGCCGCAGAGCAACCCGCAAGCACGTGCTTCGGAAAATGTCCCTCCTCCGCTGCCCAGCAGCCATGCAACCCAGCGGGCCTCACTAGGTGTTCCACGACCTCCGAGCACCCGTCAGCAGTCGAGCGTCGATCGAGATGTTCAGCGATTGGGAAGTAACGCGCATCAAGCGGTCGTAAGGACGCAGCCCCACCCAAACAATGTTCCGCGTCCTGCACTGCGGCAGGCAAGGCCTGAACAGTATTCGTCGCACCAGGCTGCCTTCCCGAGCCACTCTGCCCCGCGGCCGGCTGCGCCGCAGGTGGCCCAACGCGCACCCAACCCGCATCCGGGGGGACAACCTCGCCAGGCCGCTGCCCGTCAGTCACCGTCCGTCGGTGGCCGGGAACAACATCGGTCGCGCTGACTTGGAACGATTCCCCGCCATGCCCTGGGCATGGCGGAGGAACACCGACTATGCCGTTTCTGCACCACCCCCTGGGACGGAAACGGCGAATGTTGCAAGGGTTTCATCAAGCAGTCACGCCAAGGCAGGGACCATGACCGGTCAACGGTAACAGAAAGGCAGGTGTCCACTCCTGCGAAGACCCGGGAAGTGCTGACTCCTCTTGAAAACAGACCAGGTACAACCGCAGCAAAGGGCTGCGCCATCCCGACGAATCCCAGCAGCAAGATTCATCCTGGGTGATGAGCTGAAGATGGCGAAAAATAGTGCACCCAGGGTGGGTGCCAGCGCCATGATTTTTCGCCACCTGCGGTGTCGTCATCTACCTGGCTGCTAAGGTAGGTCGAAAGAGGCCTTGGCATAAAGCGCGGCACGATCAGCCAGAAGAGTTGAAGAGAAGAGCGAGAACCATGGGATATACACATCCCATAGCGCTACGGAGAAGCCGAAGATATCAACCCGAAAAGCTTGCAGTCTGGACGTCGATTGGGTCTCACCTCATAGGCCCGGGAAACCACGGGATATCTGGTGCGTCTAAACCAGGGTGAGAAACGAGGGTGTTATGTCCGGAAGAACTGCTGTGTTTCTTTTCGCAACTTCCCTGTTGGGCTTCGCAGGAGCCATCGCGATACAAACGCCCGGTGCTGACCAGGCGCCTGCGGGTGGGCCATCACTTTCCGAACAGGAGCATGCACGCCAGCTTGCAAGAGGTAAGGAGATCTTTCTCGAACGGTGCGCCCGTTGTCACAACGAGAACGGCGACAAGCCGCTCGCGACCGGTGCACCCTTGAACGAGCGTGGGCTGTCCACCCAGGTAATCGCTCAGGCCGTGAACGGCCGCCTGCGCGATCGAACCGAAGACGAACGCCGTGCAGTTACGCTATACATCTCGAGCTTGATGCAGGCCAGGAACTCCGAAGACAAGGTAGCACCGAAACCCTAGTGCATCGGCATCGCGATTCCGCCATTGCGGCTGCTTACCTAAAGGCAAATCCGTAGATGCGGGCCGCCGATGGTGACGATCGGCGGAAGGAAGGCTCACAAGCGCATGCAAGAATGCTCTGAGGATGACCAATGCGATGTAGCTTGAAATTGAAGCAATGGAATACTAGCCGTCTTCGCTCCCTGCCGTGCTCTACAACAGATGGGAGGAAGTCTACCCGGCTTGGCCGTCATTCCATGTCGGCCTCAGCCTCGGTCAAAATCTGCTTGATACCTAAATCCGGCATATTTTGACGTGGTCAAATGCAACGAAAGCCGCTGTTCATGGGGTCGCGACCAATCTTCAATGGCTTTGACGAATTCCTACCGTCTCGTTAGGATTTCGTCAGCGTGCAATATTCTCCTAGAAACATAAGAATCGCCTGTGAACATGGTGGTCTGACGCATTTTGGGGGGTGCCTTCTTCT